>Ga0302305_1001656_pt1 | contig 12736 bp, 11 predicted proteins | sample III_Palsa_E2_3_FD_198764 | JGI IMG/M metagenome (GOLD analysis project Ga0302305, IMG submission 198764) | Peat permafrost microbial communities from Stordalen Mire near Abisko, Sweden - III_Palsa_E2_3 | ecosystem: Environmental > Terrestrial > Soil > Palsa > Peat permafrost | place: Sweden... | reverse complement strand
AGATCCACCAGCACATGCGGAATCACGCCGACCACATGCCCTCCCGCAGCCAGCGCCCCATCGGCAACCGCGCCCATCAACCCAACCTTCGCCCCGCCATAAATCAGCCCCACGCGGCGTTCCGCGAGCGCTCGTCCAAGCTCTTCAGCAACGGCGCGATACTCCGGCCGCGCTCCCTCCGCCGACGCACAAAATACCGCAACACTCTTCTTTCCGGACTCCGTCATCCACTCAGGATACAGAAACACGAAAGCGGCACGCTATGGGCGCACCGCTCTCCAGTACTCTACAGGTCCGTGCTTAGCGAATCGAGACCGTCGCTCCGTTCAAGCCATCGAACGCTGTTGCCAATACATCACCGGCCTTGTTCGTCGCGGTCGTCTCTTCGGCAACAATCTTCTGGCCTGCAGTAAGTTCCACAGCCACCGGCTTGCCAGGGGCCAGAATCATTTCCTTATCGCCAACCAGCAGCTTCATCGAAGCCGATGAATCGTTGCGCAGCGCAAACTTCACCAGCTTGCTGTGCGTGTTGGAATAGATCGCGTTCACCGGCGTACGTACCGAGGCGGGCGCTGCATAGACAGCCGAAGCGGATACAAGCGACGCTGCCATCACCATGACACTCATAACAGATTTGCGGTTCATAACATTCTCCTTGGGTACTGCAATTTTTTTAGTTTCTGATCGAACCGCTCTGCCATGGTTCAGAGCAACTCAGGTCGCACAAGTCAATACGGCAGGTTCCACCAATCGGTTCCAACTTTCTTGAAATAAATTTGCGTACACCGTGCATTAACATTTGACGGAAATTCCCCGTAACCATTTATCGAAAGCCGCGTCTAATAGCGTCCTGCCTGTGCCGATCGCATCGGTCTATAAACAGATAAAATGGACGTTGTGCCTGACCTTCTCGCCAACATGAACCCGCAGCAACGCGAAGGCATCCTCTCGGTCGATGGCCCTGTGCTTCTGCTCGCCGGCGCCGGTTCCGGCAAGACCCGCGTCATCACCCACCGCATCGCTTACCTTATTCAGGAGCGCGGCGTCTCGCCTGACTCCATCCTCGCGGTCACCTTCACAAATAAGGCCGCCAAAGAGATGGCAGAGCGCGTCGAAAAGATCCTTGGCCACTCCACCCTCGCGCAACCCACGCTCGCCACCTTCCATAGCTTTTGCGTCCGAGTCCTTCGCCGCGACATCGAAGCCCTCCGCATCGGCAACGTCGGCCTCACACGCACCTTCGCCATCTACGACGAGACCGACCAGCAAGCCGTCGTCAAATCCGCGCTAAAGCGCCTCGGCATCGATGACAAGCAGATGAAGCCCCGCGTAGCTCTCGGCCGCATCTCCTGGGCCAAGAACCACATGATCGATCCCCAGGAGTACTTCCTCGCGTCCACTAACCCGATGGAAGAGAAGATCGCGCACATCTTCGAGATCTACAAAAAGGAACTCGCCAAAGCCAACGCGCTAGACTTCGACGACCTCCTGCTCGAAACAGTTCGCCTCCTCAAATCCTCCGCCGAGGTCCGCGAAAAGTACAACCGCAAGTACAAGTACCTCCTCATCGACGAGTACCAGGACACGAACCGCCCGCAGTACGAGCTCATGAAGCTCCTTGGCAAGCACGGCAACGTCTGCGTCGTCGGCGATGAAGACCAGTCCATCTATAGCTGGCGCGGTGCGGACATCAAGAACATTCTCGAGTTCGAGAAAGACTTCCCCAACGCGCAGACCATCCGCCTCGAACAGAACTACCGCTCCACGCAGTTCATCCTTGAAGGCGCCTCTGCAGTCGTCGCGCAGAACACCCAGCGCAAGGGCAAAAACCTCTTCACCACCCGCGAAGGCGGTTCGTTGATCGGCTACTACGAAGCCCCCGATGGCGAAAACGAAGCTCTCTTCATCGCCGACCGCATCAGCAAGTACTTTCGCGAAGCTGCAGCCGGAACCGACAACCCCGTCGAAACGCCCCGCTGCGCCGTCCTCTATCGCACCAACTCGCAGTCGCGACTCGTCGAAGAAGCCCTCCGCCGCTATCAGATCCAATACCACATGGTCGGCGGCTTCTCGTTCTACGATCGCGCCGAAGTCAAGGACATGCTCAGCTACCTCAAGCTCGTGCAGAACCCGCACGACTCCGTAGCCCTCGGCCGCGTCGTCAACTCGCCCCCGCGCGGCATCGGGAAGACCACCATGGACACCCTCGAACGCATGGCCCTCACCACCGGCCTCAGCACCTGGGACGCCATCGCGCGTGCCATCGAAGACAAACTCCTCCCCGCCCGCGCTCTGCTCGCTCTCGGCAGCTTCCGCAAGCTCATCCTCGACGCCCGCGCCATGCTCGGCCCCGACTTCGCGGCATCCCTCATGGCCGATACAAACCCCGCCGCTGAACCAACGCAGACAGGCAACGAACTGTCCGACGCAGACCTCGAAGCCGCTGCCGCATCTTTCGACCCCGAATCCCTCGCCGAGAATCCCGACGATACCAACTTCGATTTCGGCTTCGCCACCGAGGAAAAGCCGGCTCCCGCCACCACCAACGACGCCAACACCTCCTTCGACACCAGCTTCAACTTCGGCTTCGACTTCGGCCCCAGCGAAGAGATCTCCACCATCGCCCCTGAGAACTCAGTCGGTGAACCAGCCAGCACCGCCGCCGAATTCAACCCCTTCGCCCCCATTCCGCTCAAGCAATCCGCCTCCGACGTCATCAAGGCCCGCAACAAAGAAAAGCTCGACCGCATCGTCTCGGCGCAGGAAGGCGACCACGAAGCCGCAAACGAAGCCGACGCGAGAGCCTTCCGCAAGCCGGGCGATCCCGCAACCCTCCCCGAGCTCATCAAGTTCCTCAACGACCGCTCCGGCTACATCCGCGCCCTCGAAGACGAGGCCACCCCCGAATCCTTCTCCCGCATAGAGAACCTCAAGGAACTAGCCAACGCAGCCCAGGACGCCACCTCACGCGGCGAAACCCTCGCGGAGTTCCTAGACCATGCCGCCCTCGTCTCCGACGCCGACCAGTACTCCGCCGACGCCCGCGTCACTCTCATGACCCTCCACGCCGCCAAGGGCCTCGAGTTCCCGCTCGTCTTCCTCACCGGCCTCGAAGAAGGCCTCTTCCCCCACTCCCGCACTCTGCAGGATCCCACGCAAATGGAAGAAGAGCGCCGCCTCTGCTATGTCGGCATGACCCGCGCCATGGACACCCTCGTCATGACCCGCGCTCGCTACCGCCGCAAGTACGGCAATGACTCGCCCGAATCCTCTATGCCCTCACGATTCCTCGAAGAGGTCCCCTCGCGCCTTATCGAAGACCTCGGCTCGCCCATCAGCGCCTACGCCACACCCTACCCCCAGCGCGGCCGCCGCCCAGGCACCGGAGAAGACGACTACGGTCTCTCCCAGCACTATAGCTACGAGGACGAGTCCCAGGACACCTCCTCCGGCAGCGCCAAATCCTACGTAGCCCAGCGCTTCGCCGCCGCCAAACGCACCCCCGGCTCCGGCCCGCTGGACAACACCGCCGCCTTCTTCGGAAAGGGCGGCCAGGGCTACAAACCCGGCGCCCCACGCTTCCCCGCACGCCCAAAAATGCCGCTTGACGCCCCCGTTGGGCGAACAGGCCTCGGAAAAGGCGCCCGCGTCCGCCACCCCAAGTACGGCGAAGGCATCATCTTCGCCCGCGAAGGAGACGGTGAAGATGCCAAGCTTACAGTACAATTTAGTAGCCACGGCATGAAGAAGCTGGTCGAGAAGTTCGCCCAGCTGGAACGGCTCTAAGTAGCCAGCCCGCCTCGACACCGAGGCCCGCTCAGCCGGCAAAATTCCGAAATCCCAGAAAGTTCAGAGAGAAAATACATCATGGCAAATACCACCGCAGTCACCGATAAAATCGAGCGCAAGAAGATCAAGCGCGCCGCCCGCAAAGCCGCACCACCTAAGGGACCCCGCACCGGAGCCCGCGGCGAAAACAAGGCCAAGATCAAGAAGGCGGCACGCGGTCAGTCCAAGCGCTAAGTAGCGAAAGCCCCACCAAACGGCGAGCGGAGAATCCTCCGCTCGCCGTTTTTCGTGCTCTCGCGCTTACAATCGTCTCAACTCAAAAAATCTCCCGCCGAGGACCGCGCCCTGCCCCGCCAAATCTTCGCCACCAAATCGATCGACAAGCTCATCTCCGACTCTGAGCGCCCCGAGCACTCCCTCAAAAAGACCCTCGGCCCTGTCTCGCTCACCGCCCTCGGCATCGGCGCCGTTATCGGTTCGGGCATCTTCACCGTCATCGGGACGGCCATCGGCGGCAACCCAGCACAGTCCGGCGCCTGGGACCAGTCCCCCGTCATCGACCTTCTTTTGGGCCTCATGCATCACAGCGTCGGCCACGTCGCCGGCCGCCCCGGCGCAGGCCCGGCGTTGGCTCTCTCGCTGCTTCTGGTCGCCATCGTCTGCGCGTTCACCGGCCTCTGTTACGCCGAACTCGCCAGCATGATCCCCATCGCCGGCTCCGCCTATACCTACACGTACGCCACCCTCGGCGAGCTCATCGCCTGGATCATCGGCTGGGACCTCATCCTTGAGTACGCCTTCTCCAATATGAGCGTCTCCGTAGGCTTCGCCGCCCACTTCGTCGATCTACTCGACTGGCTGGGCATCCACCTCAGCCCCAAGTGGCTCTCTCCCGCCTATCTACCGCAGGGCCTGCAAGACCTCGCCGGTAAAGACATCTACACCCCCGGCTGGCACTTCGGCTTCAATATCCCGGCCTTCATCATCGTCATCCTGCTTACCATGATCCTGGTTCGCGGCATACGCGAGTCCGCCCGCACAAACAACATCATGGTGCTCGTCAAACTGGTTGCGATTCTGGCCTTCGTCTTCGTAGGCCTGCACTTCATACACCCCAGCAACTACGTCCCGTTCAGCCCAAACGGCTGGTCCGGCGTCCTCGCTGGTGGCTCCATCATCTTCTTTACTTACATCGGCTTCGATTCCGTCTCCACCGCCAGTGAAGAGTGCAAAGACGCCCAGCGCACCGTGCCCATCGGCATTATCGCAACGCTAGTCATCTGCACCGTCCTCTACATCGGCGTCTCTCTGGTCCTCTGCGGCATCGTCCCCTGGCAATCGGTCATCGGCGACGCCGCACCGGTGGTCAACTCCCTCAAGCGTCTCACCATCCAAACCGGCAGCCCGCTTCTGCACTGGACGCGCCTCGTCGTCCTCGTCGGCGCCATCATCGGCATGGTCTCCTCGATCCTGGTCTTCCAGCTAGGCCAGGCCCGCGTCTGGTTCGCTATGTCCCGCGACCGCCTGCTCCCGGACGCCTTCTCCAAACTCCATCCCAAGTTCCGTACCCCGGCCTTCGCTACCTGGTTCGCGGGTATTCTCGTCGCTATCCCTGCGGGCCTCTTCGACGTAGGAACCCTCGCCGAACTCTCCAACATCGGCACGCTCTTCGCCTTTGTCCTGGTCTCGATCGGCGTCCTGGTGCTCCGCAAAAAGCAACCCGAACGCCGACGCGGCTTCCGCGTCCCCGGTGGCCCGGTCTTCCCCGTCCTCAGCGTAATCTTCTGCATACTCCTGATGGCCGGCCTCCCCGTCCGCACCTGGGAGCGCTTCTTCATATGGCTTATCATCGGCCTGTTCGTCTACTACTTCTACAGCCGAAAACGTAGCGAGTTCTACAAAGGCTAAATCGAAAAGCATACGATCAAGAGGTGTCCACCTTCCTCACTGCCGAATGGCGCAAGCTCATCATGGCGCAGTACGAGGTCGCAACCGCGACCCTAGCTCCATGGCTTCCCTCGAGCTTGGAACTCGACCTCTATCAAAATCGCTGCTACGTCTCGCTGGTCGGCTTCCTTTTCGACTGCGTCCGTGTCAAAGGTCTCCCAATCCCCTTCCACACCCGCTTTGAAGAGATCAACCTTCGCTTCTACGTGATTCGCACCGATCCCGACGGTACCCGCAGGCGCGGCGTAGTCTTCATTCGAGAGTTTGTCCCCCGCCGCGCCATCGCCTTTGTAGCCAGGCAGTTTTACGAAGAACCTTATCTCGCAATTCCCACAAGCCACTCCATCGACACGACGGCCAATTCCCTCAATGTCAGCTACTCCTGGAGGCACGCCCACCGCTCTCACTCTCTATCGGTGCAAGCAGACCCAATCCCGCAGGCAATCCTCGAAGGCAGCGAAGAGGAGTTCATCACCGAGCACTATTGGGGCTACACCAAGCGCACCGATGGCAGCACCTCGGCCTACGAGGTCCGGCACCCCCACTGGCAGACCTATGAAGTGCAGCGCCACGAAATCGACGTTGATTTCAAAGCCCTCTATGGCCCATCTTTTGCGTCACTCACAGGCCAACCGCCCAACAGCATCCTACTGGCCGAAGGTTCGCCCGTAACCGTCCTCTCCGGCTCCACCCTGCCCCTGCGACCCCAGCCCAACTCTCGCGTCTAATCGATTAGTAGTAAAGGTAGGATTTAACCATGCAAACCATCAACGCCAGTCAGGGCATCCGCATCCTCGATAGCCGCACCACCGCAAGCCTTCTCAGCAAGGTCCTTTGGATTACCACCGTCGGCTTCCTCTTCACCGCCTTCGGCGCCTACATCGGCCCCGACATCCTGGGCGGCATCGGCTACATGGCTGTATTCCTCTTCAGCTTCGTGATGCTCTTTGCCATCCGCTACGCAGCGCAGCGCTCCCCTACGCTCGGGCTCGTGATGTTCTACGCCTTCACCGTCCTCATGGGCATTGAGGTCGGACCGCTCATCAAGGCGTACCTGCATCTTGCCAACGGTCAGACCATCGTCTTCGAAGCCGCCATCACCACCGCGCTCGGCATGGCTGTCATGGCTATGATCGCCCAGATCGCCCAGTTCAACTATCAGAAGGTCGGCGCCTACGCCGGAGCGGCGCTCCTCGGCCTCATCATCGTCGGCTTCATCTCGATGTTCTTCCGCTTCATGGGCCCGGCGGCCTACTCCATCTACTGCTGGGGCGGACTCGCTATCTTCAGCGTCCTCCTGTTGGTCGACTTCATGCGCCTTCGCGACAGCCCAGCGAACTCCACGCCGGTATTCATGGCTCTCAGCATCTACCTGGACGCCCTAAACATCTTCCTCTTCCTGCTCCAGATCTTCGGCAACGGCAGTAACCGTCGCGACAGCAAATGGAGCTAAGCCACCAACCCTCCGGGCGGCGAGCCAGCTAAACTAACACAATGGCTCGTCGCACCCCTATTCAGGCTCATCTCGCAGACATAGACCCCGAAACCTGGCTCCGCGGCCTTCCCAAGGCCGAGCTTCATCTGCACCTCGAAGGCTCCATCACCCCCGCGACCCTCGTCGAGCTCTCGCAGCGCAACGACCCCACACCGCTCACCCTCGCCGAAGCTCCCGCCGTCTACACCTATACCGACTTCCCTAGCTTCCTGATGAGCTTCAAGGCCGTCACCCAGCGCCTCCACACCCCCGCCGACTACGAACTCATCGCTTACAACATGCTCCGCGACCTCGCCGCGCAGGGTGTCCGCCACACTGAGGTCTACATTTCCATCGGCATTCTGCACTGGCAGAACCGCCTGGATGTCGACGAGGTTATGGCTGCTGTCGAACGCGCCCGCATTCGGGCCGAGCGCGAATGCAACATCTCGCTGCTCTGGATCATCGACGCCGTACGACACTTCGGCGTCGAAGCGTCCTCCAAGGTCTTCCAAAAGGCTGCCGAGCTGCAAAAGATCTACCCCAGCGTCATCGGCATAGGCATCGGCGGCGACGAAGCCCGTGGGCCCGCGCAGGACTTTCGCGAGCTATATCAAGAGGCCAAGGCTGCCGGGCTCCATCTCCTCTGTCACGCCGGCGAGTCCTGCGGCCCGCAGAGCATCTGGGCTGCGCTGAACATTGGCGCCGAGCGCATTGGGCACGCTCTTACCGCGCAGCAGGACCCCGAACTCATCGAAGTCCTCGCGCAAAAACAAATCCCGCTCGAGCTCAACATTACCTCGAACCTTCGCACCGGTTGTTGTCCCACGCTGCTCGACCACCCCGCAAAGCTCTACTTCGAAGAGGGCCTGATGGTTACGCTCAACTCCGATGACCCACCCTTCTTCGGCGCGAACCTGCTCGACGAGTACCTCCTCGCCCACCGCGAGTTCGAGTTCTCACTCGACCAGCTTCGCGAACTGGCCGCCAACAGCATCGAAGCCAGTTTCCTGGCTCCTGACCGCAAACTTGCACTTCTTGGCGAGATCGAACGCTACGGCTGGTAAGCTCTACGCAGAGGATCAGTACGATGAAGCCCGCAGCTGCTCCACTGCCCGTACAGATTGCCGTCCTGATTCTGGGTCCGCCGCTGTTATCGGCGCTGCTGTGGCTGGCTTGCCGTCTCTTCGTGTTAATCGCCAAGGGCCCTTCCAGTGAAGACGCCAAAAAGAGCCAGCAGGATATCTTCTGGGCGAGTCTCAAGGGTCTCTACATCGTTGGGGCTCTGTTAGCCATCGGCGCTTGGCTTAGATAGCCACTCTCTATTTTCCCGGCGGTGCAGGCACCATCACCGCACCTGGGTCTACCTTAGGAATCCCGAAGTGTCCGCTCAAATGCACTAAATCCAGCGGCTTTAGCACTCCACTTACCTCGATCACGCTCATCGTCTTACGTCCCCGCACCAACACGGTCACATTGTCGATCTCGGCCCCGCGAAAGTGCAGCCAGAGGTCGGTCAGAGGCTTATCGGGTGAGGCTGATTGCGCAGGCGACGCATTTTGGTCGACCAGGTGCTTCCAGCCAGCCTCGCGATAGGCTGCGATTACTGTATGCATCTCCTCTGGGATATAAAACGCAGGCTCGTGGTAGCGGTAGTTTTCTACCGTTATCGCGCTTAGCCCAGCGATTGGGCTGCCGTTATCGCCCATCGCACCGCTCATCGACTGCAGCATGTCGTGATCGAAGGTGAACGCCGTATGCGTCGCGGGCTCGGAGACCATTTCCTGTAGCGCCTCTGTTACTCCATGCGGCTGTTGAGCTCCAGCCGCCAACCCGAAAGCCATCACCAAACCACCAACCAGACGCAGCTTCATCGCAGGAAACCTCTGTCAAAGTAGACCCGCCCACGCTCCAAAAAGTTGCTACACCGTACGGACCGTGTTGACGGTGAATTTTGAAGGCGGAAGAAGGGTTTTCGGTTTTGGGGAGGTGGCTTTGGGGTCGGAAAAGTGCATTTTGGCGGGGCAGAACCGTGGAACGGCCAATTGTTCCACGTGGAACAATTTGAAAATCCGGGAAAATGCTGAGATTTTGCTGCTTTTTGACGGTTCCGGGTACGGATTTCATCAGCCAAAGCACGGTCGAATTGGTACTTTTTACGGTGAAATTTTCGCCCTGACGGTCCGTGCGATGAGCCAAGAAGGGCCCGGCACTCGCCGGGCCCTTCTACTGCCTATTTCCTACTCGCTACTTCCAGCTTTACTGCGCGTTCGGGGCAAAGTACCCCTTTTTGGTTCGCACGGAGTAGCGTTCGTCCTGGGAGTGCAGATAGATCGTCCGGAAGGAGCCGTCGCGCTTGAAGTCGGCCGGGGTGTACTCCAACAGGTATTGGCTTCTCAGCTCTTCCTCGATGTTGCGGAAGCCAAGCGCCACGTCGTCGATGCGGCGGGGAAAGAAGGCCTGCCCGCCGGTTGCGTCGGCGATGGCCTGCAGCACGTCGTCGCCCTTGTCCTTAGTCGGGCTCGTGTCGGTCGAGATCGTGTAGACGATCGTCTCTGCGCGCTGGCACATCTTGATGGCCTCGTTCTGGGTCACGCGGCTGTAGTCGTCGTCGCCATCCGAGACCAGGACAATCGCCTTACGCACCGAGACGCTCTGTTGCAGCGTCAGCATCTGGTCGCGGCAGGTCTTGTACAGCGCATCGAACAGCGACGTGCCGCCGCCCGGCCGCAGCTTGCGGATGCCGGTATCCAGTTGGTCCACGCGGTTGGTAAAATCCTGCGAGATATTGGTTTGCACGTCGAAGCCCTCGACAAACGCGCGGTCCGCCGGGTGCAGCACCTGCAACAGGAAATCGGTCGCGGCCTCCTGCTCAAACTGGAAGCGCTCGCGGATGGAGCTGCTGGTGTCGAGCATAATGCCCACGCGCAGCGGCAGGTTTGTCTGCTGCTCAAACTTCAACACGCGTAACGGCGGCTTTCCATCATCCAGCAAACCGAAGCGGTCCTGCTGCATGCCTGTAACAAAGCGGCCATTCTTATCCAGAACCGTAAAGATGAGATCGACTTCGTTCACGAAGACCGGAATGACCGTATGCGGCTCGTTGTCCGGGCGTTGCTGCAGGGCGGACGGCGGGTTCTGGTCGGCCGGTGTAGCCGCGGGAGCCGTCTGCTGTGCGGGGGCTGTGGCCGCCGGAGGCGTAGCCGTTGGTGCCTGGGGGGTTTGCTGTGCCTGCATCGCTGCCGCGCAGACCAAGGCCATCGCGGCCCCGAGCGCGCTATTACAAATCTTCATAACAACCATCGTACCAATTAAAAGCAGGGTTCAGGGCCCAGGGTTTAGGGGGCAGAGTTCTGTCTTTAGCGCACTCGTTGCAGGATCTCGACCAGTTCCTCGGGCAAGCCGGCGCTCAGTTCGAGCGGCTTTCCGGTGCGCGGGTGGTTGAACTCCAGTTCGGCGGCGTGGAGGAAGTTGCGCTCGAGGGAGAACGGCGGAAACTCCGTGCTTTCAATGTGCGGCATCGCCATCCGCGCCGTGCCGGGCTTGGTTGCGCTGACCGCTTTTACATGCTCTGGTGCGCCGTACAGGGTGTCTCCGACTACCGGGTGCCCGATGGCCTGCATGTGGACGCGAATCTGGTGGGTTCGGCCGGTCTCGATCCTGACCTCGACCAAGGTGAACTTACCGTATGGGCCTTCAACCCGTTCGAGGACGCGCCAGTGCGAGATTGCCGTTCGGCCGCCGCTGCGGCGCGTCGTCATGCGCGTGCGCCGCACGATATCGCGCGAGATGGGCAGTGTGATCGTGCCCTCGTCTTCTTCAATCCACCCATGAACGAGAGCGAGATATACCTTGCGCAGCCGGCGCTCGGAGAACATCTCACTGAGCTTGCGGTGGGCGGAGTCGTTCTTTGCCACTACAATCAAACCGCTGGTCTGCTTGTCCAGACGATGCACGATCCCAGGGCGTAGATCGCCGCTGACGCCGGACAAGGCTTTGCCCATGTGGAAGAGCAGCGCGTTTACCAGTGTGCCCCTGTTGCGCTCGCTGTCGCCCGCACCAGCGTGAACCATCATCCCGGCCGCCTTGTCGATCACGGCGAGGTCGTCGTCCTCGTACACGATCGCGAGCGGGATATCTTCTGGCTCGGCGTGCAGCGGCTCGGGCCTGGGTTCGCCCTCAATCTCGATCAGCTCTCCGCCCTTGAGCTTCGTCTTGCCCTTGGCGGCTTCGCCATCGACGGTTACCTGACCCTTTTCGATGAGCAGGACCACGCGTGCGCGGCTGATGTCGGGGATGGCCTTGGCGAGGTATGCATCGAGTCGCAGACCGGCAGCGGCGGGCTCGGCGGTGAAGCTGCGGATGCCGTCTTCGGGCTCAAGCTCCAGTGGCTGAATCTCCACGACCGGCTCCTCGGCTGCCTTCGGCCTGCCGTAGCGGCGGGGCGTCTTTTCTTCGGACGGATGTTTGCCGCCATCGGGGCCATCGGTGACGAGGCCTGGGCGATTGGCGAACGGCGATGGAGTCGTATAGAACTCTGCGGTGTCATAGGTCACCGGCTCCAGCTCTTCCTCGTCCACTACGCCCGCGGCGAGCTTCGCGGCAAGCTGCTCCTGCAGCGCAGTGCGGTGAGCGCGATACTCCTCCTTCACCGACTTGCGGCGATTTCCTTTCGGCAACATATTCTTCGAGGGCATTTAGACCAACTCCTTCATCGACTGTTCGCCGTCGCCGCGGAGTTGTTTTGCGTAATCGAGCAAGATTCGATCACTCTCTTCCTGGGTAATTGTGCCGTGGTACGGGCCTTCCCAAAGATCGGGCATCCGTTCTGCGAGTTCCATCAGCAGCGGGTCCTTGGAAAAACCGAACTCAATCTTTTCGTGATTGTAAGGATCACCACGGCCAGCCACCATGTCTTCAAGAATCAAGGCCACCTCGTTACGAGTCAGTGGCCGCGTAAGCTCCCGCCACCTTTCTCTCCTAAGATCCAATGACATGACCCATATACCCGCAACGATAGCCGCCAATGCGACCCACTGCGAAGGATCAAGCCACGCGCCGCCAAAGGTATCCAGCGGCTGCCGCAGCATATCCAACAGAAACGAGATCGCCCCGCCAGCAACCAACGCAACCCCAGCAACCTGCCCCGGACGTTGCCGCCGCTTCAACCGAATGAGCAGCACCTCGCACATTGCCAATGCTGCGATCAGCGCATATATCTCCACCGGATGGACCTTGCCCAGCACACTATCGCCCGGCGTTACGACACCCCACGGCAACCGCGTCGGCATCCCGGCATCGGTGCCCTCGACGTAGTGTCCCAGCGCAAGCACCGCCGCCAGCACCGCAGCGCAGGGCGCCCAGGCATCCATCACATCCAGCACTGACAGCTTCTTCACGCGCAGATAGATCCACACGAGCACGCCGGTCAGCAGCATGCCGCTATAGGTGAGCGAAGGCAGCGCCAATACCAGCACCGGAAACCGCAGAAACGCCCGGAAATCCATCGCTACCAGCAGCGCCCGC
>Ga0302305_1001645_pt1 | contig 12766 bp, 9 predicted proteins | sample III_Palsa_E2_3_FD_198764 | JGI IMG/M metagenome (GOLD analysis project Ga0302305, IMG submission 198764) | Peat permafrost microbial communities from Stordalen Mire near Abisko, Sweden - III_Palsa_E2_3 | ecosystem: Environmental > Terrestrial > Soil > Palsa > Peat permafrost | place: Sweden... | reverse complement strand
GCGACCGCATCATCGATTCGCCGCTCAGCGAGGCGCTGTCGTCGCGCTACCTGGCCTATGCCCTCTCGACCATCACCCAGCGCGCCCTGCCGGACGTGCGCGACGGCCTCAAGCCGGTTCACCGGCGCCTGCTGTTCGCCATGCGCATGCTGCGGATGGACCCGGAGACCACGGCCAAGAAGTGCGCCCGGGTGGTCGGCGACGTCATCGGCAAATACCATCCGCACGGCGACACCGCCGTCTATGACGCCCTGGTGCGCCTGGCCCAGGACTTCGCCCAGCGCTACCGGCTGGTGGACGGCCAGGGCAATTTCGGCAACATCGACGGCGATAACGCCGCCGCCATGCGGTACACCGAGTGCCGCCTGACCGAGGCCGCGGCCCTGCTGCTCGACGGCATCGACGAGGACGCGGTCGACTTCCGCGCCACCTACGACGGCGAGGAAGAAGAGCCGGTCGTGCTGCCGGCGGGTTTTCCGAACCTGCTGGCCAATGGCTCGTCCGGCATCGCCGTGGGCATGGCCACCTCCATCCCGCCGCACAACGCCGCCGAGCTGATCGACGCCTGCCTGCTGCTGCTCGACCGGCCCAGCGCCACCACAGCCGATCTGGTCGCCGTCTCGCCTGGCCCCGACTTCCCCACCGGCGGCATCATTGTCGAGCCGCCGTCGTCGCTGCTGGACATGTACGAGTCCGGCCGGGGCGGGGTGCGCGTGCGCGCCCGCTGGCATGAAGAGGACATGGGCCGGGGCGTCTACCGGATCATCGTCACCGAGATTCCCTATCAGGTGAAGAAGGCCGAACTGATCGAACAGCTGGCCGAGCTGATCGAGAACAAGAAGGCCGCGCTGCTGGGCGACGTGCGCGATGAATCCGCCGAGGACGTGCGGGTGGTGATCGAGCCCAAGTCCCGCAACATCGCCGCCGACGTGCTGATGGAGAGCCTGTTCAAGCTGTCCGACCTGGAGACCCGGTTCCCGGTCAATATGAACGTCCTCAGCGCCGATGGCGCGCCAGGGGTGTTGGGGCTGAAAGCCCTGCTGCAGGCCTTCCTCGATCACCGGCGCGAGGTGCTGGTGCGCCGCGCCCGGTTCCGGCTTGGCAAGATCGAGGCCCGGCTGCACATCCTGGCCGGCCTGCTGATCGCCTATCTGAACCTGGATGAGGTGATCCGCATCGTCCGCTATGAGGACGAACCCAAGGCGAAGCTGATCGCCGCTTTCGACCTCAGCGAAATCCAGGCCGACGCCATCCTCAACACCCGCCTGCGCCAACTGGCCAAGCTGGAAGAGATGGAGATTCGTCGCGAGCACGCCGAACTGGCCGAGGAACGCGACGGCCTGCTGGCCATGCTGGCCAACGACAAGCAGCAGTGGAAGCTGGTGGGCGCCGGCCTGCGCGCCGTGCGCAAGGTGCTGGGTCCCGACACCGCCGTCGGCAAGCGCCGCTCCACCTTCGCCGAAGCGCCGCGCGTCGATCTGGCCGCCACCGTCGAGGCGATGATCGTGCGCGAGCCGATCACCGTGATCCTGTCCGAGCGCGGCTGGATCCGCGCCGCGAAGGGACGTGTGGAAGATCCGTCGGAGCTGAAGTTCAAGGAAGGCGACAAGCTAGGCTTTCTTGTGCCAGCAGAAACAACGGACAAGCTGATTATCTTCGCGTCCGATGGCAGGTTCTTCACCCTGGCCTGTGACAAGCTTCCATCCGCGCGGGGCCATGGCGAGCCGCTGCGGCTGATGCTCGATCTGGACGACAAGGTCGGCATCATCGACGTCTTCGCCCACAAGCCCGGCCGCAAACGCATCCTGGCCTCAAAGGCCGGCTATGGCTTCGTCATGCCGGAGGAGGAGGCCATCTCCTTCCGCAGAGCCGGCAAGCAGGTGCTGAACGGCGAGGCCCTAGTCTGCCTGGAAGCGGTGGGCGACCACCTGGCGGTGATCGGCGACAACGGCAAGATCCTGATCTTTCCCCTGGACGAACTGCCGGAAATGCCGCGCGGCAAAGGCGTCAAGCTGCAGAGCTACCGCGAAGGCGGATTGCGCGACGCCACGGCCTTCAGGGCCGAGGACAACGCCGCCTGGATCGACAACGCCGGCCGCACCCGCGTGTGGCTCGAGTGGAAAGACTGGCTCGGCAAACGCGCCGCCTCCGGCAAGATCGCGCCAAGAGGCTTCCCGACCAGCAAGCGGTTCAGGCCGAAGTAGGGGAAGTGGCAGCTAAAGGCGAAGGGCGTTACGGACTAACCGGGTCGCGTCCGTCCCTCCGCTGCGACCGTGCCTGAGCGCCTGTGCGATTGCAGCCCTGATTTGGACATCCAACCATCCCGCACGATCTTCGTCGCTAACAGCCATCGCCACGCCAACGATTTTCCCCACGGTGTGCTGAACCCACTCTTTGTAGGTCCAATATCCGTCGTTCATCTTGCGTCTCCGCCAGCGCGGTTAGTTCGAAATCTTCTGAGATTGGCTTGCGTCTGCCATCGTAATTCATCCGCTCATCCCGGCGAAATGACCTGACATCTTTATCCGGCTGAATTCGCAAGAGAAAACCAGCCCGTTTCCGCCTGTGTAGGAACTGTGCAGGAAAATCTGCTCACCCCTTCAGATTTGCAGCCCAACCAGGCGTCGGCGGGAGAAGCAATAGGTTGCTTCGGACGGAGCGCCAAGCCGCCCATTGCGAGGCCGCCTTCGATGCCGAGCTTTAGCCCAAGCCTTGGCTGACCTAGTGGAAGACTTCGAGCGTTGGCATGCCGGCGGCGATCGACCCTGTGAAACCGACCTCGGCTGCGCAGGCGTGCAACGCGCATGTTTGACTCTTAGGCGACCTTTGAAACGTCCGTTTTCGGCTCGAATGGCGTCCGCGTGGAGGACGCCCTCAGGCGTTTGTCTCACGTCTGTTGGAGCAAACGCCATGCGTCGCGCTGCCTACGCATGGCTAGCCGTTCGATAAATTTGAGCTGAAAGAGCCCTTTTAGGAGTAGGCCGCAAAGCTGCGCCCGACCAGGTTTGGAGTTAGATCGACCGATCGGCCTGAGTGGCTGCCCCCTACGGCGTGTCGTTGGCCCAACTCAAAGAGCTCATTGATGGGCGCGACGGGTTCATCATCACCATGGTCCCGGCCACACGTTGTCCATTTTCCAAGAGGACAATCCCGTGGCAGGTGAGCTGATCGGGGGTATTGGGTCGGCCGGCTGGCGCGGCGAAGTTTGTGGTGGACAATATTCGCCCTTGGGGGCCGCCAGGCTGTCCAATCTTCCGGTTTAGAGCGTTGGCGATCCACGGCCCCATATCGGGCCTCGTGCAAGCATCTTGGGCCAAGCGGGGCTGAGGAGTGAGGAACGCTGGCGGAACGGCCACTGGTCCAGGTTGTGCTGTGTTCGGAAGCGTCGACCCGTTTGCCAGAACCTGGACTAACGGATGTGCAGCCGGCGTGACATTCGGCGCGGTCACGTTGGCAACGGCCGGTTCCGCTTTTGGTGGTGGCGTTGGATCACCGACGCCGGTCACGAACAAGCAGCGATCTGCCGCGTATGGTTCCCCAACGAATGTTTGCTCACATTCACCAAGGTGGCCGACAAGTATGGTGCTGCACATCGTCGACAAGCGGCACCGCTGAATTATGGCTCTAACGTCGCGGGGGGCATCCTCGGTGATAAGGCCAATCCTCGGCGCTCCGGCGTTGTCTGGCATCAATCCCAGCCATTCCTGTTGACCGACAGTGTAGTAGATGCCCGACACCACTAGCGTCGCGCTATCTGGGATTGTCTTCTTGTCGAGATCGAGATCGGATATGGATATCCGCCTGACATCTGTCGCTATTGCTGCTGGTTGAGATTCGCTGACCTGGGCCTCATTGTCCGATACGGGCGCGGCGTTGTCCGACGCCGCCGCTTCAGCCACGGGTTCGGTGTGGGCGTCTTCCTGTTTTTTGCAGGCGCTCAGGACCAAGGCCGCTATGCACGCGAAGGCCAAGGAAACATCCCTCATCTCGCACCCCGTCACGTGATCAGGGAGTTAGGGAGCCTCGATTAGGGGGCCGCGCCGGTCTTAGGGCTTGCGCCCCTCGACAAACACCGACGCCTCCCCGACCGCATGGTCGAGGAGTGCTGGTCACGGCCGCACACTGGCCGCTAATCGAGGGGTTCCTACGCCCCAGGACGGCTAGAGAGCCGACCCATGGAAACGCTAGGGCCTATGCGGGCGGACGTAAAGTCCGGCAAAATCGTGTTCGGCAGTCACGTCAAGAAGACGGACCAATTTGACTCATCTCAGACTTTCGGACGGTCCGCTTTCGGGCTACCTAGTCGATTGTCGGACCGACCCCGGCATCATGCTCCCAACATTCACATTTTGTGTGCCGATTGGGCGATAGCTCGGCCAGCGCATCAACCCGCAGGAGCTGACGTTGCTTAAGACAGACCTGACAGATAGGAGCACTTTTCGTTCACCCCTTGTTCCCTGGGCGTGACTTCCCACCTACGGTAGTGTTTCCGCATGACGTGGGAAGGGTGAGTAATGTTCAGACTGACCGGTCGGGGCCTGTTTTCTACCATCGACTACCATTCGTTCAGCGAGAACGTGCGCCGAGAGATCGCGCGCGAGATCGAGGGAATGGACGCCAACCGACTGCTGAACACCAGCAGCGACGATCTCGTGGTCTACTTTGAAGAGAAGTACCACAAGGATGCGCCCCACCTGCTCGAAGACCAAGTCGAGGTCAGCAGCGCCGAAGCCAACATCGATGTTAGTCGCCGGTTCGATTACGGCTTCGCCGGCGAACGGGACGGCCCGGTCATAGTGAAAGGCCTCGCGGTCACCTACCACGTCCCGTTCCAAGGCGACGCCGAGTGCTTCAACATCCGGCCGAACCAATCTTATATGGGAACGAGCTTCAGCGCGGAGATCAAAGGCCAGGAGCTCTTGCTGCGGTTCCAAGACGCGAACCTCACCGCGGCGCAGGTGAAGGGGCAATACGAGCAGCAGATCAAGCTCTACCGCGACATGTTGGGCTTCCTTCGCAATGATCTGAGTGGGCTGAACGACCAGATCGGCGGTCACGCGCGCGGCGTGGTGGAACAGCGCAAGCAGAAACTTCTCAGCGACCGCAACCTAACGGCTGACCTCGGCGTACCCCTGAGGACGCGGCCCGATGCCGCCAAGACCTATGCTGCGCCGGAAGTGCGCCGAAAGATCGCGCCCGCTATGCCGGCCGCGAGCTCAGCACCTTTCAAGCCCGAACCGGCGTTGACGGACGATCAGTACGAGCACATCCTGCGGGTCGTTCACAGCACAGCGCAGGTTATGGAGCGCAGTCCCCACGCCTTCAAGTCGATGGACGAGGAGACGCTGCGGACCCAGATCCTCGTTCAGTTGAACGGTCACTTCGAGGGACTGGCGACCGCCGAGACGTTCAACAACGAGGGCAAGACCGACATCCTGATCCGCTCTGGCGACCGCAACATCTTCATCGCCGAGTGCAAGATATGGTCAGGCCCCGAGGCGCTGCTGAAGGCGATCGACCAGTTGCTGGGCTATACCGCTTGGCGGGACACCAAAACAGCGATCATCCTGTTCAACCGCAACAAGGACTTCAGCGCCGTCCTCGACAAGATCGACCTGACGATGAAGCAGCACGGCAACTTCAAGCGCACGCTGCCGAAGCCGGGCGAAACATCTTGGCGCTTTGTCTTTGGTCATCGTGACGACTCCGGCCGCGAGCTCGTGTTGACCGTGCTCGCTTTCGACATCCCAGCCGCTGACTGATGGTGAACGTGGAGATGCCAGCAAATTGCGCGTGGTGCGACAAGCCGTCGTTCGCGGTCATCCAGGGGCCGCATGGCGAGCGGCGCGCCGCTTGCGCTGACCACTATATCGGCCTGCAGGCTGTCGAGAACGAGCGGCAGCGAAACCTGACCGACCAGGCGCGGCACGCGATGGCGATGATCAACTTGGCCGCAGACGAGATGAACTTGGTCACGGGGATTAATCTCGGCGGCAAGGTTGAGATTCCCGCACCGACGCCGGCCGGCAAGTTCAACACCATCTCGGTCACGAACAGCACCATCGGCGTGCTCAGCACCGCCGCTGTCGGCCAAATCAGCGCCTATGTCGGGCACATTCCGCAGGGCGATGCCGCGCGCTCAGCGCTCGCTGACATCACTTCGACTGTGGCGAACGAGCCTATGGATGAGGCGGCCAGAAAGAACCTGCTGGATCAGATCGGGGTCATCGCCGAGCAGGCCGCGACCGAGCCGCAGAAACGGAAGCCGTCGGTGGTCGGTCCGATCTTAGCTGCGATCACTCAGGCGGCCACACCGGCGAAGAGCAGATGCCGGTCGATTGTCTCGTGAACCTCAATGCGCGGGTCTACGATCCAATAATTGGACGGTTCGTTTCCGCCGATCCGGTGATCGGCAACCTATTCGATCAGCAGCAGCTAAACCGCTACAGCTACGTTCTAAACAATCCGCTCTCGCTGATCGATCCAAACGGCATGTGTGGGTTCTGGTGCATTTTGGAAGACGTCGTGGCCCTGGTGGTTGCCATTGCGGTTCCCGAATTTTTAGCGGATGCCGAAGATGTGGTTTCAGCACTAGGCTTGGAGCTTCCCGATTTGAGCGCGGTCAATGTCGCTATCGGTGGCGGTCTAAGCGGGCTCATTTCGTCAGGTAACTTGAAGGGTGCTGCGTTCAGCGCCGCAGAGGCCGTGGGCTTCTACTACGCCGGGAACATAGTTGGGTCGGTTAATCCGGATGGCACACATCCCGTCGAAGGTGCCGCGACTGCGTTTATTACCCATGGGTTAGTTGGCGGGTTAGATAGCGTCGCGACGACAGGCAGGTTCGGCTCCGGCTTTCTCGCGGGTGGTGTGGGCTCGTTGGCTGATATTCAGCAATTCAATCAAAGCTTGGAAGAAGGCGTTGTTGTCCACGCCATAGCGAGCGGCATCGGATCGGAAATCGCCGGCGGCAGCTTTGAGAATGGTGCGATCACTGGCGCATTTGGTTATTTGTATAATTGGTGCATGCATCAGGTGTGCGCACCTAACCATCTCATGCCACAGGGTCGTTTTAGCGGCCTGGGTGGGACAGACGTCCCGGCTACATTCGATGGTGGCGATATCAACATAGAACCCATCCAGCCTGGAACTCAAGTTTGGTTTTCTGGAATATTCGGCGGCATACAGTTCATCGGTGGTGTCACGCTCGGCTACGGCACGTATGATTACGAAGGCGAGAACGGATATATTTATGAGGGTCACTTCAGCGTGGTAGGGCCGGCGCTTGGTTTAAGTATAGGGGGTAACTATATGTACGGCACATCGCACAATCTCGAGTCGTTCTTTGATTGGAGCGTTAGTGGTACGCTTTCGGCAGGAGGAGCCATAAGCTACTCCGGGAATACATCGGGATTTTCCGGATCTTACGGAGGCGGGCTAAGCATCGGGGGGGCTCTCGATTTCCCTCGCGTAAAAGCTGTTGACGAGCCAATTGCGGTGGGGCGCTGGTGAAATGGAAATGGGTGCCGGATCTTTTGCAGTTGGTGATCTAATCTACAATATTGGCATGATTTCTACGTCAGTTTACGTTATTTGCATGTTGGCATTAGCGATCCGTTTGGCGTTCGTTCCAACTGAGAGGCAAGGCGCCCGTGATAGAGAACGGGTGGAGATATTTTCATTTAACCCGCTGCGGATACGTGCTGCGATTATGTATATCGCGATCGGAAAGCCCCTTGACTTGCCAAGCCGTCTACTGCTTGCCGTCATCAGGATCGCCGCCATAGTGGCGATCCCGACTTTTCTGGTTACCGTTATAATCTCGGTTATGGGAACGTTTGGATAATGATTGCGTCAAAAGCCGGGGCGTATTGCCGCCGCCCCATGGCATCGAGGTACATTGCCCAGCAAAATCAACTTGGTAGGCAATCCTGCGCAGAGGCCCGCTTTCGAAGTCGCCTTATGACCCCGCGAGTCAAGCACGAGGCCCGGTATTAGGCACTCGCCTACCGGGCAGACCATCTTTCGGCGACGTAAAGGACGTGGAGGGCGTGTGGATCGGTTGGCGGGAGATTGGCCAACGGCCGACCGGGCGGAGGATGTCTGGCAGGGCCGCGCCGAACTCGGCGCGACCTTTTCCCGCCAGCATTGACGGCGACGTCCGGCTAAAGGCGCCCTCGGGCGCGCCGGACATGAGCAAGCGCTGATAAGGCGCGGCGTCGGAGCCCGACGCCGCAGGATCCTGCCCAGGTCTACGACTTGCGGCGGCGAAGCTTGCCGCCCGGCGCGGTCGTCCTGGCCCTGGCCCTTGGGGTGTGGGACGCCTTCGCGTCATCAGCCGCGACCTCGTCCTCGGCCGCGCCTGGATCCCAGCCGCCCATCCCCTGAAGCACGAGGCCTGCGTGCTTGACCGTATTCACATGGCCATAGTGCTCTTCGATCATCTTGACCGAGGTGCCCATCTGCTCAGCTAGGAAATACACGTCCACGCCCTCGGCGAGCCGGAAGGTGGCGTAGGTGTGCCGGAAGCAGTAGGTCGAGCGCGGGACGCCAGACGCGCCCTCTCGCAGCTTAGCCTTGATCAACAGATCCTCGATCATGGCTTGGTAGAGGGACTTGGCTGGCTCGCCGGTGATGGTAGTGAACACCCGGTCGTCGGGCCGGAACTCCACCTCCGGCGCCTGGCCGTCCTCGGCGGCCTGCTGCCGGTACTGCCGGGTGGCTTCGCGGATGCGCTCGAAGTAGTCGCCCACGCTTTTGGGCGCGACCAGCTTGCGCGACTTGCCCTTGCCCTGGACGAACAGCACCACCAGCTCGCGCCCTTCGCGATCCTGGCTGGTGGAGATGTCCCGCCAGCGCAGGTTCTTGGCTTCGGACGGGCGCATGCCCGTGTTGCACATGATCAGGACGAAATTGTAGGCGACCGTCCGATACCAGGTGCTGGACGGCCGGATCGCTGCCTTCACCCAAGACCGGGCCACGGTGTGCAGGTGGCGATATTCTTCCAGCGTGAACTCGTCCCGCCGCATGGTCTTGAGCTTGGGGCGGTCGTCGAACCGCTGGCTGGCAGGCACGTAGCGTTTCTTGATAGCGAAATTCATCACCGCACCGAAGATCGACATTTCGAAGCGGATGGTGGAGTCGCTGATGAAAGCCACCGTGCGGCCCTCGGTCGGCACGGCGGAGGGCGCAACGGGCCTGCGCTTGCGGATGCCCATGGACTCAAGCGCCCGGACGCGCGCGGCGGCGTCCCGCGCGTCCAGCTGCGCGGCCTTCTCGGCGGAGATTTCACGCACGCCATTGCGCCTGTTGCGGCCGGCGCCGTTCTCGCGCCGCCAGGCGGGGTAGCCGGCCCACAGATCGTCTCCGATCAGGTGGACCTGGGTGGGACCGACATAGTCCTCCAAGGCGCCTTCGAGCACCGCCTTGAGCTTCTTTGGACGCAGAGCGCTGATCTCGCCGCGCCGGGCCCGCGCCTCCTGTGTCGCCAGGTATTCCTGGGCCACCGCGCGGAACGGATGGTTGAACACCGGCACGTCGTGCTTGAGGCGGAAGCGCACGTCAGCGTCTTGGTCGAAGGCGCGCTCGCGCGCCGTCTCCTTGTCCGCCGTCTTCAGCGAGATTGTCTTGTAACGGTCAGCCTTCGGCAGCTTCACGCGGCAGTACCAGTTGCGGTGCTGCACGTCGGTGCGGCGGAAGATGACGAGGCCCGGCTTTAGTTCTTCCTTGTCGTCGATAAACGCCATGTGTCACCCACTCATTCTGTGTAGGTTCTGTGCAGATCGGCGGCGTAAGTCCTTGATTTGCCGTCGCTGTGCAGACGATGTGTGGGCAGTTTAGGCGATGGTAGGTAAACAATATCAGTATGTTGCGACACTTCTCTCATCCCGGCGAATGCCGGCACCCAGATGACAAAGCGCGGATGCGAATCCAGGGACCAGAACCCCCGGTCGGACCCTTCGCCATACGATCTGGGTCCCGGGCATTCGCCGGGATGAGCGGTGGGAATATTGCGGGCGAAGTGCTGTGGCGCCCTCTACTTCTCCGGATGCACCAACGCCTGATAGGTCAGCGTTCGCGCCTGATTGCCCAAATCGTCCCCACCCGTCCCACCCATGCGCTGGATCATGCCGACGAACAGGATGTCGTTGGTGGGGTCGATCCAGAACCAGGTGCCGGCCGCGCCGCCCCAGCTCATGGTGTCCTTGCCTTCGGTCAGGCCGGCCGCGCGCGGGTCTTTGACCACCATGAAGTCCAGGCCGAAGCCCACCGCCTCGTTGAAGCGGACGCCGGCGGTGCCATTGGTGTTGATCAGCACGCTGTGCGGAACGACATTGGTGTCCATCAGCTCGATGGAGGAGGGGGCCAGGATGCGCACCCCGTCCAGCTCGCCCTTGTTCAGGATCATCTGGCAGAAGCGGGCATAGTCGATGGTGGTCGAGACCAGGCCGCCGCCGCCGGATTCCATCGCCGGCGGCTGGGTGTAGTCGGGCATCTTGGCGCCGAACAGCGCGTCCGCCGACACGATCTTGCCGGTCTTGTCACCCACATAGACGGCCGCCAGGCGGCCTCCGGCGCCGGGGCGGGTATAGAAGCCGGTGTCATTCATCTTCAGCGGCTTGAAGACATGCTCGTCGAGGAACTGGCCCAGGGTCTGGCCGGACAGTTTCTCGATGATGTAGCCCTGGATATCGACGGCGCTGGAATAGGACCAGTCGGTTCCCGGCTGGTACATCAGCGGGATGGTGGCGGTGCGGTCGATCATCTGCTGCAGGCCATGCGAGCCCAGCACCTGCTTGCTGCGATAGAGCTTGTCGACCGGATGGGTGTCGCCGAGGCCGTAACCGAAGCCAGCGGTGTGGCTCATGATTTCGCGCATGGTCGGCGGGCGTTTCATCTCCTCGACGGTGATGTTGCCGTCCTTATCGACGCCGGTCATGACCTTGAGGTTCTTGAACTCGGGGACATAGCGGGTGACCGGATCGTCCAGCCGCCATTTGCCTTCCTCGAACAGGATCATCATGCCGACGCCGGTGAGTGGCTTGGACATGGAATAGATGCGGAAGATGGCGTCCTTGTTCATCGGCGCGCCGGTGGCGAGGCTGGCTTTGCCGTAGGTGTTGAACTCGACGATCTTGCCGTGGCGGGCGAGCAATGTGGTCATGCCGGCGACGCGGCCCTCGGCCACCACGCTGGCCATATAGTCGTCCAGCCGCTTCAGCCTTTCGGCGTCGAAGCCTTCGGCGGCCGGGCTCTCGGCGACGCTGAGCGAGGCGGTCGCCGCAAACGCCGGCGCGACCGGCGTCAGGCAAAGCGCGATGGCCGTCATGGCCGCGGTGATGCGGGCGTAATGCATGGAATCCCCCCTTGGATATTCGGCCCAGCTTACTGGCCAAGCTGGACGCCGCAAAGCGGGGAAAGCCGTTGCGGGTCTGTAGAGTCTGACTTTAGGGCGTAGCCTTGCGCGTCCAGACCCGTTCACGGTCGCGCTTGCTCATCGGGACCCAGCCGCCGGGGCGCAGGACTTCGACCGGGTTGAAGCGGGCCTTGTAGGCCATCTTCTGGCTGCCAGCGACCCAATAGCCCAGGTAGACGTAGGGCAGTTCCGCCAGCTGCGCCTGCTCCACGTGGTCCAGGATGATGAAGGATCCCAGGCTGCGCTTGGCCATGGCCGGGTCATAGAAGCTATAGACCAGCGACAGGCCGTCGCCGAGCAGGTCCACCAGCACGCAGGCCACCAGGTCGCCCGGTCCCCGGTCGTCGGACGGCGCGCGGAACTCCACCAGGTGGGTGCGGGCGGTGGTGTCCTCGACCATGGCCACATAGTCGGGCCAGGTCATGTCGGCCATGCCGCCCTCGGCGTGCCGGGCCAGCAGATAGCGCCGTAAGAGCTCGAACTGCTCCATGGTCGCCTCGGCCTCGACCAGATGGCGCGACAGGTCGTCGTTGCGGTCCAGCACCCGGCGCTCCGACCTGGAATAGGGGTATTGGGTGGTGGGGATGCGCGCGGAGACACAGGCGTCGCACATCTCGCAGGCTGGCCGATAGGCGATGTTCTGGGAGCGGCGAAAGCCGATCTGGGTCAGGGCGTCGTTCACCGACGCGCCATCGGTCAAAGGCAGGTGTGCGAACACCTTCCGCTCCTCGCGCCCCGGCAGGTAGGGGCAGGGCGAGGCGGCCGTCAGGAAGAACCGCAGCTGTCGTGTCGCGAAGTGGTGGGTCACGGGACCGCGTCGAAATGAACTCTACGAACCGATTAGGACAAAAGCGTCGCCATCCCGCAAGGGCCGTGTTGACGCGCTGGCCTAGGGTTGATGATCAGGCGGCAAAACCGGCTTGTCGCGCAACAGAACGATCGCGATCCGCCGATTTCCAGGCAGGGTCGGGTCATCCGGGAACAGCGGGTCCGAGGCGGCCTTGCCGGCGACCTGATAGATTCGGTCCGGGTCGACGCCTGCGCTTTCCATGAGCTGCCGCGAGGCGTCCGCCCGGGCGGCGGACAGCTGCCAGTCGCTCGGCGATTTCGAGCCGTTGGCGTTGGCGCTGGTATGGCCAGAGATGGTGATGCGGTTGGGCAGCTTCTGAACGATCTTACCCACGGCCTGCAGCAGGATGCGGGCGCGATCGTTCGGCTTGGTCGAGCCGGCGTCGAACATCGAGCGGCCTTCCTGGTCGACCAGCTGGATGCGCAGGCCTTCCGGCGTCTGGTCGATCAGGATTTGCTTCGACAGCTCCGCCAGTTCCGGCATGTCCTGCATCGCCTGGCGCA
>Ga0302305_1001644_pt1 | contig 12776 bp, 6 predicted proteins | sample III_Palsa_E2_3_FD_198764 | JGI IMG/M metagenome (GOLD analysis project Ga0302305, IMG submission 198764) | Peat permafrost microbial communities from Stordalen Mire near Abisko, Sweden - III_Palsa_E2_3 | ecosystem: Environmental > Terrestrial > Soil > Palsa > Peat permafrost | place: Sweden... | reverse complement strand
GGAAGGCGCACCAGCTCCCGGCCGTCCCGCACGTCCCGGCGCAGGCCGCGGCCGTGGTGGCGCACCGCGCTACGAAAAGAACAAGGAAGTCGCGCTCAAGGGCTACACGCCCCGCGCCGGCGCCGCACAAATCCCCATGGGCCAGTTGCCCATCACCAAGTTCATTACCGTTACGGAAGGCATCTCGGTAAAGGATCTCGCTGAGAAGTTGGACGTTCGCGGTAAGGATCTCATCGCCACGCTGCTCATGCGCGGCGTCATGGTGACCGTTAACCAAACCCTCGACGGCGAGCTCGTCAAAGACGTCTCCCGCCAGTTCGGCGCAGACGCCACCGTCATCTCGGTCGAAGAACAGCTCGACAACGAGGCTCTCGAAGTTCTGCTCGAAGACACCTCCAACATGGTCGAAGTCGTCCGTGCTCCGGTCGTCACGATCATGGGCCACGTCGATCACGGTAAGACCTCGCTGCTCGACGCCATCCGCCTCACCGACGTAGCCGCCGGCGAAGCTGGAGGCATCACCCAGCACATCGGCGCTTACAAGGTGAAGATCACCAAGCCCGACTCCCCCGCCTTCGGCCGTGAGATCGTCTTCCTCGATACCCCCGGTCACGAAGCCTTCACCCGCATGCGTGCTCGCGGCTCCAAGATCACCGACATCGTCGTCATCGTCGTTGCAGCAGACGACGGCGTCATGCCTCAGACCCTTGAGGCCATCGATCACGCCAAGGCCGCCAAGGTTCCCATCATCGTCGCCGTCAACAAGATCGACAAGCCCGATGCAGACCCCTCCAAGGTCATGCAGCAGCTTGCCGCGCGCGGCGTACAGGCTACCTCCATGGGTGGCGACACCGAGTTCGTCATGGTCTCGGCCAAGAAGCGCACCAACCTCGACGGCCTGGAAGAGATGATCTGCCTCGTCGCCGACACCAACGAGCAGAAGGCCCAACCCGAGCGTCCCGCAGTCGGTACGGTCATCGAAGCCAAGCTCGATCGTGGTCGCGGCGCCGTCGCTTCCATCCTCGTGCAGAACGGCACACTCAAAATCGGCGACAGCTACGTCGTCGGCAACACCTTCGGCAAGATTCGCGCCATGTTCAACGACCGCGGCGTGGAGATCAAGGAAGCTGGTCCTTCGACCCCCGTCGAAATCCTCGGCCTTGAGTCCATGCCCGATGCCGGTGACAAGTTCCTCGTCATGGCGGACCGCGACAAGGCCAAGGGCATTGCTCGCTACCGCAAGATGAAGGAACGCGAAGTCCAGCTCGCCAAGTCCTCGCGCGTCTCGCTCGAAGGTCTCGCCGAACAGATCAAGCAAGCCGGCGTCAAGGACCTCAACCTCATCCTCAAGGGCGACGTGCAGGGTTCGGTCGAAGTTCTCGCCGACTCCCTCGGTCGCATGTCCACCGAAAAGGTCCGCGTCAAGGTCCTCCACTCCGGTGTCGGCGCCATCACCGAGTCCGACGTGCTCCTCGCGTCTGCCTCGAACGCTGTCGTCATCGGCTTCAACGTCAAGCCCGACCGCAAGGCCCAGGAAGTCGCCGATCGCGAGAACGTCGAAATCCGCCTGCACACGATCATCTACGAACTCCAGGACGAGATCACCAAGGCCATGTACGGCTTGCTCGATGCCGTCTACAAGGAGAACTACGCTGGTCGTGCCACCGTCCTTCAGGTCTTCAAGATCACCAAGGTCGGTCAGATTGCCGGTTGCCAGGTCTCCGACGGCATCATCCGCCGCGACGCGCAAGTCCGCGTCCTGCGCGATGGCGTCGAAGTCTGGAAGGGCAAGATTGCCTCGCTCAAGCGCGTCAAGGAAGATGTTGCGGAAGTCCGTCAGGGCGTCGAGTGCGGTATCGATCTCGCCGGCTACAAGGACATCAAGGCAGGCGACGTCATCGAGGCCTTCACCACCGAGAAGCTCGCCGACGAACTCGGCAAGAACACTCTCGAGGCCAAGAAGGAACGCGAAGTAGCCGAACTGAAAGCCGCCAAGGACGCAGCCAACGAAGTAGCCCGCGCCGAAGCCGAAACAGAAGCCGCCAACGCGTAACTCTCCACAACCGCATCAACTACGAAAGGCCGGGAGCAATCCCGGCCTTTCCTTCGTTATACTCATAAGCCAGGGAGGGAAAGCCTATGAGCATTGAAGAACTGGCAGCAACCGGACTCCGCGGCAAAGCCCTCTCGGACGCTGTCTACGAAGACATCCTCGGCTTGCCTCCGGCCACACCAGCCATCGAAAGAACTCCCGAAGAACGCCGTGCCTCTTTGGAGAAGTTTTTCTCCATCATGGATGGCCTCTCCGATGAAGAATTGGCCGACAATCCACTCGCAGGCCGCCCGTTGAACGTTTCCATCCTCGAAGAGCGTCCCGCAGACGCGAACGCTGCATAACGTGTACCTTCTCGATACCGACCTCTGTAGCTACCTCATGGAAAACCGCCACTCCAAAGTGCGCGATCATCTACGAGCCGTGCCTCCGGAATCAGTAGCGATTTCGGCCATCACACAGGGCGAAATCTTATTCGGCTTCGCATGGAAAGAGGTCGGACTCAATCGTCGCTTGGCTGCAAAGACCTTCTTTGAATCAGTACAGGTTCTTGACTGGCCAGCGATTGCTTCACTCATCTATGGGCGGCTGCGCGCAGCACTAAAAAAGGCTGGCGAAGACATCGGCCTCAACGACTGCATGATCGCCTCCCACGCGATTGCGCTGGACGCCATCCTTGTCACCAACAACACTCGCCACTTCGTTCGCATCGGCCCGGAACTTCACCTCGAAAACTGGCTGGAGTCCTAGCGCATCGTCTCTCAGGGTTCAGGTTCAACCGAGTGCCCCATCCTCGACGCGCGCACTTTGCGCGGCAGGGTGGGGTATCGTTTGCGGTAGCAAACGACCGCTCTTTTCACCATCACCTACTTCTTCGCCTTCTTCTTCGTCCCGCCACTTCCCGTCCCCTTCGTCACACTCCCACCAATCCCCGCCAACGCCGCAATCACCGCACTCCCAACCGGAGCCCCCAACCCCGTGCAAGCATCCCACCCCGGCCCCGCTGCAAACGCTCCATTGTTCCCCTGCGTAATATCCCGAAAAGCCTTCGTCGCCCCATACAGCGTCGGATTCACAAACCCCGCCGGCGTTTTGTTCTGAGCATTCCCCAGCGCAATCAACCCAGCCCACAGCGGCGCAACCGCACTCGTCCCACCAATCACCATCGTCTCGCCATCCACGCGGATCGTATACCCCGTCGCAGGATCAGCATCCCCCGCAACATCCGGCACACCACGACCACCTGTTGAAGTCGTCGGCTTCGGCACATTCGACTTCTGTTGCCACGTCGGCAACGCAAATACCGTGCTCACACCACCGCCCGTCGCACCTTCATTGCTCACCTGCTCGTTCCAAACCACCTCACTCGTAATCGTCTCGCCCGAACCCTCCAGCGTCGTCCCTCCACAAGCCAGCACATGCGGGCTCGACGCCGGAAAATCAACATTGTTCCCAGTCGCTCCATCCGTCGATCCGTTATCCCCCGCCGCCACCGTAATCGTCACACCCACCACCGCAGCCGCCTGGCAGGCCGCATCCAACGCCGTCTGCGACTGCGCCGTCCAGCTCGACTCCGGCCCACCCCAGCTAATCGAAATCACACTCGGCTTATTCGTCGTGTCATGCACCGCCGTCGTCACTGCGTCGATAAATCCCTGGTCTGTATTCGGCGCAAAGTAAACCGCAATCTTCGCCCCTGTAGCCACCGCACCAGACACCTCAATGTCCAGCATCACCTCGCCATCCGCTCCACTCGCACTCCCCGGCGTGTTCTTACCCTTATCCACCGAAACCGCAGTCACCGTCGGCGCCGCCAACCCCAGCTCTTCAAAGTAGTCCGTAATATCCGCCGTGCGAAACCCTCCACCCAGCTCGATCAATCCAATCGTCTGCCCCGTCGCCGTCGCTCCCGACGGAAACCCATACAGCTCCGCCACCTGCACCGGCGTATACGAAACATTGGCCGCACTCGGCTTCGCAATCCGAAACTGCGGCGTCGCCTGCGGCCTGTTATCCAACCCCAACACCGCCACCACGTGCCCCACAAGCTCTTCCGGCAGATGGATCGCCCCTTCGCGCACGCGATACTTCCCCGTCTCCGTAACGTGCTGCTGCAACGCAACGCCAAACGCCTTCTGCATCGCCGCAACCGTCCCACTCAAATGCACCGTGCATCGACCCGCATGAGGCGCAGCTTCCGCCACCAACCCAAACTCTTTTGCAAAAGCCTTCACCAGCTTCACCGAAGCAGCATCCGCACCATACCGCGCCGCATACTGCGCCCGCGTCAAACACTTCTGCCCCGCTCCCAGGCTCTTCGTATCAATCGCCTGCTTCGGCTTTAAAATCACCGACACCATCAAGCGCCCCGAAGCAGCACTCGCTACAACCTGAGCTTTCGCAGTAGTCTTCGCAGCAGTGGTCGGCGAAAACGCCTTCTTCTCACTCCCCGGCAAAACAACCCTGCGTTGCGATGCAAAACGTGCAGATCGTGTCGATGTAGACGCAGCCATAAACCTCTCCTCCAGCGCTCTCCAACTAAGATGCCGCTACCAGCAAACGCGAACAGCTACCCCTCCACACGCTCCCCTTCAAACCTCTGCCACCCATTCCCACCCGCGCGCTTCACCGCATAAAGCGCAAGATCCGCCGACTTATACAGCGCATCTTCGCTCTCCCCATCTTCGGGATAGACCGCAACCCCAACACTCAGTGTCGATTGCAACATCACGCCGCCCAGCATCAGCGGCTCGTCAAAGCTCTTCTGAATCGTCTGGCAAACCTGCGCGATCCCATCATCGCTCACCCGCTCCGCCAGCAGGATCGCAAACTCATCGCCACCCAGCCGTGCAAAGCAATCCGACTGCCGCACAATCGGGCTCAGTCTCCGCGCCACTTCCTTCAGCCACGCATCCCCTGCATCATGCCCATGCCCATCGTTGATCTCCTTGAACTTATCCAGGTCGAACACCATCAGCACAAACCCGCTCTTCTCCCGCCGCTTCAACCCCAGCAGCCGATGGAAGCAGTCCTGAAACATCCGCCTATTCGGCAACCCAGTCAAGCTGTCCGAGTAGGCAATCTCCTCCAGCTTCTTATGGCTTTCCTCCAACATCCTGTGACTCTTTTCCAGCTCCACCGTCACCTTTTGCAGCTCCGCCGTGCGTGCCACAACCTTGCGTTCCAACACCCTCTGCCGCGCCCGCAGATACGCTGTACTCGCGCGAAACCCTAAGAACAGCAGCCCCACAAACAGCAGTTCCCCCACAATCTTCGCCCATATCGTCTGATACCACGCCGGCACCACGCGTATCGCAACCCGCCGCACCGCACCCCAAACCCCATCGCGGTTCGATCCCTTCAGTTCCAGCGTGTACTTGCCCGGCGGCAGGTTCGTATACCTCGCCGTACGATGCGCCGCGTCCGTCGTCACCCAATCCTGATCAAACCCCACCAGCCGGTACGCATAACGATTCAACTCCGGAGCCGTATAGTCCAGCGCAGCAAACTCCACCGCCACGCTATTCGCATCATGCTTGATCTCCAGCGGCCCACTCGACCCATCATTGAACCGCTCCGGCGCCACCGCCTTATCGCCGACCATCACATCCGTCACCACGACCGGCGGCACATACGTCCATCGCTTCACCAACTGCGGTTGCACAACGGTCAATCCGCCACCGCCACCAAACATCACCCGCCCATCCTGCGACACTGCACCCGAGTCCACCCAGTAGTCCTGGATCGCCACACCATCCGGCTGCCGCAGTGCTGTAATCGCAAACGTCTTCGGGTCGATCACCGCCAGCCCGCCGTCCGTACTCACCCAAACGCTTCCATCCTGGGCCTGCCGCACAGCATTGGTATTCCCATTCGGCAAACCCTTCATCAGTCTGCGAAACAGCGGCAACCCCTTGCCGTCCCGGCCCTCCATCACACACACGCCGCCACCAAACGTCGTCACCCAAAGCCGCCCCGTACGATCCACCATCAGCGACGTCACCGCCGCCGGCAGCGCACTTCCATTCGACGCATCGACAGCAATCGTCTCCACCGCTCCCGTCACAACGTCATACCGGAACAGCTCCGTCGCCGTTCCTACCCACAGATCATTCCCCACGCCGCGCGCAAGCGCAGTGATCTGAATCCCCGTCAGCGGAATCGAAACCGGCAGCGGCGTACGACGCCCCGCCGCATCGCCGCTCACATCCTGCTTCCACAAACCGTCCGCCGACCCAATCCACACCCCCCCCGCGTCATACAACAGCGAGTGAATAGCCGGCCCCTCAGACTTCTTTCCGTCCTCACTTCGGAACGGCAACGCCGTAAGGTGTTGCCCGTCCCTGTCCGCGCGCATCACCCACTGCGCCCCCCCGAAATACACACTTCCATCCGGCCCGGCTGCGAAACCAGTCACCTGCCCCGCAGGCAGCAGGCTTTTCTTCTTCGGAGAACTCGGCACCAGCGCACTGATCTTCGCTCCCGCCGCATCGAAGACCTCAACCCCCTTCACATTCAACCCCACCCAGATGCGCCCATCCTTCGTCGGCAACACCGCCGTCACATCGGCATCGCTAATGCGTCCAGCTCCTTGCGCAACGCCCTCCGCTCCTGCTCGACTCGTCCCTCCATAGAACGTCTGAATACCCAGCCCGACATGATCGCTCCGGCTAACACCCCGCATCGTCCCCACCCAGACCGACCCCGCAGCATCGGCATGCATCGCAATCACATTGTCATCCGCCAGGCTCGTAGCAAACTCCGCATCATGCAAAATCCGATGCGTCTCCAGCGTCGTCTCATCCACGCTCACAAGGCCGTTGGCATACGTTCCCAGCCACACCACACCCGGCGCAGCTTCCGCAATCGTATCCACACCCTGCGCATCCAGCGGAGACCCATCCTTCCCAATCTCCTGCACCTGCCGAGCCACATCGCTTCCAGGCTCCAGCACATACGCTCCCAGTGTCGCCCCAATCCACAGCCGCCCGCCATGGTCGCGCAGCAGACTCCACACCCGCACCACCTTGTCCCCAAACACCGGCATCAACGTAAAGTGCTGTCCGTTACGATCACTGCGAAACAACCCCTTCGTCGTTCCCACCCACACGCGACCATCGTCATCCCGCACCAACGCTTGTACCGATCCCTGCGGCAAAGGCTTCTTATCCGCACCCTCCATCGACACATGCGTAAACACCTTCGTGTCCGTATCCAGATGATCGAGTCCACCACGCGTCCCCACCCAAAGCCCACGCCCGCCGTCGCTCACAAGCGAATAAATCGCCTTGTACGTGCGCTCTTTGCCGCTCGGCAAAAACGTCTCGAAGTTATCCAGCACCGGATCGTACCGCGCCACCCCCCGCGACTTCGTTCCTATCCAAAACCTTCCCAGTGGGTCTGAATACAGCGAAAAAACATTGTTCTCCGGCAGCGCACCCGCAACTCCAAGCTGCATCGCATAGTTGCGAAAGTGATACCCATCCCAACGCGAGATCCCGTCTTCCGTCGCCACCCACAAAAACCCGCTGCGATCCTGCGCCAGCGCCTGCACCACCGGAGCCGGCAACCCACTCTTCTGATCCAGATGTTCAAAAACCGTGTCAGCAGCCCCACCCGGCCCCTGCGCAACCACAGCTTTTGCCGCGCTCAGCATCAGCAACGCGCACAAAGCACCTGCCAAAAACCGAACGCTCTTTGATCCCCACCCGCTACGCCCTGCGACTTGCAAGCCTCTGCGCTCCAACCTCAAAGCGACGTCCCCGGCCATCGTGCATGTCTTCCGCAAAGCATTCAGGCCCAGTAGTCAATCTGTGTTTCGCTGAGCCTCCATCATAATCGACTGTCTTCCCCTCACCCCTAAAACCGCAGCAGATAACTAGCCTTCACAAAGATCTGCCGCCCATCATTCAGGTAGTTCGGAGACCGCGGCGGCCCGTCTGCATTCGGATCGCACCCACCACCCGGCAGCCGAAAACACAACGACCTATCGATGTTTTGAATATCGTTGTTGTACCCCACATAGATCGCCGTCCCCGGATGCGGCAGCCACGTCAACAGCGCTTCCGTGCCTACCTGCTTCGTCCGCAACAACGAGGTCTCCAGCGGATTCACCAGCGTCGAGTCGTACTCCACAATCACCCTCGCCGAAAACGCCCGCGTGAACTGGTAGTTGATCTTCGTGCGTAGCGTCTGGCTCTCATACACATCCTGCCCACCATGCGCTGCATGGTCGCGATCCAGCAAGTACGTATTGTCCACCGTCATCGAGCGCACCGGCTTCACCGTCACCAGCAACTGCACATCCTGCTGATGCAGCAGAAAAGGAACTCCTCCCGCAACCGGGTTGTAGTTCACATTGCCGCTATCCAGCGCGGTCAGATTAAAAGTGAACTGCGCAAACGGTGCACCCCGCGCTACCAGGCCGCCAAAGTTCTCGCTGAAGTTCAAATTCTGCGTCAGCGGATACCCATCCTGCGGCCCCACCGTATCGGAGTTCTGTCCCACAATCGGCGCCAGCACAATGTTCCGCGGCAGCAGCGCAAACACGTCGTTCGAGCTGTACCGGTACACCCTGTTCCCCGCATGGTCCCACGCAATGTTGTCGTTGGTCTCCAGCCCAAAGCTCTGGATCACGCTGTGCTTCGGATACCACTGGTACGTCGAGTGCGTACTATCCGTGCGGATATTCGCCGTCTGGATAAACCCCACCTGGCTTTGAAAGCCCGCGCTAAAGTCCTGGTACTGGCTATCCAGATTGAACGAGTGCCCGCTGCGTTGAATCTCCAGGTCACTCGCCGGCCCCGCCGAGTAGGGTGACCCACTATCCTTATCGCCCTTCGTCGAGCTCTCCACAAACTGCCCCAGCAGGTTCCACTTGTCATTCAGCCGCGCTTTAAAGTCCACGCCGCCAATCCTGTTCCATCCTCCGCCAAACTCCTCATCGGTATAGATCACCCCCACGTTCGATCCCTTACCGAGATCCTGCGACACGCGGCCCACCGCAAACAGCGCGTGCTTCTGATACTCCGGATCACCCGGCGCAAACGCTTCTCCCGGCGCGCGATCGTCGCTGAGCAGAAACCCAAGATTCGTATTGTCGATCTTCCCCGTAACCCGCCCACCCAGCTCCGGCCGCACAATGTTCCGCGTATACAACAGCGTGATCGGCGTTGCAAAGTAGTTCGCATTCTCCAGGAAGAAAGGCCGCAGCTCCGGAAAGTAAACCGGATACCTCTGGTTCACCGTAAACTGCGGCTGGTCGCTTTCAATATCGCTGAAGTCCGGATTCACCGTCGCATCCAGCACGATGCTGTCCTTCACGACCACCTTAACCTCACCACCGGCGGTACCTTCAAACGCCCGCGAACTAAAGTAAGGATCAAGCGGATCAAGCCCCAGCAGCGTCTTCTCGTTCTGCCCCAGCACATACGGATTGATCTGCACATTGTGCGATCCCGTCACCCCTTCAATCCCGCGCAGCGTCCCCTCCTGGCTCAACGTGCCGGAGATACCGGTCGATATATGTGGCCAGTTATCGGTCTCGCTATTACGCGGCAAACTGCGCGACAACACCACTCCCCAGCCCTGCACCCCGGCCCGAAACCGCAGACTGCGAAACGGAATCGAAAACAACGCCATCCACCCCTGCCCCGTCACGCGGCCGTCCGAGTCCCAAACCACGTCATAGCTGTAATCGCTTCCACTGCCTTCGGTCCACGCCGCATCGGCCTGCACGCCCACCGGATTCAACTGAAACAGAATCCCTCGCCGCCGGTCCTGGAAAGGATCCACCAGCACGCTCACCGTATCGTCGGTCAGAATATTTTCCCGCCGCGCAAGGTGCCCGCGTATCAACTTCGGGTTCGTATCGAAGCACATAAACGCGACATACAACGCCGTACTCGTATGCCCCACGTACGCAACCGTCTTCTGCGTAGCCGCCGCTCCATCCTTCGGCGTGTTCTGCACAAAGTCGTCGATCTCCGTAAGCTGTCCCTCCAGCTCGGGCTTCGGCTTCATCCCCACAAAGTCAGAAAGCCGCAGCCCCCGCGAAAGCTGCGGCACTTTTTTATCCGTAGGAGCCTCCGGCTTGGCTGGCCCAGCCACCACGGTCGGATTGCCCACCTGCGCCCCACAAAACGCATCCCCCAAAAATCCCACCAAAAACAGCAGACCCACAGCAAAAAAGAACCGGCCCCCACGACCAGCCCGTCGTTTCAAGCGCCCATCTTCAACCACTGACTTTTGTTCCTGCAACCAACACACCCCAATCCACGCAAAGCAGGTCGAAACTTAACCACGATGTATAGCTATTCTTGCTTAGATTCTTGCTTAGATATACGCAGGAAACGCACCACAGTTCCCAAAAGCCCGACACTCACTGTGGATCGCTGCACTCCAGACCTGATCGGCGTAACCGGAAAACACGAAGTCCTTAAAATTCCGTTATAGCCACCACTCCCCCAAATATCTTGTCAGTTCCTGGGTCTCTTTAGCGTTCTTGCTGTTGTTTTGCTTCTGAGATAGGTCCGGGCTTTAGCCCGGACATTTCAACCCGCCCCAAACTGGGCTTCAGCCCCCGAGATACGCTCTCTTGCATCTCGCCACCTATTCCAAATCGAGCCAAACCGATTCCTCAGACACTACCTAACCCCGGGCTCTTATTTCCCCAACCCCATAAAGCCAAGGCCTCAAATCACTTCCCCTTGACACCCCCATTACAATTAACCCAGAAGCACTCCACGAAGCCCGGCCACCCGCCGGGCTTCGCTGCATCTCCACAAAAACACCTAAACCTTTTCCTTTGAAGATTTTGCAACAAACAACCACGCTACACCCCATGTTTTCAATAATTTGCAAGCAAGCCGCAAGCAAAGATCAAAGCTTAACCTCAATGTTATGAAGATTTTACGCACCTTTCCGGGGATGGGAGGGGGCAAAGAGAGATACTAAGGACGCATGAACCTCGAAGCCCTCCAATCCGCAATCCGCGACCAGAATCTCGACGGCTGGCTCTTCTACGACCACCACCACCGCGACCCCATCGCCTACCGCATCCTCGGCCTCGACGAACACAGCTTCGTCTCTCGCCGCTGGTTCTACTTCGTCCCCGCCACCGGCGAGCCGCGCAAGCTCGTCCACCGCATCGAAAGCCTCAAGCTGGACGCCCTCCCCGGCACAAAATCCGAGTACTCCTCCTGGCAGGAGCTAGAATCCCAACTCGCCACCATGCTCACCGGCGCAACCAAGATCGCAATGCAGTACTCCCCCCGCAACGCCATCATGTACGTCTCCATGGTCGACGCCGGTACCGTCGAACTCCTCCGCAGCATGGGAAAGCAGATCGTCAGCTCCGCCGACATGGTCAGCGTCTTCGAGGCCGTCCTCACCGACTCCCAGATCGCCACCCACTACGCCGCGCAGACCAAACTCGACGAAGTCCTCCGCGCCGGCTGGCAGCACATCGGCGACAGCGTCCGTGCAGGCCGCACGCCCACCGAGTTCGACATCGTCACCTTCCTCAACCAGGGCATCGCCCGCGCCGGCCTCTGGACCGACCACGGCCCCAACTGCTCCGCCGGCCCCAACTCCGCCGACTCCCACTACGAACCCACACCTGAGTCCTCCCGCTCGCTCCACAACGGCGACTTCGTCCTCATCGACATCTGGGCAAAGCTAGCCAGCGCCAGCAGCCCCACGCAACCCGACCCCACCGCCATCTGGTACGACATCACCTGGACCGGCGTCATCGGCCGCGAACCCACCGACCGCGAACACCTCATCTTCTCGACCGTCCGCGACGCCCGCGACGCCTCCATCAAGACCATCGAAGACGCCTACGCCGCCCACCAGCCCATCGCCGGCTGGCAAGCCGACGACGCCTCCCGCAACCTCATCCGCGCCGCCGGTTTCGGAGACTTCTTCACCCACCGCACCGGCCACAACATCGCCATCGAACTCCACGGCAACGGCGCCCACCTCGACAACCTCGAAACCCACGACGAACGCCTCATCCTGCCCAACACCTGCTTCTCCGTAGAACCCGGCCTTTACTTCCCCGACGAATTCGGCGTCCGCAACGAGATCAACATGATCACCCAACCCGGCAAAGCCACCGTAACCGGCCCCCGCCAAAACAAACTCCTACGCATCTGAGCACTCTCTGCACGAACCACGAAAAGGGGTGCCCCGGCTTTACGCAAAACCTTATTCTTTGGGACGCCCTCACCCTTTAGAACTAGAACGCCCTCATCTGGAACTAGAACGCCCTCATCCTGAGCGTAGCGAAGGATCTAGGGTTTCGAGGCATAGCACAAATTTCCGAGCAACCCCGCAATACCCCCACTGATAGAATCATCCTCGATGGCAACTGAAGCGCAACAGATCGCCCAACGCGTCCCCGGCGAAAAATCCAGCAAACCCACGCTCGCCTTGATCGCCGGCTGGCTCGTCCCCGGCGCAGGCCACCTCGTCGTCGGCAAGTACTACCGTGCCGCTCTGCTCTTCATCTCGATCCTCGGTATGTACCTCATCGGCCTCGGCCTGCAGGGCAAGATCTACACGCCTAACACCGGCGACGTACTCGACATCCTCGGCTTCATCGGCCAGCTTGGCCTCGGGGCGTTCTACCTCATCGCTCGCATCTTCGGACTGGGAGCGAGCTCAGTCACCATCACCCTCGGCGACTACGGCACAAAATTCCTCGTAGTCGGTGGCCTGC
>Ga0302305_1001630_pt1 | contig 12855 bp, 12 predicted proteins | sample III_Palsa_E2_3_FD_198764 | JGI IMG/M metagenome (GOLD analysis project Ga0302305, IMG submission 198764) | Peat permafrost microbial communities from Stordalen Mire near Abisko, Sweden - III_Palsa_E2_3 | ecosystem: Environmental > Terrestrial > Soil > Palsa > Peat permafrost | place: Sweden... | reverse complement strand
GCCTTTCGCTACAAGCCGCCTGCCGCATGTGCGTGGTCCGCATTGAGAAGGCGCCGAAGCTCGCGACCGCCTGCACCACCACGGTCGCCGAGGGCATGGTTGTGCAGACCGAGACGCCCGAAATCGCGCAGGCCCGTAAGGCCACGCTGCAGATGCTGCTCGGCAACCACCCGCTCGACTGCCCCGTCTGCGACGCCGGCGGCGAGTGCGAGCTGCAGGACATGACCTTCAAGTACGGTGCCGCCGACAGCTTCTACACCGAACCCAAGAACCACCGCGAAGAGCAGAAGTGGTCTCCGGTGGTCTACTTCGACCGCCCCCGCTGCATCCTTTGCTATCGCTGCGTCCGCATGTGCGGCGAAGGCATGGACGTCTTCGCCCTCGGCATCCAGAATCGCGGCAGCTCCTCGGTCATCGCCCCCAACGTTCCCGCGCAGCTCAGCCCGGAAGACCTGCCCAACCTCGACTGCGAGCAGTGCGGGATGTGCATCGACGCCTGCCCCGTAGGCGCGCTCACCTCCGGCACCTACCGCTACAAGACCCGCCCCTGGGAGATGAACCACGTCGCCACCGTCTGCACCCACTGCGGCGACGGCTGCAAGACCACCCTCGGCGTCCGCTCCGTCTCTGACGGTGCTGAAATCGTTCGCGGCGACAACCGCGACAAGTCCGGCATGAACGGTGACTTCCTTTGCAATAAAGGCCGCTACGCCTTCGACTTCGCCAACAACATTGAACGTCTTACTTCACCTCTCGTCCGCCAGCCCGACGGCAAACTCAAGCCCGTCTCCTGGGATGAAGCCCTCAAGTTCGCCGGCAAGAAGCTCCGCGAGCTCCGCGACACCCGTGGAGCCAACAGCATCGGCGTCATCGGCTCGAACCGCATCACCAACGAGGAAAACTACCTCCTCCAGAAGTTCGCCCGCACCGTCATCGGCACCAACAACATCGACCACCACCGCACCGCCGACTACGTAACCCTCGCCACCTCCATCGGCAGCACCACCCGCCCGAACGGCAAGACGCGTTACGCCAGCCAGCACTGCATTGAGACCGCTCCCGCACTCCTCTTCATCGGCGGCGACCCCACCAATCAGGCTCCGCTTACGGCGTGGAACGCACGTACCAACGTACGCCTGAACAACGCTCGCGTCTACATCGCCAACCACGAAGAGATCAAGCTCCGCCGCCAGTCCAAGGCGGCCATCCAGGTCTCGCAGTTCGGCTACGGCGCGCTCGCCCAGTACCTCTCCGGCGACGATAAGGCAGCCGACGCCACCTCGACCATCGAACAGGTCGATAAGCTCTCATCCTTCCGCGAAACCATCAAAGCCGAAGAGACCCTCATCGTCATCGTCGGCAACGAAGTCCGCGGCGGCGAACTCGCCAACCTCATCAAGGCCCTGCCCAACGCCAAGTTCGGCCTCACCGCCGACTACGTCAACTCCCGCGGCGCCTCCGACATGGGCGTCCTGCCCGACGTTCTTCCCGGCTACCAATCCCTCAAAGGCTCCACCATCGCCAGCGAGTACGGTGCAGCCGACGCCCCCGGCCTTGATCTCCTCGCCATGTTCGACGCCGCTCAGGCCGGCAGCCTCAGTGCTCTCTACGTGGTCGGTTCGAACCCCGTAAAGCGCTTCGGCATCGACCCCGCCGCCCTCAAGTCCACCTTCCTCGTCGTACAGGATCTCTTCCTCACCGAAACCGCCCAGCTCGCCGACGTCGTCTTCCCTGCCGCCAACCTCTACGAGAAGTCCGGCTCCGTCACCAACAGCTACGGCGACGTCCAGCTCGTCAGCAAGGCCGCCGACAAGTCCGGCACCCGTTCTGACTTCGAGCTCATCGTCCGCCTCGCCGACCACATCGGCCACGACATCAAAACCCTCGTTCCCTTCGGCAAAGGTCTCCGCGCCGACATGGGCCAGACCCGCGGCGCGCAGTCCGGCGAAGCCGATCGCCACGCCGTCTGGATGACCGCCAATAACATGGAGCCGAAGCTCAGCCCCTTCGATCCCTTCGCCATCCTCGACGAGATCCAGCGCGTCGTCCCCGGCTACGACAAACTCCTCCGCCTGCAGCTCCTCAGCGGCAACGACCAGCACGTCCCGCCAGCTTCCACCGGCCTTGTCCAGATCGAAAACCGCAAAGACCTCGTCCTGCCTTCCTCGGACACCCTTTTCACCTCCGGCAGTTTGACGCGCTTCTCGCCCATGCTGCAAGACGTCCAACGCCACCAGCAAACCGAAGTAGCTGACCACTTAGCCGCCGACTAGACCATGAACATCCTCAACCGCTACCAATCCGGACCCTGGCTCACGCTCATGTTCTTCATCGGCGCAGCGGCATCCTTCGCCTGGGGAATCTTCCGCGTCGTCCATCGCCACGACCGGGGCGGTTACTTTGAAGCAGCGGTCTGCGTCATTGTCTTCTTCTACTTCAACAAGAACGCTAGCCGTGATCCAGAAGCAGTAAAGACGGGAGAAGACGCATGAGACCCGAGCGAAAGAAATTTGTAGCCCTCAGCGCTTCCATCCTTATCGGAATGCTTATATGTGCCTTCTTTATGTTGGGTCATTCTCTACATCGTTCTGCGTTCCAGCTTGCTTTTGACGGTCTTATGTTTCTTAACTTTTTTACGCTCCTCTCGTTCCACAAGAACCGCCCACAGCCAGACACATTGATCCGTCTATTCCCAGAGTCCCTCGCAACCCTTAAGGAAAGACCCTAATTTCGTGAATCATCTGACGCCATTTGAAATCTTCCTGCTCCTCACGGTCCTCAAGATCGTCGTCGTGCTGGTCATCACCCTGACCGCCGTCGCGTACACCGTGCTGCTGGAGCGCAAAGTCCTCGGCCGCATGCAGAACCGCTGGGGACCCAGCCGCGTCGGCCCCTTCGGCCTGCTCCAGCCCCTCGCCGACGGCATCAAGCTCTTCCTCAAAGAAGACATGATGCCCCTCGCCGTCGAGCGCCCGCTCTTCGTCCTCGCGCCTATCATCGCGCTCGGCTGCGCGCTCATCTCCATCGCCGTCGTCCCCTTCGGCGCGGAGACCATCGTCCACGGCGTCGATCTCTTCCAGATCTCCAACATCAACATCGGCCTCCTAGTCGTGCTCGGCGTCACGTCCATCGGCGTCTACGGCATCGCGCTCTCCGGTTGGAGCTCCAACAATAAGTACTCGCTCTTCGGCTCGCTCCGTTCCACCGCGCAGGTCATCAGCTACGAGCTTGCCCTCGGACTCTCACTGGTCGGAGTCGTGCTCCGCGCCGGTTCGCTCTCTCTCCGCGACATCGTCAACTCGCAGGGTCGCCATGGCATCCTCTCCTGGAACGTCTTCGGCGGATTCCAGATCGTCGGCTTCTTCATCTACCTCATGGCCGCCTACGCCGAAACCAACCGCTCGCCCTTCGATCTCCCCGAAGCCGAGTCCGAGCTTGTCGCCGGTTACCACACCGAGTACTCCTCCATGAAGTTCGCCATGTTCTTCATGGCCGAGTACGCCAACATGATTACCGTTGCCTGCGTCGCTACGCTGCTCTTCTTCGGCGGCGCGTCCAGCCCCTTCGGCCACATCTTCGATAACCTCTTCGCCCACGGCTTCATCCACATCATCCTGCCGGTGCTCTGGTTCGTCGTCAAAATCTTCGCGTTCCTCCTGCTCTATATCTGGGTCCGAGCCACGCTTCCCCGTTTCCGCTACGACCAACTCATGGGCTTCGGCTGGAAGTTCCTCCTGCCCATCGCCATGGTCAACATTCTCGCAACCGCTCTTGCTTTAGCGTTTCACCCGTAGCCAACAAATCTCGTCATCCTGAGCGTAGCGAAGGACCTCTGTATTTTGCTCGAAGCAGCAACACCGCTCCACCCGCACTTGTTTTTGCCTTTGCACCAGCTTTTGCTCCTGAGATAGGTTCGGGCTTCAGCCCGGACATTTAGGACACCACAAACTCGGGCTTTAGCCCCTGGGACTTGCATCACCGATTCCCAGCGGCCAATCACCCTTTACAATCAACACGAAGACAAAGTTAAACAACGATGCAAACCGCACTCTTCATCATCTTCGGACTCCTGGCCGTAGCAGGCGCTCTCAACCTGCTCTTCCAGCGCCACCCGATCAATTCGGCTCTCTCGCTGGTCGTCGTCATGATGTCCCTGGCCGTCCTCTATTGGACGCTCGGCGCGGAGTTCCTCGCCGCCGCGCAGGTCATCGTCTACGCCGGCGCCGTCATGGTGCTCTTCGTCTTCGTCGTCATGCTGCTCAACGCAGGTGAAGAAGAGCGAACCACCGGCTCGCGCATCGCTTACATCGCCGGAATCCCCGGAGCCCTTGCCGTCTTCGGCCTGCTCAGCTACGTCTTCCTGTCCAACCGCAGGCAGCTTGGCACAACGCAGCTTGGCGGCTATCTCTCCAGCACGGTCTCCAACATTACCGAGATCTCGCACACCCTCTTCACCTCGCTTCTTCTTCCCTTCGAGGCCACTTCGATCCTCATCCTCGTTGCGATCCTCGGCGCTGTCGTCCTCGCGCGAAAGGAGCTCTAACCATGACCATTCCCTGTGGCGGCTTCGTTGTTCTCACAACAGCATGGATGGCGCTCACCCTCTGCACCATCGTGGGCATCGTCATTGTCAAAAAGATGGGGAGGAACTAAACCCATGGTTCCCATCGCTTACTATCTCGTCCTCGCCGCGATCCTCTTCTGCATCGGCATCGCCGCGTTCCTTATCAAGCGCAACGTCATCACCATCTTCATGTCCATCGAGCTGATGCTCAACGCCGTGAACCTCACCTTCGTCGCCTTCGCCCACATGTGGCACCAGGTTTCGGGCCAGATCTTCGTCTTCTTCGTCATGGTCGTAGCTGCTGCAGAAGCCGCCGTCGGCCTCGCCATCATCATCGCCCTCTTCCGCACACGCCAGACCCTCAACGTAGACTCCGTCAACCTCATGAAGAACTAGTTTCACCTTGCGTCCTTTGCGTTCTTCCTTCGCGACCTTTGCGTTCCAAGCTTTTGCACTTGCTCTTCGATCTACCAAGAACCAATGAACCCAAACCTGCTCTGGCTCATCCCGACTCTCCCCTTCGCCGGCTTCCTGCTCAACGGAACCCTCGGCCGCAAGCTCCCGCGTGCTGCCGTCTCCGCGATTGCGCTTCTCTTCACCGCTGCCCCGGCCGTCATCGTCGCCTATCTCTGGGCGTTCATGAAGTCCGCCGGCGCGCCTCTTGCGCTTTCGGTCACCAGCCGCCCGTGGATCGCCATCAGCGGCTTCCAGGTTAACTTCGCCTTCACGGTCGACCACCTCACCCTCATCATGCTCGGCGTCGTCACCGGAGTCGGCTTCCTCATCCATCTCTACTCCGCCGGATACATGGCGCATGAAGACGGGTACTGGCGCTTCTTCGCTTACCTGAACCTCTTCATGTTCTTCATGCTGGTTCTGGTGCTCTCCAGCAGCTTCCTCCTGCTCTTCGTAGGTTGGGAAGGCGTCGGTCTGGCCTCGTACCTCCTCATCGGCTTCTACTTCACCAAGGACTCCGCCGCCAATGCCGGCAAAAAAGCCTTCATCGTCAACCGCATCGGCGACTTCGGCTTCCTCCTCGCGATGTTCCTCCTTATCGCCCACTTCGGCACCCTCGACTTCAACGGCGTCTTCTCGCAGATCAGCGCGACCCCGCTCACCGGTGGTTTCCTCACCGCCATCGCCTTGCTCCTCGTCGTAGGAGCAGCCGGGAAATCGGCTCAAATCCCCCTCTACATCTGGCTCCCGGACGCCATGGAAGGCCCCACGCCCGTCTCCGCTCTCATCCACGCGGCGACCATGGTCACCGCGGGCATCTACATGGTCGCCCGTTGCCACACACTCTTTGACCGCTCGCCCTACGCCCTCGGCGTCGTCGCCTGCATCGGCGCAGCCACGGCCTTGATGGCCGCCTGCATCGGCGTAGTCCAGCACGACATCAAGCGTGTCCTCGCTTACTCCACCATCTCGCAGCTCGGCTACATGTTCATGGCCTGCGGCGTCGGAGCCTACGAAGCAGGCATCTTCCACCTCATGACCCACGCCTTCTTCAAGGCCCTGCTCTTCCTCTCCGCAGGTTCGGTCATCCACGCCCTCTCCGGCGAGCAGGACATGCGTGTCATGGGCGGCCTCCGCAAGCGCATCCCCATCACCTTCTGGGCGATGACGGCAGGCGTCTTCGCCATCGCCGGCATCCCACCCTTCTCCGGCTTCTTCTCCAAAGACGAAATCCTCTACCAGACCTTCCTCTGGGATAACCCGCTCCACATCCTCCTCTGGGCAGTTGGTCTCTTCACCGCCTTCCTCACCAGCTTCTATATGTTCCGCCTCTGGTTCAAAACCTTCTTCGGCGCAGAGCGTTTCGACGAGCACCACCTCGGCGACGGCCACAGCCACGGCGTCCACGAGTCCCCCGCCATCATGACCGTTCCGCTCATGATCCTCGCCATCCTTTCCATCATCGGCGGCTGGGTCGGCGTTCCCCTCGCCTTCGGTGGTCACAACGTGTTCGAGCACTTCCTCGGCCCCGTCTTCCACGCCGAAACCCACGTCGCCGGACACATGATCCTCCGCAACGCCGAGCCGGTACTAGCGGCCGTCTCCATCGCCACCGCAGCTCTCGGCTTCTTCGCCGCCTACGTCTTCTATTACAAGAAGCCCGGCACCGCAGGCGTTCTCGCACAGAGGTTCAAGCCCGTTTACTCGCTCGTCGAACACAAGTTCTGGGTCGACGAAATCTACGGCCTCCTCATCGTCCAACCGCTGCTCATGCTCTCGCGTCTCTTCCTCGGCGGCATCGTCGATGCAGGCCTCGTCCAGGGCACCAGCTCCGGCCTTGCCGGAGGAACACGCGGTCTCGGTTCCATCGTCCGCCGTATGCAATCTGGAAACATCCGTTCCTACGCCGGCTGGCTAGCCCTGGGCGCCGCCGCCGTCATCGCCATCGCCCTTTTCACTCACTAGATTTGTCATTCCGCAGCGTAGCGGAGGAATCTGCTTCTTAGAACCACCACAGGATTCAAATGAACCTCGACCACACCATCCTGACGCTCATCCTCCTCACCCCTCTCGTGGGTGCGGTGATTCTCGCGTTGATCCCTGAGCGCGAAGGCAGCAAAGCCCACCACATCGGTGCGCTTCTCATCACGCTGCTCACCTTCGTCATGACGTTCCACCTCGCGGCCCACTTTGACTACGCCGCCGTCCCCGGCACCTTCCAGTTCGAGCAAAACCTACCCTGGATCACCGCGCCGCACATCAACTACCACCTCGGCGTCGACGGCCTCTCCATGTGGCTCGTCATCCTCGCCGGCCTCCTCGCCCCCATCGGCGTGCTCGCCTCCTGGAACGCCATCAAGACCCGCACCAGGCTCTTCTTCGTGCTCTTCCTGCTTCAGCAGGTCGCCATGTTCGGTGTCTTCGTTGCGCTTGACCTCTTCCTCTACTACGGCTTCTGGGAGCTCTCCATCGTTCCCATGGCGCTCTTGATCGCCACCTTCGGCCGCACGGAAAACCGCCGCCGCGCCGCCATCAAGTTCTTCCTCTACGCCTTCATCCCCTCCGCGATCCTGCTCGCCGCCTTGATCTGGCTCTACGTCCAGACCGGCACCTTCGATCTCCCCGCGCTGCAGCTTCTCGCCGCCAGCCACAGCATTTCGGATAACCACACCGCGCTCTGGCTCTGCTCGCTCGCCTTCCTCGTCGCCTTCGCGGTCAAGGTCCCCATCTTCCCACTGCACGGCTGGCTCCAGGAAGCAGTCTCCGAAGCCCCCACCGCGGCCGTCATGGTGCTCGCCGGCAAGCTCGGCCTCTACTCCATCCTGCGCTTCAGCTTCGGCATCTTCCCTGAGCAGACACACCACATCGCTCCTCTGCTCATCGCTCTCGGAGCCATCGGCATCGTCTACGGCGCACTCCTCGCGCTCGTCCAGACCGACCTCAAGAAGCTCGCCGCTTTCTCCACCCTTTCGCACGTCAGCTTCATCGTCCTCGGCATCTTCACCTTCACCGTCGCTGGACTCGACGGCGGCATCTTCCAACTCCTCAACGAGTCGCTCATAGGAGCCGCACTCTTCGTCCTCCTCGGCCTGCTCTACGAGCGTTACGGCACCTACGACATGCGCGACTACGGTGGCCTCGCCACCAAGCACGCATGGATGGTCACTCTCTTCGTCATCACCTCGCTCGCCGCAGTCGGCCTGCCCATGATGAACGGCTTCGTCGGCGAGTTCCTCATCCTCTCCGGCTCCATGCAGGCCTTCGACGTCCACCGCATCCTTTGGACGACCATCGCCACCACCGGCGTCATCCTCTCCGCCGCCTACATGCTCTCCATGATCCAGAAAATCTTCTACGGCAAGCTCGGCATCCGCTCCTCTGAAGTCACCGGGTACGACCTCACTACCCGCGAACACATCACCCTCTGGCCTCTCGCCGCACTCTTCCTTATCATGGGCATTCTCTCGCCCTTCTGGATGAAGTCCATCGACACCTTCGGCACCCTCACCGCCGACAAGCCCGCGCACTTCGAGCCCAACCCCATCAAGCACACTGAAACCGAGACCTACAGCTCCGTGTCTACACCCGTTGCATCGCAGGAGGCCCGCTAATGTCCCCCAACCTCCTCGCCATCCTCCCCGAAGTCGTCCTCACCGTCACCGGCATCCTGGTCATGCTGCTTGAGCCCATGATCGCCCCCGGCAAGTCCCGCAAGCCCCTCGGCTGGCTCGCCATCCTCGGCACCCTCGGCTCCATTGCCGCCACGGTCTACCAGAAGCACGTCATCAACGGCTCCGGCACCTTCACCGCCTTCTACGCCACCGTCCAGATCGACCCGTTCTCCGTCTTCTTCCACCTCCTCATCGCCAGCGTCGTCCTCGTCACGCTGCTTGCTTCACTCGACTACTTCGCCAACCCCATCACCCACGCCGGCGAGTACTTCGCCCTGGTCTGCTTCGGAGCCACCGGCATGATGTTCATGACCTGTTCGGTAGAGCTCTTGATGGTCTTTGTCGGACTAGAAATCTCCTCCATCTCCACCTACATCCTCGCCGGCTTCCGCAAAGGCCAGGCCACAGCGTCAGAGTCTTCCCTCAAGTACTTCCTCCTCGGCAGCTTCGCCACAGCCTTCTTCCTCTACGGCATCGCCCTCTGCTTCGGCGCCACCGGCTCCACCTCGATCGGCGCCATCGCCACCGGCCTCACCACCACCTCCACCCCCACGTTGGCCTTCCTCGCCGTAGCAATGGTCCTCATCGGCCTCGGCTTCAAGGTATCCGCCGCTCCCTTCCACGTCTGGACACCCGACGTCTACCAGGGCGCCCCCGCTCCTGTCGTCGGCCTCATGTCGACCGCCCCCAAAGCCGCCGCCTTCGCGGTCCTGCTCCGCTTCCTCTTCAACGCCGCCCCAACCTACCGCGGCCACTGGATCCTCATCATCGAAATCCTCGCAATCCTTTCGATGACCATCGGCAACCTCGGCGCGCTGCTCCAGAAAGACGTCAAGCGTCTCCTCGCCTACTCCTCCATCGCCCACGCGGGCTACCTGCTCGTCGCCTTCACCGGCGTCCATCAGGACGCGGTCTCCGGCGCCCTCTTCTACACCGCCGCTTACGCCGCCATGAACGTCGGAGCCTTCCTCGTCCTCACCCAGCTCTCCGGCTTCGACGAAAAACTCCGCACCATCGAAGACTTCACCGGCGTAGCCCTCAAGCACCCCGTGCTCTCCGCGCTGCTCGGCTTCTTCCTGCTCTCGCTCATCGGAATCCCCTTCACCGGCGGCTTCTTCGGCAAGTTCTACGCCTTCTCCGGCGCCATCCACAACGGATACATCGGCCTTGCGATCTTCGGCCTCGCCAACTCCGGCATCGCCTGCTACTACTACCTCCGCCTACTCGCAGCCCTCTACGCCCGCCCCACCACAGAGGCTGCAACCACCCACCCCACCCCAAAGATCACCGCCCCGGCAGCCCTGGCCCTCACCGCAGCGGCTCTAGCAACCCTGGCTCTCGGCGTCGCCCCCAACGGCATCCTGCACCTGGTCCAGCGCTCCACCCCAGAAACCCTGCCAGCCTACGTCGATACAGCCTCTGCACCCTCCACCCTCCAAACCACCACGACAGCAGTCACCCCCGCTCCCTAGTGTTCTGTTTCTAAAGTTAGCAACGTAGATCGCAACGTAGATTATGCTGTCGTTCTTGCTGTTGCTGTTCTTGCTGTCATCCCCAAAGGGGATCTGCTTCTAGTTTTTGCTGTTGTCCTTGCTTTTGCTTTACCGGATTAGCGTGGGGCTTTAGCCCTGGGCCGTTGTTTTTTTAGCTCGGATTGATGGACCCACCCCAGATACCGTCGCGAACGTTGCGCTTCTCCTTAGCGCCCGTTGCGTTCCAAGCTCTTACCACCTACCAAAACAAAAAGGCCCCCGCCGAAGCGGAGACCCTTTCTGTTAACTATTAGCTGTTAACTGTTCGCTACTTCCTGCACTTACTTAACCTTCAGGAAGATGATGACGAACGTGAACAGTGCCAGCGATTCAATAAACGCCAGACCGAGAATCAGGAAGATGAAGATTCCAGGGCGAGCACCCGGGTTACGCGCCAGCGCTTCGGTAGCCGAAGCAGTCGCCTTACCCTGACCGAGACCGCAAAGACCAGCAGCCAAAGCCATGCCGAGACCGGCAGCCAAAGGAACCCACTGGTTGGTCGCACCCGCAGCATCCTGCGCAAAAGCCGGCGCAGCGAGCAGCAGCGCGGCCATAGACATAAAGAAGTACTTCATCGTACGCAACGTGTTCTGCATTCTTACTCCATGCCCCCGTTAGTCTCGCCAACCAGTGGGTGGTTGAGGCTCACCGTGCTGGCCCCCTCACGCTGATCGGCGGTAACACACACCACAGAGAGGGAGCGCCCCTCCGCAGGATCTTGCTGGCCGCCAACGTCTCGGCCAAAACTTGCCTTTGCTCTCGGATTAGGTCCGGGCTTTAGCCTGGACTTCCAAGTCGCATCGCATTGGGGCTTTAGCCCCGGGAAAACTCCTAGTGATCGTGCGCAACCGCAAGCGAAAGATAAATCGCCGCCAGCAGCATGAACACATAAGCCTGAATCACGGCCACGCCGAGATGCAGTCCCAAAAACACCAGCGGAATACCAATCGGGATGAGCGAAAAGAACGCCATCGTCAACAGGTCACCGGCAAACATGTTCGCGTACAAACGCACAGTGAGCGAAAGCACACGCGCGCAGTGCGAAATAATCTCAATCGGAAACAGCAGCCAGTACAGCCACCACACCGGTCCGAGGAACTGCTTGATGTAAGCCGGGCCATTCGCCTTGAGCCCGTGGTAGTGGTAGTACACAAACGTTACCAGCGCAAAGCCAAGCGGCACGGTCACATTCGCTGTCGGCGATTCCAACCCCGGGATCAACCCCAGCAGATTGCAAAGCAGGATGAACAGCCCCAACGCGGCCAGGTAGCCGGTGAACTTCTCATACCCGTGCCCGATAATCTGCTCGCCCTGGTCGGAAACGAACTCGTGCGTCAGCTCCGCAAGGTGCTGCACGCCGTTCGGCTTCTCCACGCTCAGCGACAACCGCACGATGATGAAGTACACCACCAGGACGGTAAACACCAAAAACTCCATCGCAACGGCGTTCGTAATCGGGGCCCGCGGGTACGCAGGCGTCACATGCACCGCATGGAGCAACGCATCCACCGGCGCGGCGAAGAAATGATTCAGAAGTCTAGTCAGTAAAAGCTGTGTCGGCATAAGAAAAATTAGTCGGAAAGCTCGTCAGTCCGGAGCTCTCAAGCCCCTAAACCGTCCACGCCTTCGCCAGCCTCAAGCCCTCGAAAGTGAGTGCAAATACACCCATTGCGAGTCCTGCGGCGAGCGCGTAAACAGAACCATCCAGAAACTTAAGACTAACATAGAGCACCGCCAGCATCAGCCCCAGGGTGAGGAAGAATCCGATCATCACCCGCCCCATCGGCTTGGCCTGCCCTTTGCCCTCCATGGCGTCCATTTTGGCCATCACCACGGTCATCAGGTTCAACCACTTCCACAGCCCCGCTCCAGAGATCGCAGCCCCCACCACCAGCAGCGCCGCGCTCTGCCAGCCAGCCTTCCACCAGACCACCGGAGCAGCAACCACCGTCACTACCAGCAGCAGCCTAAGCGCTTTCATGATCGTCCGCCGCGCGTCCTCGTCCGTAAATCCTTCCAACATCGACATCAGTTCCCCCGCTTCAAATAGCTCGAAGCCGTCCGGAAGATCTGCACAAACCCCGCCACAGCCCCCAGCAAAATCCCAACAATTCCCATCCAGCTCGTATGGAAGTGCTTATCCAGCGCCGCACCGCCCAGCCATCCAATCAGGCACCCTGCAGGCAGCGCAATCGCCAACTGAATCATCGACTCAGCCTTCACAAGCTCGCCCAGCGCACCCTTTTTCCCGTTCGTCTTCCCGTCATCCGCCATCGCCCAAACCTTATCACTCGCAGCCCTCGCCCACCAACCACAGATATCCGTCGTCCTGAGCGTAACGAAGGACCTCTGTATTGGCACTTGCTTTTGCTCTTGCCTTTCTGGCTGTCATCCCCGCCGGGGATCTGCTGTATTGGCTCTTGCCTTTCTTGTTGTCATTCCCGAAGGGAATCTGCGTCTCCGAAGTGGCGACCCCTCCCTGCCTAGCTATACTCAAAAAGTCGAAACATCATCACGAAGCGAGCCCCATTTTGCCCCAGTTTGAGTCCCAGTTCGAAGAAAACCTCTATCAGCTTCGCCGCGACAAGCTCCAGCAGATCGCCGATCTCGTCCGCACGCAATCCCCCGGCCT
>Ga0302305_1001625_pt1 | contig 12869 bp, 11 predicted proteins | sample III_Palsa_E2_3_FD_198764 | JGI IMG/M metagenome (GOLD analysis project Ga0302305, IMG submission 198764) | Peat permafrost microbial communities from Stordalen Mire near Abisko, Sweden - III_Palsa_E2_3 | ecosystem: Environmental > Terrestrial > Soil > Palsa > Peat permafrost | place: Sweden... | reverse complement strand
GCACGCCCCACAGAACGCATGGGGCGCGTTGCTATTAAGAGATCTTTTCCCGTCGCACGCGCCTCTTCCTCAGTCATCCCAACCTGCGCCAGTGGCGGATCGGTATAGGTCGCATGCGCCGAAATTCTATCGGAGACGCGTCGATCACCGCCATCGAGGAGGTTTGCGGCGATAATCTGAAAATCGTTATATGCGGTGTGAGTGAAGCCTCCACGCCGGTTGCAATCGCCCAGAGCCCAAATATGAGACACGTTGGTGCACAACTTATCATCGACCGTAATGTAGCCGGCGGAATCAAGTTGCACGCCTGCTGTCTCCAACGCCAAATCGTCTGTGTTTGGCATACGGCCCATCGCAAGCAAGACGTGGGACCCATGGATAGCGGTGTCGCCTTCCTTACAATCAACGTGGACACAGGTGCCAGACTCATCCTTTGAAAACGAAATACATTCGGCACCGAGCCGAAGCTGGACTCCTTCTGACTGAAGCAGTTCAGCAATCAATCCGGAAGCAGCCGAGTCTTCCCGATGCACCAAGCTTGGCTGCATTTCCACCAGCGTGACATCGCATCCGAAACGCCGAAACATTTGCGCAAATTCCACGCCAACGGCCCCCCCGCCCACCACGATGAGATGCGTCGGCAGCTCGGTCAATGCCAAAATCGAAGAGTTCGTCAGATAGGGCATTTGCTCCAACCCCGGTAGCTTCGGTGTTGTGGCGCGTAAACCGACGTTGATAAATATCTGCTCGCCGCGAAAGATTTCCTCACCGACCCGTATCTCGTGTGCGGAAACGAATCTCGCATGGCCGTAGACTACCGTGCATCCGGCTTCGGCCAGCATATTGCGCAAACTCTCCCGCGAGTTACGGACGATTCCGTCAGCACGCGACTTCACTTCAGCCAGCGAGACACGGATATCCGACCCCACATGCACTCCGAAGTGAGTTGCCTCGCGCGCTGTGTGCGCGACCTTTGCGGACGCCACCATCGCTTTCGTCGGGGTGCAGCCCGTGTTGACACATGTCCCACCCAGAACATTTCGTTCAATCAGCGCCACGGTTCGACCCGCTGCGGCAAAGCGCTTTGCAAGGAATGGCCCTGCCTGGCCGCCGCCAATAATGATCACCTCAAAACTTCTGCTCATGCGTCCCCCCTGTTAGGACAAACCGTCGAAGCTCTTTAGGCGAAACAACCAGAGCGAACTCGCGACGCGGCCGGATCGCACTGGCCAATGAGCAATAGTCAATCAGAACCTCAGAGGGCACTATCAGACGAAAGTATCGATCGATACCTTCGTGCATAAACGCCCCGCACTCTTGCGCTTACTGGTGATGTATATCGCTTGAGTTCTCGCGAACGTCCGCAATCATCCTTCAATACCAAGGTATTGTCGATACCTTCGTCCAATTGTTTCTCTCACCCGCATGCGGCCTAATCGGATCGCACAGGAGGGTTAATGAGTCATATCGATGCCGGAACGGTGATGCCCTCGACCACGAGATTCGCCGTATACGCTGCAGAGAAGAGCACGACACCATCGGATATCGCGAACTCGACAGACTCCGATTTCGCGTTTTCTACTCTTCTCTCGAAATATCGCTCTGTGCGATCCATGACGCGCTCACTAGCGGCGAAGTTATCCGCGGAGGATCAAATGGTTCAGTCATGTGCTGACGCCAGCCCCGTGAAATGGCATCAAGCTCATACGACATGGTTTTTCGAGACGTTTGTGCTGCGGCCATTCCTCTCCGGGTACAAGCCATTTCGCGAAGAGTTCCACCGTCTTTTTAACAGCTATTACATATCTCTAGGTGGAGAGATTCCTGAAAAGAGGCTCCGATCATCGTTCTCTCGTCCATCGCTCGAAGAGGTGATCGCATTCCGAGAACACGTCGACCGCGGAATCGAGGAACTGTTCACGCACTCCATCGATGAAGAGATTTCTCGGCGTGTCGTCCTGGGCCTGAGTCATGAACAGCAACACCAGGAACTCGCACTGACCGACATCAAGCATGCATTCTTCTCGAACCCTCTTCGCCCGACCTACCAGTTCGGTTCCCTACCGAAAGCCGACGATGATGAAATACCGGAGCTGCTATGGCTCGATTTTAAAGGAGGTCTGACGGAAATCGGCGATTCTCCAGACCCTGATGTTCCCCTCGATTTCTGCTTTGACAATGAGACCCCGCGCCATCGGGTGTATCTGCATCCATTCCGGATTGCAAGCCGCAACGTGACGTGTCGTGAGTATCTCGAGTTCATGTCTGATGAGGGCTATGCGCGGTCCGATTTATGGCTATCTGACGGATGGGAGATCGCGAAGCGAGCTGAGTGGGAAGCGCCGCTCTATTGGGAACGCGATCCAAGCGATAGCACCGGTTGGAGGGTTTTCACTCTCAGGGGATGGCATGGACTCTCAGGCCTGCTGGATACTGCCGTTTGCCATGTTAGTTTCTTCGAGGCCGACGCCTTTGCGAAGTGGCGTTCCTGTCGACTTCCTACGGAAGCCGAATGGGAATCAGTTGCAAGCCAGGGGTTTGTACGAGGGAATTTTCTTGAATCGGGTGCGTTCCACCCGGCGTCGGCAAATGGCGCCGGCGGCGTCGAGCAATTATTCGGCGACTGCTGGGAATGGACGGCTAGTGCGTATACCGGCTATCCGGGATACAAACCTCTCAGGGGCACTTTGGGTGAATATAACGCCAAATTTATGTCCGCTCAGATGATCCTGCGAGGTGGGTCGTGCGTTACACCGTCGGATCATGTGCGCGCGACCTACCGCAACTTTTTCCCACCAGCGACACGATGGCAGTTCAGCGGAATACGTTTGGCAACCTAAAGGAAATCCTATGACTACTTTCTCTCTTACGTCCGAAATCGAGCAATCGTCTACCATCGATGCGCTCCCCGAGCTCGTCCGGGAGGTGCAAGATGGACTCCGTTCGCGGCCCCGTTCGCTCAAGCCATGGATGTTCTATGACGAATTGGGATCTCGTCTCTTTGAGCGAATTACGACATTACCCGAATACTATCCGACTCGCACCGAACGACTGCTGCTCGACAGCCAGGCCGATGCCATCGTGGCTTCTGTGTGCAACGGTACGCAGCCTTTGCGGATAGTGGAGCTCGGTGCAGGCTCGGCATCAAAGACTTGTGTATTGCTAGCTGCCGCCGCGCGGAGACAGATCGACATAGTGTATATGCCCCTGGACGTGTCGGCAGGCGCTCTTGATATGGCGCGCCAGAACATAGAGAACGCATTTCCGAGAGTACTTATTGAGCCGCTTGTCGTGAATTACGTCGAGACCCCACCACAACTTGAAGAGTTCGACGGTCCAACCCTCGCGATCTACCTTGGCACCAGCATTGGCAATTTCACGCCGAACGAGTCGCAGAGGATTCTCCGCAACCTGGGTTCGCAACTCGGCGACAAAGACGCGCTCCTCCTGGGAACGGATCTGGTGAAAGACAAATCGACGTTAGTCGCGGCCTATCACGACAGCCAAGGCGTCACTGCGGCGTTCAACTTGAACATCCTCAATCGCCTCAACAGAGAGCTCGGCGCAAATTTTGATCTCACCAGCTTTCGGCATTGCGCCCGTTGGAACTCCGTTGAGTCGCGGGTTGAAATGCATCTCGAAAGCATCCGTTGTCAGAATGTTCAAGTGCCGGCCGCCGACCTTGAGCTTGATTTCAGGGTTGGCGAAACCATCCATACGGAAAATAGCCGCAAATTTACTGACGAGGCGCTAGCCACCCTTCTGGGGGACTCGGGTTTTGAAATTAATGCCACATGGAAGGACGAGCGCCATTGGTATGCACTGACACTTAGCCAAATATGCAATGGAGGATTTCATGAAAGCGAATATTAGATACACCTTCCTGCTCGCCATCTTCGCAGCGGCGCTCGCGCTCCCTGGCGTGCGACTTTCCGCCGCCCCCAATCCGCACGTCAAGTCCGGAGTAGATCGTCTTTACGTCATCGACTGTGGCGACGGCAGCGGACCAGACGAGTCACGTTGGACGCCGGGAGCCAACGTCGGAACTCCGATCGGCTTTCCCGGACACTGCTATCTGATTCACCATACCCGGGGATGGTTCCTATGGGATACGGGTGTCGATGATGCTGTAGCAAAACTGCCCAATCATGAATTGGTTCTGCACGAATGGGGCCCGGGTACTGGCCCGATTTGGCGTAAACCAGTAACGCTCGCGGCCCAGCTAGAAGAGATACATGTTAAGCCCGCAGACATCAAGCTAATGGCCGTATCGCACAGCCATCCGGACCACGCAGGGAACATTGAAATGTTTCCCGACACGCTGATGTTGGTGCAAAGAGTTGAGTACGAATGGGCTGGGAGTCGTCAGGACACGGTCGGCTTCAATAAGAAGCATCCGGTAAAGCTCATCGACGGAGACTACGATATTTTCGGCGATGGAAGCCTCGTGCTGCTCTCAACACCCGGCCACACGCCAGGCCATCAATCGTTGCTTGTCAGGCTCCCTAAAACGGGTCCCGTCATTCTTAGCGGCGATGTTGCGCATTTCCAGACGAGCTTCAAGCATCGATATGTCCCCAGTAATAATTGGAGCAAGCAAGCCTCGCTCAAGTCTATGGACAAGATAGCGACGGTTATGGCGAAAGAACATGCGCAGCTCTGGATCAATCACGACCAGGCACAGAGCGATGCGCAAAAGAAGTTACCGGCGTACTACGAATGATGGGGCATTGCCTCTAGCCCGTTGGCGACAGCGCACCCGAAGCAAAGCGCCTGCTCTATTAGGGGATGAGGTCGGGCTGGCTTCTCGCTCCCGCCAGCGTCTCTTCGGCTATGCGGATCGAATATGCGAGCGCTTCTTTTTCCACCCGATATCTCCCAATCGTGGCGGCTTCCCTAAATCCTTCTGGAGACACGTTTCCCACCAGCTCCGCTTCCAGTCGCTCGACCTCCCTATACCGACTTGTGTCTTGAGCGATCTGCGCCTCTAATTCCTTTATTCTTTGAATATCTCTCATTTATCAGTTCTCCCTTTTATCAGTTTCAAATCACGATGCGTGGTGGGCGGCGTTGGAGGGCAGATTGTTGAACAGCTGTAGCCTTGAGGAGACGACCTGCCTGACTAACTCCACCGCGCGCGGCAAAATTTTGTAAGGGACCAGCTGGTTTATATCTTTGGACAGGGCTTCCTCCAGACCACGTCTCCACGCGACACGCAGTTCCGTGTTGATGTGCACGATGTTGATGCCCACGCTAATGGCCTTGCTCAAGTCGTCGTCATCGGTTCCGGATCCACCATGCAGGGTCAGCGGAATCTGGACGGCGACTTTTATTTGAGCAATCAAAGCGAGATCCAGGCGCTTCTTGGTCGCGCCCGACACCATGCTCTTCGTCAGTCCGTGACGATTGCCCACCGCCGGAGCCAATATGTCGACGCCAGTAGCGTCGACAAACTGCCTGGCTTCCTCAGGAGTGGTCAGAGGACCGAGTTCGGAGGAACCTTCCTCGTGTATCTCGGAACCGGTTCCGATTTCGCCGATTTCTCCCTCAACGAGGATGTCCGGATTGATCGATTTGAGAATTTCGATTGCCTGCTGAGTCTGGGAAATATTCTGCTCAAACGGCAATGCAGAGCGATCGAACGTAATCGCCTGAAAGCCGCATCTCGCCGCCTCAATGGCGCTCTCCAATGAGTGTGCGTGATCTGCATTGAGAAAGATTGGAAAATCAAATTCCTCTCGCAGACTGTGGACGAGCGCTGCTATTTGGCGAGTTCCAATAAACTGTCGTTCACCTTCTGACACACCCACAATCACCGGCACCTGCAGCTCTAGCGCAGACGAAACAACTGCCTTCAACAAAACAATATCGGAAACATTGAAGTGACCGATCGCCACTCCGGATACCTGCGACCGCTCCAACAGTTGTGATAAAGACTGCATCTTTTATTCCTTCCTGATAACACATCGTTATAGCCTTCTTCCCGGATCACATCAGAAGCGCAAGGACAAATCAATTGAACTTTGGTATGGATCGATACGTTAGTGTCGACCAATACAATCGTTCACTAGATACGCTGCCGCACCCATGGCTTAATGGTTGTGGGTGAGATTGGGGGACAGACATGAAGACCGGTAGCCCATACCCGCTAGGCGCAAGTGTCACGGCGACGGGAGTGAACTTCAGCGTGTTTTCCTACCATGCGACGCGCGCCGAATTACTCCTCTTCGACACCGAAGATGCCACCCAACCAACCCGCATCATCGACCTCCTTCCTGGGATAAACCGCACTTCTCACTACTGGCATATTCACCTTCCGGGGATTAGGGCGGGCCAGTTGTACGGCTACCGGATGAGGGGGCCATACGCTCCCGACCTCGGGCATCGTTTCGACCCTGAGAAACTCCTTCTCGATCCTTATGCCAGGGCGATCTCCTCAAAGAATTATCAGCGCAGTGCGGCCGTGAAATCTGGTGACAATGCCAGTGCGGCCGCGAAGAGTGTCGTCGCAGACCTCACTGCATATGACTGGGAGGGCGATCAGCCTCTTAATCACCCGTTCTCCAGCACTGTCCTCTATGAAGTGCACGTTGGTGGATTCACGCAAAATCCGAACTCAGGCGTTGCTGAAGAAAAGCGAGGCACATACGCGGGCTTGATCGAGAAGATTCCGTATCTGAAGTCCCTGGGAATCACCGCAGTCGAGCTGATGCCTGTCTACCAGTTCGACGCCCAGGATGCGCCGGCAGGTCTGGAGAACTACTGGGGCTATAGTCCAATGTCCTTCTTCGCGCCCCACGGCGGTTACTCCTCCAGCCGTGACCCGTTAGGGTGCCTCGACGAGTTCCGTGACATGGTGAAGGCCCTTCACAAGGCCGACATCGAGGTCATTCTCGACGTGGTTTATAACCACACTGCTGAGGGCGGTGACGCGGGCCCTACGTTTTCCTTGAAGGGATTGGATAATCGACTGTACTACCTTCTATCGGACGATCTCAAACAATACGCGGACTATACCGGCACAGGTAATACGCTCAACACGAACTTTGTGGTTCTGCGACGGATGATTGGCGACAGTCTTCGATACTGGGTCTCCGAAATGCATATCGATGGCTTTCGATTCGACCTTGCTGCGGTGCTAACGCGTGACGAACATGGCAGATCGGTCCCTGACGCACCTCTTCTCTGGGAGATTGATTCCGAGCCCATACTTGCGGGCAGGAAATTGATAGCAGAGGCGTGGGATGCAGGCGGCCTCTATCTGGTCGGCTCCTTCGCTGGAGATCGCTGGAAAGAGTGGAACGGACGTTTTCGTGATGACGTTCGACGTTTTCTCAAGTCCGATCGAGACACAGTCTTCAATCTGAGACAGAGACTGCTGGGAAGCCCCGATATCTATACGAAGGGAAACCAGCCGCCGGGACAAAGTATTAATTTCGTGACATGCCATGATGGTTTCACTCTCAATGACCTTGTCTCGTTCAATGACAAGCACAATGAAGCGAATGGAGAGAATAACCGCGACGGGGCGTCAGCAAATGACTCATGGAACTGCGGAGTGGAAGGCGCTACCGATGATTTGGAAGTTGAACGCCTCCGTGAACGCCAGATCCGCAATGCCCTAACGCTCAACCTGCTTTCAGTTGGCACTCCAATGCTGTTGATGGGAGATGAGGTCAGAAGGACGCAACTTGGCGATAACAATGCGTATTGCCAGAACAATGCGATGAGCTGGTTCGACTGGGACCTCTGCCAGAAGCATGCCGACCTTCACAGGTTCGTTCAACTCCTGATCCGATTGCGTCTGCGTTTTGCCGCGAATCCAAGTGGCAACTTCCTGTCACTCGCCGAGTTCATCGAGCGAGCGAAAATCCAGTGGAATGGTGTGCATCTGTGGGCGCCTGATCTTTCGGTTAACTCTCACAGTCTCGCCGCGACTGCCTACATTGCGAACGAAGGCGGTTTCCACCTGATGATCAACGCCTACTGGGAACCGCTGAGCTTCACTTTGCCTCCGCTCCCAGGGGGCTGCGGGCCATGGCGTCGGCTCATCGATACATTTCAGGACTCACCATCAGACTTTCTGGAGCAAGAAGTTGAGACAACGGACCACACCACATACACCGTTCAGTCCCGATCAATCGTGCTCATGACGACCGGTGGATGCGGGAGTGAGATTTCTCCGGAGTAGCGAATTACACAAACCGTTTTGGAGAGGCAATCAAACCTAACGAACTGTTATCTCGTTGCGGGGACCGCTAACGAACGGGTTGCCTACTTCAAAGAAACGCAGCGGCCGTTCCATCTCACGCGTAATTCCAATGCGCACAGATGTTTTGATGTGTCCGGTCTCTCGAACGGCAGTACCAAGCCAAAGCGGACCATCTGCACATAGGTCAACTCCGTCCAGGCTTCGGTCTATTTCCAATGCAGCCGCAAGCCTTCCCGGACCTCTCGCCAAATCTGTGAGCTTGTCGGTTTTGCGGAGCTGTCTCATGAGATCGATTCCTTTAAGAGGTTCGATGGCGCGCAGCAGTACTCCCGCGCCAACCCCTGGTTCCTCAGCCGATACGTTGAGCATGAACGACGTCCCATAGATGAAGTACACGTAGGCAAATCCTCTGTCGAGAAAAAGTGCTTGGTTCCTTGCGGTTCGCCCGCGGTAACCATGCCCACTCGGATCGCCTGGCGGGTAAGCCTCTGTCTCGACAATCCGACCGCTAAGCGTGCTTCTCCCGATCTTGTGCACAATGGTTTTCCCAATGAGATATCTGGCCAACTCAGCCGCATGAGTTGGTAAGCTGGCCCGTGATAGCCGCTGGACTTTATGAACGAGATGAGACGCGGTCTGCAAGTTAAAACCCCGATCTGCCTGCCAGAATCCGCCCGGAAATCTTCAGGGCAGTAGCAATATCTTCCCGATGCCGCCCTTTTCCGCAGTTGCATGAGCCTTCGCGGCATCACTCAGTGGCAGTTTCTGGCTGATCGGGATGACCAGCTTGCCATCTCGCACCGCTTCGGCCATAAACTCGAGCGTCTTCTTGTCGAACTTCGAATACACAGCAACCGCCCGTATAGATGGGTAGCTCGCGGCGTTCTGCGGTGTATCGTTGACCGAAGCAAACACTCCTCCCTGCTTGACCCTGGCGATCAGTTTCTCGGCGGTCGATCCGCCGACCGTATCCGCCACAGCGTCGAGCGGCGGAAGACTCGCAATCGCAGCGTCATCATCGGTGGCGACCACCTGGTCCGCGTCGAGGGTCTTCGCCTCATCCATTTGCCGCTTCAGAACCCCAGCGATCACAATCGCTCCGCGGTCCTTCGCCGTGAACACCGCCGAACGGCCGACATTTCCCACGGCACCGACGATCATAACCGTCTGGCCCGTTTTGATTCCCGTAGCTGAAAGGAGCTGGTTGCCGGTCGTCGTAACCAGCGGGAGCGCCGCCGCTTCGATCAAATCTAGGTGCTCAGGAATTTTCGCCAGAGCATCCGCTTTCACTACGCAAAGTTCAGCGTAAGTATTGTCCGCCATAGCGAACACCTGGTCGCCGGCGGAAAAGCCTTCCACTCCCGGTCCAACCTTCACTACAGTCCCAGAGATATCGACTCCTATCAGTCCCGGAAAAGTCATGGGATAGAAATCTTTTGTTAACCCGGCACGTCGCTTGTAGTCGATAGGATTCACGCTCGTGGCAGCAACCCGCACCAATACCTCGCCCGGCCCCGGGACCGGGTCGGGATACTCTTCGAACTTAAGTACTTCCGGACCGCCATATTCGTGAACGACAATTGCTTTCATAGGACTCCTACGTTTCTCTGACTTTTTGCGCCAACTTCCGAAAATCCTTCGCCCGCTTGTGACTTGCTTTTACCTGGAGTTGAGCGAACGGTCGGGATTTGTGTCCGAGCAGTAGTGGTATCAAAGCTTCGAGTTCGGTCGCAGTTTCGTGCGCGCGGTCAGCCTCTCTGGTCAGCATATGATCAAATTTGCGGACTGCCTCATTGTGATCCATCTTTTCCCCCCATGAAACCTCCCGGTGCGAGACGAGAGACCTGACATTGCGGCCATCCCGCCAATACCGGCGGCCCGATCACATACAAGACATGCCGGGCCGCCGGGGAACAAAGAAAAGTTATCGTCGATCAGGCAGCAGCGTGCTCGTGTCCGACTTCTTTCACTTCATGCAATCTACCAGTCTCCATGTCGAAGACCACGCCGCGCACAGGGACATCTTTGGAGATCCAAGGATGCGACCTGACTATCTTGATCTGCTCCCGCGTGTGTTCTTCCGGGTCTTTGTAGGAGAAGAACCGCATTGGCGCCGGCGACGCATCACCGGTGGAAGCGCTCAACTTCGCGTTCAGGTCGACGTCCGTAAATGTCGTGAAGCCGCAGCCGGTATGGTTGAGAAGCAGTATCTCTTTTGTCCCGAGCACACGGTTGGAAACCACAAGTTCCCCGAGAACATCTTCCGTTACCGCTGGTCCGCCGGTCCGGATAACGTCGATATCGGCCACAGGCAGGCCCAGAATCGCCGGCAGGTCTGAGAGCCGCGGATCCATACAGGTAACAACGACGATCTTGGGGGCTGGAGGCTTCGCGTTCGTTGTGTCGTAACCCTCTGCGTAGTTGCGGTTTGCTTCTAGTGCCCTATCGATAAGACTCATCATTTCCTCCTGGCAGCAGGCATCAGCCCACTGCGATGGAGCGATTACATTTGAGGCAATCCGGCGAATCAATCAGACGATGGTATCGACAATACTTTTGTATCGAAGTTCGATCCATACTTTGGTAGCAATCGATACGTTCGTCCAATAGATTTGTCATCGTGATTCCGGCTTAATCAGCGTGAAGCTGATCGGAGAAATCATGAGTACTGCAATCGCTGTCCCTCATATTGAGCGGAAGCCGGAACTCTCAGGGCAAACCGTAGTCGTCATCGGCGGAAGCTCTGGCATCGGTATGGAAACAGCCCGAAGAGCAAGCGCGGAGGGAGCAAAACTAATCCTCACCGGTCGCGACTCTCAGCGCCTGCAGCGTGCAGCGAGCGAAGTAGGTGCACTGAGCTTCAGCGCCTTTGACGCCACGGATCCTGCTCTGCTCGCGCAGTTCTTCCACGAGTTGCAGACTCCAATCGATCACATCATGGTGACGGCCGGCCAACCTTCTTACGGCCGCATCATCGATCAGGAACACGACCAGGCACGCCGGGCTCTGACCGACCGTCTCTTACTCTTCATCGAGGTCGCACGGAACGCAGTTCACAAGGTGAAAGATGGAGGGACCTTGGTCTTTATGGGAGACGCCGATAGTCGCCGCCCGGGCATTGGCATCGGAATCGCATCGACAGTGGCCGACTCACTTCCCTCCCTCACCGCCAATTTAGCACTTGAGCTCGCACCGATTCGCGTCAACCTCATCGCTGCAGGATTCGTTGACACGGAATTGTCCGCATCACTCCTGGGCGATGAACTCGAAAAGCGCCGCAACCAGCTCCGAGCCAAACTTCCCATCCGACGGGTCATTCAACCAGCGGATGTCGCCGCACTGGCGGTTCACATCATGAGCAACACCGCCATTACAGGTGCCACTTACGATATCGATGGCGGCCAGCAATACGTCGCCGTTTAGCCAGGAAGCACTGAGTCGGATTCTGAAGGAGAAATCTTATGACTACCGCTGAGGTGCCATCCCAAGCAACTATCGAGGCCATCAAGCAAAAAGCAAAACGTTTGAGCATTCTCTCTATGATGTCGACTACTGCGGCTGGTTCGGGACATCCGACATCCTGCATGTCCGCGGCGGAACTGGTGGCAGGAACATTCTTCTACGCTATGAAGTTTCATCCAAAAGACCCTAACTCGTCAGATGGCGATCGCTTCGTTCTCTCCAAAGGGCACGCGGCACCGGTTCTTTACGCCGCGCTGGCTGGGACAGGTGTTTTCCCGGAATCGCGTCTGATGACGTTGCGCCAATTTTCAAGCGAGTTGGAAGGCCATCCGACCCCGCGCATTCCTGGCGTCGACGCCGCAACGGGTTCCCTTGGTCAGGGATTATCTGTCGGTTCGGGGCTCGCGCTCGGCGCGCGTATGGATGAGAGTCCCACTCGCGTCTACGTGCTGATGGGCGATGGCGAAATGGCGGAAGGTCAGGTGTGGGAGGCAGCAGCGTTCGCCGCACATTACAAACTCGACAACCTCACGGTTCTGGCTGATATCAATGAGTTGGGCCAAAGCGAACCGACAATGTACGGGCACGACATGGAAACTTACCGCAAGAAATTCGAGTCGGAAGGTTGGGCGGCGGAAGTCATTGATGGCCACGATGTAGCGGCCGTGCTTGCCGCTCTCGATCGCGCCAAGGCGACGAGCGGCCGACCGCAGGCAATCCTTGCGCGGACGATTAAAGGAAATGGAGTAAGCTTCCTCGCCGGTAAGGAGCATTGGCATGGGAAAGTGATTCCGACGGATCAGCTCGCTGCCGCGATCAGCGAGATAGGTCCAGAAATTGATCTCCCTCCTGATCCGGGAAAGTCTTATGCCAGAACGTCAGTACCAGTACCTCCTAGCTTCCCTGCCGCTGCGCCGCCTGTCTATGATCCGTCGAAACCTGTGGCGACGCGTGAGGCCTATGGGTACGCTCTCAAGCGACTTGGGACGGTTAATCCACACATCGTGGCTATTTCGGGCGACGTGAAGAACTCAACGTTCTCCGAAATATTTGGAGACGCCTTCCCGGCCCAGTTCTATCAGGGCTACATCGCTGAACAAAATATCGTGAGTGTGGGCGTGGGACTTGCGGCACGCGGCAAGGTGCCATTCCTTGATACTTTCGCGTGTTTCCTGACTCGTGCCTACGACCAGGT
>Ga0302305_1001619_pt1 | contig 12892 bp, 9 predicted proteins | sample III_Palsa_E2_3_FD_198764 | JGI IMG/M metagenome (GOLD analysis project Ga0302305, IMG submission 198764) | Peat permafrost microbial communities from Stordalen Mire near Abisko, Sweden - III_Palsa_E2_3 | ecosystem: Environmental > Terrestrial > Soil > Palsa > Peat permafrost | place: Sweden... | reverse complement strand
ACCAAGGCATCCGTGGGGTGCGACGCGCTCGGCGGCAACTCGCTGTCGCGCGCCATATTCGCAGGCTGCGGAGCCGGCAGATGCCGGTTGGTCGCGCGCTCCTCCGTCGTCATCTCTTCCGCGCTGGCTGGCGCACTGGTTGACGACGGCTGCAGCTTTACCATTGCAGCAGCCTCAGCGAACGGGTCATGGGTTTCCTTCAAGGTGTCCTTGACGTGCTGCTGGGCGGCCTCAGCGCTGGCCACGGCTTCGCGCGCGCTGCGCTTGATCTCCTCGATCTCCAGCTCGCGCTCGACTTCAGCTTTGACGTTATCCCAACCGCTGCGGACGCGCCGAAGCAGCGCGCCCGCGGTGCGGGCTGCGCCGGGAAGTTTTTCGGGGCCCAGCACGATCAAGGCGATCAGTGCGAGCAGCACCATCTTGCCGAGACTAAGCTCGATCATCGACGCTCTCGATCATTGCCGCGCTCCGCCCGCCGCGCGCTTACTTGGTTTCGCTGGAGTCGCGCTGACCCTGCGTGGTGCCGGCACGGGTCGTGTCCACCGGCGGCGGGTCGGCGCGCAGGTGCTCGGCCTCCTGGCGCTTGGCCTCGGCCTCTTTCTGCTTGGCCTCGTCATCACCGCTGACGCTTTTCTTGAAGTCGCGGATGGCCGCACCAAGGTCCGGGCCGAGATTGCGAATTTTCTTGGTACCAAATACCAGCAGCACCACGACCAGCAGGATGATCCAGTGCCACATACTGTCAAAACCCATGATGACCTCTGAACCGATTCCGAGTGAACCCATGGAACTCAGGCACCAGCCCGAGCCCCATAATTAGCGTGAAGTGTACTCCTCAAGACGATCGCGAAAATCTACGACCGGCCCGGGCACATTGCTGACGCCACCTTCGAAGATGCGCCGCGGCGTGATGCCGGCGCCGTAGACCGCCTCGTTGGCGTCGTAGTCGATGCGCAGCGCGGCGCCGTCGATCGCCACGCCGGCAAACAGGCCGCGTGAGCGCGAGTACGAGTAGATCTCAGCTTTCATCTGCGCGTCGGTCGACGCATTCGCATTGCGGCCAACCGGGCCGGCCGCTGCGGCGGCATCGGCACCAATGGTGAACTTGCCATTGACGATGGAATCCACGCCGCGCTGCGTGCGGAATACCAGCACCACGTCAGTTGACGACACGCCGGCCTGGAAACCGATGCTGCCGCCGGTCACTGTGATGAAGCTCGGGTTGGACCAGGTGCCGTCCGGCGACTTCACCGAAATAAGGCCCTCGCCGCGGCGGCCGCCGAACACGAAGCCGACCTTCAGCACGTCGGGGATCACCGCGATCGCCTTCGCATCGCGCAGCAAGTCCTGCGGAATCGACTTGTCCGGTGCCTCCATGATCTCGCTCAGCACGCGCACGGAATTCTTGGCGCGCACCAGCGGCGGGTCTTCGGCGTGCACGGCCATGGCAGGCAGCAACAGGGCCGCGCCAATCAGCAGCAGGCGATGCAGTGGTGTCTTGAACATGGAGTGCTCCGCTTGAAGTTGGAAAGAGTTGAAGCTTGGAATCAATGAGGTAATGACGCAGCGCACCGCAGTGCGTGAGGCTTGTGGCAGACTCATGCGCCTGCTTCAAGCGCGGCGCCACCATGCCTTACAACAACTATACCGGCGTTGCCGGTCATTCCAACGGGCAGCCCATGCCGCCCGTTCAGGCTGGCGTGCTGCTGGTCAATCTGGGGACACCGGCTGCACCGACGGCCAAAGCCGTGCGGCCGTATCTGGCGGAATTTCTCAGCGACCCGCGCGTCATCGAAGTACGCCGCTGGTTGTGGTGGCTGATTCTGCACGGGGTAATTCTGCGCTTACGGCCTTCGCGTTCGGCACACGCTTACGCCAAGGTCTGGACCGAACGGGGCTCGCCGCTTCGGGTCGGCAGCGAGGCGCTGGCGGCCGGCCTGCAGGCCGAGCTGAGCCGCCAGCGCCCGAACGGTCCGATCCGCGTGGCGCTCGCCATGCGCTACGGCGAGCCGTCGGTCGCCAGCACGATCGAGCGCCTGCAGCGCGAAGGCGTGCGCAAGCTGCTGGTGCTGCCGATGTATCCGCAGTATTCGGCCACATCGTCCGGATCTGTCATCGACGCGGTGATGGACACCTATAAAAAGCTGCGCTGGCCGCCCGAGCTGCGCGTCATCAACGACTACCACAACGATCCGGCGCATATCGAGGCACTGGCGACCAGCATCGCGCGCTGGTGGCAGGTCAACGGCCGCGGCGACAGGCTGCTGCTGTCCTTCCACGGCATCCCCGAGCGCTACCTGCATGCCGGCGACCCGTATTTCTGCCAGTGCCATGCGACAGCTCGCCTGCTGCGCGAGCGTCTGGGCCTGACCGAAGACAAGCTGGTGATCAGCTTCCAGTCGCGCGTCGGACGCGAACGCTGGCTGCATCCGTACACCGACCAGATCGTGCGCAAGCTGGCCGCCGAGGGCGTGAAGAGTCTCGACGTCGCCTGCCCCGGTTTTTCGGTCGACTGCCTGGAAACGCTGGAAGAAATCGCCATGCAGAACCGCGATTTTTTCATCGAAGCCGGCGGCAGCACGCTGCGCTACATCCCCGCGCTGAATGACAGCGCCGAGCAGATCAGCAGTCTTGCGGCATTGATCCTGCGCCACGGCCAGGGCTGGGCCGAATTCGCGACCGACTACGATCCCGCCGCGGCGAAACAGCGTGTCGTCGATGCCGAACGCCGCGCCGAGGCCCTGCGTGCTCGCGCCGACTGAGCGGCGCATCGCGCTGCCACACTTCGCGCTGGCCGCACAGGTGTGGGGCGACGATGGCGCGCCGCCGCTGCTGGCGCTGCACGGCTGGCTGGATAACGCGGGCAGCTATGCTTTGCTGGCGCCGCGGCTGGCCGAACGATTTCGCGTGATCGCGTTGGACCTTCCCGGTCACGGCCACTCCGATCACCTGGCACCCGGCGCCAACTATCACTACCTCGATTATGTGCGCGCCGTACTCGATGCCGCCGACGCGCTGGAACTCGATCGCTACGCCCTGCTCGGCCATTCGATGGGCGCCGGCATCGCCGCGCTGGTCGCCGCCGCGACGCCGCAGCGCATTGAGCGTCTGCGCCTGATTGAAGGCCTGGGCCCGCTCGGCGACGACGGCACGCAGACCTTGAAGCGCTTTCGCGACGCGCTGACGCCGCACGTCAGCAGCCGCAAACCGCTGCGCGTGTTTCGCGATGTCGAGCAGGCGATAAGCGCACGGGTGCTGGCCAGCGGGCTGGCGGCGGAGCTGGCGCGACCGATCGTGACGCGCGGCCTGATCGAGACCGAGGGCGGCTGGCGCTGGCGCAGCGATCCGCGGCTGATGCAGACCAGCGCCGTGCGCCAGGCCGAATCGCAGATCCACGCCATCCTGCGCGGTATCGAAACGCCCTCCGCGATGCTGCTGGCAGAGCCGGCCACGCCCTACCTGCCCAGCGCCCCGATGCAGGCGCGCGCCGATTGCGTGCCGAACATCGTCGTCAGCCATCTGGCCGGCGGCCATCATCTGCATCTGGAGCAACCGGCGGCCGTGGCCGACTGGATCGGTGCGCCGGCCTAACGCCGCCAAGACTCAGAGCCGAATGTCTTTCGCCTGCAGCACTGTGGGGCGGCGTTCGGCTATCGTGCACGTCTTACCGCCCAGCCCTGACTCATGGACACGCTGCCAACCTCCGACCAGCCCCGTCGTCGCGCCGCGCTGACTTTCATCTTTGTCACGGTGATGGTCGACATGCTGGCGTTCGGCATCATCATTCCGGTGCTGCCGCATCTGATCGTGGATCTGATCGGGGGCAGCATCGCGAAGGCAGCGGTCTGGTCGGGCGCATTCGGCGCGCTGTTCATGCTGATGCAGTTCGTGTTTTCGCCGGTGCAGGGCGCGCTGTCCGATCGCTACGGGCGGCGCACGGTGATCCTGATTTCCAGCTTCGGGCTTGGCATCGATTTTGTGGTGATGGCCATCGCGCCGTCGCTATGGCTTCTTTTCGTCGGGCGGGCTGTTTCCGGCGTGTGCGCGGCCAGCTTTTCGACCGCCAATGCGTATATCGCCGATATCACGCCCAAGGAGAAGCGTGCCGCCGCGTTCGGCACGCTGGGTGCCGCCTTCGGTGTCGGCTTCATCATCGGCCCGGCGCTGGGCGGCTTTCTCGGTCATCTGTCGATCCGCCTGCCGTTCTGGATGGCCGGCGTGCTGTCGCTGATCAACTTTGCCTACGGCCTGTTCGTGCTGCCCGAGTCGCTGCCGAAGGAGAAACGCACGGCGCGGTTTGCGTGGCGCGATGCCAACCCGCTGGGCGCACTGATCCTGTTGCGCCGCTATCCGCAGGTGTTCGGCCTGGCCGCGGTGTTTTTTCTGATCAACCTGGCGCAGTTCTCACTCAATTCAACCTACGTGCTTTATACCGACTATCGCTACGGCTGGGGGCCGCAGGCGGTGGGTTACACGCTGGCCCTGGTCGGCTTGTGCAGCGGACTGGTGCAGGCGGAGCTGGTGCGTCGGCTGATGCCGAGGTTCGGCGAGCGCCGGCTGATTATCGGCGGCCTGCTGCTGTGCGTGGTCGGCTACTTTTTTCTGGGCTTCGCGCCGGTGGCCTGGGTTTTTCTGGCCGGCATTCCGTTTCTCTGCCTGGGCGGACTGGCCGGACCGCCAGCGCAGGCGATGATGACCCATCAGGTCGACCCGCACGAACAGGGCCGACTGCAGGGCGCGCTGACCAGCCTGGCCAGCTTGGCCGGCATCTTCGGCCCGGCGCTGTTCGCCAATATCTTCGCGCTGTTCATCAGCGACCATGCGCCGGTGCACTTGCCGGGCGCGGCGTTCATTCTCAGCGCGGCGCTGCTGCTGGCGTCAGCGCTGATCGCTTTCAACATGACGCGCGCCGACAAGATCGTCGCGCCAGCGGCCAGCGAGGACCTCGCGCCGATGATGCCGTTCAAACACTTCTCGCCCGAACCGCCATGCGACGAGTCGCTGACTGACGACGCCCGTACCCTTCCTTCTTTTCAGCACGACTCAAAGGAAACACCCACATGACCATTTCGATGTATCAGACCGCTGTACCCGTCACCGTTCGCGCGCTCGAAAACCTTGCCCATGTCCTGAAGAAAGGTGCCGAGCACGCCGCGGTAAAGAGCGTCACCGACCAGACCCTGCTGCAGACGCGGCTGATCCCGGACATGCTGCCGCTGGTCAAGCAGGTGCAGATCGCCACCGACATGGCCAAGAACGGCGTGGCCCGCCTCGCCGGCGTGGAGCCGCTGAAGTTCGACGACACCGAAACCACGCTGGACGAACTCCAGGGCCGCATCGCCCGCGCGGTCGAGTACATCAAGACCTTTACCCCCGAGCAGATCGACGGCAGCGAAACGCGCGCGATCACCATGAAGACCCGCAATGGCGAGCTGAACTTCGAAGGCCAGAGCTACCTGCTGGATTTCGTTTTCCCCAACGTATTTTTCCACTGCACCACCGCCTACAACATCCTGCGCGAGTCGGGTGCCGAGCTGGGCAAGCACGACTTTATCGGCAAGGCGTGATGCCTTACGTGGCGACGGCAGCACGCCGTCGCCACGCAACTTGCCGAACTGTGATGGGCTCGACTCTTTGCGCTGAGCCGCTGGCTCGACCCCTGCTTCGCCTTCGTGGGACCGGGTGGTTCTACTCTCAGCGGGCACGCAGTTATGGAAGATATCGAATACATCATCGTCGGTGGACCGCAGCACGGTCTGATCAGCCGTCGTCCATGGAAGGCTGATGCGACAGCGCCGCTAGTGGAAGCTGCGGGCGATGGCTTGCTCTGCCGGGCAGCTGCGCGTCGGCACGGCAGCATCGGCACACGCTATCTGCTGCTGCACCCCCTGGCCACCGGTGAGCAATTTCTGACCATGCTGGTCGCGTGAGATGACGTGGCGGGGCACCTGAGCGCCGCTTCGACCCCGCCTCATGGCCATGCGCGGTGCTGTGAAAAGCGCGCTACGGCACGCACGCTTCGCCCTCGACGTTTCAGAAATGCGCTCGATCTCCGCGGTCCGCCGCCATGGTCTTCCACGTCGCAGCTAAAGACAGCCACTACAGCGCGCCTTGTCGACCTGCGCAATCGCATCGACAATAGCCGACCGAGCCGCTGCGCTCAGCTGTGCCGATCGACGACGTCCTGCCCTCATGCTGCGTATCACCGACCTCAAGCTGCCGCTGGACCACGCCGACGAGGCCTTGCCCAAGGCGATCCGCGCGCGGCTGAAGCTGGGCGCAAAGGAGCCGTTGAGCTTTACGGTGGCCAAGCGCAGCTACGACGCGCGCAAGCGAGGCGCGATCCTGCTGATCTACGCGCTGGATGTCGACACGCCGCACGAAGCCGAACTGCTTCGGCAGTTTGCCGATGACAAGAATATCGGCCCGACCCCGGACACAAGCTATCGCTTTGTCGCGCAGGCGCCGGCCGAGCTGCCGCGGCGGCCGATCGTGATCGGCACGGGGCCCTGTGGACTGTTCGCGGGTCTGATCCTGGCGCAGATGGGCTTTCGTCCGATCATTCTCGACCGCGGCAAGGCCGTGCGCGAGCGCACCAAGGACACCTGGGACCTCTGGCGCAAGCGCCACCTGCACCCGGAATCCAACGTGCAATTTGGCGAGGGCGGCGCTGGCACGTTTTCCGACGGCAAGCTGTGGAGCCAGATCCGCGATCCGCAGCACCACGGCCGCAAGGTGCTCACCGAGTTCGTCAAGGCCGGCGCGCCGGAAGAAATTCTCTACGTCAGCAAGCCCCATATCGGCACCTTTCGCTTGGTGACGATGGTGGAGAACATGCGCGCCACGATCGAGGCGCTGGGCGGCGAGATCCGCTTCGGCAGCCGCGTCGACGATTTACTGATCGACATCGACGCCGACGGCGCGCGCCAGCTGCGCGGTGTGAGCCTGGAGGGCGGCGAAAAAATCCTCGCCGACCATGTCGTGCTGGCGATCGGGCATAGCGCTCGCGATACGTTCGAGATGCTGCACAAGCGCAACGTCTACCTGGAAGCCAAGCCTTTCTCGATCGGCTTTCGGGTCGAGCATCCGCAGTCGATCATCGACCGTTCGCGCTTCGGCGCGCAGGCCGGCCATCCGCTGCTCGGCGCTGCCGATTACAAGCTGGTGCATCACGTCACGGGCCATCACGCTGGCAAGGGTCGTTCGGTCTACAGCTTCTGCATGTGCCCCGGCGGTACCGTGGTGGCGGCAATGTCGGAGCCCGGCCGCGTGGTCACCAACGGCATGAGCCAATACTCGCGCAACGAGCGCAACGCCAATGCGGCGATCGTGGTCGGCATCGAACCCGCGGACTTCGTGTCGTACGATCCGGCGTCCACCGACGGACAGATCCACCCGCTTGCCGGCATCGCGCTGCAGCGGGCGCTGGAGAGTCATGCGTACGCGCTGGGCGGCGAAAATTACAACGCACCCGGTCAGCTGGTCGGCGACTTCATTGCCGCGCAACCGTCGCGCGAGTTAGGCGACGTCGAGCCGTCGTTCAAGCCCGGCGTCACGCTAGGCAGCCTGGACAGCGCGCTGCCGGCCTATGCCATCGAAGCCATTCGCGAAGCGCTGCCCGCGTTCGATCGTCAGATCAAAGGCTTCGCCCTGCACGACGCGGTACTGACGGGGGTGGAAACGCGCACCTCGTCGCCCGTGCGCATCAGGCGCGACGACAGTTTTCAAAGCCTCAACACGCGCGGCCTCTACCCAGCCGGCGAAGGCGCGGGCTATGCCGGCGGCATCCTTTCCGCGGCCGTCGACGGCATCAAGGTCGCTGAAGCAGTGGCGCTGAGCATCACCGCGCACTGAGCCGCCGACCGTCCCGCGGAATTGATTGCGGCCGCGCGCGTCCCTATATGTGGGTTTCAAACACGCGCCGAGGTATCTCCGTGACCGATCCAGCCAAAATCGCCGCCGCCAAGCCGGCGCCCGTCAAGCCCGTTCCGATCAAGATCGATTTCGTCTCCGACGTGTCGTGTCCGTGGTGCGCGATCGGGCTGGCTTCGCTGCGCCAGGCGCTGGCCAATCTCGGCGACGAGGTGGCAGCCGACATTCACTTCCAGCCGTTCGAGCTGAACCCGCAGATGCCGCGCGAAGGCGAGAATTCCACCGAGCACCTGATGCGCAAGTACGGCAGCACGGCCGAGCAGATCGACGTCAACCGCGAAAACATCCGCGCGCGCGGCGCGCCGCTGGGCGTGACCTTCCGCATGGATCGCCACAGTCGCGTCTACAACACCTTCGACGCGCACAGATTGCTGCACTGGGCCGAACTCGAGCGTAAACACGTGCCGCTGAAGCAGGTGCTGCTGCGCGCCTACTTCACCGATGGCGACGATGTCAGCGATCACGCCGTGCTGCAGCGACTGGCCGAGGAAGTCGGCCTCGATCCGATCGAGGCAGCGCGCATTCTTGTCACCGACCTCTACGCCGATGAGGTGCGTGCGCAGGAGCAGTTCTATCTGCAGCACGGCATCCAGTCGGTGCCGGCCACGATCATCAACGATCGCCACCTGATTTCCGGCGGCCAGCCGCCGGAGGCGTTCGAACAGGCGCTGCGGCAAATCGTCCAGCCGTCCTGAGTTCGCTACACCGCCGAAGCCGGCCGGCCAGCGCCTAATCGATCGGCAGGTGCGGCTTCAGCCACTGCCGGATGGGCGCGGGGCGACCAAGCAGGTAGCCCTGACCCATCTCGCAGCCCATCGCCAGCAGCGCATCGCGCTGGCCCGCTGTTTCGATGCCTTCGGCGATCACCTTGATGTTGAGCGCCCGCGCCAGCGCGAGGATGGCGGCCACCACCGTGGTGCTGTTGGTGTTGCCTTCCTTGTCCAACTCCAGCACGAAGGCGCGATCGATCTTCAGCATCCGCAGCGGCAGCGAGTGCAGGTAGCTCAGCGACGAATAACCGGTGCCGAAATCGTCCAGCGCCGCGCCGACGCCAATGACGCGCAGGCGATCAAGCGTGCCACGCACGCGTTCGGGGTTGTCCAGCAGCGCGCCCTCGGTCACTTCCGCCACCAGCCGAGCGGGCGGCAGCCCGGTTCGCTCCAGCAGCTTGATCAGACGCGTATCGAAATCGGCGTGGCGCAGATGCAGCGCCGACACGTTGAACGTCATGAAGGTCTCGTCCGAACCGTGCCCGGCAAGCAGGCCGCAACTCAGTTCGAACATGCGCCAGTCGATCTCCTCGATCAGGCCACTGTCCTCGGCGATCTTGAGAAAATCCGCCGGCAGCAGCACGCCACGCTGCGGATGGTTCCATCGGATCAGCGCTTCGTAGCCGACGACCTGCCCACCATCGAGCCGACAAATCGGCTGGAAGTAGGGTTCAAACTGCTGATGCTGCAGCGCCTGACGCAGATCCACTTCCATCGCCAGCACGTCGACCACGTTTTTGGCCAGCGTCTCGTCGAACAGCTCGTAGCGCTTGCGGCCCAGTTCCTTCGCGCGGTACAGCGCGATGTCCGCATCGCGAAGCACTTCGTCGGCATCGTGGTAGTGGCTGTCGCCAATGGCAATACCGACGCTGGCGGTAGGCTGCAACTCCTTGCCGGCCACCGGCATGGGCGCGCTCAGCGTATCGAGCACGCGTTGGGCCACCGCGGTGGCAATCGAGGCGTCCTCGACGTTTTCCAGCAGGATGGCGAATTCATCGCCGGCCAGTCGCGCCACCAGATCAGGATGACGCACGCAGCTGGCCAATCGGGCAGCCACTTCCTTCAAGACTTCATCGCCGGCCAGATGACCCAGGCTGTCGTTGATGATTTTGAAGCGATCGACGTCCAGGTACAGGAGCGCACAGCGGTGCAGCGGTTCGTGCTTGAGCAGATTGAGTACGCGATTGATGCGGTCACGCAGATAACTGCGGTTGGGCAGCCCGGTCAGCGAGTCATGCATCACCTGGTGCTTGAGCTGATCCTGGATGCGTTCGCGTTCGATAATTTCCTTGCGCAGCGCCTGGGTGCGTTCCTCGACCCGATGTTCCAGCTGCTCGTAGGCGCGGCGCAACGATTCGGCGGACCGACGACGCGTCAGGCTGTTGGCGATCTGCGTAGCCACAAAGGTGAGCAGCTCCTGGTCCGCAGGGCCATAGGCATTTTCCGCGGTATAGCTCTGCACGGTCACCAGGCCGATCACCTCGTCGCCGACGATCAGCGGCACGCCGAGCCAGCAGCGCGCTGGCGAGCCGGTGCGGCCAGAAGCGATCTGACCGAGCGTCTCCATTTGCTCGATGTCCGAATTGTCGGCGCGCAGGGCTGTGCCACTGTGCAGTACGAACTCGCTCAAGCCACGACCCAGCTTGCGGCTCGGTGGCGGCTCATCCACGGCGTCGACGGCATAGGGAAACATCAGCTGCTGGCGATCTTCAGAGAGCAGGCCAATGAAGAAATTTTCCGCATTCAACAGCTCACCCACCACCGAATGTACACGGCGATAGAACTCCCCTTGATCGATGTCCGCCGTGGCCAGCTGCGCGATGCGGAACAACGCCGTCTGAAGATGCTCGGCGCGCTGGCGTTCCAGTACTTCCTGCTGCAAGCCGCGATTGGCGTTCGCCAGCTCGAGCGTGCGCTGTTCCACGCGGCGCTCCAGATCCTCCTTGGTCTGTTTGCGTTCGAGCGCGGTAAGAATATGGCTGCCGACGAATTCCAGCAGGTTCATGTCATCACGGGTGAATTCGATGCCGGCTTGATAACTCTGCACCACGAGGGCGCCACCCGGCTCGCCATCGCGCAGCATCGGCACGCCCAGCCAGTCATAACTGTCTGAACCGATCTGGATAACCGGGCCCTCCACCTGCGACAGCAGCTGTTCCGCCGTGCCCATGCGCGCCTTGCCATCATGGATCACGTACCAGGTCAGCGAATGCTCGATGTCCTGCAGCGGCATATCCTGGCCGTTGCCAGGCGACACCGGATCCTCGGTGTCGATGAAGTAAAGGAAACGAATGGTCTGACGTTCGCGATTAAGTTGAACGATGTAGAAGTTTTCCGCGTACATCAGCGTGCTGACAATGGCGTGGATGCCACGCAGCATGTCCGGCATGTCGAGATCAGAGCCGGCCAGATCGGAGATCGCGAAAAGCGCGCGCTGCAGCGTTTCCGAACGCTCGAGCTGCATGTGCGAATGCTGCAAATCAGCCCATTCCAGGGCGCGGCGCAGATATTGCCCGGTTAACGTGATCGGCGAGCGCAGTTCTTCAGGCACCGGAGATCGCTCAAAACCGGGTTTTACCTGCACGATCAACAGCGCCGGCTCTGGCCTTTTGCACAAACAGATGGCCAGACGATCGCCAGAAGGGCTCCACAAGCCGTGGTCAGCTCCGACACTGGCGCGCAACCAAGACCAATCGTCGTCGTTGATGGACGTGGCGGGAACGCTGTGATGTTTACCCGGCTTGTCGATGCCCCATACGACCGATGCTTCCTTGCACGTCGGCCGCTCGAGGATGATCTTCACGATGACACCGGCCACTTCGTCGGGGCTCACCGCTTTGATCAGACGAGTCAGCCAGCTCAGCTGCATCTGACTGCTGGCTGGCGGCGGTGTTACCACAGCGTGGTCGTTCATTATCGGTCTTTGCTGAGCCCCCGCTCGCCGGCTTGCGCCATTTGATTAGCATACCCCTTCGACACGATCCGCTATCCGCACAACGCCGCTGCCACCGGCGCGCAGAGGTTAGTCCGCCATTGCCGATAAACTACCCGATCACCGCGCGGATGTTCTTGCGACGCCAGCTTCGTCCGATGCTCGATTCACCGCCCCAAACCGGGCACCTTCACCGCACCACTGACAGGCCGTACCACCCGCCATGCTCGCTGACAGCACGAAAGATGCCATCCGCGCTTCCTATGCGCGCATCAAAAGCGGTCTGCCGGGTTTTCGCGCGCGCGCCTCGCAGGGCAGGATGATCGCCGAGGTCGCCAAGGCGCTGGGCCAGACCGGCGGCGTGGCGGTGATCGAAGCGCCCACCGGCACCGGCAAATCGATGGCGTATCTGATCGCCGGCGTCGAAGTGGCGCGCTTCCAGAAAAAGCGGCTGCTGATTGCCACCGCCACCGTCGCCCTGCAGGAACAGCTGGTGCAGCGGGATATTCCGCAGTATCTGCGTCTGAACGGTATGGAAGCCAAGGTGGCGCTGGCGAAAGGCCGCGGCCGCTACCTGTGCCCGCGCAATCTGGCCATGGCCACCGCCAGCCTTAACGATTCCGGTCAGATGGGTCTGGCCGGCATGGACGCCGACCTGGCAATCTGGCTCAAGCCGCCGACGCCGCGAGACAAGCAGGCGCTGGTCAAGCTCAGCGCCGCATTCGATCACCGCGAATGGGACGGCGACATGGACACCGCGCCCGAGCCGGTAAGCGACCTGTTGCGTCCGATGGTGACCACCAGCGCCGGTGGCTGCACCAGCCGCAAGTGCGCGCATTTCATGGTCTGCCCGTTTTTCGCCGCGCGCCGCGCGGTGGACGACGCCGAGATCATCGTCGCCAATCAGGATCTGGTGCTGGCCGACCTCACCATGCCGGGCGAGGACGAAGGCTGGGGCGGCATCATCCTGCCGCGGCCGGACGAAACGCTGTACATCTTCGATGAAGGCCACCACGTGGCGGCCAAGGCGATCGATCGCGGCACCGCCGAGGTCTATATGAACCTCAGCGCTCGGCAGCTGAGCCGGCTCGGCCGGCAGGTGCACGCCGCCTATTCGCTCACCGACAAAGAATCGATCGGCAAACTCAGCTTGGACAAGGGCGACGAGAAACTGCAGGAGCTCAGCAACGCGCTAGAGGAGCTCGAGCGCGAGATCCGCCTCGGCTGGCTGCCCGATCCCGCCGAGGCCGAGCCGATG
>Ga0302305_1001614_pt1 | contig 12921 bp, 7 predicted proteins | sample III_Palsa_E2_3_FD_198764 | JGI IMG/M metagenome (GOLD analysis project Ga0302305, IMG submission 198764) | Peat permafrost microbial communities from Stordalen Mire near Abisko, Sweden - III_Palsa_E2_3 | ecosystem: Environmental > Terrestrial > Soil > Palsa > Peat permafrost | place: Sweden... | reverse complement strand
CTCGCCGATCTCGCCAGCCAGCATTGCCAGCCGCGTAAGGGCGCCGAAGACGCACTGGACGAAACTAAGGTGCAGGAGCTCTTGCAACAACTGCCGGGCTGGCAACTGAGGGGCGCAGGCAAGGCCATCGTCAAGGATTTCCGTTTCGCGGATTTTCACCGCACCCTGGGTTTCATCAACGCCGTGGGTTTCATGGCCAACCATGAAGATCACCATCCGGACATCGAGGCCGGCTACGGACATTGCCAGCTGCTTTGGTCCACTCACGATGTCGGTGGGCTGTCGTTGAACGACTTCATCTGCGCGGCCCGGGTCGAGGCGCTGCTCGCGCGTTGAACGTGCAGCGCCGCCTCAGCAGGAGAATCGCGGCGACCGTCGGTGCTGCGCTACTTCTCGTTGCATTGCTGCTGGCGATGCGTGTGCTGGCCGCGCGCATGGTCGCCGTGCATCTGCTGCATGAGGCGCAGCGGCAATCGGCGACCCTGCGCAACCGTCAACCACTCTGGCAATGGGAGCTGCGCCAGCCCGGCGACTTGGTGGCCGGCCGCGCGTTTGGCCATGCCTCCGTGACGGCGGATGGACAAGGCCTGGATATCGTCAGCCAAGACGGCACGCCGTTCGAACTGGGCCTGCCCATCGATCGCGCCGTTGATCTGGCGCACTGGCCGCTGCTGCAGCTACAGGCCAGCGCCAGCAGCGGGGCTCGACTGGATGTATTGCAACGAACTGCCCCGGATGCGCCGCTATGCACCGCCTCATCGGCTGCGGTGTTGAGCGTCGGAACGCAGCGATTGACGATCGATCTGAGTCGGCTCAACTGGACTGCTTCCGACAGTGGTCAATGTTCCGCACCCGGGCAGACTTGGCTGCTGCGTCTACGCGTGCAGATGCCCCAGGGCAGCCATCTCTATCTGCGTTCGGCCGCCTTGCTAAGCCCGGAGGTCATCACCCTGCCCGAGCATCCCACCTGGGTGCTGTCCAATGAAGCCAGCTCTTCGAACTTGGATGGAATTCATCCGACAACAGCAGTTCCCTGGTTCGAGCTGCCAACCGGCTCGTCGGCGGAAAACATGCTGGCCTGGCGCGATCGTCTGCGTTCGAGCTGGCCCGCGGCGCTGATCGTGCCTGCGGGCTTCGATCCCAAGGCCACCGCTCCCGCTGCAATGTCTGAGGGTTGGGCCTGGGCAGCCTGCCTGGTTTACCTCGCCATCTTGTTGGCTTCGGCAGCTAAGCCACTGCAAGGTGCAGTGCGCCCTTGGTTCGAAGCGGCCGCCTGCATGGCCGGTCCGCTCTGGCTGATCGCCGGGCTGCAATGGAAAACGCATCCGGCATGGCCGCCAGTCATCGCCCTGGTTGCTGCGCTGCTGTATGCCGCCGTCGTGTCGAAACGGGACAAAGTAGCTTTGCATGGCAATGTTGGAGTCGCGCAAAGCTGGTTGTTCGCGTTGTTTCCCCTACTGCCGACCATGGGCCTGCTAGCGGTCCTCGGCCAACATCCAGCAGCACCGTCGATCGTGCATGCCCTGACCTATCTGGCCTGGGCCAGCCTCCAGCAATGGCTGATGCTTGCGGTGGTGCTGCCCAAGCTGCAGCAAGGCCTGGCCGGATCATTCTCGGTCGATCCATGGCCAGCGGTCATGTTCGTCGCAATGCTGTTTGCCCTGCTGCACACGCCGAATGGGGCGCTGATGCAGCTGTGTTTGCTGGTCGAATGCTGGTGGGCCTGGTGTTATGCCCGTTCCGGTCGGCTGCTGCCGATCGTGCTCGCGCACGCCGGCTGTGCCCTGATTGTGGAAGCCGGCCTGCTTGGCGTGCTGACCCGCTCGCTAGAGGTCAGTGCGCGGTTTTTCCTTTAGATAGACCAGCCTCTTTCCTTTCACGGCAAGCACATCCAGAAAATTCTTCAAGTCGTCCGGCATCGGCGCAGAGAAACTGTAGGCACGACCGTCCAGCTCGAAACTCATGTGCGAGGCATGCAGAAAGAGCCGCTGCAAGCCCAGCTCGCGGTAGCGCTTGTTCATTTCCTTGTCGCCGTACTTCGGGTCGCCAGCAAGCGGATGGCCGATATGCGCGGCGTGCACGCGGATCTGATGGGTGCGCCCCGTACCGAGCGTTGCCTGCATCAGGCGGGCACTGGGATATTGCTCAGCCTCGCGGAAAAAAGTGAGCGATGGTTTGCCGTTATCGGCCACTCTTACCATCCGCTCTCCACCCTGGAGCACCGATTTCAGCAGCGGCGCGTTCACGTCGAACTTGGCCTTAGACGGATGACCCACCATCAGGCAAAGGTATTGTTTGGTCACCGTGCCCGCGCGGATCGCATCCTGCAAGCCGATAAGCCCCGGTCGCGTCTTGGCGAACACCAGCACGCCGCTGGTATCGCGGTCCAGCCGGTGTACCAGTTCGAGGTGTTCCTGCGGCCGGGCCGCCCGCAACAGCTCGATAGCCCCATGACTGACACCGCTACCGCCATGGCTGGCGACACCGGACGGCTTGTCGATCACCAGGAAGTGCTTGTCCTCGAAGATCACCGCCTCGGCGACTTCGGCCACCGAGTGTTCGGAGGGTCCCCGCCCCGCCGGCCGTTCAGCTACGCGCACCGGAGGAATCCGCAGCATGTCGCCGGCCACGAGGCGCGTGTCGGGCTTGGCCCGCTTGCCGTTCACGCGCACCTGGCCGGTGCGCAGAATCCGGTAAATCATGCTCTTGGGCACGCCCTTGAGCAGGGTCATGAGCGCATTGTCGATCCGCTGACCGTCCCGCTCTGGGCCGACCTCGACTTGACGAACCCCTTGAGGTGCCTCGTGGGAAGTTACCGTCTGCATTGAAAAAAACCTGACGTAATAGGATACTCGGCGGGCGCCAGTCTGGCCCGCCGAAGTTCGGCCCGGGTCGGAATGCCACCCGTGACGCCGGCGAGGATTGCACCGGCCGCTTCATAAAGCAGCCGGTCGCGGCTCCCTTTCATCGTAACGGTTCGGCAGGTCGTTGTCCGTTGCCATTGGGGCATCGGGTCGATCGGGCGCATAACCACGAATCATCCCGGGACCGGATTATTCCGGCATCGGAGTGGTACCGTAAATTGCCGCTTAACCGCAGCGGCGCGTTTCCCGGCAGGCCGCCAAACGGCGCCACCGTGATACGCGACGCGCGGCAAGCCGAGGAAAATACAATGAAGCGCATGTTGATCAACGCAACTCAGCGTGAAGAGTTGCGTGTGGCCATCGTCGATGGCCAGACCCTCTACGATCTCGATATCGAAATCCCCTCCCGCGAACAGAAAAAGGCCAATATTTACAAGGGCCGCATCACTCGCGTCGAACCCTCCCTGGAAGCCTGCTTCGTCGAATACGGCGCCGAGCGTCACGGCTTCCTGCCGATGAAGGAAATCGCCCGCGAGTACTTCATCGCCGGCGTCGACCCGCACAAAGCCACCATCCGCGAGCTGCTCCGCGAAGGCCAGGACGTGGTCGTGCAGGTGGAGAAGGAGGAGCGCGGCAATAAGGGCGCCGCCCTGACCACCTTCATCAGCCTGGCTGGCCGCTACATGGTGCTGATGCCGAACAACCCGAAGGCCGGCGGCGTTTCGCGCCGGATCGAGGGCGAGGATCGGCAGGCATTGAAGGAAGCGCTGGACCATCTGACCGTGCCCGACGACGTCGGCCTGATCGTGCGCACTGCCGGCATGGGCCGCGATGCCGAAGAGCTGCAGTGGGACCTGGATTACCTGCTGCAGCTGTGGCGCGCCATTTCCGGCGCCGCCAGCGCGCAGAAGGCGCCCTTCCTGATCTATCAGGAATCCAAGCTGTTCATCCGCGCCCTGCGCGACTATCTGCGCAGCGACATCGGCGAGATCCTGATCGACGAAGAATCGCTGTTCAACGATGCCAAGGAGTTCATGCAGCAGGTGATGCCGACCTCGCTGCGCAAGCTGAAGCTCTACAAAGACGATACGCCGCTTTTCTCGCGCTACCAGATCGAGACGCAGATCGACAGCGCGTTTGACCGTCAGGTGCGGCTGCCGTCCGGCGGCTCGATCGTGATCGACCAGACCGAAGCGCTCACCGCGATCGACATCAACTCCTCCAAGGCCACCAAGGGCAGCGACATCGAGGAGACCGCCTTCAACACCAATTGCGAAGCGGCGGCGGAAATCGCCCGCCAGCTGCGCATCCGCGATGCCGGCGGCCTGATCGTGATCGACTTCATCGACATGGACAGCCCCAAGCACCAGCGCGAAGTGGAAGAGCGCCTGAAGGATGCGCTGAAGCTGGACCGCGCCCGCGTGCAGATCGGTCGCATTTCCCGCTTCGGCCTGCTTGAAATGTCGCGCCAGCGCCTGCGCCCGAGCCTGGGCGAAGCCACCCAAATCGTCTGCCCGCGCTGCGAAGGTCACGGCCATATTCGCGGCGTGGAATCGCTTGCGCTATCGACGCTGCGCCTGATCGAAGAACACGCGATGAAGGACAAGACCGGCCAGGTACTGGTCCAGGCGCCGCCGCCGGTCGCCAACTTCATGCTCAACGAAAAGCGCGCCGGCGTGGTCGAGATCGAGATGCGCCACAAGGTGCACGTGGTCATCGTCGCCGACGACAAGCTGGAAACCCCGCATATCCAGATCCAGCGGATCAAGGAAGCGGACATGGGCGAGCACAGCAAGCCCAGCTACGAACGCCTCACCGCGATCGAAGAAACCACGCTACCCAAGATGGGTCAGGCGCTGGGCAGCAGCGAACAGCCGGCCGTCAGCGGGATTGTGCCTTCGTCGCCGGCTCCCACGCGCGAAGAAACGACCGTTCCGGCAGCTGCAGATCCCGCCGCCCCATCGAGGCGCCCAGCGGCCGCTCCCGCACCGGTAGCGAACGGCGGGCTCATGTCCCGACTGCTCGGCTGGTTCCGCAGTGGAAGCGCTCCGGCCACAACGCCGGCATCGGCGCCCCAACGCGGCGACAACGCTCAACGCGCCGACAGCCAGTCGCGCCGCAACGAGAACCGTCGCGACGAGCGCGGCCGGCCGGGCAATCAGAATCAGCAGCCGCGCCAGTCGCAGGCCGCAACCGCCAAGGCCGCTTCGCCGCAAGCCGGCAAGGGCAATCGCCAGCGCAACGGCGAACCCGCACAGCCGCGTCAACCGCAATCGAATCCGCAGCCTAGGCAGGAGCGTCAGCCGAAAGCTGTCGCCGTCGAAAGCCAGGCTCCAGTCGAACGGAGCACAGCCAGTCAACCGCAGCCCGCGAAACCCGAGCGCCAGCCGCGCCCGGCACGCAACGAGCATCAAGCCGCGGCAGGTTCGGACGAATCGATCAAGCTGGACGAGACCCTCACGCCCGTTGTTCCGGTACCCGGCATCGGCGACGGAGAAGATGCGGCGGATGCCGATGGAAGCCAGGCCCGGCGGCGGCGCGGTCGCCGTGGCGGCCGCCGGCGGCGGCGTCATGAGGATAGCGCGCAGGTTGGTGAAACCACACCCAACGCCGAAGAGGTTGCGGCGCTGGACGACGAGGATCGCGACGACATCGCCGGGCACGACGCAGCACATAAGGCCAGCGTCGAGACCAAGGCCGCCGAACCGAGCAAAGACGTTGAACCGACTGAGCCATCGCATGCAGTAGCGGCATCGCAGCCGGCGACCATCGTCGCGGACGAAAATCCGGTCGTGGCCCCTCGGCAGGTTTCGACGCATGTCGAAAATGCTGTCGTCAGCCCTGCCCCGGCGACGCCTGCCTTCAACCTGCCGCGCCTGCCCCCAATCGTCACACCGGAGACCACGCAGGACGTCGTCATCGCAGCGCCGACTACGACCGAACCGGAGCTTGCCGAAGTCACGTCGACGCATGCGATCTCACAGTCAGAATCGATCGCCGAGCCGACCCCGCCCATCCAGCGAGACGAAGCGATCACCACCGAGGAAACGCTGGTCGTCAAGCCATCGCCATTCACGTCGCACGCGTCCGAGGCCGATCCGCAGGGCGTGCGGATAAAAATCGACGGAACCGAGCCAGCAGCGCCGGAAGCATCGGCTCCGCCTGCAGCAGCGTCTCCTGCTGCAGCTGCGTCGCCTACCGAAGAATCCGTTTCGGTAGACACGCCCGTCCGCGTGACTTGGCCTCACCAGGGCGATCTCCTTGGCGATGTGGCGGACAAGGCGCACGTCTCGCCACAGCATCCGACGGCTCCGGCCAATGACTCCATTACGGATGCGAACAAGGATGCCTCCGGCAATTAAGCCTTAGTCACAGCCTTGCTTGCCAACGAAAAAGCCGGACGGAAGTCCGGCTTTTTCGCTTTCTCGGCATCACTCAAACTGAGGCGGCCGCATCCGATCGGGCGGATGAACTAATTGCTCTGTGCGTCCAACAGCCCATGGATGGTCATCAGATGAGCAAGACTGATCACATGGTCCACTTGCAGCTTCTCCATCAGGCGCTGTTTGTAGGTCGATACCGTCTTCGGGCTGAGGTTGAGGGCTTTGCCTATGTCGGTAAGCGGCTTGCCGCGAACCAGCATCATGGCCACTTCAAGCTCACGCGATGAAAGGGTATCGAACGGCGAGCTATCGCCATCCAGCGTCGCCAACGCCAGCTGTTGCGCCACAATCGGCGCAAGATAGCGCCGCCCTTTGGCTACCTGGCGTACCGCGTTGAGCAGCTCTTCCGAGGTGCAGCCCTTGGTGAGATAGCCTAAAGCACCCGCATCCAGCAATCGTTTGGGGAAACGTGCATCGTCCACCACGGTGACAATGATGATGCGCGTGGTCAGCCCGGTCCGTGCGACCCGCTCGGTCAATTCGACACCGCTCATGCCCGGCATATGCACATCGACCACGGCGACCTCTGGCGATAGCGCGCGGATCAATCGCAGGCCTTCCTCCGCCGTACCCGCTTCGCCGCACACCTGGATGTCCATCTGTTGTTCGAGAATCATTCTGAAGCCGGTGCGTACCAGCTCATGATCATCAATCAGTACCACGTTGATCATGTTTGCTCTCCTTTGCGTTTGGCCGTCAACATAGTTTGGCGAATCGGCTCAGTGCAAGCTTTCGCCAGCCGCGGAAATGCGGCTGTGCAACAGATTAGTGACAATGATCACTCCATGGGAAGACTGGCCATCGCTTCCGCAAGCGCAACACGGAGCTGATCGCCGCCGAACGGCTTCCTCAAATAGACTCCGCGGTTCGGTACTGCATGGCTATGATCGTGCAGATCGCCAGTGATGATCACGACCGCGAGTCTGGGAAAGCGCGCGATCGCCAACAGGCTGAGATCGATCCCGGTTGCCGTGCCCGCGAGCACCACGTCGGCGATGATCACATCGAGCCGGTCGACTTCGGCCATGCGTGCCAATGCGCTGGCATAACCAGCGGCGCAAAGCGTCTCGAATACCCCGGCCTGCTCCAACAGCAAGTTCATCGCTTGAAGTACGAATGGATCGTCATCGACAAGCAGCACACTTGTCGGCTTCACAACCTCGCTGCCGGCCATCGTCTCGTATCCCCGATACCCGCCGCAAACGTGCGGAAGGGCTGGCGAACTTTACTCCACTCGATGGCCCCGGCCATAGCGTCTTTGTGGCCAGCCGAAATCCGACGCGTTCCCCCATGATGGGGGGGAAACACGCCTTTCGACTCGCGTGTGGAATCTTCGGCGGTCTATCCACTATCCACGCTTGTCTGATATGATGCCTAGCTGTGATCGCGGGAATAGCTCAGTTGGTAGAGCACGACCTTGCCAAGGTCGGGGTCGCGAGTTCGAGTCTCGTTTCCCGCTCCAGATCCAGAAACCTCGGCTTGCCGAGGTTTTGACTTTAAGGTGGGGCTGAGTGATCGTAATGATCCTGCTCCGCAAGCAATGGCCGGGTGGCAGAGTGGTCATGCAGCGGCCTGCAAAGCCGCGTACGCCGGTTCGATTCCGACCCCGGCCTCCATTGCAAACAAAGACTTAGGCGCTTATAGCGCCTTTTTCTTTGCCTGAAATCCGTCGATTCACGGGCAAAAAACCCCGTTTGCCACTCGTTTTTGCGTGACAAACTGGCGTAAGATTGACTTTTATCCGTGGACGGGAGTTTTACATGGCAACGAAACGCAAGCGTGGGGATACCTGGCACTACACTGTTCGCCGCGCCGGCCTGCTGCCGAAGCCGATCTACTTGAGCTTCGATGAGGCTGAAGGGGACGAATATGTGCGCCGAGTGGAAGCCCTTCTTGCCCGCGGTGTAGTGCCGGATGAGTTCAACCAGATCAGCGAAGCACGCGATGCTGGATTGCGTGCTGCAGTCCGTCGCTACCTCAGTGCACAGCATGTTTCGGAAGAGGATCGAGGCCTACTGGAGATCGTGATTTTTCGTCTGCCGCGCGAACAGGCATTGGCCGGGCTCACCTTCATTTGGGCGACCTCCTGGGTCACATCGTTGAAGCGCGAACAGAATCTCGCGCCGTCCACCATTCGCAAGCATGTCGGCGCATTGGCGCGTTGCCTCGATTGGCTCGCTGCGTCGGGCGACGTGCCGTTCAACCCGCTGCGCTCGCTACCCAAGGGGTACGCAACGTACACGCCCGACGACGCCAAGGCGGTCGCGTTGGTCGAGGGCACCGTCAAGGAAGATGTCGAACGCGATCGCAGACTGGAAAGTGGAGAGGAACCTGCAATTCGTAACGTCCTAGCGGGCGAGAAGCCCAAGAATCGGCAGCGCGCGCTAGAGCTGCACCACGCGGAGGCATTGAAGCTTATATTCGATGGCGGCCTGGAATCCGCGATGCGCATGCGCGAGATGTTTACTCTTTACGTCAATCAGGTTGACTTGCAAAAGCGAACGATCTTTCTCGACAAGACAAAGAACGGCGACAAACGCCAAGTGCCGATAACTTCCGTGCTTATGAACTTGCTGACGCCCTACATGGAAGGCAAAGCGCCGGCAGATCTACTATTTCCTTGGTGGAATGGCGATCTCAGTAGAAAGAGTCTGAAGCAAACCACGTCGTTGCTGTCGCGGCAATTCTCGCGTGTATTCAGCGCCGCCGGCTGCAGCGACCTGCACTTCCATGATCTGAGGCATGAGGCCACGTCGCGCCTTTTCGAACGTACCACCCTATCGGATATGGAGATCGCAAAAATCACCGGCCATAAAAGCATGAGCATGCTCAAACGCTATGCCAACCTCCGCGGTTCCGATTTGGCGTCCAAACTCTGGTAGCAATGGACCTAATCGTAAATAGACGACAAATCGATCGCTCATTGCAACTGACCTTCTTAAAATAAGGCAAGTCTTGACACTCTCGGAAAAGTGTAACTTCCGTAATCTCTTCGGGGATTTAGCTCTATCTAGTTGATTGCTCGGTAAGAATTGACTGGCCTGGGTTGTAACCAATGGGTAACCGGAAGTAACTGAATTACAGAATACTTTGTAATCCAATCATCAGATCAAACCTTTACTCACCAATAATTTACAAAGGCAACACAAACTCTATTACGCAAGATCACGATTTCTTGTAACCTATTTTCTCTCTTATAATCAATCGATTAAGTTAAGCAGACATACCCAGAGCCGTTGGTTACGCTTTTCCCATAGCCAACTTGCGAGAGCAACACCGGGGCCGATCAAGACCGCGTCTGCGCGCGTTAAAACGCATCGTTCTGCCCTCCCCCTCCATGTCGGCTCGCAGGCCATACGCGGCCGTTGAGACGTCTCGCATCACTGCATCAAAAGTAGGAGGAGAAGCGCGCAGGCGAGGAGGGGGATGACCGCGCGCTGATATTTGTGCTCAGGGCGTCGAGACCGGCCGACCTAGTGCCAAAGGTGAGGTCCCTTCTTATCCCGCATGTATGTAGTGACACCTTAAAGACCCGTAAGGATTTCCCTACGTCATACGGCGTAGTACGCCGACTTGTAAAAGTCGATCACAACACGACACTAGACGTCTCCAACCGTCGGGCACCGTGGAAGGTTAATGCGTCAAGGATGACCGATCCTGGACATGACGCCGCTCCTTATCCGGGCGGCGTTTCTGCTAACGTACTCTAGGGGCGCTTGCGACATCGCGGGCATCAGTGACTGACTTATCGCATCGATCAAGGAACGACATGAAACGTCTTGGTTTACTTCTGCTCGCGCTGTGCATGCTGATCAGTGCCTCGGCCTTCGCCGACGACCACTACTACTACACCATCAGTGGCAATATTGGTGGTCCTGATGGGGTTCACTACGACACGCCCGATGCGGCATGCCAAGTGGACTACAACATCATGGAGGCATACCTCTACAACGCGAACTACACCGAGCCATCGCCGTATACCGCGCCCACCTTGACCTATAGCGCGCCGCCCAATACGGCGATCTATTCCTGCGCTGCGACGGCAACTGCCCCGATTCCTGGCGGTACGCCTCTGACCACGACGATCAAAGATTCGATCCAGCAACAGGGCGACGATTGCACCGACGCCCAGACGTTCAACCCGGCAACCGGTCTTTGCGAAAACCCGAGCGACGACCAGAACCATAACGAAATGGGTAATACGACCGACGCACAAGCCGCCGAGGGTGTTCTTGTCTGCCCCGCGTCTAAAATGGTGGGAAACCCAATCAATGCCTCGACCGGCAATAAATACGAATCCCAGACGGACTACCAAGACACAGATGGGGAACTAAACTTTACCCGTTATTACAACTCGTCCGGGGGTGGCTGGTCGCATACCTATAGTACGTTTCTCATGATGGGTACGACTGCACTGCAGGTGTATTTTGACGATGGCCATTCGTCCTTGTTCAAGTTGAACAATGGCATCGCCACACCGCAAGCGAGCGAACTGGGCAGCCTGACGCAGGTGAGTGGACAGTGGGTCTATACCTCGCCGACCAATGAGCAATTCACCTTCGACAGCACCTACGGGCGCTTGGTGAAATACCGACAAGCAAACGGCTTGGCGCAGACCTTGACGTATATCACGGCGAGTGGGGCCTATGCGCCTACAACGATTACGGTGACCGATTCGCGTGGCCACACCCTGTCCTGGAACAATTCGAACTATGGGCTCACCACGCAACTGACGGCGGGCGACTTGACCGTGGCCTACACCTGGAACATGACGCCGAGCTACACCTTCCAACTCACACAGGTTGCCTCCACGCGGGCCAGCCACACGTCCACGCAGATCTACACCTATGGCGATAGCCGCAATCCTAGCTGGTTGACCGGCCTCACCGACGAGCGCGGCGTAGTCTACGCCAGCTGGACCTACGATGCGCAGGGCCGTGCCACCAGCAGCCAGCATGCGGGCGGCGCCGACGCGACCACGGTCACATACAACAGCGATGGCACTAGCACGGTGATCAATGCACTCGGCAACAGCGTCACCTATACCTATCAAGTGGTCCAGGGCGTCAACCGCATCACGCATATCGCCGGCAGCCCGGCCGCCAGTTGTCCGGCCAGCAATGCGACTTTCACTTATTACCCCAATGGGCAGTTGCAGACTAAGACCGATGCGCTGGGCCACGTCACGGCCTACACCTACGACACCCAGGGCCGCCTCATCACCCGAGTCGATGCTCAGGGTACGCCTCAAGAGCGCACCACGACCACGCAGTGGGATACCACCTGGACGTATCTGCCTCATATCATCACGACGGCGGATCACACCACCACATACAACTACGATACGCAGGGTCGCTTGCTGTCCACTACCATGCACGACACTAAGGAATAAGTGGCCATGACGAACGGATTTCGTAAAGGGGGGCTGGGCCTAAGTCTCGCCTTAGGCCTGAGCGCCGGGATGGTCCATGCGTCTGCTCCTGACCAGACTTGGGCGCGCACCTACAACCCGCAAGGACTGGTCGCCACTATCGACGGCCCGCGCACCGATGTCAGCGACATCACCCAATACCAATATGACACCCAAGGTCATCTTTCGACGGTCACCGATGCGCTCGGTCACGTCACTACCTACGGCAATTACGACAGCTACAGCAACCCGTTGCAGATCATCGACGCGAACGGAGTGGTCACCACGCTGACCTACACGCCGCAGGAATGGCCGTTGACCATCACCCGCGACAGCAGTGGCACGCCGAGCACCACCACGCTGACCTACGATGCGGCCGGTGATCTCACGCAGACTCAGGATGCCGATGGCGTCACGCTGATCTACACCTACGACAGCGCGCGTCGGCTGACCGATATCACGGACGGTGCTGGCAACCGCATCCACTACACGCTCGATGCGGCCGGTAACCGCACTCAGGAACAGACGTTCGATCCGTCGAACACGCTGACGCATACGGTCTCGCGGACATTCAATAACCTGAGCCAATTGCTGACCGTGGTCGATGCGCTGAACCGCACCGTGCTCACCTATAGCTACCCCGATGGCTATGATGCGGCCGGCCATCCGAAGCACAGTGCCGACGCGGCGGGTACCCAGCGCACCTTGGGCTACGACGCACTCGATCGGTTGGTTAGCACGATCGACAACGCCAACGGCACGGACACCGCCACCCAGAACACCCAGACTACGTCCAGCTATGACAGCAGCGACAATCTGACTAGCGTCGTCGATCCCAGCAGCCTGACCACGAGTTACACCTACGACGGACTTGGTCACCGGACCGGCCTGCAGAGCCCGGATACCGGCGCCAGCGCAGACACCTATGACGCGGCGGGCAATCAGCTGACGCATACCGATGCCAAGGGCATCACGCGCACGATGGGCTATGACGCGCTGAATCGACTGATCAGCACCACCTTCGCCGATTCCACGCTCAACATCACGTATGCCTACGACGAAAGCAACAGCGTCACCGGCTGTACGAACTCCGCCCCCATCGGCCGACTGACACGGATCGTCGAAAACGCGGTGACCACAGCCTACTGCTACGACGCACGCGGTGAAGTCATTCAAAAGCGACAGGTCACCTCGGCGGCGACCG
>Ga0302305_1001611_pt1 | contig 12933 bp, 10 predicted proteins | sample III_Palsa_E2_3_FD_198764 | JGI IMG/M metagenome (GOLD analysis project Ga0302305, IMG submission 198764) | Peat permafrost microbial communities from Stordalen Mire near Abisko, Sweden - III_Palsa_E2_3 | ecosystem: Environmental > Terrestrial > Soil > Palsa > Peat permafrost | place: Sweden... | reverse complement strand
GGCGCTGATTTCTTCGTCATTCGGGCTATCGTTTCTCTCTGGCGGACGGGGCTGATCGAATTATAGGTTGGCTAGGTGTAAACCCGGATGCCATACTCCACGCTCTTCTCTTCGAGCGCCTGTTGCGGTGCAACGTTCAGCCTACCCGGCGCCTGGCGAATCGCCTGTGCCCAGCCCATCAGCAGGAAGAGCAGATAGTTGCTCTGATCCCCGAGGAATACGGTGCTGATCGTGAACGAAATGCCCAGAATCAATCCGATCATCGTTAGGACAAAATGTCGCTCCCGCACCGTCTGCGCGGTCGCCGCTTGAACGAGCAACGTGACTACCGTGTCCAACAAAAGAATGATGAGTGCAATGGAGCCTACATACCCCTGCGTAACCCAGGCGTAGAGATATTCGTTGTCAATCGACTTCTGTCCGTCGATCACCGGCCAGTGCGTCCCCCACCCCCACGCCCCGCCTACCTGCGCCACCGGGATGTAGTTCGTGAATAGCTCCGCACGATACTGCGCGGTCTCCTTCTCGCTGCCGTAGTCTTTTCTCGGCCCGCTCAGATAGTCCTTACCAAAAAGATACAAAGGCATCCCGATCAACACAAAGCACGCCGTAACGATAATGGCCCTGCGCAGCGGAAACTTCGCCGCTCCGATGCCCGCAATAACAATGGCAAGAATGGCTCCAATCCATGGCCCACGCGCCTGCGTGATGTAAATCGCAACCAGCAATATCCACAAATGCATCTTCGCGCGCTTCAGCAAGGGAGGCGGCAACGTCCTGGCCGCTTTCTCCTGGTAGTTGTACCGACCCAACCACAACGCCAGCAGCAGCGCGGTCGACACCATGATCCCCGCCAGCTCCGACTGCGAAAACGGCCCCGCAACCCGCCCGAATCCCCAGCGTATCTGCGTAAGCCAGATCGTCCATTGCCCCGGATAGAAGTGGCTGAAGATGTAGTTATAAGGATTTCTTCGCAGGAAGAACTCATACATCGAAAGCCCCGTCGAATACGAGATCAGCAGGACATACATCCGGCTCACCTTGATGCGGCTTCCCGTCTGCTCAATCAGCAGCTTTCCGGCCATATACGGGAATAGGCTGCATGTAAGCGAGTTAAACAGGGCAAAGATCGCATTCGTCGTCAGGCCGTTGCTGTAGTCCGCATAGCTGCAGCTCGCTATCCAAACCAGTACCCACACGTCGGTCCGCGTGAACCTCCAACGGTGAAAGTCCTTGAGGAACATCGCAATTCCCAAAGGAAACACCGCGGCCTGCATAAAGTTGATCGAGGGCAGCGGACGCGCCGTCCAGAAGAAGTACTGCGGCACCAGCAGCAGCACAGGCAGGAACACCAGCCGAAAGGCCTCAGCCGTTCCCGAACGAGAGATGATGTAAATACAGATCAGGCCCGGAATGAGAGTGGAAAGTTCAATCATCGGCGAGTCTCTCCCGCGTTCCGGCCCAGGCAGGCGGCCCGTCTCTCTTCTTCATCGAATCGCAGCAACCCAACCCGATGGAAGATCAACTGTCGCCGTTTGTGTCTCCCGTTGCTGCAAGTATATATAGGTCTCCCTGGACGCCCCTGTGTCTAAATCGCCCGATTTCATGCACCTGCAAGGAGGCCGATATTTCCACCGATACTTTCCATGGTTGCCGCACAGGATACCTCCACGCACTCGATTCGCCTTGATATGCCCTCCGCAGCCGTGTAGATTGACGAGAACGACTCTTTGATCGCGCTCTTGGGGAGAAAGCTTCGGACGAGGTCACTCTCCAAAGAGATTGCGATCTCGTACTGATGGAAAGCTTCCCTGCCCGCTTCTGGAGGCGACGGCAATGGAAGGATTTTCGAGCGGTTCATCAAAGGTCCCGCTCGTTGGTTTTTTTGGCCAAGGGCGTTAGGGCGAAGGTAAGGAATCTGATGAACCCGGCTTCCACACAACAGTCGCCCGAATCCTCGCAATCATTCCATTCGGCAGGGCCAACCCCAGGCAAAGAACGCGGCCTCGATATAGGTCGAAGCCTCCGCATGCACCGCACGGTCGCCATCGCCGTCGCGATAGTGGTGTTCCTCGGCGTCTTCTCCTTCGGTCTCAGCCGCCGCCCGTACTACGAAACCTCTGCGCTCATCTATGTTCAGCCGATGAAGACCAAGGTCATCACGGACAACGCCGACGCCTACGATCCCGGACGCTACGAAACTTTCCTCCAGCAGCAGCTGCAAACCATCACCCGCGCCGACATCATAGGCGAAGCCCTCAGCAAGCCCGCCACACGTGCCTGGCGCTTCCCCCACGAACCTGAACAAGCCGCCATCGCCCGGCTCCAGCACACCATCAAGGTAGAGCGCGTCGAACAAAGCTACGAGCTTTCCATCAGCCTCAGCGGAGCCGACCCTGTCGCCATTGCCGACGTCGTCAACGCCGTCAGCAACGCCTACATCCGCGGCGAGCGCTCCGACGAGATGTCCCAAAGCGACCAGCAGCTCCAGATCCTCCAGGACGAGCTCCAGCGAGTCAGCCTCGACCTCAACAACGACCGTCGCGAACAGGCCCAGCTCAGCGTCTCCCTCGGCGTCGCCGATACCTCCGGAGACACTGGCAATCCCTTCGACGTCCAGCTCGTTGAGCTCCGCTCCGAGCTCGCCAAGGCCACCGCCGCTCACGACGTCGCCGCAGCAGAGTACGCCTCGGTCGACTCCAGCAGGGCCGGCTCCTCGCAAAACCTCAGCTCTGCGGCCGACGACCTCGCCGCAACAGACCCCTCCATCGCCGCCCTCAAGCAGACCATCGGCCAGCGCCGCAGTGTCCTCACCAGCCAGATGGCCGGCCTCACCCCCAAGAATCCCCTTTACGCCCTCGACCAACAGGAACTCGACCGCCTCGATCTAGCGCTGGCCACCATGGAAGGCCAGGTCCGTGTAAAAACGTCCAGCCAGCTCCAGCACAAGCTACAACTCGAAGAGCGCCGCACCGCTGACATCGTCGCCCGCCTTTCACAGGAGCTTGCCGCAAAGACCTCTATCGCCACCGGCGCCACGCCTGAGCTGCAACACGCCGCAGACCTCGCCGCTGACATCACCCGCCTCCAGGGCCGTTACAACGCCGTCGACAACGCCATCAACACCATTGAGCTAGACAAGGACACCTCCGGCCTTGTCCACATCCTCGTCCCCGCCGTCGCTCCGGTCGCCCCAAAAACCAGCATGAAGCGCATGATTCTCATCTCGGCGCTGCCCCTGGCCTTGTTCCTCGCACTGGCCGCCGCCATCCTGATGTCCAAGATCGATCCCAGGATTTACATCGGCAAGGATCTCTCGCGCCTGCTCGGCTTCTACCCCATGGCCACCTTGCCCAATAAGGACGAGGTCGACCGCGCCGTCAGGGACGAATTCATCCTCCGGCTTCTCGCCGGCATCGATCAGATCCACCGCATGGACGGCGCGAAAACCTTCGTCTTCACCGGCGCCTCAACCGACGTTTCCGTCACCGAGCTGGTCGGTTCGCTTTCCCGCAAAATGCAACGCCTCGGGTATCGCGTAGCCGCCATTCGCGCCTCTGAGCTCATCGAAAATCACGAGCTCTCCTCCGGCTTGTTCTCCACGGCACAGGACGAAACGGCGCCCCCGGTTTCCATCATCACGCACCAGAACTTTGTAGCCCAAAAGATCGAAACCCTGAGGCAGGACGCGGACTTCGTCTTCATCGACTCCTACCCACTCCTTTCCTCCTCGGAAACCGAATTCGCAGCCCGCCTCTGCGACGTCGTCATCCTCGTATCCGACTCTGCCGCAACCACCCGCTCCGAGCTGAGCAGCTCTTTTGCTCTCGTAACCCGGCTGCATGTGCCAGGCGCCGCCGCAGTCGTCAATCACCTCAGCCTGCACAACGCCGACGACGAGTTCATCGCATCGGTCCACAACGTCCAACGCCGCAATCGCCCCGCCTAGCGACCCACAGTCCACCGGTACACAGTCATCGAAAACGGCGGCATTGTCTGCGGTACCCCCGCGCTCATCGCATGAACCCCTTCATCGCTGATCGAGACATTGCTTTGCTCTTCATTCGTGTCCGTAATCTTCTTCGACGTAAGCCGGCTCACCTGCACGCTGCCCACCGGCGCGCCCTCACCGGAAAACTTCAGCGGTATCGCGTCCGTCCTGCTCAGGTTCAGAACCACAAGGCTTCGCCGTGCGCCATCTGCAAACGCAAACGTCTGCAGCAGGTGCGCTCCATCCAGCTTCACATCGTCATTCGCACTTTTCGGCTGGTCCCACGTAGGATTCGCGCCTGTAATGCTGGTCGCCAGCATCGTTGGAAGGATCGCCATATTCGCTAGCTGCTCAGCCAGGAACTGTGGCCTGCGAAGGTTCGTTTGTCCTCCCATGTCTACAACCGTGCCGAACAGCGGGGTCTTCTCCGGCCTGTGGTCTACCGAGTTCTGAAAGCCGTTCGAGTAGCCGGACAAAGCCCAGACCATCTGCGTCTTCACACCCACATCGCGCATCATCAGCAGCATGTGGTCGATCAGCGCCAGCCCCGCGCCCATCGAAGGCACCGTGCGAGCGACAGTGTCCTGGTCAACCGATCCGCTCGCCGTCCCAAGATTCACCTCATACACACTCAGGTTCGCCGGATGAGCCGCACTCCGGGCCACCTGCGCCTGCTTCGTCATGTAGCCCGCGGGTGTGCTGTCCAGCATCTCCGGCTCCGCCATCATCGGCCCAAAGATCGCCTCATTGGAGCTGGCGTCGTCGAATCGATCAAAGGTATAAGGAGCAACGGCAGTCGTGTCATAGCCACCGCTGTTGGCAAGCTCCTTACGCGTCCAATCCGGCACAACGGTAAAAGTGCCAATCACTAAATCGAATTTATTCGACTGATAATACGGTGAATTTCTTGCAGCTAAAAATATTTCCTTCGCTCGCTGGCCATATGCCACAGGATCGGACATAGCCGCCCCGGCAAATACTCCCGCATTCCACTCTTCATTTCCTAACTCGAGATGAATAACAGAGAATATCGAAGTCCAAGGTTCAGCTTGTCCAAGCGCGGCACGCTTCGCACCATAAGGAGAAGAAGCAGGTCCGGATAAATATTCAATAAGATTTTTCGTCTCACTCTGCGAAATGCCACTAGGCAGGTTGAACCATGGCTCAGCATTTATGGCTTTGCATAACTGTAGAAACTCATGCAGTCCCACAGGAACCATGTCCTGTTGTTTGCCGCCTTCGCTAAACCCAGCGCGGACCCGCGCAAATGGGCTCGCAATCATGTTGTCGATCGAGCTACCCAGATGATCGCCATCCTGATACCGCAGCAATCCTGGATGCAACTGCCGCAGCGTGTCCACAACTTCATCGCGAAAAACAGTCGGATTGTCCTTGGAATAAGTTACTGGCATGAGACTCACATCATCCAGCAACATATCCGTATTAATGGAATCGAATGTCAACCCGACAGTGCCGATTTCCGTTCCATCTTCCGCGGCGGTGAAGTTGAAGCTATAGTCTCGCCAACTATCTGTAAGTGGAACCGCTTTTTTGAAAAATACTTCCAGGCCATGACTGGCCGACCGCTGGAGCGTCACATTGACTTCACGCTTCCCTGCAAGTCCTTTGGCTCGAAAAGCTATCCGATAACTCCCTTTCAACTGCACAAACGAATGCCCCGCAACACTGTCGAAGTAAGAACTCACACTCGCGACTTGCCCCGGCCCCGAGGCCACCAACTTCAGCGCCTGCTTCCCCGGGCTATTGGGTGCAAGGTCGGTGAACTCCGTTTCGAAACGTCCGCCACCATAAGCGTTCGTCCACCAACCGGCCTGCGCATTCCCAGGAATGGTCTGCCGCACCAGCACGAAGTCATCAAGGTCCGCAGCCTTCGCCAGTGGTGCGTAGCGAATCATCACTCCCTGATCTTTCTCGCGCGAGTTCGCCGCCAGGCTTGAAAGCACGGTCCCCGTAATCCCCGTGGCTGCGCCCGAAATAAACTCGAACTGCGCCCCCTTCAGGAAATCGGCAGGCCACTGGTTCCATTGGTTTGGGTCCGTGCAGCTTGTATTGGAAAGCCCTTCACAGTGCAGAATTGCCTGCCATGTCTCACCCTCAAAACCAGGGTTCGTGAAAACAAGGTCCTTCAACATCTGGCCCGAGTCGTAATAGTCCTGGCCGCCAAGATTGATCCCAAGCCGCTTCACGCTGCTCTGAATTACCTTGTTCGTAATAGCGACATCCGTAATTCCACCGGCGGCGCTCTTATCGCTCGTACTCGAAGCCTTCTGCTGCGCTCCACCGCTGTTACACCCAGCCAACATCAGCGGCGTCGCAAGCGCCAGCAAAACAGCACCCACACGAAATGACCTGAACCTGACGAAACAGCGCTCCGGTTTCATCAATAGGACTCGCGCAGATACGGACTCAAGAAAATACCTTTTCTTTATGGCGTACGTTAAAGGTTGGATACTGGTTATAAGCCACAAGAGGCCTCGCAAGCTCGAAGATAGCAGAAGGGATAGCGCTCAATGTCGCCTGGGAACCCTATATTGAACCCCTGGCAGACAGTCCACTCCATCCCTCCCTTGTCCGACAAGGAACTCCACATCTGGCGAATTGACTTGCCTCTTTCGCCCGCCGTCCTCGCGTTCTGCCATTCGCTCCTCACACCCGAAGAGTCCGAACGCGCCAATCGCCGCCGTCAACTCCAGGCACGGCAACAGTTCATCGCCGGTCGCGGCGCCCTGCGCCGGATTCTCGCAGCAGCCTCCGGGCTCGATCCTCATCTAATTCCCATCACCGCCGCGCCCGGCGGAAAGCCCGAGCTTATCAACTCCGACATCGCCTTCAACGTCGCCCACTCTGGCGACACCATCCTCATCGCCGTGCATCGCGGCGGCACAATAGGCATCGACATCGAACGCGTCGATCCCGCCAGGCAGTTCCTGGAGATCGCGCAGCACTCCTTCACCCCCTCCGAAAACCTCGCACTCCTCGCCATCGACGACCCCGAACGACGCAGGCAAACCTTCTATCAGCTTTGGGCCAGGAAGGAAGCCATCGCCAAAGCCGATGGCCGCGGCCTCGCGCTCCCTTTCACTTCCTTTGAAGTCCCATCTTCCGCCACGAACTCCGCCCTCATCCGGATCGATCAGCCTGACGACTGCGCTGCTCGAACCTTTTACGTCAGCGATCTACCGCTCGAAACCGGCCTGGCTGGCGCTCTGGCACTCGATTCCCCCATTCGCGAGATGAAACTCCTCATGTTCCCCGGGCATGAACTCCGGTAGCTACTTCCATTGGCCTATAAGATAGAGCTACGCTGAAACTGCAAATGGTGTCCCGGGCGATGAACTCAGAAAGATCAAGTATCCGCGGTTCGCGATGGTGGCTGATGGTCCCCATCTTCATCGCCTCCGCCTGTCGCGCCCAGCAACCCTCTACTCCAGCAGATAGCGGCTTACAGCCCAGTCCCACCGCCGCTATTCGCGCCTTTGAGCCACCGGCGAACGCGCCCTACGAACTCGGCCGCGGCGATGAGATTACGATCGACGCGCTCGGCCGACCTGAGCTTACCGGCAAACACGTCATCGGACCCGACGGCCAGGTCACACTGCCCATCGTCGGCGCCATCAAGATCGCCGGCCTCACCCGTGAAGACGCCGCGCGGACCCTCGAGAACGCCCTCAGCGCCTACTATACCGACGTCTCCATCTCCATCAGCGTCGACAAGTACACCTCCAACCAGATCATTTTGATGGGAGCCGTCGAGCACCCCGGTGTCCTCACCTTCGACAAGACACCCACCCTGCTCGAAGCCATCTCCCGCGGCGGGGTTAGCGCCGGCGGAAGCAGCATCGGCAGCCAAACCGAACCGGGGTCCCGGCCCAACGGCGTCCCCGAGCAATGCACGATTTACCGCGGCAGCGACACCATGATCACCGTCCAGCTCGCGGCCCTGCTCGATGAAGGCAGCCCGCTGGCGAACATGCGCCTCAAGCGCGACGACATTGTTTTCGTCAACGGACGCACCAGCTACGTCTCCGTTCTCGGTCTGGTTGCGCATCAGGGCAACCTGCGCCTGCAAAAAACCTCGACCCTCGCCGATCTTATGGCCCAGGCCGGTGGCCCTACCGAAAAGGCCGGCGGCAATCCAAGCATCCAGATCATCCACCAGCCCGGAACTCCAGGGCCTAAAAGCGAGATCGTTCCCTATAAATCGCTCCTCAAGGGGAACACTATCGACGTCACGCTGCGCTCGGGCGACATTATTTATGTGCCGGAAAGCGGCCTAAGCAAAGCCGGGTACACGTTTCAACAGATTTCGCCGCTTATCAATCTCTTCACCATTGCCGCACTCTTCACGCAATAGCCGCACTCCGCCTGTGCGGGCAATCCTTTGGAGCCCATCGTGTTTGACAACATCCGCGAGGACTGGCGCACGCACGAACGGCTCTGGACCCGGCACGGCTTCTACGTCCTTCTCATCTACCGCTTTGGGCGCTGGCGATACACCATCCGTCCTCGGGTGTTGCGTATGCCGTTCTCATTCCTCTACGAGCTGTTGAAGTTCATCTCCATCTCCATGCTCGGCACCGAACTCCCCTGCGAAGTCGTCCTCGGACGCCGCACCGTCATTGAGCACATCGGTGGCATCGTCATCTCGGGCGATGCCGTCTTCGGCGACGACTGTATCCTGCGCAACGGTGTCACCGTCGGCCTTCGCCATCAGGGCGTCCGCGGCGCGCCGCGCCTTGGCGACCGTGTGGATATTGGCGCTGGCGCCAAAATCCTCGGCGCCATCACCATCGGTAACGACGCCGCTATCGGCGCGAACGCCGTCGTCCTTACGGACGTGCCGGCTAATCACATCGCTGTCGGTGTTCCGGCCCGCATCCTTCCGCAGCGCACCAAAACCGCGGAGCCCTCATGATTCCCACCGAGCCGATCGAGCGCCTCGTCTCCGTCGTCGTCATCGGACGCAACGAAGGCCCGCGCCTGCGCCGCTGCCTGGAATCCATCGCGCAGATCAACCACTCTGGTTTTGAGTTTGAGGTCATTTACGTCGACTCCGGCTCAACCGACGACAGCCTCGCCCTTGCGCAGGAACTCGGCGCACGCACCATTGCGCTTCAGCCGGAGCGGCCCTCCGCCGCGCTGGGTCGCAACGCCGGCTGGCGCGCCGCGCGCGGCGCAACGATCCTCTTTCTCGATGGCGACACCATCCTCGACCCTGACTTCGTCGTGAAGTCGCTGCCCGATCTGGCTGGCCCAAAAGTGGCTGTCGTCTGGGGGCATCGGCGTGAAATTCATCCGGAGCAGTCGGTCTACAACCGCGTCCTTGATCTCGACTGGATCTATGCCCCTGGCTTTACGCTCTACTGCGGCGGCGATGCGCTCTTTCGGCAAAGCACCCTCGCCCAAACGGGCGGATTCGACGAAACTCTGATCGCCGGTGAAGAGCCGGAACTCTGCCGTCGCATTGCGGCTCTTGGGCAGCTGATTCTCCATGTTGACCGGCCTATGACCGGCCACGATCTTGCCATCACACGCTGGCAGCAGTACTGGAAGCGGTCTACGCGCGCGGGGCATGCTTATGCTGAGGTTTCTGAGCGGCTGCGGCTTTCCGGCGAGACGTTCTGGGAAGGCGAAGCCAAGCGCAACCGCAATCGTGCGCTTACACTCGTCGGACTTGCGCTGGCTGGACCGATCCTTTCCATCGCACTTCACCGCTTTTGGCCTGCGATTGCAGTCCTGCTCTTCTTCGCGCTGATCGCTCTGCGCTCGGCGTGGAAGTCTCGCTGGAAGTCGAACGATGCCTACACGTTGTTGCTCTATGGCATCCACTCGCATCTGCAGCAGGTTCCTATTTACTGGGGTCAGGTGCAGTACCGGCGCAACCGGCGCAAAGGCAAGCGCGTCGGTCTACTCGAATACAAGCAGCCTTAAGACCCGGCTGACGCTCCTGGGATACCATCAGCAAAATGACTAAGCCGTCATCTTTGCTATTGGCCATCGCTCTTGTGTCGGTTTCCGCTGCAGCTCAGTCGGCACCCACCAGCCTTCCCGCACACACCCCACTTACTGCGCAAATCGACCGTAACCTCCCGCTGCGCGTTGGACAGACCATTCGAGCCCAGCTTCTCTACCCTGTCTACTCGGGTGTAACGCTTATTTTGCCCGCGGATACCGTCGTCATAGGCAAGATCATTGCCTTCCGCCCTGACCGCGCCCGGCGCATCCGCTCAGCCTTCAATCTTGACTTCACGCCGTTCCATATCCCGGTTGTCCAGTTCACACAGCTCACGCTGCCTGATGGTACGACGCTACCCCTTGCAACGGACGCCACCGCCGATGGCGCCGTGCTCCTCCGTCTCAACGCGCATCCGCCGCATAAGAAAGAGAACATCTTCCACCAGCAGTACGACAACACGGTTCACTTCTTCCGCGACAGCGTTCTCTTCTTCGTCGGCCCGAAACGTGGTGATCGGCTGCTTCAGCTGGCCTATCACCAGCTTCCGTGGCATCCGCAACGCATCGAAAAAGGCACGGCATGGACAGCCGAGACCTCGCAGTCGCTGGTTGTGCAGGCGTCGCAATCCCATACGCTCGAGCCGGGCCCGATGATCGAGGCGACACTCGATGAAGCTTTGACCTCCGCCACAGCGCAGCCCGGGCAGGCCGTGCATGCTACAGTCGCCGCACCCGTCTTCAACGCCGACTATACGGTTGCTATCCCGCAAGGAGCAACGCTTGTCGGCACCATAACGAAGGCCAAACCGAGCCGACGGTTTGGTCGCTCCGGCGCACTGCGATTCGCGTTCGACCAGGTGATTCTGCCGACGGGAGAAAAGCGAAGCCTCACGACCAATCTGACCGGAGCTGACTCCGCCGCAGGGCAGGATCTTGCGCTGGACACGGAAGGCGACGTGAAGCCCAAACCGCAGGATAAGCTCATCGTCCCCGGCATTCTCCTGGCGTTTGCGATTGCCCCGCTGGTTCCCGATCCCGGTGATAACGACGAGTTCTTCAAGAACGCAGGTGCTTCTAACAGCCTCGGCGTAATGGGTTTTATCGCAGGGATTGCCACGAACCGAGCAGGCGTTTCATCGGGCTTTGGTTTCTACGGGGCTGCGCTTTCGATCAATGATCGCTGGATTCGCCACGGTGCCGAAGTTGTTTTTCCGCGCGATACGCGTGTTGTGCTCGAAATTACCACGCGCCATTGATTGGCGACGAAACCTGGGTGGAGTGTGAGGTTGCGGGGGATTTTTGTGGTGATTTTATGGCGAGTTCTGGTGAGTTTTGAAGCTTTGTGGTGTCCAGCAAACTTGACATTTGCTTGACCCGGCAACGCGCGGGGTTTACCTTTTTCTTGTGCTTATGATCTCCAGACTGTGTTGTTGTTGCCGCTGTTCGCAGGCCCTCACAGTCGTGTGCGTTAGCCGATAACGCCGAAGGTCAGCTCCGAAGAACCATCCTGATACAGGGTTCCCGGATGTAGACCGAAGCATTTCACCCCCCACATTTGAACGGAGTTCTCCCATGAAGCGATTCGCCAGTCTTCTTGCGCTGTCTTTCAGCGTGCTGACATCCCTGTCTGCACAAGCCAACATTAGCGGCATCTGGCAGGGTACTGCCACGGTGCGCGGGACGCAGGTTCCGATTACTGTCAGCATTACGGGCGGCGGAACGGATTTGCATGCCGCGTTTCTGAACGGACCGGCTGCCCATCCGGATGCCGTGCCGGCGTCTTCGGTGACGTTTGACGGAACGCATCTGGTGGCTTCCTTCGACTACTTTGCGCGGAAGCTGGATGCGACGTTGGCCGACAAGACTCTGACCGGGACCTATGGGCCGGCGAGCGCTACGGCAAAGGGAGCGCCGACGCCGTTTACGCTGACGCGGGTGGCGAAAGCCAGCGATCCTACGGCTTCGCCCAATGCGCCGGATATTTCCGGTTCGTGGGAGATCGTAACCAAGAGCGCCAAGGGCGAGTCGGCGTGGGAGTTTCGGGCTGATCCTCCATCCGGCAAAACTCCTGTGATCAAGACTGTCATTCAGCGGATCGATGGCGATACCGGCGGTCTTTGGGGAACGTGGAACGGGACGAGCTATACCGTTGGCCACTTCAACGCGGCTGGGCCTGCGTTGTACTCGGTGACGCCGCAGGCTGACGGAACGCTGCTGATCACGAGCCTGCTTGGATCGCCGCACGGGCCGCCGCAGACCGGTCTGGTTGCTCGCCGGGCGGCTGAAGCGCGCAAGGAGAATCTTCCTGCGCCTACCGACCCCACGCAGCAGACCTCTGTGAAAGACCCTAATGTTCCGTTTACGTTCGCCTTCCCTGACCTGGCTGGAAAGACCGTTTCGAATACGGACCCTGCGTTGCGCGGCAAGGTGGTGATCGTCGCGATTGGCGGGTCTTGGTGCCCGAACTGCCACGATGAAGCACCGTTCCTGGTGAGTCTTTACAAGAAGTTCCACTCGCGCGGGCTGGAGATCGTGAACGTCGATTTTGAGCAGGGCGACCCGGATACGGACACCAAGCGGCTGAACGCTTTTATTGCTCACTATGGGATTACTTATCCGGTGCTTGTTGGGGGAACAACCGATCAGCTGGATGATAAGTTTCCGCAGGCCGTGAATTTGAACTGCTGGCCGACGTCGTTCTTCCTTGGCCGCGATGGGCGGGTGAAGGAGACGCATGCAGGCTTTGCCGGGCCGGGGAATACGGCAGGGCATGAGGCGCTGGAGAAGGATGTGACGGCGCTGATTGAGAAGCTGATGGCGGAGCCGGCGCCGAAGCAGACGGCGGAGTTGGTTCGGTAAGAAGGCCCGCACATCACCCTGCTTTGGCGGGGTGACGTGCGGGTTTTGTTGTCTGAGGTTTTGTCGCGCAAGAAGAGTTCGTGGGCGGGAGCCCCGGACATTTGACG
>Ga0302305_1001606_pt1 | contig 12956 bp, 9 predicted proteins | sample III_Palsa_E2_3_FD_198764 | JGI IMG/M metagenome (GOLD analysis project Ga0302305, IMG submission 198764) | Peat permafrost microbial communities from Stordalen Mire near Abisko, Sweden - III_Palsa_E2_3 | ecosystem: Environmental > Terrestrial > Soil > Palsa > Peat permafrost | place: Sweden... | reverse complement strand
GCACGCTGGCAAGCACCCATCCTCGCCGGCATCTTTGCCTGGCTACTGGTCTTTCCGGGCAGTCAGCCATCCAAAAACCCGTGTGCCCGAGAACACCGCTTCCCATAACCCGCGGAACGTACTATCGTGGTGGCAATTCAGGTTGACGCAGCGGAACTCAAAGTTAAACGTCAATGCAGGGGGGCGTTATGGCAACCTCAGTCTCCACCACAACCGCAGCCAGATCCGCCGAAGCCATGGCCGCTGAAGTCAGGGCCGCAGAGGTGAAGCTCGACAGACTCTTCGTCCCCACCGACTTCTCGGCGCTCTCGGAACGCGCACTGGAGTACGCCCGCCGCATCGCGCGTCAGCACAACGCTGAAATCGTCCTCGCCCACGTCAGTCCGCCCGTCAGCCCCATGGCAGTGCCGGAAGCTGCCTGGTACCACCTGCAAGCGGCGGAAAACAAAGAGCTTCAGCAATTGGAGCGGCTCGGAGCACGGCTCCGTAGCGAAGGTTTTAACGCGCGCACCGTCACCCGCAATGGCCTGCTTCAGGACGAAGTTCCCGGCTGCTGCAAAGAGGCCAAATCCGACCTGATCGTCCTCGGCGCTGACATCAAATCCGGCATCGACCGTCTCTTCTTCGGCTCCGATTCCGAAGTCCTCTTCCGCAACTCCGAGTGCCCTGTGCTCGTCGTCGGCCCCAAAACGCGCCCGGCGCCAGATCAGCCCTGGCACCCTGATAACATTCTCTGCGCCACGAATCTCCTTCCCGTGAACGCATCGCAGGCAGCCTTCGCCTGGCGGCTCGCCCAGAAATACGGGGCAGCCTTCACAATCATCCACGCGGAGCGCCGAACCTCAGAGGGCTCCAGACAGAAGCAGCAGCAATTCGAGCACGCCCTCGCCGGGTTTGTCCCCACCGGTGAATTGCCGGCCGGTACCCTGCACACCACGGCCGCCGATCATGGCGCCGGAGCCGCGATTGTAGCCGAAGCGCGTCAGCGCCATTCTGACTTGATCGTGATGGGAGCCCAGCCCTGCTCGCACGCCGCCACCCGGCTCCTGCGCGGAACAGTCGCACAGGTCATCTCAGAAGCACCCTGTCCAGTCCTCGTGCGGCACACTCCCTGCTGACCCAGCCAGACGCATCGTTGCAGAAGAAAACCGCCGCCAATGGAGAATGTGACTACTAGGCTCAAAAGCGAACCGCCAGCCGAGGACTGCTTCGGCTGGCGGTTCTGTTGTTGACTGGATTGTTGTTAGTAGAAGATAGCTCCGACCGACGTGTTGCCAGTCAACGTAACGGTGCATGTGGGTGAGTTCAGCAGCGTCGTACCTGCCGCAGGCGTGCATCCTACACCCGCGACCCCGTCACCGGACGACCAGCCGCCAAAACCAGTGCCGGTCGGCGACGCCGTCAAGACCACCGTAGTACCGGTCTCATACGTTCCTGTGCAGACCGATCCGCCTGACGTCGAGCCCGGACCGCAATGAATCAGATTTGGTGTCCCTGTGTCGGAAGGAGCCGTAATCAACCAGGTCGTCGTATTTTCTCCAGCGTTGAATACCGAAATTGTCGCAAATTGCGGGTGCGCCACATCCTGATCGCACACGCCTGAGGGGGCTTCGCACGTGAACTGCACTGCGTTAGACAGCACTACGGTCCCGTCGGGGTTCGTTAACTCTGCGTAAATCGGTGTAAAGCCTGTGTAACCCTGTGCAGTCGCAAGGCCGCCAATCTCGCCCGTCACGCCGCCTGAATCGACGGACGCTACTTCTGGTAGCGCTGAAATCCAGGTGACCTGGTTGGTCAGATCCCGAACGGTTGGAGTAGTCGAGAAGTTGCCAAAGGCCAGGAATTGGCCGGTCTGACCCTTGTTCGAAACCGTTATAGACCCCGGAACAACATTGATCGACAGCAACGGTTCTTGCGCCGGCCCAATGGTGACCGAGTAGGCTCCAGCGCCGACCACCTTGCTGCCATCCACGTTCGTGTACGTTGCAGTGATCGAAGTGGCCCCTGTTCCAACTGCCGTAACCAGTCCCGGAGTTCCGTTTCCTGCGGTGCCGATAGTCGCAACCGCGAGGTTACTCGACGTCCAGACAACTTGACCCGTCACATCGAACTGAAGACCATTGCCCTCGGTGGCCAGGACGAAGAATTGGCTCTGCTGATCCGCAGCTGTAGCCGACTGCGACCCGGGGTACACGTTCAAGGCGGTAACCTGCTCTGCCGGTCCACCCACTACGGTGAATGTAGCCGTGCCTGTTACCACGGTGCCATCGGAATTCGTCGCAATGGCGGTGATAGTGGTCGTGCCCTGGCCGACGCCCGTAGCAAGTCCGGTTGCGTTAATCGTCGCAATCGGGGTGCTGCTTGAGCTCCAGATCACCTGGCCGGTTAAGTCCTCAGTGGCGCCTGTCGATGTCGTCCCAATCGCTATGAATTGGCTCGTTTCACCAGGCGAACCGACCGACTGGGCGCTGGGGATGATGGATACAGTGGCCAGAGTTGAGCCCTTGGTTCCGCCGCCGCTCCCGGTAACTGTCACAACCGCCTGATTGCTGTTGATTGTGCCGCCGAAACCCTGCATGCTGGCAGTAATCGTGGTCGTGCCTGCGCCCACGCCGGTCACCACGCCTGCAGAGCTTACCGTCGCCACGGATGTAGAACTGGAGGTCCATGCGACAGTCGAGGTAATGTTCTCGGTGCTTGCGGGGTGGCTGCCGTGGCTGATCGTCCCGATCGCTGTGAGCTGCGCGGTACTGCCTGTGCCCAAAGACACAGCTGCGGGAGATACGGTGATGGAATCAATCTGCGTAGACGATCCGCAACCAACAAAAGGCAACACCAGGCCCACCAGAAGCAACGCCCTCAAGCACAAACGACCCTGCATAGAACTCTCCTCACGATACCCACGGGCTGACAACCTGATTTCAGCCGCAGCTTGTTTGCCTTGGGTATAGCAAGTTCATTGCCATGTCCGAGAAAGCCCTTTTGGCTTGAAAACTTGTGCTTTACTCACGTTACCGAGCCGCGGAGTGTAACCTCCCGTATACCCGGCAGACCCGGCAGATACGTCCGTTTACAGGCGCAGAATGCCAGTCCAAAGATGGAATCAGATCGCAAACCGACCGCGAATGATCCTCCAGACGGCTCCGTCAGGAATCGAAAAGCAGTCTCTGAGAACACTCCCGGATCGCTCGTTCTGACTCAGGAGTCCTTTCGCTTGCAACTCTGGTACAGGAATAAACCACAAAGGGTTCTAATTTAATTCGACTCCCAACCTCAGTCGAATGAGAGCGATACAAAAATCTATCCCGTTAGACGTGGAACGATTTCGATTCTGCACCCAGACTTGTGCCAAAAAAGCCGACCGCCGGCGGAGGAATTCTTCCCCCGCCGGCAGTCTTTGTTAACAGTACGTTTGAGCTCAAGCCTCGGCTGCTGGCAGCTCCAGTTCGGCGATGTACTCGACCACCGCCTCGCTGAACCCGTCGACATGCGTCCACTGCCTATAGCCCACCCCGTTGCGATTGCTGGCTACATTGATCAGGTAGCACCGTTCTCCAGTCTCTCTGCGTGGGCTTCGGACTGTGTCGTTGGCCTGCTCATCGGTAATCACCACCAGGCGGTCGTAGCCAGCACAGTCGCGGTCCGTCTCCACCTGGGCCAGAGCTGCTCCCAGATAGGTAGCCTGATGCGGTTGACTCTGATCCAGTGCGTCTCGCAAAGCCAGTCCGCGCCGCGCCGGAACCCGAACCGCTGCGTTGGAGAAGGTATAGATGGTCACCTTCTCCGCGATCTCGCGGAGCAGAATCGCCAGACCATACGCTGCATCGGTCCGATTCATCTCCGAGCGCTGCGAGAGCTGGTAGTTCATCGAGCCCGACACGTCCACGAGCAGTACAGTGTGTCCTGCCAATCGAGCCGCGCTCCCGTCCGCAGCTTGCGAAGCAAGGCAGCGGAACATCGCCAGTTCCAAAGCCTCCTCCCACTGCGGAGCCTTGCGAGCCGCGGCCAGAAAGCGAAACGGCAAGACCCGATCCGTCTTCATGGCCGCAAGCGCCCCAAGCACCAGATCCTCTCGGACGCCTGCCTCGTGCATATTGCGTAGGTTCCGCAAGAGTGCCAGCGCTCCCAGCTTGCGCTCCAGGAGCAGCCGCTCCCAAACCTCGAGCTTGGAAGCACCATCAGCCCGCCCGGCGGCGGACAGTGCAACCTCCCAGGTATCAGGAGTTACCAGCTCATTCCGGGCTAGCCTCTTCCACAATGCGGCCTGCGCGGCATCCACAGGCTTGGCGTGGGAGAGAAAGAGTACGTCGCGCAGATGAACCGCTGCGGCGCGGTCGTACTTGGCCAAAGCGTATTCATCGAACTTGACGAACGCCGCAGCCAGACCTTTCTTGACCTGCCCAGACAGAGGCTGGCGCCCCTCGGCCCAGTAGATTGCCAGGAACTCCGCCAGCTCGTCGGCCCGCTGAATGACACGTGCCAGTGTATCCGCAACGAGTGCGCGATGCGACGCATGCCGCGCCATCTCACGCACCAGCTGGAGCGACACATGACGCAGCTTCATCCGCTCGCGGGCTTCGACGGCCAACGAGGCGACGCGCTCGGCCGCAACCTGGGGAACCAGTGCGCGAATGCGGGTCGCGATCTCGGCTCCCTCCTCGTAGAACTCCTTCTCCCACAGCATGCAGGAGAGGACGGATCGCCGCAGCATCTGCTCAGCGGTCAGCTTAAGGGCCTGTCCTCCCTCATGGGTGCGCAAGGACGGCTGGGCCGTCTCTTCGTAATGGTTCAACTTCAAGATGTTCAAGCGCATCGGTGTGCCTCCTTTGTTAGGTGCATTGTTGCCGGGGAAAAATCGGGCGCGGTTTCTTGTGTGAGCTACGCCAAACTCGAAGAGTTGCCCCTTCGAGCCCGCCGGCAGGAATCGAACCTGCAACCTCTGGCCCCCTCTTTCGAAAGGACCAGCGCTCCGCCATTGAAGTATCCGTGCCCTGCGCCACCGGCAATTGTTGAGGAAGCTTCGCTGTTTAATCCGCGATCGCAGCTTCCGGCTCTTCTTCGTTCTCGTCCTCGACTTCTCGAGTCAAGGGGCAAAGTACCTCGGTCAGACTGAAGCCTCTGGTCCTTTTCGAGATACGTCTCGGATCGATATCGATAGCCAGCTTCTTCATCTGCTCCCAATCCGGTCTGTGTCTGTCGTAGTACTCGCTGCACTCATGCACGGGAAAAAGGACCTTGAAATTCGGGCTGGTGTTGGTGCAGAACACCAGCACTTCCGACTCACGATACCCGCTCGTGTATTGACCCCAGCTGCAGCTCTTGCACAGGTGTTCGTTACCCACCGGTGTACCGTTTTGAATATTCAACTTGCTCATGGCAATCACTCATCTTTCGCTATCCGGCACAAACCGGAAGTATTGGGGCCGGGGAAAAAGCGGCTGCGGAATCGGTGCTCTACCAGCTGAGCTAGCAGGATTCGCATCCTGCGCGGGAATCGAACCCGCCACCGCCGTCGTGTCAAGAAGTATCCGTTGCCCGCGCCACCGGCCCTGGTGGCCAACTTGTACCTACACACATTTGGTTCCCGCGAAACGGCGCCGGGGAATGGTCGATGAGAGGTCGGAATCTCCACTTCGCGTGGCCCAGTCAATCAGGGCTGATCCCCGGCCCCGCAAAGTGATCGATTCAGGCGGGATTCCATCCCGCTTCTTCGTGGCAGGAAGTAACTCTCATCTTTCGCCACCGGCGCCATTAACTCAGAATTGCTCGACTTAGAGACACAGCTTTCCCGTTGGCAGCGATTGACTTATCGCGCCCGAAGCTGTCTCATAAACAACCCTAAGCCCGAAACACCTCGAATGAGACCCGCCATCAAAGCGGGTCTCAGGTCCTTCGCCGAAGCAGAAAAGGCATATATGAGACAGCTTCCCCGTAAGTGCATAAGTTCTCTAACTCAGGCATCCTGACCCGAGGGAATGAACGAAGACAGGCGGCTGATCGATTACCAGTCGAAGTACCTGTCGTCTTCGCCACTCGGGCGTTGAGCATGCTGGATGGAGAGGGCGGCGCTGAACTCTCAGTTCCGATGTGTTTCTGCCGATAGCAGAGACGCAGAGGAAATAAGGCGCTGAGCCGAATCTTCAGCCAAGATGCTCGAAAATCCAATGTGTGTGCGCTTTGCGTAGGAGGCAGACACCAGTTAGGTTACTGGAAATTGGAAGATTCCACCCGGCGACCGGTGCAGCTGACCTTCAGCTGATCCAGCCTGCGCACTGCGATTTGCGAATTGTGCGCTGTGTAGTTCATCGGGCGTTTCTCCTACGCAGCTAGTACATTGCCATAAGTCGATTGAGAAAAGCAAGCAGTTAGTCGAATTATTTTTGTAAAAGATTTCTATGACTCACTTGATCATTCAACATTCGAGGCCGACAGAGCGAAAAAGCGACCGCGGGCTCTTCGATTGCGATGCGCTCGGAACGACTGCTGATTAACTGTCAGGAGCAAGAATCAGAACCGGCTCAAATTCGCAGTTGGCCCGCTCGAAGGCGCCCGCCTATCATCATGCGATAAACTGAAAATCTCATGTCCGTTGCTTCGTCCACACCCTCAGCTTTGCGCATTGCCGATGATATTACCCAACTGGTTGGGTCGACCCCGATGCTTCGCCTTAGCCGCATCGCGCCGCCGGGCGCTGCCGCGATTTTTGCGAAACTGGAGTTTCTAAACCCCGGGGGCAGCATCAAGGACCGGGCAGCGCTGGGCATGATCCTCGACGCCGAGGCGCGAGGAATGCTGCACAAAGGTTCGACGATCATCGAAGCCACCGCAGGTAATACCGGCGTGGGTCTGGCACTGATCGGCGTCAATCGCGGCTACAAGGTTTTGCTGTTTGTTCCCGAGGGATTTGCCGAGGAGAAGTGCATTCTGATGAGGGGCTTCGGAGCCGAGGTTGTTCGTACTCCGGAGGACGAGGGAATGGCCGGAGCGATCCGGCAGGCGCAGAAGGCTGCGGCTGATATCTCGGACGCGTTTGTGGCGCTCCAGTTTCAAAATCAGGCCAATCCGGAGTTCCATCACGACACAACCGCCGCGGAAATCTGGGAGCAGATGGAAGGACAGGTAGATGGGTTTGTGGCCGGCGTTGGAACTGGCGGAACTTTCTCGGGCGTTGCAAGATTTCTGAAGGAGCAAAATCCTTCCGTGTTCACCGTTGCCGTCGAGACAGAAGGATCCATCCTGCAGGGCGGCGCGCCGGGCAAGCATAAAGTCGAAGGCATTGGCGTGCATTTTGTGCCGGAGACTTTTCATCGCGAGTTCTGCGATCGCATTGTTGCCGTGCAGGATGAGGATGCCTTCACGATGGTGAAGCGTCTCGCTGCCGAAGAGGGATTGTTGGGCGGATCGAGCGCCGGCGCTATCGTTCACGCGGCTGCACAGCTTGCTGCCGAGCTGGGCGGGGGTAAGCGGATCGCACTGATCATTCCCGATTCCGCGGAGCGATATCTTTCCAAGAAAATATTTGAGGGCGGTTTGTGACATCGGTGCGATTGCCGATCCTGCTTATCCTTCTTGCATTATTCTCCTCAGCGCTTCCCGCGCAAGAACTGATCGTGCATGAAAAGCCCGCGCGACTGCGCCACATCCAGGGAACGGTCGTAGATTCAGCCGGTAACTCGATCCCCTACGTACCCATCGAGTTGCGAGACGCCGGTGATCACCATGTGTTGGCTACCAACTACGCGGACGGAATCGGCAAGTTTTCCTTTCCGGACAGGAAGTGGGGCGAGCAATTGGAGATCCGCGCGTCGATAGCCGGCTTCAAGACCGCGCAGTACGCCATTTCCTTGGCCAGGCTCGGCAAAGAGAGGTTGCGGGTGGTGCTTCACGCCGCCAACTAACCGGATCCTTTCCTCGCTTCGCAACGCGATAATCTGAATGCAGAAAGCAACCACAAGAGGCCCGTCTTTCATGTCTGAATACAAGTACTCGACCCTCGCTGTTCACGCTGGACAATATCCCGACCCGCAGACCGGGGCGGTCAATGTGCCAGTCTATCTCTCTTCTACGTTTGAGCTCACTGGCATTGGCACGGACAAAGGCTGGGACTACTCGCGCGCGGGCAATCCCACGCGGGATCGGCTGGAAGAAGCACTGGCTGCTCTCGAGGGTGGCGCAAACGCGCATGTATTCGGCAGCGGCATGGCGGCGATTTCGGCTCTCGTGGCGCCGCTGCATGCCGGCGATCACCTGATTTGCTCGCACAATGTTTATGGCGGGACGGCCCGGCTTCTTGACCAGGTGATTCAGCATTTTGGCATTGAGATCGAATATGTGGATTTGAGCAATCTCGATGCGCTGTCTGCGGCATTGAAGGCCAACACCAGGCTGGTGCATGTCGAGACTCCAACCAACCCCTTGATGCAGTTGACGGACATTGCGGCGGTAGCTGAGATTGCGCATAAAGGCGGAGCTGAGGTCAGCGTCGACAACACGTTTATGTCACCGGTACTGCAGAGTCCTTTGGCTCTCGGCGCGGACATTGTGATGCACTCGACGACTAAGTTTCTGAACGGGCATTCAGACGGCTTGGGCGGGGTGCTGGTGGGAACAAAGCCCGAACATCGAGAACGCTTTTACCTGATGCAGAAGGCGATGGGTGGCATTCTCTCGCCGTTTGAGTGCTTTCTGGTGCTGCGCGGTATCAAGACCTTGCCTTTGCGCATGAAACAGCATGAAGAGAATGGGCGCGCCGTAGCGGAGTTTCTTTCTCCGCACGCCAAGGTACAGAAGATCTTCTATCCCGGCCTCGAGTCGCATCCCCAGCATGCGCTGGCAGTCAAGCAGCAGAAGGGCTTTGGCTCGATGATGACGCTGGAGCTTGGGTCACGCGAGGCTGTCGGACGATTTCTCGGAGCGGTGAAGCTGTTCTTGAATGCAGAGTCGCTTGGCGGGGTCGAATCGCTGGCCTCACACTCTGCGACGACCACCCATGCAGCTTTGACCGAAGAGCGCCGGCTGGAGATTGGGATTACGCCGGGACTCGTACGACTGTCCGTGGGCATTGAAGATAAAGAAGATCTGATAGCGGACTTGGCACAGGCACTAGAGGCGGTTTAGATCCTGGTTTCGCGTGCTTCTTTTCCCAGGTCTCCGTGGTGAGACCTGGGACACTCATACTTGCTTAATTCAAAGTGACTACGATTTTGCGGGTGTCCCCACCTGCAGAGGTGACGACGATTTCGCCGTCGGCGTGCTTGCGGATGCTTTTGAATTTTTCACCCCACTCGACCAGGACGATTGCATCTGGAGTGCGCATCTCTTCGAGCCCGAGGGAGTCGAGTTGTCGCTCGGCATCGAGGCGGTAGAGATCGAGATGCAGCAGCTTGACAGGCTTGCCGTCGAGCGTGCCGGTGTATTCATGGACCAGTGTAAAAGTCGGACTGGTGACTTCATCCGGTTCCGCGGCTCCAAGAGCATCGGCGATGCCTTTGACCAGGGTAGTCTTTCCCGCACCGAGATCGCCGCGAAGGATGAGCAGGCGCGGCGGCGCGAGCAACTCGGCGAGTTTTCGGCCGATAGCGATTGTGCCGGCGCTTGACTTGGTTTCATACTCGCGAGTGATGGGTTCAGCTTTGCTCATGGCGCTCCTGGGCTGGTGGCGATCAACACCGGTTTATGAGATGAAATCCGGGGGAAGACCCTGCAGCCAACCATACCCGGAATGGGCCTGTGGATGAAAGCGGAAAGCCCTGTGCAAATTTGTGAGTGAATCGGTTGCGAGCAGGGTGTGTTGGTCGCCGCCGATTCCTGGCTGGCGGACAGTGATGTCTGCAGCCAGTCCGTGGAGATAGACAGCTGCTTCGACGGCCCTCGCTGGATCTTTTGGATTCTGGGAGAGCAGCGCCGCGACCATGCCGGTCAGCAGATCTCCGCTGCCGCCTTTGGCCATGCCCGGGTTGCCGGTGGTATTGACGGCGACACTCCCATTTGGATGGGCAATTAGCGTCCGCCAGCCCTTGAGGACCAGAGTAAGCTGATACTTTGTCGCGAATTCGCGGGCGATTTCGAGGCGCTTAGCTTCGATTTCGACAATGCTCAGGCCGGTTAGACGGGACATTTCGCCGGGGTGCGGGGTTAGGACCAGGGTTCGGTCTTTGGCGATTTCCAAGATGAGCTCGGGCTGCTTGGAGAGTGCATTCAGGGCGTCGGCATCGACCACGGCGGGCAGTCTGGACCGGCTGAGCAGGCCGACTACGAATTCTGCGGCTTCCGGGCTGGTTCCCAGGCCAGGGCCGATGGCGAGGACAGTAATTCGATTGAGCAAGGATTTGATGCTGTCTGGCGCGAGGTTGTCGCGTGAGATTTCGCCTGTCGGAGTGGTGGCGAGAGCCTGGGTCATTAACTCCGGTGCGATAGCTGCGACGAGTGAGAGGACGGACGGAGTGACGGCCGCGGTGACAAGACCCGCACCGGTGCGGAGCGCGGCGAGCGAAGCCATGGCTGGTGCCCCGGACTTACCCGGGCTGCCCCCGATGACCAGAACGTGGCCGTACATGCCTTTGTTGGAGTCAGGCGCTCGCTCGGGATCGGTAATCGCCTTCGACGAGCCAGACCAGTGCAGGTTGAGGCTGGAGACGATGGCCTGATCGGGCGAGCCGATCGAAGCGACCACGACCGGTTGGCACAGGCTTCGGGTCAACTGGCCGAAGACGTGGGCGGGCTTGGGAGCGGTGAAGGTGATGACAGCATCCGCCGGAAATACCGTGCCTGGTTGCCTTGCGGCGGTGGAATCAGCGTCCCAGCCGGATGGGAGATCGATAGCAAGGACTTGCGGAGGGTTGGGGATGGACTTCAATGCTTCGTGCAGCCATGTCAGGGCGGCGAAGGGCATCCCTCGCAGGGGTGGTTGGAAGCCCGTGCCGACAACCGCATCGAGGATCAGATCTGCCCTCGTGAGAGCCTCGGTATGAGTGGTCAACTGTCCCGGATCGGTGACGGTAATCCAGATTCTCGATGGCAGGCCGCTGCGAACCAACGCCTTGTCTGCGGTGAGTTCAGTCCAGGCCAGGGCGGCATCGCCGCGTAGTCCTTCCGGATCGCTTAACAACAGGACAGTCACTTCGCAACCAGCTTCATTGAGCAGTCGCGCGGTCATGAGGCCATCGCCGCCATTGTTACCGCGTCCACAGAGGATGGTTATGCGCCGGGCTGCTGGGAATTTCTGCCGGACGAAGGCCGCTACGGCTCCGGCGGCGTTCCGCATGAGGTCCGTCGATGGAAGACCGAATTGGTCGGCGGTGACTCGGTCGCAGGTCTGCATCTCGGCAGCGGAAAGAATCTTCATGGGAACCATCGTAGTGCAATGGAGGCGGCTCAACAGCGTCATCCAGCTCGTTGTCTTAGTGATCGGCGATCATGCCGGATTGGGACGACCCGCGCCGGAAGGAGCGAGCACCTCAAAGGGCCGCATCATTTCATTGGCGGCATGTTCGAGCAGATGGCAATGCCAGACATAGCGGCCTGGATAGCCCTTGAATGGAATGATGATGCGGGTGACAGTCTCCGGATGGGCCTTTACGGTATCCTTCCAGCCCCGCTCGTTGAGTTCTGGAGGGGCGGCATCGCCGAGGTAATGGAAGTTCTTGTAGTTGAGGTAGTCGTCGACGTCAAAGGGGCGGCGATCGAGGATCTGAAAGCGTACAAGGTGAAGATGGACAGGGTGGATATCCTGCGTGGTGTTGATGAAGCTCCAGACTTCGACGGTATCCAACACCGGCTTCTCGCTGACGGGGTCGTGCCAATACTGCCCATTCAGGAGCATGAGCATGACACGGGATTTTGGGTGCATGTACTCGTTGAGGGTGAAGGTGCGGGTGCGCACCGCAGCTGTTTCCGGGATGCGGTCAATCGTTCGCAATGGCATGCCCAGGATCGAGGACGCTTCGGCCAAAGATTTGGAGGCTGACGCTGGTTGGGCCTTGCCGCCGACCCGGAATTGCATGATGGTGAGGTGCTGGTCCTGCAACGTGAACTCAGCGCCGGCTAGGGACGAGAAATCGATCAATAGATCGGCTCGCTCGGCTGGGGAGAGCATGAGCTCTTTGAGTTCGACAGGAGCCGGAAGCAGGCCTTGATCACTGCCGATCTGATGAAAACGATGACCGTTCGACAATGAAAAGAGATAAGCGCGAGAGTTGGAGGAGTTCAGCAGACGGATACGGTAGAGGCTTGGCTCGACTTCGAGATAGGGAAAGATGGCGCCGTTGGCGAGGATGACGTCGCCGTAGATTTCTGGGATCCAAGGCGCCTCGGGATCTCCTGAATCGGGATAGTGGAGCTGACCGTCGGCGTAGAAGAAGCGATCGGCGATGGCCAGTGGAATCTCGTACTTGCCCCTGGGCAGGTTGAGCCCATCTTCGGCTTCATCACGAATGAGAAAGAACCCATAGAGGCCGGCGTATTGGTTGAGACGCTCGATGCCCATGGCGTGGTCGTGATACCAGAGGGTCGCCGCGTCCTGATTCATGGGATAGAGCGCGGTGTAGCTTTGCCCGGACGTCTTCCAGTCCTCCGGGTAGCCATCGCTTTCGGGTGGAACGCAAGCGCCGTGAACGTGGACGGCTGTGCGGACCTCCGGCAAGTCCTTCCCGGCTCCGCAAAGAGAGTGATCGATGGGCAAGAAGTGCTGCGTGGGAAGGCTGTTCACCCATTCGATGAGCATGGGCTGGCCCTTGCGGGCTTCAATAGTTGGACTGGGAGCTGCGTTGCCGTAACTCCAGATACTGGTTGACGGCAGGTCGCGATGAGCTTTCACATCGACCTTGCTCATGACGACGCGGAAATACGGAATCTGTGTGTTGGGCCGAGTGGGATCGGGCCGGGTCTCCGCGCTCCGCAGAGTCTGCGGAATCGGCAGTGGATCTACGAATTTTGCAAGAAGCTCAGGATGAAGCCAT
>Ga0302305_1001600_pt1 | contig 12972 bp, 13 predicted proteins | sample III_Palsa_E2_3_FD_198764 | JGI IMG/M metagenome (GOLD analysis project Ga0302305, IMG submission 198764) | Peat permafrost microbial communities from Stordalen Mire near Abisko, Sweden - III_Palsa_E2_3 | ecosystem: Environmental > Terrestrial > Soil > Palsa > Peat permafrost | place: Sweden... | reverse complement strand
TCGAACGCAAAGCTCGAACAGCTTGGATGACCTGGTCGCAACTGCCGCGAGGGATGACCAAGAATCCGGTGAGTATCTCACGGTAGAGCGAGACGTCGTGACCGCCGTTCACGCCCTCGACGAAGACAACAGGCTTCCGACTGCCGAGCACCTCAATCAAGAGGTCATCCGGGAGATCGTCCTTATCCTCGATGAGCTCCCAATCCCAAGATGTTCCATCGAAAGATTTTAGCCAGACGCGCTGTGCGCCCTCTTGGGCCACGGCGAAGTCGACGTCGTGAGTTAGGTACACGAACAAGCAGTCTGGTCGCAGTTTCTCAATCTCGGCCCACAAAGGAGCTTGCACCGATTTATGTAAGTGGAGCTCCGGCTCGTCGATGACGATGACGGCGTCCTTGGGCGCGGCAAGACACTGTCCAATGAGATAGAAGATGACGCGTTCACCATCGCTCATCTCAGACGAGTTATAGATTCTGTTCGCATCGTTGCGAATCCGGGTCTGAATTCGTAATCCACCGATCACGAGCTCGCGATGAGGAAGGATCAGCTCCCACGCCTGCTTCACCTTGTCTAACCTGGTGAGTGGCGGCTCGATCTTGGCGGTTGATTGGCGCTGAGCGACCTTGTATTTGGCGTTCTCCTCTGTCTCGTCCGAGAAAAGAAAGATCATCAGCTTCTCATAGTCATTTAGGAACGCCGTGGCAGGCTTGTTCTGCCACCGGTGGGCTTGCTTGTTTGCTCCTCCGGCTTGATGGCCAAAGACGAGACTCCGCTCCGCTAGCTCAATAGACATTGGAGTTGTTGTGTCAGGCATAGACAGAGATTTCTGTGCGGAAATTCTGAACACGCGGTCTTTTTCGGGCGACTCCAAATCAAGCCAAGCCCCGAGGCGAGTCTTGCCCGAGCCATTGGCACCAACGAAAAGCAGATTTCGACTGGTCGTAATCGTCTGATTGGCTGCCCCGTGGCGGGGAAGCGTGATGGATCGCGTGACTGGAAGGGTTGGCATCGTATGTGTTGCGTTCGAGTTGATCGACTGGGGCTAGCCGGCGAGAATCGAAACCGTGGTGCGGTTCCTAGCTCGCTGCATTTAAGCATAACCCATGCCCAAAGAAAATGCCCTCCGAGTCTTCCCATGGCTTAGCTCAAGCCGGCTCGGGTAGGGCTAGTAGCGGCTGCTTTCGAACAGCATGTTCCTGAGGCAAAGGACTGCAACGGGTCGACTACGGAAGTTCACCATCTGGGCAACGAGTGGTTCAGCCCTCGGTATCCCGCGATTGCATCGTTATAATGTAATAGTGCCGTGGCGGGGGGGAAGGACACCTAAAGAGGCACCAATGGGCAATGCCGACCGCGCCCAGGGTCTTGGGCACCGTCTGCGTAATAGTCAGGCGCAGACCTAGCCTCGCCGCATCGATATAAAGCGGGCATTCATCAGCTACGCATTCATTTGATAGTCGATTGTGAGCCAAAAAAACAAAAAATCCTGTAAGCAATTGAACTTACAGGATTATTTTGATCTTCCTGGCGGAGAGACGGGGAGTCTGGCCTATAGAAATAAAATTATTTAAAAACAATGAGTTATGAATTTTCGTCAAGAGCCTTTTGTACTGGCTCCAGGGCTGCATTTTGTACCAACAAGCTCTGGTTAGCAACTATATCGCGCGCAATAGGCGGCTCACCGTCGCTACTCAATTTCTGCATCGCGGCTATGTGGAATGCTTGCCGTGTTCCCGCGGTTGAGTGTTACCACGCGTTTTTATGCTCCGCAGTTCATTGGCCAATCTTTCAACCATGAATGGGTCAAGCGGGTCCTCGTAGACATCTGTTCCCGTCTACTCTGCAAGCCTCCTGGCAATTCACCAATCTGTGTTTATATTTATGAGCGGGCAGTGCCGCGAATTCGTACCGCCCGGATTTGGTAGCTGTGCTCCATTTCTGAATTGGCGCTCAGGGGAGGGGCCATTTTCTTGGCGAATCCCTTCAGTGCACAATAAAATTCCGAAAATTAGGGCTAGATATCATCCTGTCGGTGTAGCATTCGTTATCTCACATCGTAGCTGGGGCAAGAGAATGGCTCTGTTTTCAAATTTGCGCAGTGCGTATGCACTCGGTCAGGAAGCCTATAGAGGCAAAAAGCTCTCTGATGAAATCACGAAAAACATGAAGCTCCTCTCGGAAGCGGACCCGGAATTCAGTAATATTGCAATGGAAGTATTCCTTAACAAACGCGACTTATTGCTGATGAGCATGGCATCTTGGCCGAAAGAAAAACATGCTGATTATGGCCGAAGGCTGCGGCTCGAAGCCGAAGAAATGAACAGAAAAAGGGTACGTAGCATTATCGAAGAAGCGCACAGTTATGGGTTATGGTTAGCTGGCGCGTGGCTAGAAAGCAGTGCCTTGAAGTCCGAGCCATCTCAAATAGCCCACATCGTTTTGGAAGAGCTAGCGAAGGCACGGCCAGACTAATAATCAATTGGCACGCGTTAACTTCGATTAACTGGGTAGGACGCTCGTGTCAATTATGGGCTTTCAAGCCGCGTTACGGTTATATTCTCGCGACAGCGTTACAAAATGTCGTCATTCTTATACGCAAACTATGTGGATTTGTAATAATCACTGGCTCAAGGACGCCTATTTTTTAATTTCGCTGGCTATCTTTTAACCGCATGTGGTTTGGTCCTAATTTTTATAGAGTGCTGGCAATCCCCGTCCCAAAAAAATAGGCAGTAGTTGCGTATGATGATATGGGCAAGCTGGGAGCATCAATGCGTCGTATAACGAGATGTTCTTAAGAAATTTTATTCTTCAGGTAAATCAAATGAAATTTTTTTTGTTATTAATTTTTATCATCACAACTTCAATTCACGTATGCATAGGTGCTGAGGCCATCTGGAGCTTGCAGTGTAAGGTTGAGGCGAGTGATGGACGTATTCCTCCAAGGGTCGATTTTAATATAAAGTCAGAAGATTTGACTGCCGGAGAGGAATATATTGGAACCCCACCTCAATTGACTTCTGTGTATATTCCATTTTATAAAGAATGGAACGAAACATTCTGGATTAGCCGCGAGACAGGGGAATTTCTTCATATTAGAAATCCTCTCAGATATGAATCGGGCCCTGCATGGGTAGAAAAGGGCCATTGCGCATTGAAAACAAAAGACCTGAAATTCTGAACAACACCCCAACGAGAATTGCGACTCCGCATGTGGTAACACCTTACTAAGTTGTTGCACTACGCCGCAGGAAGCATAGGGCTATTCGTCAGGAACGTCGAGGTAGAGCACCTACGATACGTGGTCCGTACCTCGGCCCTTTCGGTGCCAGGGTACTGACATACCGATGCCTGTCTTGGCTCTGCTCCAGAACTTGCAACTGAAGCCGCGCGTCGACGTGCGGCCAGCGAAGCGCTCGCTCCGTCGTCAGTTATGCGTGATTTGTCCTCGTTTTACTGCATATTTTTTGCTCCCCAAAAGTTTCTCTTTCTTCGGCTCGCTATACTTGCCCGTTAAAGATTTGCATTCATCTAACTACGAATTACGCGCTTAGGCCGTTTTTCGCGGTGCCGCCCCTTCCATTCGACGGATGGTCGAGGATTTCGAAAGAAATTTGAAGGGCTTCGGCGGGTTGCGTGAAATGAAATCGTTAACCGCCAGCCAAGACGGGGCAATCACCAGGGGCTGGGGAAATCCGCGAGTGGGGACTCTCTGAGAGCGCGGGCGTGATGGCGAACTTAGCGTCACGTGAGAGGCAAGGCTGAGACGGTGACGGCGGCTCCGGCGGTGGGGAACAACCCCGTAGTACCAGGCAGTACCAGGGACGAAGTTGAGCAGGAGGTCCGGCTTGCGCTGGAGGCTCCGGCTCGGCCCACCAACGGTGGGTTGAGATTAAATCGTAACGTTTACAGATGTTTAAATCGTAGCGGTTGCAGACGTCTAAATCGTAACGTTTTAACGCCGGCCCCAAAGTTAATGACGCTACGTTTACGGGTGCCTAACTCGTAGCGATTGGTGAGACGCAACCTGAGTTATCGGCCTGTTTTTGCGGCCAGGGTGGGCAGCACGCGACTAGGCCGATACGATAACTGGTGGCGCCTGAGCACTTCGCCCGGAATGGTCGGGTACTTGGAGTCATGCCCTAGCTCGTCGCGCTATACCGGCTATCTAAACCATTCTGAGTGTGCAAATGCTGCATCCCTGGATTCTCGCCATCGCCCGCCACTTGGCAGTCTGTGCTCTCATTACCTCCGCATGGCTGTTGCTTTTTTACGAGCAGCCAGCAATCACCGCCTACCTCGCCTTCCTAGTTCCGCATCACATACTGGCTCTCGGTGTACTACTTGTTTTTACGGTCATCGCGTGTGACACACGCCTCGTCGCATTCCGCAATGCCGTGGGAATGCGCACGGTCGGTGCGAAGTCACGCGCCCAGGAAATTTTGGGAGGCCGCTGATGGACCGTTCTCCACGCAAGCCTCGCCGTCAGACCGACCGTGCGCATGCAGACTCCAGCGCGCGCAGGCCGGTCCCGCGCGCGCCGGAGCGGGAACCATCGCTGTTGGACCAGCTCCGGGCTCTAGCTGGAGGGTCGCGTGACCGCCGGTAACCCGCGTGCCACCATTCGCGCTGACCGGCTCGATACGTCGCCGTCGCGAGCCCCTTCACGGTTGGATGGCTTGCGAATTGATGAGCGCGTCTCAAACCTTCGCGAACGACTGGAATCGCGCGCGGATTCCCGCGAATGGGCGGCTCTGCGCGTGGACGTGCGGGAAGCTCGCTCGCATGTGAAAGGTTGGAACGAGAAAAGCGTGTCGGCCACGACGGCGGCCCGTTACGGTAGTGTCGTGCGTCAGATGCGTGCCGACGGCACGCGACCTGAAAACGCACGCAGCAAGAACACATTCGAGTTTAGGCGCGCGGCCACCGTATACGACGCCCGTATGGTCATTAAGGCTGGTTTGCGAGACCTGGACCGTGCCAAACGACACGGCGACCTGCACGGCGCTGCTACGGCCTATAACTCGGTTCGGGGCGGGCTTGAGACTCTGCGCCAATATCCGCCCAGCACCGGTTCGCGCGTGCAGGACCTGGCCCGCCAAAGCGCTTACACAGGGCCTGCACGCGCCGCGCCCGACCACAGTAACGGTAAGCGCGGCTCTACCAATGGATTGCCTGCCAACTGGCGCGACAAGGTGCAATCGGAAGTGCGTGAAGGTGACCGTGCTGCCGTGGCCATCATGGCTTTGAGCGGCGCGAGGCCGGCCGAGCTAAGAGGCGTGAAGGTTCGCCAGGACGGTCACCAGATAACGCTGACTATCAGCGGGGCAAAGCTCGACGAGGCACGCGGCGTCAAATCACGCACGCTCGAACTTTCGCGGGACGAGCTCGCGCAGACACAAGCGGGCCGCGACTTGAGCGACTGGCTCGGCAACCGCCCAGTGCGCACCGTCGCATATGACGGAAGCCTTAGCGCCTTTCGCGAGCGCGTCGCGCGCGCGGCGGACCGCGCTGGCATGCCTGATGTATCTAGCTACACGTACCGACATGCCCAGGCGCGTGAACTCAAACAAACCGGAACCGACCCGGAAGAAATTGCGCGCTACTTAGGCCATCGTAGCGACCGCAGTCAATCCGTGTATGGCTGAGCGTAAGGACTGGACTGGACATGCTTCGATTTACTCATATAGTTGTGAAAATGCTGCGCGCCGGCGGGCATCACGAACGAGCCGACGCGGTGCAACGCGCCGACGCCGAAGCTACCGCCGGACCAGACGGTCCGCGCGACGACCACACGGAGGAAGATATCCCAGGCCCGGCGGCGCTCGACGGCAATGGAGGTTCATTGTCGGTTGCCATGCACGAGGACTCCGGCGCAGCGCGTCAGTCCGAAGGTGCTGGCAGCGGGGGAGCCGCCGGCCGCTCAGAGGACCCCGGTGCTGCGGACATCCAATCCTCCAGCGAGGGCCCCGGTCACGGCATATCTGGTAATGCGAGCGCAGACACCGATGCAGGCACTAGCCATGCGCATGGCCCGGACAGTGACGGTGAGTCGTCTGCGCCTCAAGGTCGTGTAGCACTGAATGCAATTCCGGATAACGGCGCGCATGGCTTTCATGCGCCGCTGGATTCGCCTACCGTGTCGTCTGATGAGACCAGCGCGGACCCGTTGTCCGGAATTCGGAGCGCGCGACTTCGCGACAACATTCAACGCGACGCTTTCCGCACCGCATCTTCCGAAGCCCAGGACTCGGAGATTCGGCTTGCAGCAGAGCGGATGCTCAATCCACCCGGCGTCCCGTTTCCGCCAACGCCCGACCTCTCTCCGGCAGCTCAACATGCCCGCTTTGAAGCACTGCGCGGGGAACTGCCCAAGTTCGCGCAAGGCGACGCCCGCTATGACGCCGCCGCACGCACACTGTCGGAGCCCGTCAGGATGCCGCGCGAGGCCGCCGAGTCGCCATCTCGGTCGCAAACGTCAACACAGCCAGCTCGCGCGCGTGAGCGCGATTTCGACCGCTAACTCTGGAAAACATCATGACCTTGCCTCGCTTCTCTTTACCCATCCGCCTGGCAGCCCTGCAGGTAGCCGCCGGAATACTGGCATTATTCGAGTGCGCCATCGTCGCCAGCATCGCCCACGTCACCGGACGCAGCGTCCCGTCCATCGTCTATGGCATTGTTGTTGCAGGCAACATTGCGACTGCCTTCCACATTGCCGCCGGGATGCTGCGCCGTCAGTTTGACTGACACCTGGCAAGCTGCCGCACCGGCATCTCTTCAGATGCCTTGAAAAGCTTCAACACACTTGTAGTCGCTCTTTCAGAACGCCTACGGGCTGGCGCTGACGCGCCCCCGGCTGCGCGCTCCGCGCGCCGTCGCCGGCCGCCCCGGAGTCATATGAGAATTACTCTCATATGACTCCGCCTTGTCCCCCATCGGCCTTAGGCCGCTGTACGACAAGGCTATAACCCACGCGGCGCACGAGTCTGTGGCTGGCGGTACAGTGCATTGTTAGCACTACCACCGATTGGTTGCGTTGCTCATGCTGCTGCTCGGTGCTATACGGTGCATCGCGGCTTCTGCCGCCATCCCGGAGTGCGCCATGTCGCCTTTGCTTCAACCTATCCGTTTGCTTGCCGCCGAAGCCGCGCGCCTGGACGCCGTGCTGACGGCGGACCTCATCGTCCGGTCACTTTCTTTCCCGCCCTCAACCGCCCTGGAGGCCGCCCATCTGGGCGTCGCAGCGGGCCTCTTTCGCGCCCGGAAACTGCCGGGGCACGGCAATCATCTCGTGTTTCAGCCAACGGCGCGGGCAGCCGGGCTGGCCCCAGCGATTGCACCGCTTTCGCTGCGTCGGGCGGCCCCGCCAGATACCCTGCGGCGCTCCCTGATTCGTGGCTCCGTCCGCTACGGAATCCGCCCCGACCTGTCATATCTGACACGGGGAGAGGTCTCTGCCCTCTATCGTCAATATGGTGTGCCGACATGCGGACACGCCCCAGCACTCGTCGGTCTCGACGGCGCCCATTTTCACCTGTTCCAGCCTGTCATTAATGAGGTCGGCCGGCCACCCACCAGGACCGTGGAGACCACCATTGCACGACACTTTTTGTTGCTGGAATCAGGGTGCGCCACGCTTCACTTCACCACATTCGAAGGCGGCGCAGCCGAGGCCATGCAGGCCGCAATCGCGGCGAAAGCACCGGTATCCGCCGCCACAACAGCGCGGGTCGAACTTACCGCGCTGGATGCCGAGGTCGCCGCAGACCGCACGGGTTTGCGCCGCCTGGATACCGCCGGCCGCCGGGCGGCGCTGACGGCCAAAATCGAAGCTGCTGAGCAAGGCGATGGTGACCTGTACCCGTGGTTAGACCGTGATGTAGTGGGGGTGACACTGTGATTACTCACACGCTTTTGTTTTTCTCCGCAGTAGTCATGGCCTTCGCCACACTCCTGTTGGCTTGGTGGCGACCCGAACAGGACCGGCCGCTTACCCTGGTGTTTGTGCTGCACCGACTCGGAGCCTGGGGCCGCACAGCCGCTTGCTGGCAGGTCCCTGCGCTCGTTTTTCTCAGCACGTTTATGGTCTGGTTTTCCATTCTCTACGGTGACTGTGACTCGGCGGACGAAGCCTGCGAGCAGGCGTTCACCGTCGACCTGTTACCTGCTGCCTGCCTTGCAGTACTCTCCGGGCTGCTGGTCACGGCCGGCACTTGGGACGTTCTGCGGTATGTGTCTGCTCGCCTAGTTCCCGTGTTTCGAGGCCGCCGCCTGCCGCCCCAGATGGTGGCGGCAGGTTACCGACTGCCAACGGTCCCGACCGACCCCGCCGGCCCGCTGCTCGTCGTGGGGGAAATTCATCCCGACCGCGTGTATTACGCGAATGGTGACTATCGAACCATGCCCGTGCGCGCCGCTCGATATTCACCCGCACCAGAATGGCTCGTTTTGAATCAAATTGCGCTCGCGACTGGCTTGCTAATTTACGGCTCGACAGGTTCCGGCAAGACTGCATTTTTAATCCTCAGCGCGGCGTTCGACCTGTTTAACCACGTGACCCGTCCCGGCGGGCTGGTGATGGACTCGAAGGCATCGTTAGTCAAACCATTGCGCGAAGCTATGCACAAGTTTGGTCGTGATTCCGACTTGTTCGCAATAGGTCCTTACACGGCTGTGCGCTGGAATCCCATACACATTCCGGTGGCGTCGGCCGCTCGCATCGCAGAAATGTTGTTGGCGGCGAAAGAGAACGTGAACGGCGCTCGATTCAACGCGGAACAACGATGGATTCGTGACGGCGCGGCCCATCTGGCCGAGGGTGCAATTGGCATTTTAAGAATGACTATGCCGGACTCGTACGTTACCGCGGCCCACTTGCGCCGGTTGTTGAGCAAACTCACTACGGCTTGCCAGGGAGAAGACAAACCTAGTGAGGTCGTGTCCGCCCACATCCTGGCCCTATTCGACAACAAGGAACCTGTGGGCGCGGATGCCGTCTGGTACGAGCATTTTCGAGACCTGTTGATTTCCCGGTTTAGCGAAGATGAAAAATTTCGTGCTATCTACACCAACGAATTGCTCGGCCTGCTGGTCCGGCTCACGGACCCTGCGGTGTCAGACAGATTCAATGCACCACTTGCCGACCTAGACATGCCCTCGTTCGAAGAGGCCACGGAGCGCGGTCTCGTGTGCGTCTTGGACTGCAACGCAAAAGACCAGCCTGGCTTGTCCGTTTTGCTCGGAACACTCCTCAAGCTGGGCTATGAAGACTGCATGATTGCACGACCGGTTTTGACAGACCGGGGGGTTATCACATCGGACCGCTGTATGGTTCTGTGCATCGATGAATACCAACAGTTTGCCTCGCTTAGTGATTGCGAGTACGTCGCCGTCTGCCGGCAGTCTAAGTCTCTCACGATTCTGGCGACGCAGGGTCCCGCCTCGATTAAGGAGCGCCTGGGTGAGGACCAAACTCACGTGCTGACACAATCCCTTAGAAACAAGCTCATTTTCAACTGCGAGGACGCGGACAAAATTGCCGAAATCCTGGGGCAGGAGGATGTGTTGGACATTAATCGGACCGTCAATGAGTCACAACAGGATGCCTCCATGACTTTGTCGGGAAGAATGGCGGGCCAATCCTCAGTATCTGAAACACTATCTGAGCAGCACCGCCGGGAATTCACTGTGAAGCCCGAAGATATTCGGGCCTTGGCACTCGGAGAGTGCCTGTTCCGGGGCCACGATGGCGAGTCTGCTATTCCGGTCCAGAGGGTGTTCCCTCGTCCATGTTTTGCGGCCGATACTCGCCACGCCGACGGCGATTTCGCGCTTCGGATTATGGGAGGAGCGTACGTCCATGCTTAGGATATTGTTCCTTGTCGTGCTGGTGGCTGCGGGCTTGCTTGTCTATGCCGTGCTGCCGCCCTGGCTGCTTGACGCGCCAGCCTGGCTTTCCACTGTGCCGGTCAGTGTCTGGAAACTGGCCGGCACTACGTGCACCGTCTGGCTTTCGTTGCGCGCTGTGCAGGCAATTTCCCTTCATTGAATTCCTGCCGGAGCCTTGGCCGTCCTGTTGTGCTACGGCCACGTTTTATTCTTTTATTACAGCTATTTTTGAAAGATAGCCTTCCAATCTTCAAGGCAATATTTAACCTCTGAGCAAGTTTCAATCATGCTTCGTTACATCATAAACCAATTAAAATTATACTGAATTTGCAAAATTCATATTTTACGGTATACCAAAATATCATTAATTAATAAATTTAAGATTTTAATAATTTAAAAACATTAATTACTTGACGATATGGAATTTATTGGCTGTCTTGCGCACATCCATTTTCTGCGCAATCATTTTATCAAGTCGCCGTTTTTGGTGCGACGAATCGGCGCTGAAGCCGGACGGATTGGTGAAATTAATTGTTTATTGAAAGAGGAAATGGAAATGAAAGAAATATTTGACGCTGCAGAAAATGACGTCGTTTTTGAAGAAATCGAAATGATTCGTGTTAAGTCACGTTACATATCGGGATGGTCAGAGAAAAATTGTGCGAATGGCGTTCATGGAAAGCTGGAGATTGCGCTGTGCCGGATGGTGCCGTATGTACCGACACCATTTGATAATGGGCCTTATACCGTCGTCGCGACTATAGACGATGAGTATTGTTATGACGCGGCGGGACTAGACGAGCACAGTGCGAAGGAAAAGATGTTACTTGCCCTGTGGGAGTATGGGCCTCAGTGCTAGAGGGTAGACAAAACCCTGCTCGCCACAGGGCGTCCACCTGGGGGATATTTGCAACATCCCCCAGGCGTAGCCCGGAGCATAGCTTGGTCCTGTGCGCGTCAAGGGCCGCTGCGCTATCGTGCTCGCCCGGTCCCCGCTACGCGGGGCTGCGGCCTGCGCGCGCGCCCTTGACTCGGCTGATGTTGGGCGGGCTGAATCAGCGCCCGAACCGGGACAGGAAGCGCGACGCCGTAATCCAGTTGTGCAAGGAGGGCAGCCTTCACCGAAAGGGGCGACATAATTGTCTCATCTTCGTAGCCATCCGCGACCAGGTTATCTGACGCCTCCCGGTGGCCGCTGATACAACGAAGCGTGACGCCATTTTTTTTGCCATATGTCAGTAGCGTGTGTCGGAAAGTGTGTGAACCTCGTACAGCATTACCGAGCGAATTAGCGACGCCATGAAGGCCGATAAGGTGTAGGTATTGTGAGACAGCTTTAGCTGGTGCTGCGCCGGCATTTCCACCTGTGGGAGACCATCGTGGAAAGAGTCGCCGGGCCCCACTCGCCTTCAATTGGTCTAGGTATTGAGGCAAGCCAATCCGGACCAGTTCCGGGTGCAGCGGAATGGTGCGCTCCTCGGTTTTCATTGACTTGATGACGTCGGGGTCGGGAGTGTCTCCGGGGTCGCCAGTTAGCCGCAACCAACAGATACTACCCTCGCGACCATAGTCGCTCTGAGGATTTACCTGGCAGATTTCGCGTACTCGTGCTCCCGTGTAAAGCTCAATCGCGAGCAGCCAGAATTTATGTACTTGAGTAGGGTCTTTGAGAATTTTCTCCATGCGGTCGTCGAAGAAAATGAGCTTGATTTCCTCAGGCAACAATGCGCGCTGCTTAAACTCCATCTTCGTGCGCGTCCCCTCATACTTAAAGTCGGCGGTGAGGGTTGTCGGAAATCCCATGTCTTGCCAGTTCTTGACGCCGCTCTGAATAAATGTGCTGAGGGATGCGCGGTACGAACCTTCGTAGGTCGCTGCCGCAATACAGATATCCCATGACGTTTCGGCAATTTCCCTGATGGTCAGCTTCTTGTTATGGCGCATCTCGGCCCATCGCGGCGGCAATTTTTGAACGATGCGCAGAAAATCTTTGATGTGCGACTGCCGCAGTTGGGTTATCGGCATGTCACCTACGACCTCTTGAAAAGCGGGAAGGACGAGCTCGTGCTTCTTCTTCATTGCATGCTGCGAAGGCGGCAAGTTGGCAATAAAGTCACCGACGATGCTTGATAGCATCATGGTCCTGCTACCGGAGCCGAGAGCTTCGCCTGGATTCGCAGACAGCGGTCGGAGTGGCTGAGCCGGCAGAACGACTGGTGGGTCTTCACCCTTAAATCGAGCATTTACTATGCCAATGCTAGCGAGATGCGCTCGCACGAAGGCTAGCATTAGCTTGGCTTCGCCGGTTGAACCAAGTACCTCATCCGCCAGCCGGTAACCGTTTAGGTGGAGGGTTTGATGTGTGATGTGGCGGAAGGCGTTACAGTCGCCGGTCGCAAAGGCTTGTCGCAGTAACGCCTCTGAGGTCTTGTTCGCGTCTTGCACTTCAGCCATATCCATATCGGGTTCTTGCCCGACGGCGATGGCCTCGCGTCGCTGTATGTCTGCTACTTCGGTCGTAGCGAATACAGTGGAGTAGAACTGCAGTACTAGGTTTGGCGTGACTTCCCGAATGACCTCCAGGTTGTCATAGATGTGAAAAGGGTTCCGCTGCAGTCGTTGCAACCCTTCGCGCGCGGCTTCAATTCTACGAGATGTTTCATATGCGAGCCGGTCGCATTCACGGCAGGCGGCCCGATAGTCGCCGCCCAACTTCTGTTTGAATTCGCGTTTTCCGATGACACGCCTACAATCTGCTGGCACGACACGACGAAATAGATATCCCGTTCCTGCAGGGGTTTTGGACATGAACTGGGGCATGCGGTCACCTTCGGCCACGCCTCCATTCGCTCCAGCTTTGTGTACTCGCTTTTGTACCGGCTTTTGTACCATACGAAAAATTAAACCCCTTAGAGTGCCGGGTATTTTGGCATTTCAAGGGGTTACGAGCAACTTGGCGGAGAGACGGGGATTCGAACCCCGGTTAGGTTTGACCCTAAACACGCTTTCCAGGCGTGCGACTTAAACCGCTCATCCACCTCTCCGTTAGGACGCGGATTATAGCAAACTCTTGGCGGTTCG
>Ga0302305_1001599_pt1 | contig 12973 bp, 11 predicted proteins | sample III_Palsa_E2_3_FD_198764 | JGI IMG/M metagenome (GOLD analysis project Ga0302305, IMG submission 198764) | Peat permafrost microbial communities from Stordalen Mire near Abisko, Sweden - III_Palsa_E2_3 | ecosystem: Environmental > Terrestrial > Soil > Palsa > Peat permafrost | place: Sweden... | reverse complement strand
CTGGCGGAGTGAGTATCTGAAATGGCGGATCGAAACCTATTCCGGAAAGAAGGCCGAAGAGCTGCGCGCCCGGGATGTTCTGACGTTTGTCTGGACATCCCGTTGGGAGCTGCTGGATTTTCTCCGATGGACAGGCCAGTTGGAGCGGGAAGTGCAGCGGAAATCCTAAGAGCTGAATCGGTAGTTCAGTACGACAGTTCGGGAGAACAAGGACCAAGTGAGTCGATCCGGCATCCTGACAAGAAGGCAATTCGCGTGCATGGCTGCCGCCGTTGGTTTCCAGCGCTGCCTGTTTGCCAAGGGTCGAGATTCTCAATCCCCGGCCAAGTTGAATGTGACGGGTGCAGACTCGCTGCGGGCTCATGCTTCGGCAGTGGGTTTGCAGGTTGGCTTTGCCGTAGTTCCGCAGTTGTTGGATCTGAATGCCGATCCGGCAAGCGGAAGTCAGACTGGAAGTCAAGACGTCTATACGCGGACGGTGATCGAGCAGGCCAGTATTTTGGTTGCCGAAAATGCGATGAAGTGGTCGAGTCTGCGGCCTACTGCTACGACCTACGCATTCGATCAGGCTGACAGGCTCTTTGCTTTTGCTGCGCACTGCACGCAACAGGTGCGAGGTCATAATCTCTGCTGGCATGAGCAATTGCCGGCCTGGTTTGCAACCACGGCCACCAAAGACAATGCAAGGGACCTGCTCACGCAGCACATTCAGACCGTGGCCGGCCGTTACGCGGGGCGAGTCCATAGCTGGGATGTGGTCAACGAAGCCGTGCACATCCCGGACGGGCGCGCCGATTGCTTGCGCAAATCCCCGTGGTTGGAATTCATTGGTCCGGAGTACATCGAACTGGCGTTTACAGCGGCGGCCAAGGCCGATCCGCAAGCCAAGTTGACCTATAACGACTACGACATTGAGCTGGATACCGCTGAACAGACGGCCAAACGAGGCCAGGTGCTGCAGCTGGTTCGCCGGCTTCATGCGCGCGGTATTCCCATTCATGCGATTGGCATTCAGAGCCATCTGCAAGCGAGCGGGCCCCGGGCGGGCGCCGGCGTCATCAGTTTGATTCGAGAAGCGGCGAAGATGGGGCTGGATGTATACATTACGGAAATGGATGTAAATACCCATGCTCTCGAGGGTGGTCCCGACGCACAAGATGCCGCGGTGGCGGCGGTGTATAAGAGTTATCTCGACCTGGTACTGCCGGAACCGAATGTGAAGGCGGTGTTGACATGGGGATTTACAAGCGCCCGTACCTGGCTGAACCAGAGCAAGCAGCCCTGGGCGTTGCGTCCCGATGGAGCGCGACAGCGACCATTGCCGTTTGATGACGAGTATGCGCCGACGCCGGCGTTCTTTGCGATGCGCAACTCACTCGACTCAGCACGCCAGCCCGTCGTCCCGACGGACATTCTGACTCCACAGCAAAACCAGGGAGATCCGTATGCGCCTTTTGCTGTCCCGGGCAGTCCTGGTGTTCCGCCGCCACCTGTACCTCAACCAAAGCTGCAGGGTTGATTCATGAAAAGAAAAATGCTCCGTGGGAATCGATCGCGCGACACGGAGCATTTTTCTCTTTAGCGAGTGACGTCAGGGTGGGCCGGTTCTATTTTGCGTCTGCCGTGATGTTGTGGGTCTGAGCGATTTGCTCGATGAGCTGAAGGTGCTTCGAGATCACCGCCTCGCCCTGCTGCACGGCCTGCTTCACGTTCGGATTCTGTGTCGATTCTTCTTCAGACTTGAATTCTTTCAAGTCGTCTTTGTGGTCCTTGACCATGGCTTTGATGTACTCCTCATCGAACTGAGGGCCGGAGAGCGTTTCCAGTTTTGCCACGAGCTGTTTGTCTTTCTTGGATAATCCCTTGGGGATGTCCGCATGGATTTGCTTTGCGAGCGGCTTCATCAACTGATCGCCCATCTGGGTATGGTCTGAAACCATCTTTTGCGCGAACTCCTTCACGTCATCGCTTTGAGATTTCTGTTGCGCAAGCTGCCCCAGTTGGACTTCGACGTCGCCACCCTGGAGTGCTTTCTTGACGAAATCCCGGTCGGCCAAATCCTGCTGACTCGGAGCCGCATCATCGGATCTCTGCACGCCATTCTGCTGTTGTTGGCTCGGAGCCGGAGATGCTCCTCCGCCGGGATGAGCCTGGGCGACTGCCGCGGTGGCAGAAAGCAACGCTATGGCCGGGTAGAGGAAGATTCTGCTAAGTGTAGGCTTTGAAATCATTTGTATTGTTCTCCTGCCTTGTTATTTTCTGGATCGAAAAAGCGAGCCCATCTTCGGAACAAATGCCGCGAGCCACTATCTTAATCGCCTTTGGTCTGCATCGCGAAGTCCAAACTAGAGTCGTGGATCTATCTCCAGACCCTCCGAGCGGGTAAGATGCTTGCTCGCATTTCGCCAGTTGCCTTTCTCAATGCAGATTCCGGGGCGGCTTCAGCTGACGACCAGATTCATCGCGCGAAACTCCCGGCTGTAGCCGCAAGGGACGGCGAGGAAATATCCACGCAGGGCCGGAAAATCTCGATGGATCTCAGTCGACTAAGCTGAAGCCTGGAGAGTTCCAGGAGGCAGGGCGCATGATGCAGTCACGACGTTTGAGAGAACGGCGCAGAGGATTTTCGCGCGGGTGGGTTGTTGCTGCCGCGTTATGCGCGGGAGGTGCGAGCGTTGGTGCGTCGGCGCAGCAACTTCCGCCTGCCGAGCCGCCACGGCCGCTTCCCGATTCACAATCGCCATCCGCAACTCTTCGCGTGACTACCAATGTTGTCCTGGTGCCTACCCTGGTCGAAAAGGATCACGGCCAGGTCATTTATGGCTTAAAGGCAGGTGATTTTGTTCTCGAAGACAATGGGGTTCCGCAGAAACTGCGAGTCGAGGAAGACATGGACACCGCTCCGGTGGCATTGGTGGTGGCCATTCAACAGGGGAGGATGGCTGGTCTGGAATTCAGCAAGATCGCCAAGCTGGGCCCGCTCCTGCAATTGTTCCTTGGAGATGGCAAGAGCGAGGCGGCGCTGGTTGGATTTGACAGTAAGCCTCAGCTGGTGAGGGACTTCACGCGCTCCACGGACGATTTGACGGACGATCTGCAACATTTTGAGCCGGGAGATGGGGGTGCGGCGATTCTTGATACTGCCGGCTATGCGGTAGATCTGCTGCAGTCGCAGCCCCGAGAATACCGGCGCGTGCTGCTTTTGATCAGCGAGCAGCGGGATCATGGCAGCAGGCACGTGAAGCCGGAGAAACTGGTGGAGCGGATCGGGCTTACGGATGTCCTGGTGTTGAGCCTGACGTTTTCGCCGTCGAAGGCCGAGTTTCTCCACGATCTGAAAGACAACGGAGACAACCGCGTTATGGACCCCATGAGCACTCTGCTTGCTGCGGTGCAGGGGATGAAAAAGAATGTTACCAAGCAGATAGCCCTGATGAGCGGAGGCGAGTATGCTCCGTTTACGCGGGACAAGGCGTTTGAGGATCGGGTGACTGAGGTTGCCCAACATGCCCGAAATCGATATTTGTTGAGCTTTCACCCCTCGGATCTGACGCCTGGACTGCACACGCTGCGGGTGCATCTGGCTCAGGATTACGGCGCACATGTGGTGGCAAGGGCGAATTATTGGGCCGTCGACGAGCGATAGGACCTGAAATGGAACCGGGCCCGCCACGGCATGAGCCTGGGCGCGTGGCATTTTCGGTGCAATCCGTGGTAATCTTGCTGGAGACATTGAGATTGATTTGACAGTCTGAATTTGAAGACTTAGGAGTATCAAGAACGCTGTGCTCGCATCTGCAACGAAAACCGACCTGATCCAACGCTTCCGTACCCATGATTCCGACACCGGTTCGCCGGAAGTCCAGATTGCGATTCTGAGTACGCGTATCGGCGAATTGACTGAGCATTTCAAGACTCACAAGAAAGATCACGCCTCACGGCGCGGTCTACTGATGCTCGTCAGCAAGCGCCGCCGCCTGCTCGACTACCTGAAGACGCATGACACGGACCGCTACCGCGACGTAATCGGCAAGCTGGGAATCCGCAAGTAAGCGAAATCAAACATTGAACAGGAATCGCCCAGGCCGCGAATTGGCCCCAAACGGGTCGAGGCCCGAATCTTACATAGGTTCAGAGGTCTTGGTCTATCTGTCGAATGGCGTCGAGGCAAATCCAAGAAAGACGAACCTGTGCAGAGCAACCCGCTCGGCACAGGTTCTTTGCGTGCAGACAACCTTTCGTCTGTGGCGCAGCGCGTGCAGGATTTCCAGTGCCAACTTCGGCCGACCGCCTTTTCGCAGCCGGCGCACCTCCGGCACACCAAGTTTCCCAAGTGAAAAATAGAAAGAGGACTCTATGAAGCATGAAGTAGCAGTCGAGCTCACTGGCGGCAAGCGTCTGGTCTTCGAGACCGGCCGCATCGCCAAGCAAGCTTCAGGATCAGCACTCGTGACGCTGGGTGACAGCGTTGTGCTATCCACCGCCGTCGCCTCTCCCGATCCTAAAGAAGGCATTGATTTCTTCCCCCTTACAGTCGATTACCGCGAGTATGCCTACGCTGGCGGACGCATTCCCGGCGGCTTCATCAAGCGCGAAGGCCGTCCCAGTGAGAAGGAAATTCTCACCTGCCGCCAGATCGACCGCCCAATTCGCCCGTTATTCCCAGACGGTTTCCGCAACGAGACCCAGGTGATCGCGCTGGTCTTTTCGGCGGACAAGGAAAATGATCCGGATGTCGTGGGTATCAATGCGGCCGGCGCGGCTCTGGCGCTTTCGGATATTCCGTTCGGGGCCACGATTGGCGCGGTCCGTGTGGGGCGTGTGGATGGCGAGTTTGTCGTCAATCCTACCTACTCCGAGCGTGCGGCCAGCACCATGAACATCATCGTCGTCGGTCACAAAGACGGCATCACGATGATCGAGAGCGGTGCGAAGGAAGAGTCGGAAGAGAACATCCTGGCCGCCATCGAGTTCGCGCATACGGAGATCAAGAAGATTGCCGCTGCGATCGACGAGTTGGTTGCTCTGGCGGGCAAGCCGAAGCGGACGTTTACTGCTCCGGTCGAAGACACTGAATACTACAACGAGCTCTTTGCCAAGGTCGGCGACAAGCTCAAGGATGCGCTGGATACCAAGACGCATTCCAAGACCGAAAGCTACAGCCTCATCAAGGACATCAAGGCGGAGTTGGTGAAGGATCTCCCAGCCGACGATCCGAATGCCAAGAAGAAGCTGAGCACCTATTACGAGCTGGTGCGTGAGCGGATCTTCCGTGAGCAGGTTACCAAGGATCGCATTCGTCCTGATCGCCGCGCGTTTGATGAAATTCGTGAGATCAGCATCGAAACCAGCGTTCTGCCTCGCACGCACGGGTCGGCACTGTTCACCCGCGGCGAGACGCAAGCCCTGGTGACCGCTACGCTGGGGACTACGGATGATGGGCAGCGCCTGGAGAGCTTTGAAGGCGAACAAAAGAAGCCCTTCATGCTGCACTACAACTTCCCTCCGTTCTCGGTTGGCGAAGTTGGCCGTATGACTGGCGTAGGGCGTCGTGAGATTGGTCATGGCGCATTGGCTGAGCGTGCTATCGCTGCCGTGCTGCCAAGTCCAGACGAGTCGCCTTACACCGTTCGTATTGTTTCCGACATCCTTGAGTCGAACGGATCTTCTTCCATGGCTTCGGTCTGCGGCGCCAGCCTGGCGTTGTACGACAGCGGTATTGCGCTCAAGGGCTCCGTGGCGGGCGTTGCGATGGGCCTGGTCAAGGAAGGCGATAACTACGCAATCCTGACCGATATTGCAGGCGCTGAGGATCACTACGGCGACATGGATTTCAAGGTGGCCGGAACGCGGAAGGGCATTACCGCTCTGCAGATGGACATCAAGATCGGCGGGCTCACGCGGCAGATCCTGCAGGAAGCGATGGAGCAGGCTCGTGTTGGGCGTCTGTTCCTGTTGGACAAGATGGATGCCCATCTGGATGGACCTCGCGTCGAGCGTTCGAAATATGCGCCGCAGATTCGTACGGTTCATATTCCGACGGACAAGATTCGCGACCTGATCGGACCGGGCGGGAAGACGATTCGCGGCATCATTGAGCAGACTGGCGTGAAAATCGATGTTGATGATACCGGTCGCGTCAATGTGGCTTCGAGCGATGCAGACGGTCTGGCACAGGCTCTGGCGATCATCAATAACCTCACGGCGGTTCCGGAGATCGGCAAGACTTATCTCGGCAAGGTTGTTCGTCTGGCTGAGTTCGGCGCGTTTGTCGAGTTGTTCCCAGGCACCGACGGCCTGCTGCATATTTCCGAGATCGCGGAGCATCGCGTCAAGGAAGTCAAAGACGAGCTTCGTGAGGGCGATCAGGTGATGGTCAAGGTGCTTGCAATCGAGGGCAACCGCATCAAGCTGAGCCGCAAGGCCCTGATCAAGGAACAGAAGGCCAAGCTTGGTATCTCGGATGCTCCTTCTGCGTTCTCGCCGGAGGCGCCAGGGGAACGATCAGAACGACCTGAAAGACCAGCAGCGGCCCCTTCCCGGCCTCGGCATGAGTTCGACGAACGCCAGCCCAGCTCCAATCAAAGCACTATTTTGATCGAGGGTGGGGATGATTTTGAAGAGGGCGAAAGCGAAGAGTTCGACGAAGAGAACGAGCCGAACTTCAACCTTGCGGATGGATCTGTGCCGCAGCCTGTAGGTCATGCTGGAGCGGCCCCAGGTGGCGGTCGTCCGGCGGGTGGTGGTCCTGGCGGAAACAACAACCGTCGCCGCCGTCGCCGCGGTCGTCCTGGACCGGGCGGTGGTGGGCGTGGACCTGGAGCGGGAAATTAGTCCCGGCTTCAAGGTTGAAGGTAGTAGTAGAAAGGCCGTCCTCTCGAGGACGGCCTTTCTACTGTAGTGTCTCAATGATTGAATCCATTTTCAGCGCTCTGCAAATGCTGAGGCCGGCGAACCGGCATTCCCTCGGGGGCTAACGCCCTGTTGATTTGCCAGGCTTACGTACGGACTGAAGCCCGTACCCTTCAAAACGGACAAACGATCGCCTATGTGAGACGTATCGCTGGTTTGGTTGAGCCAGGAAATCAGCTGGCGAGGGTCTGAGATTCGTAGTGAGACTTGGATGTTTCCCGGTGGGCGCGCGCAATTTCGCGTCGATCCTGCTTTACCTGATACATACGCAGGTCCGCTTCGATACAAAGGGAGTCTGAGTCCTGGGCATCGTCGGGATAGACTGCGATGCCGATACTCGCGCCTATCTTTACGGTCTTTCCTGCCAATTCAAATGGTTCGGAGAGGATGCGAACTAGAGACTCTGCAACCATTTCGGCGTCTTCCCGCCTCGATGGCTCTTCCAGAATGATCGAAAACTCATCGCCGCCTGTTCGAGCTACTGTGTCCGATCGACGAACTCGCCGGTTTAGCAGCGCTGCCACAAATTGCAGAAGAAGATCGCCGATGTGGTGGCCGTAGGAATCGTTCACTTCCTTGAAGCGATCCAAATCTACCTGCATCAAGGCGATGGAGGTTCCGGCGCGCTTAGCTCGCTCCATAGCGCTCAACAAGCGATCTTGAAAAAGGCGCCGATTCGCCAGTGCTGTGAGGTCATCATGCAGCGCAAGATATTGAGAACGCTCAATTTGCTTCTCAAGGAGCAAGAGCAGCATGCCAATGGCCACGACGTACTTGGGCAGGTTCCAGACTTCGCTCTCGATCTTGAATCCTGGCAGGTAATGATCCATGAGCGGCGCCACAACGAAGACCATCGCCCAGGCTAAGAAGCCTCCGATGGTGATGATGGATCCGGTGGTGCCAGTCTTGTGCGTGTAGCTGAAGTAGAGGCAGCAACCCATGTAGGTGACAAAGAGAATTGCGTCGGTGCACAGATCGGTGTTGCCGCCCGTCTGCCGGCGAAGCACCAGCAATTCGGCGCCCAGGGCGAGTTGCAGTCCCACGGTCAACCAACGGAGGAGATGCTGGGAGTAGCGAATGTAGATGAGCCCGACCGTTAGCGGTCCAACCCCGATGAAAACAGCGCAAGCGTCAAATGCCCAGCCGGGAGCGCTCGGCAACGATGCGAGCGAGGTATAGAAAGACATCGAGAGCAGGGTAATCGTCGCCATCCGGCGGCAACTGATACCCGATTCAGAGGGCACGGTTGCCCACATGAAGAAGACGCCGGCGTCGACCAGGGCGCCAAGGCCGATGATGGTACCGATTGTTCCCGTGGCGCCCGGAACACCGGCAAACATGAAGCCGATGAAATGAATGGCGATCATAACCCAGCCAACGAGCCAGAGGTGTTGCTGGGCGGTTCGATTACGACGCGAAATGGAAAAGAAGGCGCAAGCGAGGGAAGCGATAGCCAGCACATCTGGAATTTTCGACCAATCCATATGTCCCCCCGAAGGCCCACAGCGGAGAATCCGCTATAGCAAGCATCTCGTATTTCGAAGTTTTTTCAGATAGCGCTATGGTGGTAGCGGGTGAACTTTAGAGGGAACTTTAGTAATGCGATCATATCAAGACCTATGACTAATTCTCATTGGATGGTTACCTTGATGAGATTCCATCGGAATTGATGGAGTTTTCAAGTAGACTCAAGCCGATGAGTGCGAGTTTGTACATCGTGGTGGAGGGAGAAGATCCCGGCTTTGATATCTTCGTGAATGGCCACGCGCTGGCGCGGAATGAAGATGCCCTGGAGCGGCTCGCGGAACGTCTCAGCGTGCAGCCGTTGCTCGAGTTTTTTTCCGCGGATCGCAATTCGATGGCTCTATTGCTGGATCAAGGCGCCGGAAATCCTGCATGGACCTCGCATCTACCGCAACCTCAATGGTTTGCGCCCGAGGATGGATTGAGGACGATTCGTTCCCTCATCGATTTTCTGGCGATGGCGCCGGCGGCTCTTGGCTCGGACACGGAGATGGTCGCACGCGAGTTACGCGAGTATGAGACCGTGCTGCGAAAGACTTCGCTGCATAACCTTCGTTGGCATCTGGCGGTGAGTTGGCGTTAGAGAACGTTTTGAGCATTTTAGGAAATACTGTGGTGCCGCTACATCGTCGAAGAGTGGCCCTTCCTTGATGGAACGGCGCGCGAGGATAGAACGGCGCGCGAGGATAGAACGGCCCCGCGAGCCCAGATGTCCGGTCTACACCTTTACCTAAAATGCTCTAGGCTGCTGCATCCGGTTCAGCCCGATTGGGAAATACGTTTCCCATTCTCCGAATCTGCGCTCCGACTCCTCGTAGCTTCTCTTCGATGCGTTCGTATCCACGGTCCATGTGATAAACGCGATCGAGGATCGATTCTCCATCCGCGACGAGCGCTGCCAGGACCAGGGATGCGGACGCGCGCAGGTCGGAGCACATCACTGCCGCAGAAGACAGCTGAGTGCGTCCTCGGACTGTTGCCGTGCGACCGTCGACGGCGATATTCGCGCCCATCCGGACCAACTCCTGAACGTGCATGAAACGGTTTTCGAAGATGTTCTCGCGCACCTGAGAGACGCCTTCGGATTGCGTGGCGAGGGCCATGTACTGGGCCTGCATATCCGTGGGAAAGCCGGGGTATTCCTGAGTGGATATGTCGGTTGCCTTGAGATCGCCGTCGGCCCGTACGCGAATCGAGTCATGACCGAGAATGTCGATGCGAGCGCCAGCTTCCTGCAGCTTGCCTATCACAGCTCCCACGTGCGCCGGGTTGCAGTTAGCGACGATCAGATCTCCGGCGGTGATCGCTCCTGCCACCAGAAATGTTCCGGCTTCGATTCGGTCTGGATTGATGCGGTGCATGGCCCCGTGGAGTTTGGAGACGCCTTTGACGCGGATCGTGCCTGTGCCTGCTCCTTCAATTTTGGCACCCATGGCGATGAGCAAGGCTGCCAGATCGGTCACTTCCGGTTCCTGGGCGCAGTTCTCCATGAGGGTCTCGCCATCCGCCAGTACGGCGGCCATCAGCAGGTCTTCGGTACCCGTGACGGTGATCTTGTCGAAGATAATGTGCGTACCCTTGAGTCTTTCGGCGCGAGCTTCCAGATAGCCGTGTTCCTGAGTGATGACGGCTCCCATTTTTTCGAGGCCCTTGAGGTGCAGGTCGATGGGCCGGCCGCCGATAGCGCAGCCGCCCGGCATGGCGACTCGCGCCATACCGCAGCGAGCGACCAGGGGGCCGAGAACCAACGAGCTGGCACGCATCGTCTTGACGATCTCGTACTTGGCGACAGGATCGGACAGGTTCTTGCAGCTGATCGTGGTGCGGTGCTGCGCACGTCCGTAGCCGAGCTCGACCTCTGCACCCATGGACACAAGCAGTTTGCGCTCGGTTTCAATGTCCTGCACCTGAGGGATGTTCTCGAGGGTGACTTTGTCTTCGGTGAGAATGGCTGCGGCCATGCAGGGAAGCGCGGAGTTCTTGGCTCCGGAAACACGAATTGTACCGACCAGCGGGTTGCCGCCGCGCACGACAAATTTGTCCATAGAAATGCGTTACTCCTGAACTACCAGTGTAAATCCGGCTAGTGGTTAGAGCCGGGACTGGTATCCGGAGTGGCAACCTAAGAATGTTTTTTGCGAAGGCGGGTCGAGAAATAAGATAGATTGCCAGCTGCGGGCGCGACGAGTGAATAAGCCAAAGATGAGAGCGCCAGGCGCCTAGAGTTCAAGAACCGTGTCTTCGATGGCGAGGCGGACATTGCCATCGGATTTGGCGAGTCTGCGGACGGCTTCCGGTTTGTCCACTTTTGCCTTGAGCATTACGAGTGCGACGGGGACGCTGCGGCCGGCGCTCTTGATCGTGTTGACGGCAGTTTCGCGGTCGATATGGCAGGCGCGCATCAGAATGCCGATGCCGCGCTCGACCAGTTTCGAATTCTGCATGTGTACGTTCACCATCAGGTTTTCGTATACGTACCCGAGTCGTGTCATGGTGCCGGTGGTGATCATATTGAGCACCATCTTCTGTGCGGTGCCCGCCTTCATGCGGGTAGAGCCAGATACGACTTCGGGGCCGACCTCTGCCACGATCGCTATATCCGCGGCGGCGGCGAGGGGTGTGTCGTAGTTGCAGGTGACCGCGGCGGTCTTGGCTCCGCGGGCGCGGGCGTAAGCAACGGCGGCGACTACATAGGGGGTGCGTCCTGAGGCGGACAGGCCGATGACTACATCTTTGCGGGTGGGACGGCGGCGGGCGATGTCGCGCTGGCCGAGCTCTTCAGAATCCTCGTTGACTTCGACGGCGGAAGCGAGAGCCTTGGGCCCTCCGGCCATGATGTATTGGACCTGACCGGGGACGGTGGAGTAGGTTGGGGGACATTCCGAGGAATCGAGAGCGGCGATGCGACCGCTGGAACCGGCGCCAACGTAGATGAGTCGTCCTCCGTCACGAAGACTGCGGGCTACCTGATCGATTACCTGGGCAATCTCGGGGAGTGCTTTCTTTACGGCACCAGCAACCTTGGAATCCTCATGGTTAATGATGCGGGCGATTTCCAAGGCAGATTTGGTGTCGAGCCCCTGCGAAGCTTCGTTCTGGCTTTCGGTCGTTAGTTGCTGAAGCTGCGCCGTGGTGTCCCTCTTCGGTTTTTCGGTCGTGCTTGACGGATCTTGCGTAGTCGAGCTGGTGAGCATCTTCGTTTTGTCCCTAATGTCTGATTGTAGCCGCTTCGCAAGGGTGCTGTATGAGCGATTTGTCACGCTTTTGGGGGATGGAAGTTTTCTAATCACTCCCACAGGCCAAGGCACTGGACCTGGAAGCGCCTTCAAATCAAAGAACCGAACGGATGGCGTCGTGAAAAGCCGGCCGAACAGAACGTATCAGCTGGGATTCGCGGTTCGGCCAGGTTCGGTTTGTGAGAAGCACAATTGCCAGTTTCGCGTCCCGGTCGATCCAAAGGGAGCAGCCGGAGTAGCCAAGATGCCCGATGGAGTTGGCGGAGAAGTAGCGGCCGGATGACGATTCTTCGGACGGCGTATCCCAACCGAGGGCTCTTGCGCTGTTTGCTGGTTCCTGGCGTTTTGCGAAGAATTCAACGGTTGCAGGCTCGAAGAGGGAACTTTGGGATGGATTGAGAATGGCTTGAGCAAAACGCAACAGGTCGGGGACGTTTGAGAAGAGTCCGGCATGTCCTCCGGCGCCGTGGAGCAAGTAGGCGTGTTCGTCTTGTACTTCCCCTTGAATGACACGCTGGCGGAAAAGCTCGTCCTCTTCCGTGGGGGGGATTTCTGAGCGCATGTGGATCGCGGGACAGTATCGAGTCGCAGCCATCCCAAGGGGGACGAATACCTCTCGCCGAGCCCAGGCTGCCAACTCCTCGCCAAGAATCGTTTCCAGCGCTTTGCCCAGCAGGATGAAGCCGGGGTCGGAGTATTCCGCGCGAGTGCCTGGCTCGGTCTGAATGGGCAACTGCAGGCAGCCGCGCAACACCGCATAGGGAGTCGTTGCGGTGTGAAAAAAAGGAACGTATCCGGGAAGTCCCGAGTTATGCGCAAGAAGATGACGAACGGTCACTCTGCGAGCATGTTCAGAAACGTCGCGCCCGATCACAAAGCCTGGGAGCAGCTCGCCGACGGGAGTTTCCAAGTCGAGCAAACCGCGTTGATACAGCAGCATGGCTGTCGACGTGGTCGAAACGACCTTAGTCAGGCTGGCGACGTCGTAAAGAGTCTCAGGAAAAACCGGGTGCAGGTCTTCGTTTTCGCCTTCATAGGTGAAGTTGCCGAGGGAATCCGAGAGTAGAAGTTCGCCGTCGGCAAGGAGGCCAAATGCACAGCCGGGAAAAGCGTGTGCTGCAATCGCTTCGCGCAGAACGGCGTATGCTTCGTGGAAGCGAGCCTTTTGCAGGCTACGAAACTCCGGATTGGATTCGAGGGTCAACCTGGGTATTCTCCTAGGCGCTCTTGATTCGCATCGTAACGCGAATTACGATTGCCTACGGGATGCGAGGGAAGATTTATTTTCTTATGGTTTTTTC
>Ga0302305_1001583_pt1 | contig 13055 bp, 8 predicted proteins | sample III_Palsa_E2_3_FD_198764 | JGI IMG/M metagenome (GOLD analysis project Ga0302305, IMG submission 198764) | Peat permafrost microbial communities from Stordalen Mire near Abisko, Sweden - III_Palsa_E2_3 | ecosystem: Environmental > Terrestrial > Soil > Palsa > Peat permafrost | place: Sweden... | reverse complement strand
TGTTCTCGAACGCATCGCCGCCGGCGCCGCCACCGTCGTCGTCACCTGCCCAACCTCCCTCCCTCCCCTCAACTTTCCCTCCGAAATCATCGAGCGCATCACCGTCAACCTGGTGCGCAACGCCGCCGAAGCCATCCGGCGCGGCCAGCCCCGCGCGTCGTCCGTTCCCTTCTCCCCACCCGGCCAGATCCGCGTTACCCTCGCCGTCATCGACGCTCATCTGCAACTCACCGTAGAAGACAATGGCCCCGGCATGTCTCCCACCAACGTCGAAGCCTATCTTCATCCCGAACCGCTCCCCGTCGGCGCGAACCACGGCCTCGGCCACCTCATCGTCCACGAGCTCACCACCGCCAGCGACGGTCGCCTCTCCATTTGCGTTCGCCCCGGCCAGGGCACCGCCTTCTGCCTCAAGTGGCCCCTACCCGCGCCCCCACCCGCCGAAGCCTGCCTTTCGGTCGTCCCCTAAAATCCGTTCACCCCCAAGCACCTCCGAGGATCATCACGTGCTCAGCCCCAAACTCTTCGCACCCGATACCATCTTGCCTCTTCCACCCGCCCGCCAGCTGCCCCCAGCACCCTCCACCGTCTCCTGGCCCCAGTACAACTCCGCGCCCGGGGCCGCTCGCCGCACCGACGCCGATCGCCAGCCTCCCCTCCGCGTTCTGGTCGTCGACGACGATGCCCCCATCCGCAACGCCTGTTCCGAAATCGCCACCAGCCTCGGCTTCGCCACCCAGTCCGCGGACTCCGTCGCCACTGCACGTCTCGCCCTTCAGCACAGTTCCATCGATATCCTTCTGCTCGACCTCAAGCTTCCCGGCGGCGGCGGCCTCTCTCTCCTCGAAGACATCCACGCCCACCACCCGCAGACCATCGTCGTCGTCATGACCGCCTTCGCCACCGTCAACTCTGCAGTAGAGTCCATGCGCACCGGCGCCGGCGACTATCTTACCAAGCCCTTCACCCTCGAAGAGCTCTCCACCACTCTCGATCGCGCCGCCCAGCGTCGCGCGTTCAATGTCGAATCCCGCCTGCTCCGCGACCAACTCCGCACTGGCGCTTCGATGGGCAACCTGGTCGGCAACTCGCCCGCCATGGAGAAGCTCTATCGCATCCTCTCCAAGGTCGCCACCACCACCCATCCGGTCCTCATCGTCGGCGAGTCCGGCACCGGCAAAGAACTCGTCGCCCGTTCCATCCACACCAACGGAACCAACGCCAACAAGCCCTTCCTTCCCGTCGACTGCGGCTCCCTCGCCCCCGCCATGATCGAAGGAGAACTCTTCGGCCACGCCAAGGGTGCCATCCCCGGAACCACGCGCGCCAAGATTGGCCTGCTCGCCGGCCTCGAAGGCGAGACCATCTTCCTCGACGAAATCGGCGAGCTCCCCCTCGATCTCCAGGGCCGCCTCCTCCGCGCCCTCCAGGATAAAATCGTCCTCCCCGTCGGCTCCGATCAGGGCGTTCCGCTGACCGCCCGCATCCTCGCCTCCACCACCCGCGACCTCACCCACCTCGTCGAGACCGGCCACTTCCGCAAAGACCTCTACTTCCGCCTCAACATCGTCACCCTCCGCATCCCCGCCCTGCGCGAGCGGCGCGGCGATATCCCGCTGCTCGCCGCCCACATCCTCGAACGCATGAAAGCCGAACAGGGCATCGCCTACACCTTCGCCGATGAAGCCCTGCACCTGCTCATGGAGTACGATTGGCCCGGCAATGTCCGCGAACTCGAGCGCGCCATCGAGCGCGCCTGCTCTCTCTCCAGCGGCCCCGTCCTCCATCTCGGCGACTTCCCCACCCAGATGCAGGACTACCAGTTCCACGCCCAGCAAACCCTGCAGCAACTCAACCAGGCAGCAGCCGCCGCCGGCGATGTCCTCTCCGCCTCCGCCGAGACCCACGCCGTCCAATCCATCGCCGACCTCGAGAAGCAGGCCATCATCGCCACCATCGCCCAACTCAATGGCGACAAGCTCATGGCCGCGCGCCTGCTCGGCATCGGCAAAACCACCCTCTACCGCAAGCTCAAGGAATACGGCATTTGCGAGGAGGTTGCGTGACGCACCCTCAGCCCACCCTTGCAACCCTGCCGCCCCCAGCCCTCCTTCTCATCGCGCCCGAATCCACCGCCGAGCCCATCGCCGAAGCCCTTCGCTTAGACCTCCACGCCGAAGTCCACACCACTCCCAGCCGCCGCGCCGCGCTCACCCTGCTGCGCCGCAACGACTTCGCCCTCATCCTCATCGACGAGAACCTGGCCTCCGCCGAACCGGCAACCACCGACCTCCTCTACCAGAACGCCGGCAGCGCTCTCATCCTCGAGCTCAATCTCGCGCTCTCCAGCGCCGCCCGCATCGTCCGACAGGCCCGCAGCGCCCTCACCCGCCGCGCCCAGGAACTTTCCAGTGCTCACACCGCCGCAACCGCCATCCTGCACAGCGAACTCAACACCGCCCTCGCCGGCGTCCTGCTCGAATCCGAGCTAGCCCTCCGCGAAGCCTCCCCCACCCAGGCTCCCCGCCTCCGCCATCTCGTCCAACTAGCCGGCGACCTCCGCGACCGCCTCCGCGCCTGATCGCTCCCCTCGCTCCGGGCACCCTGCGCACGATGCTTCACGCCAGCTATGTACAATCTCATCTGACCTCGACAACCCTACCCCGATTCCCCGCGGTCGCGTCGAGCATCCAATAGCTATACCGTACGAGGAGAACTATGAAGATCACCCCTGGAAAACTTGCTGGCCTGAAATCCGTCTCCAACGAGCGCAATGTCATCGCCGCTGCCGCCATGGATCAGCGCGGATCCCTGCAGAAGTCTCTCGCCAAGGAACGCGGCGCCGCCGCCGACGGCCGCGATCTCGAAGTCTTCAAAACCCTCGTCACCGAAGTCCTCACCCACTACGCGTCCGCCATCCTCCTCGACCCCGAGTACGGCCTGCCCGCCGCCCAGCATCGCAACGGCAAAGGCCTCCTCCTCGCCTATGAGAAGACTGGATACGACGCCACCACCCAAGGCCGTCTCCCCGATCTGCTCGACCTCTGGAGCGTTCGCCGCCTCGCCGAAGCCGGCGCCGACTGCATCAAGATCCTGCTCTACTACACCCCCTTCGACCAGCCCCACATCAACGACATCAAGCACGCCTGGGTCGAGCGCATCGGCGACGAGTGCCGCGCCCACGACATCCCCTTCTTCCTCGAGTGTGTCGGCTACGACGAGCACGGCAACGACGAAAAGGCCATCGAGTTCGCCCGCAAGAAACCCACCGTCGTCTCAGGCTCCATGAAGGAGTTCTCCAAGCCCCGCTACGGCGTCGACGTCCTCAAAGTAGAAGTCCCCATCAACATGGAATTCGTCGCCGGCACCAAGGCCAACAAGGGCGCAAACGCCTACACCCGCGCCGAAGCTCTCGACCTCTTCCGCGCCGCCGCCGCCGAAACCACCCTGCCCTTCATCTACCTCTCAGCCGGCGTCTCCAACCCCGTCTTCATCGAAACCCTCGAGCTGGCCGCCGAATCCGGCGTAGCCTTCAACGGCGTCCTCTGCGGCCGCGCCACCTGGAAAGACGGCATCGCCATCTACGCCAAACAAGGTGCCGACGCCTTCCGCAAGTGGCTCGAAACCACCGGCGTAGAAAACATCCAGAACGTCAACAAGGCCCTCGAAGCCGCCAGCCCCTGGACCCTCAAAGTCAACCCCTAGTTCCCAAACCTCATCGACCGAACGAGGGGCTGCGGATTTCTCCGTGGCCTTTTCTTTCGCGATTCCCCAATTCCGTGCATTCGCCCATCCCGAAAGCAGCGTATCCATGAGTATGAGCCTCTTCCTCCGAAGCACGTCTCTTCGACTCGCCATCTTTCTCGCCGCCTCGCCGATCGTAACTCCGCCTCTCGCCCATGCGGACGACCCCGCGCAGAAGCTTCTCGCCCAAGCCGCCTCCATCGCGCTCACCACCCAAACGTTACAAGCCAACATCCTCCTCACCCGCCAGTCCGCAAATCAACCGGAGCTACGCACCGCCGGCTCGATCACCCTCATGAAGCCGAACAACGCGCTGGTCCGCCTCACCGGCAACGACCCCGCCGTACCGCACCTGGTCGCCTCCGACGGCATCCACCTCTTCAACTTCGTCGACGACACAACCTATACCGAAGATTCCATCGACGCCCGCGGAGCCAGCCTCAACGCACCCTGGTGGAATCTGCCGCTTCGTTTCTTCTTCACCCAAAGTGTCGCTGTCTTCGGCACCGCTCCCGATCCAACCGCCATCTCCACCCTGCTTCCCGACGAAACCATCAACGGCCAGACCTTCCACGTCCTCTCCATCCGCGGCATGAAGCCCTTCGCCTACACCGAGAAGCTCTACCTCACCGCGCAGTTCGTACTCGAGCGCGTCGTCGTCAGCTTTGGCGCCGGTCTCAAGCCAAGCGCCATCTTCCGTTGCGAGCTCTCCAACGTCCGGCTCAACCAGCCGCTCCGACCCGCAGCCTTTCACTTTGTCCCGCCACCGCAAGCCAAACTGAAGGACCACGACCTCAGCGCAGGAATGCTTGCACTGGGATCCGCCGCACCTCCCTTCCGTCTTCCTTCGCTCAACGGCACAACAGTTTCGCTTGCAGATCAGCGCCACGGAGCCAAGGCCACGCTCGTGAATTTCTGGTATCTGAACTGCCCTCCCTGCCGTCTCGAAAATCCCGAGTTCGAAAAAATCTACCAGCAGTTTAATGCCCAGGGCCTCAACATCGTCGCCATCGATAAAGGCGATCCTCCCGCCGCGATCACCACCTACGTCCGCCACGCCGCCCTCACGTACCCCATCCTGCTCGGTGGCGAAGAGACCAGCCAAAGTATCTTTGCGCACTATCGCATCTCCACCTTCCCCGGAACCTATCTCCTCGACGCGGACGGACACATCGTCTACCGCGCCACCGGCGAAGACATCGCCGGACTCCGTCAGGTACTCACCAAGCTCGGCTTCAAGTGAGCTATTGTCTTCGCGCCGCACGAGTCTTAAACTCGCACCATTCATGCGTATACCAGCAATTGCCTTCTGCCTCCTCGCCAGCCTCACCTTCCCAACCTCGCTTCCCGCGCAAACCACCAAGCTAGACGCCGACGTAGCAAACCTCCGCTACGACGACCTAGCCCTCGACCTGGCCACCACACCACCCGGCCCCACCCGCGATCTCTTCGCCGGCGTCCTCGCCGACCGCACCAACCGCCTCGACGAATCCATCACCCTCCTCACGCCCCTCGCCTCCGCCCCCGATCTCTCCCCCACCCGTCTCGCTCTCGTCCTCGGCTCCCTCGCCGACGCGAACCTCAAGCTCTACCGCTACGCCCAGTCCTCCGCCCTCTACACCCGCCTCCTCACCGAAGCCCCCTCTGGCCTCTCCCCCGCCCTCCTCAAAGACGATCAAGACGACGCCGACACCATCAAGCTCCTCCTCAATGCCCCTCCCCAAACCATCGACATCAACACGCCCATCGATCTGCCAACGCACTCTGACCGCCTCAAGTCCATCACCGCCGACCTCACCGTCCACAACATCACCGCCCCCTGGATCCTCGACACGGGCGCCAACTTCTCCGTCGTCACCGAATCCTTCGCCCGCCAGCTAGGCCTCACCCTCAGTACCGGCGTCGCGCACACCCAGGGAGCCACCGGCGCAGAAAACCCTCTCCACGTAGCCGTCCTCGACACCCTCCCCATCGGCACCGCCACGGTCCACAACGTAGTCCTGCTCGTTCTCCCCGACGCCAACCTCACCATCGGCAGCGGCAAAAAATCCTACGTCATCCCCGCCATCCTCGGCTTCCCCGTCTTCCAGTCTCTCGGCATCATCCGCTTCACCCACGACCACCACTTCCAGGCCGGCCCCACGCTCCCCCTCGCCGGCGAAGCCTCCCCCATCGACTCCGCCCCCATCTACATGGAGAAGCTCAACATCCTCTTCTCCGCCCGCACCCACAACCTCTCCCGCCTCTTCCTCTTCGACTCCGGCGCCGACACCACCACCTTCTTCCTCCCCTACTACCGCGACTTCCCCGCCGACTTCCTCCACGAAAAACAAGGCACCCGCAACGGCTACGGAGCCGGCGGCACCTCCACCGATCAAGTCTTCATCCTCGACCACGTAGACCTCGAGCTAGCCAACCGCCTCATCAACCTGCAACACATAGCCGTCTTCAAAACCCCCCAGAACACCCTCGCCGACTCCTACGAAGGCTCCCTGGGCCGCGACCTCATCGACTCCCTCGACACCCTCACCCTCGACCTGATCCACGACCGCGTATACCCCGGCACCCCCCGCCACTAACTCAGCCCCATCAGCACCGCAAACAACGGGTGCCCCATGTCCGGATCTTCGGACATGGGTCTCGCCAGACCCGCTACGAATCCCAACCCAACTTGCCAATCCGCCCCCTCCCCCATACTCTTGCTGAAACCCTCATGCGCCCTCTCAGCCGAGCCCTGTCCGCCCTCCTGCTCCTAGTCTCCCTAACCACCTCCGCGCAAACCTACACCCCAAAAACCATCCGCATCGACGCGCCCCCCGCCGTCGACACCGCCGAAGCTCTCCGCATCACCGCCCTCCCCGACAACTCGCCCCTCACCAAGCAACAAATCGAGTCCGCCCTCCAGCGCCTCGCCGACACCGGCCTCTTCGCCGACGTAGGCTACACCGTCGACGCCGCCGCCCTCGTCATCAAGCTCACCCCCTCCGCCAGCAGCCAACTCCTTCCCGCCCGCTTCGGCAACCTCGTCTGGTGGCAGCCCGCCGAACTCGAATCCCTCCTCGAAGCCCGCGTCCCCGCCTTCCACGGCCAGCTTCCCCTCGCCGGCACCCTCACCGACCAGGTCAAAGCCGCGCTCGTCTCCCTCCTCCACACCAAAGGAGTCGACGCCACCGTAGACGCGCGCCAAAACAGCCTCGCCGCAAATGCCGTCACCCTCAGCATCGTGAGCCCGTCTATCGTCATCGGCGAAGTCGAACTCAACAACCCTCTCCCCGCTCTTCTCCCTCAACTCAAGACCGTCCAGCACCGCCTCCACGGCGAAGACTTCGACATCGCCGAAAACACCAGGGCCGTGCAAGACAGCGTCAACGACATCTACCGCAACGCCGGTTACCTCGCCGTCGTCACCTCAGCCCCCACCATCTCCGCGCCCCACAAAGATCTCCTCAACTACGCCGTCGACCTCACCTCGACCATCACCCCCGGCGACATCTACCACCTCACCACCATCTCCATCCAAGCGCAGCCGCCCCTCTCCGAGGCCGACCTCGCCAAGGCCGCCAACCTCAAGCCCGGCGACATCGCCTCCCCCGCAGCCCAGCGCCTCGCGCGCGGCGAGATGCAGCAGGCCTACCACAACGAGGGCTACTACGACGCCCAAGTCCTCTTCACCCCCCACCAGGACGACCAGGCCCACACCATCGACTACACCTACACCTTTGTCCCCGGCGAGATCTACCACTTCGCCTCCATCGACACCTCGGCCCTTGCCCTCGACCAGCAAGCCGCCTTCGCCCGCGTCTTCATCGTCGCACCCGGCACCGTCGCCGACGCAAAACTCAGCGCCGCCATCGCCCAAGCCGTCCAGTCCCTCCACCTCGGCTACAAAGTCGGCATCGCCACGATCCCCGACCCCGCAACCCACACCGTAAAACTCGCCCTCAAGACAGCCGCCTCCCCCAATCACTAACCCGCACGCCTTCAGGAGCCACTCTTTGCGATCCCTCCGAGTCCTCGCCGCCCTCCTCATCCTCGCCCCCTTCGCCGCGCAAGCCCAGTACTCCATCGCCAGCGTCACTTACAAACACCCCGGCCCCTACACCACGCCCGAGTTCGCCGCCGTCTCCGGCCTCGAAGCCGGCCAGCTCCTCACCCAGAACTCCCTCGGCAACGCCGCCCAGCATCTCCTCGACACCGGCCTCTTCTCCGACGCCACCATCGACTACACCTCCGCCACCGGCATGCGCCGTGGCATCGTCGTCGACCTCAAGCCCATCCCCCTCGACAAACTCCTCCCCGCCAGCTTTGAAAACTTCGTCTGGTTCACTCCCGCCGAGCTCACCGCCGGCATCCACGCCCACGTTCCCCTCTACCGCGGCGTCGCCTCCGACGCCGGCACCCTCCCCGACGACATCCAATCCGCCCTCCAGCAAATGCTAGCCGCCAAAGGCATCACCGCCACCATCTCCCACACCATCCTCGAACCCACCAGCGCACACCCCATCCGCGTCCTCAGCTTCCGCATCGACCAGCCCACCATCCGCCTTGGCGTAGTCCACCTCTCCATGGAAGCCCCAGCCGGCGCAGCCCCCGCTCTCACTCCCGGCCTCCAGAAGGCCGCCTCCATCGCCACGCGCAGCCCCTTCAACGAAGGCCTCGCCGGCCTCACCCTCCAGGACATCCTCCTCAGCTCTGTCCGCAGCGCCGGCTTCATCCAGGCCACACTCGACAACCTCCAGCGCACCGTCGCCCCCTCCCCTACCAATCCCAAAGTCCTCCTCGTCACCTGCACCGCCCGTATCGTCACCGGCGACCCCTACAAAGTCTCCACCCTCACCTTCAACCCCACCCCCCTCTACTCCGCCGCCGACTTCGCACGCGACAACAAACTCAACCCCGGCGACCCCGCCAACGAAGCCGACCTCGCCAAAACCCAAGCCTCCATCTCCGCCGCTTATCTCTCCCACGGCTACCTCGACATTTACACCCTCTCCCACCCCGTACCCGACACCACCACCCACACCGTCGCCTACACGCTAGAACCCATCCCCGGCGACATCTACCACCTCCACACCGTTACCCCCACCGGCCTCTCGCCCGAGGCCCTGCAGGAGTTCAACTCCGCATGGCAGCTAAAGCCAGGCGACGTCTACAACCCCGCCTACGTCCCCGAGTTTATCCACAAGAACACCGCCCTCAAGCACCTCTCCACCTACTCAGGCTCCTTCCAGGCCTCCGCTGACCCCACCACCCACCTCGTAGACCTGACCCTGACCTTCGCCCCCTAAAACAACAAATGCCCACCCACCACCTACGACTCACTACTGACCACTCACTACTCACCTCTCCCTAATCCCTGTTTCTTAGAACCCCGCCGGCCTCTCCCCGGCCATCCCAAACGCCGCCTCCATCGCCATCCCCGCCTGCACAATCGTCCCCTCATCAAACAACCGCCCCACCAGCGTCACCCCATGCGGCACCCTCCTCGGCTTCGCAAACTTCTTCACCGGGTTCTTCGCATCCGGAGCCTAATCACTCCGAGCCTCACTCACCTCCACAAACCCCGCCCTTAGCGTCAGCGAAGGATGCCCCGTAAAGTTCGTAATCACCAAAAACTCATCCCGCAGACTAGGCACCAGCAGCAAATCCACGCTGCTCATCACCCGCTCCATCTCGACCGCGACCATCCGTCGTAGCCGGTCCGCCTGCACAAAATCCACCGCACTCAAAAACCGCGCCTGCCGAAACGTATTCGGCCACGCATCCGGCACCTGCATCTTCAACGCATCGACCTGATGATTCAGCGTGATCTCCTCAAACGCAGCCGCACTCTCCGCAAACAAAATAATGTTCAGCGAATCATAAGGCCAATCCGGCAGACTAACCTCCACCAACTCCATCCCCAGCTTCTTCACGACGTCCATCGCTGCCCGGTCCACATCGGTAGCCGGAGCCACCTTCATCCACTCCGGAAAATACCCCACCTTCAACCCCTGCACATCTCCTTTGCCGTTGCCTTTCTTTCTGTCATTCCCTCCGGGAATCTGCTTCTGTACTTCACCAAGCGCGACACAAGCCACATCCTTCCCATCCGGCCCCGCAATCGCCTCCAACACCAGCATCGTGTCCCAGACACCGCGCGCCATCACGCCCAACTTGTCGCACGTCCAACTCAACGTCATCGCGCCGGTCCGCGGCACGCGCCCAAACGTAGGCCGCAACCCCGTCACGCCATCCCGCATACTCGGCGACACAATCGACCCCTGCGTCTCCGACCCAATCGCAAATCCCACCAGCCCCGCAGCCACCGCCGCACCCGGCCCCGCACTACTCCCCGACGCCCCCTCATCCAGATTCCAAGGATTCTTCGTCTGCCCCCCAAACCAAACATCATTCAACGCCAAGGCGCCGAGGCTCAACTTCGCCACCAGCACCGCCCCCGCCTCATTCAACCGCTTCGTCACGGTCGCATCCTCCACCGGCACGCGATCCCGAAACGGCTCCGCCCCCCAAGTCGTCTTGATCCCCGCCGTATCCAGCAAATCCTTCGCCCCCCACGGAATCCCATGCAACGGCCCCCGATACTTCCCCGCCGCAATTTCCGCATCGGCCTTGCGAGCCTGCTCCAGCGCATGTTCCGGCGTAAGCGTAATCACGCAATTCAACTCCTTGTTGAACCGCTCCAGCCGCTCCAGGTAAATCCCCGTCAACCTTTCAGAAGTAATCTGCTTGCTCTCAATCCACCACGACAAGTGCGCCACAGGCGCATACGCAATGTCTTCATCCTTCGCAGGCAGGGGCAGCTTTTCGGGGAGGGACGCCGCATAATCGATCCCAATGGCATCGTGGTACCCTCCACTGGCCTGCGGCGCCTCCGTCTTACACTCCGCGCCTTGCACCTTCGGCATCAGCGGATTCCAAACGGTAGCCGGTGCCACGTCATACCCAATCGCCAACTTCCGCGGCCCCACCCGCCTCTCATAAACCGCCGCCATACTCTGCCGCCAGTTGCCCGCAGCCTCCGCCAAATCCTTCGCCGACATCTCCACCTGCACCAGCTTCTCCGCCTGCACAAACGTCTCCACCGACACCTCCGGCCCCGTCACCGGCGAAGTCCCAAACGCCCCTGGCTCTCCCGCCACCTGCGCCCCCGGCGTCGACGGCACCTGCGCCCCAGCCGGAACCTGCGGCACCTGCCCCTCCGCCGCCTTCCCCACCACCACCGCCGCCACCAACCCCATCGAACCCTTCGCCAGAAACTCCCGACGTGAACGCGCCATCCCTAACCCTCCGCAAACTCTCTCCGACAACCAAACCGTGCAGCCAGATATACCACCCCGTCACCGAGTGTGCTCCCCACAACGAATGGTCCCTTCATCCCGGCATACCCGCGCTACACTTACGCATCCGGTTTTGCACTCAGGAGATGCCCTCCATTGAACCGACTCCTTCTCCCGCTCGCCGCGCTCCTCGTCTGCACCGCGCCCTCCGCACCTCAAGCCCAAACCCAACCGGCGCCCCCGCCGCCCCTCGCGACGGCCAACATCACCCTTGGCCAATCCATCTTCCCGCTCAACGGCCCCTGGAAGTTCACCATCGGCGACTCGCCCATCGACCCCGCCACCCACCAGCCCCTCTGGTCCGAACCCACCTTCGACGACTCCCATTGGGAGAGCGTCGACCTCACCCCGCCACCCGGCTCCATCGATCGCGTCTTCGGAATGTCCGGCTACGTTCCCGGCTGGACCGCCAAAGGTCATCCCGGCTACTCCGGTTACGCCTGGTACCGCATCCGCGTAAAGCTCAACGGCCTCGCGAGCGAAAAGCTCGCCCTCGAAGGCCCCAACGACTTCGAGGACGGCTATCAGGCCTTCGCCAATGGCGTCCTGCTCGGCAGCTTCGGCGACTTCTCCGCCCACCCTCCCATCATCTATAGCTCGCAGCCAGCCTTCTTCCCGATACCGCCCTCCGCGACGGCCAAAACAAACGACGGCACCGAAGTCCTCGCCTTCCGCCTCTGGATGGACCCCGGCACACTGATCTATTCAGCCGATTCCGGCGGATTTCATGACCCTCCCTTGCTCGGCCAGGCTGACGCCGTGGCCGCCAGCTACCAACTCCACTGGATGGATCTGATTCGCACCTATACCTCGGCACTTCTGGAAGGCTCCCTGTTCTTCCTGCTCTCCGTGCTGGCCCTCAGCCTCACCCTCTTCGACCGCTCCGATAAGCTTTACTACTGGATCGCCGCAGCCTTCCTGCTCTCCGTGCTCGACTCGCTGACCCTCGCAATCACCGCCTGGGGCCAGCTCGCCAGCGTTCAGACCACCGACACACTTCGTGAGGTCTTGCTGAACCCGCTCATCCTTGCCGTCTGGGTCATGGTGTGGAGGGTCTGGTTCCAGCTCAAGCGGCCTGCCTGGCTGCCGAAAGCCGTCCTGGTTCTCACCCTGCTCTATATCATCGGGAATCTGCTCGGCGAGCAGCTCATCTTCGGCCTGGTCTCTCCTCGGGTCGCCGGCCCTTTCCATCTCCTCTCGGTCTGTGCCCGTCTGGCCCTCCTCGCGCTCCTGGTCCTCACCGTCGTGCTTGGCATCCGCCAGCAGGGCCGCGAGGGTTGGCTCGTCCTCCCCGCCGTGGTGCTCCTGGGGATATCAAAGTTTCAGGATGAACTCGCCGTCCTGCACATCCATGAGACTTGGTTCCCGTTCGGCGTCTCCTTCACCCTCTTCCAGATGGCGCAGGTCCTGCTGGCGATTGCGCTCTTCATCCTTCTCCTGCGCCGCCTGCTGCTCTCCCTGCGCATCCAGCGCCAGCAAGCCCTCGACATCAAACAAGCCGCCGAAGTTCAGCAGGTCATCCTCCCCGAATCCCATCTCACCTTCCCCGGCCTCACCATCGAAACCGAGTACCGCCCGGCCCGCGAAGTAGGCGGCGACTTCTTCCAGCTCATCCCTCACCCCACCGACGGCAGCTTGTTAATCGTCGCCGGCGACGTCACCGGCAAAGGCCTGCAAGCCGGCATGACCGTCGCCCTCCTCGTAGGCGCCACCCGTGCCACCGCCGAGCTCAACCCCGACCCGCTCTTCCTCCTCCAGGCCCTCAACCGCCGACTCATCGGCCGCAACCAGGCCCAGGCCACCGCCGTCGCCCTCCGCATCGCCGCCGACGGCTCCGCCACCCTAGCCAACGCCGGCCATATCCCTCCGTACGTCAACGGCAACCCCCTCGACATGGAAGGGTCCCTCCCTCTCGGCATGATTGACGAAGCCGACTTCTCCGTAATGCACTTCCAACTCCACCCCAACGAC
>Ga0302305_1001575_pt1 | contig 13090 bp, 7 predicted proteins | sample III_Palsa_E2_3_FD_198764 | JGI IMG/M metagenome (GOLD analysis project Ga0302305, IMG submission 198764) | Peat permafrost microbial communities from Stordalen Mire near Abisko, Sweden - III_Palsa_E2_3 | ecosystem: Environmental > Terrestrial > Soil > Palsa > Peat permafrost | place: Sweden... | reverse complement strand
GGAACTGCGCGGCGAGGCACATGCCGCGGCCGTCGGGGAGTTGGAAGTGGATGAGGTCGTCCGATGAGTTCTGTGGAACCCGGGTCCGAAGGTCCGGACCCGGGGCACCCGGTTTGGTGCTTAGCGACCAGCAGAGAGTTGTGAGTGCGTCGAAGTTGAAGATGGAGTAGCCGTAGGGCTTGGTGCGGGCTAGCTCGCGGGGGAAGCTTCCGTTGGGGGCCATCTGCATGGGGAGCTGAATGTTGATGAAGCGGTTGCGGACTTCGGTACGCGTGGCTTCGTCGCCGGCGAGACGAGCGAACTCGGAGGCTTGCAGGGACCAGCAGATGCCGTGGTTGTTGGTGGCGTCGCGCTCCTTGATGCCGGGTTCGCTGGTGTTCATCCACGTGAGGTAGTCGCGGAACCAGGACTGGAGGGCGGCGTAGTCGGTGGGCGAAAGGAAGGGCTTGAGGAAGGTTGCGGCGCGGGCCACTTCGACGAGGTGGAGCGTGTCGATGATGCCGTAGGAGCGGCCGGTGGGGCCTCCGTTGCGAACGCCTTGTGAGTACTGGAGGCTGGGGTTCATGCGTGTGGCGGGCGTGACGAACCATGCGAGGAGGTGCGCGGCGGCGGCGCGGGCGTAGTCCTTTTTGTGGGTGAGGACGTAGGCGGCGGTGAGGGCAGGCATTGCCATGCTGAGGCGGATCATGGCGCGGCGGTGATCCTGGAAGTTGTCGGGGTTGGATTTGCCGTCGATCTCTTTGTAGGGACCTGAGGGGTTGGCGGGGTTGGGCCAGTAGTAGTCGGCTTCGGAGAAGAAGTCGTGTGGGCCGCCGGGGGTGCGGGGGCTGGTGAAGCTGGTGATGGTTTGCGGCGGCTCGTGCAGCCATTGCGCCGCTAGGCGGAGGATGCGGTCGTGATCCTGCGTGGCTACGAGTTTGAAGGCGGAGGCTTCCGGAGCGAGCGCGAAGAGGGAGTGTTGGCTGGCGATGGCCGTCGCGGCGGTGAGGGTGAGGAACTTGCGGCGGTCGAGTGCGGGGAAGGCCAGAGGTTTCATCACGGACAGGATAGGGAAGCGCGCAGGGCTTTGACAAACCGGTTGAATGGGATGGCTGGGCTATTTGGGGCCGAGGAGGACTTGCAGGCCTACGTAGGCGATCCAGCTTGGTTGATTGTTGGAGGCGGCGACGGTTTGGAAGCTGCGGCCGCCCATCAGGAGAAGATTGAGGGTTTTGGCCTTGTTGAGGGCCTGGCGGCCGCCGAGGCCTAGCGTGGTTTCGCGCTGCTTGGATTCGCCGGTGGCGAACTGCCCCGTGCCCTGACCGGGTGGGATGCGGTTGGCGTCCTGGGAGTCGTAGATTTCGAGGTAGGCTTCAGTGGTGTCAGTGAACTCGTGGCCGACGAGGAAGCCTCGGCTCCAGCTTTGCGGGACGGCATGGTTGCCGAAGTTGTAGCCGACTTCGCCGTCGAGGCGGATGGGGCCGATGCGGGCGTTGACCTCAAGCGGGAGAAAGAAGCTGGGGCCGGGAGCGACGAGGCCGCGGGGGACGGAGCGTGTGGGATTGTCGAGGAAAAGCTGTGGATAGGTGGAGATGCTGAGGTCGACGAGCTGCTCGGGGCTGTCGGCTGCGCCGGGGGAGTCGCCGGAGGCTGCGGCTGGCTCTGCGGACTTGTGGCCGAAGGCTCCGAGGAGGCCGGTGCCGAAGCGGTTGTGGAGGGCTGGGTCGTCGGGGTGGTGCTCGTAGAAGCGCCACTTGATGCCGAGGAGGCTTTCGCCGAGTCCGCCGATGACCTGGCCGGGGGTTGCGGGCTCGGCAGGAGCTCCGGATTCGGCTGGGGTTGCGGGTTGTGGGCGGGTTTCTTCTATGGCGATGGGGATTTCGTATTTGAGCTGGATGCGGTCGCCGAGGCCGTAGTTGATGTCGAAGTCGGGGATTTGGTAGGCGCCGGCGGCGGGGTTGCGGTCACCGATGAAGCCGAAGTTGATCTCCCAGTGCTTGTTGCCGGGGGTCTCGGGGTCGTCGGTGCGAAAGGGTGGGCCGCCCTGGGCGTGGGATAGGCGGGCGAGTAGGACGAGGCTGGTGAGGAGCCACTTTTTGGGGAGAAGACGCATTCTGGCTATTTTAGCGGGGCTTGATTTGGGGTTAAAAGGGTCGGACGGGCTGGCTGGAGTTGGCGGTGTGGCAGGTCCTTCGACTGCGGTGCTCGCAAAGTACGCGAGCACCTTCGCTCAGGGTGACAGAGTTGGGGTGGGGTGGAGGAGAGCGGTCGGGCTTTCGCCCGATAGCCCACCCTGGCGCGATCGGCAGATCGAGGTTTGTGGGAGACGGTTGGGGCGCGCCGAGGATGGGGCACTCGGATGGTGCGGGTTTGGAGTAGGGCTGGTTTTGTTCAGTTTTGAGTTATGAGCGGGCTAGTTGTGAGATGCGAGTGTGATCTTAGTCAACTACACTCACATTTTGTATCCAGAGCGGAGTACTATGCGTCTAACGTTTTGATAGAGGTTTCTGGTGAGAGGACTGGATTATGGCGATCAAGTGGGACAAATTTACGGTGAAGTCGCAGGAAGCGATTCAGGCGGCGCAGGGGATGGCGGCGGAGAATGGCAATCCTGAAGTGTTGCCGCTGCACCTGATGGCGGTGTTGCTGGAAGACAAGGAAGGCGTTGTGCTGCCGGTGCTGGAGAAGCTCGGCGTGGCGGTGCAGCAGTTGCTGGCGAGCACGAATGCGGCGGTGGAGAAGCTGCCGAAGGTGCAGGGCGGGAGCGCGCAACCGGGGCTGGGCAATGCGCTGACGAAGGTGTTGGACCAGGCGTTCAAGGAAGCGGACAACTTCAAGGATGACTATGTTTCGACCGAGCATCTGCTGCTGGCGTTGAGTGCGAGCAAGGGGGAGCCGGTGCAGCTTGCGCTGGCGGCGCAGGGTGTGGACCATGCGGCGATCTTGAAGGCGTTGCAGGCGGTGCGTGGGTCGCAGCGGGTGACGGACCAGAACCCTGAGGGCAAGTTTCAGGCGTTGGCCAAGTATGCCAAGGATCTGACGGAGATGGCGCGGCGGGGCAAGCTTGATCCGGTGATTGGGCGCGATGAGGAGATTCGTCGCGTGATCCAGGTGTTGAGCCGCAGGACGAAGAACAATCCGGTGTTGATTGGCGAGCCGGGCGTGGGTAAGACGGCCATTGTGGAAGGGTTGGCGCGACGGATTTTCCAGGGTGATGTGCCGGAGATTCTGCGGGACAAAAGGGTGATTTCGCTCGATCTTGGGTCGATGTTGGCGGGAGCGAAGTTTCGTGGTGAGTTTGAAGATCGTTTGAAGGCGGTGTTGCAGGAGATTGAGGACTCGAATGGGCAGATTATTTTGTTCATCGACGAACTGCATACGCTGGTAGGAGCGGGTGCGGCGGAAGGGTCGATCGACGCGAGCAATATGTTGAAGCCGGCGCTGGCGCGTGGGGAGTTGCGGGCAATTGGCGCGACGACGCTGAATGAGTACAGGAAGTACATCGAGAAAGATGCGGCGTTGGAGCGGCGGTTCCAGATTGTGTTTGTGGGCGAGCCGAATGTTGAGGACACGATTGCGATTCTGCGTGGGCTGCGGGAGCGGTATGAGACGCACCACAAGGTCCGGATTAAGGACTCGGCGATTGTGGCGGCGGCGGAGCTTTCGCATCGGTATATCTCGGATAGATTTTTGCCGGATAAAGCGATTGATCTTGTAGATGAAGCTGCTGCTGCGTTGGCGATCCAGATTGGTAGCGTGCCGGTGGAGATTGACGATCTTGAGCGGCGGGCGATTTCGCTGGAGATTGAACGCAATGCGTTGAAGCGCGAGGACGATGCGAACTCGCGCGAACGGCTGCAGGCGGTGGAGCGTGAGCTTGCCGAGGTGCAGGAGACGGCGGCGGGTTTGCGGGCGCGTTGGCAGAAAGAGCGTGGCGCGATTGGTGAGATTGCTTCGTTGAAAGAGACGCTGGAGAAGCTGCGGTTTGAAGCGCAGGAAGCTACGCGGAAGGGCGATCTGCAGAGGGCGGCAGAGTTGCAGTATGGAGAGATTCCGAAGCTGGAGTCGACGCTGCGGGAGTTGACGGTCGCTCAGGATGAGGCGGTGGCTGAGGCGAAGATTGATGCCGCTGCGGACACCCCGATCTCCAAAGGCGAGAGATCGGGGGCACCCGGTTCTGTGACTGACCAGCAAGAAGCAGATTCCTCCGCTTCGCTACGGAATGACAATAAGAAAAGTAAGGGTGCGCCTGCGCGGATGTTGAAGGAAGAGGTGGATGAGGAAGACATTGCGCGGATTGTGTCGAAGTGGACGGGGATACCGATCACGAAGATGCTTGAGGGCGAAGTGCAGAAGCTGACGCAGATGGAGCAGCGGCTGCGTGAGCGTGTGGTGGGGCAGGATGAAGCGCTGGTTGTTGTGGCGAATGCGATTCGGCGTTCGCGTGCGGGGCTGAGTGATCCGAAGCGGCCGATCGGTTCGTTTATCTTTCTCGGGCCTACGGGCGTGGGTAAGACGGAGACGGCGCGTGCGCTGGCGGAGTTCCTGTTTGATGACGAGCAGGCGATGGTGCGCATCGACATGAGTGAGTACATGGAGAAACATGCGGTGGCGCGGTTGATTGGAGCGCCTCCGGGATATGTTGGGTTCGATGAAGGCGGGCAGTTGACGGAGGCGGTGCGTCGGCGGCCTTATGCTGTGGTGCTGTTTGATGAGATTGAGAAGGCGCATCCGGATGTGTTCAATGTGTTGCTGCAGGTGTTGGATGATGGCCGCTTGACGGACTCGAAGGGACGCACGGTGGACTTCAAGAACACGGTGCTGATCATGACGTCGAATACCGGGGCTTCGCAGTTGGCGACTGCGTGGGCCGAGGGTGAAGACGGATTTGAGGAGGCCAAGGTTCGTGTGATGGAGGAGCTGCGGAAGCAGTTTCGGCCGGAGTTTCTGAATCGCGTGGATGATATTGTGGTGTTCCATCCGCTGGGTGAAAACCAGTTGACGCATATCGTTGACCTGAGGCTGAAGGACCTGGAGAAGTTGCTGGTGGATCGCAGGATTTCGCTGGAGCTTACAGAGGGTGCAAGGGCGGCGATCTTCAAAGCTGGGTACGACAGAGCTTATGGAGCGAGGCCGCTGAAGCGGGCGATCCAGAGGCTGGTGCAGGACCCGTTGGCGATGCGGATCCTCGATGGACGAGTGCTGCATGGCGACCACATAACCGTCACGGCGGGGAAGGACGGGCTGGAGTTTCTGGTGAAGGAGCGCGAGCCAGACACGGTCTAAGTGAGATGAAGAAAGAGCTCGCCGCTATGGCGAGCTCTTTTTCTTTTTGGGGGAAGGGTTAGGTCGTGGAGGTAGAACATACCCCAGGGGCTAAAGCCCACTTCTAGGGCGGGTCTGAATGCCAAGGCTGAAGCCTTGGCTTACCTAGAAGCAAAGGCAAAAGCCAGAAGCAAAGGCAAAAACCAGAAGCAGATTCCCTGCGGGAATGACAACAAGAAAAGCCAAAGCCAGAGCCTTTGACGCTAAGGGGCGCTTTGGATGGCGGGGTGGTGGTACTTCGCGGTGAGCCAGCGCGTCATTGGGCTTTCGATATAGCGGAAGCAAAGATGACCGACTAGGATGACGGCGAGGAAAGAGAGGAAGACGTTGACGTCTGGGCCAAGGCGCGCGAGGTGCGGATAGATGCGGCTGTAAACGTACAGGACGATGAGAGAAACGAGGTAGATGGAGTAGGAGGCATCGCCGAGGTGGACGCCAAGACGGCCGAGCGCGGAACGGATGGGAGTGTGGCGAAAGACGAGACCAGCGGTGACCATGGCTGCGGGGATGCCCCAGATGGCGGTTCGATACCAGCTAAGGCTTCCGTCGAGAATGCTCTTGTTGTTGCCAAGCGCTGCTGCGCTACTGACGAACAGAGTTGCGAAGAGGAGAAGCGCTCCGGTGATCAACAGCCCGGTGCCGAGAGACTGGCGCTTGCCGAACCTGGCGTAGGCGAGACCGATGATGCATCCGAAGACGAACTCGAGGTTCATGGGGTTCAAGAGGAGGATGAGAACGGGCCGCTGAAAGTTGGCGAAGACTCCGAATGCGGTGAGTGCGAGGATGGTGGTTATGGTGCGTTGCACGACGCGACGGCGGCCGAAGAAGAGATTGAAGGTGATGAGGTAGTAGAAGAACATCTCGAAGATGAGCGTCCAACCTACGAAGATGAGCGGAGCGGGGATGGGGAAGTGCAGGGAAGGCAGCAGCAGGTAGGAGTTGACGAACAGTGGAAGCGTGAGGCGGTGTTGCTTGATCCCGACGAAGACGAAGAACAGGGAGAAGACCCAGTAGATGGGGAAGATACGGATGAAGCGGCGAATGAGAAAGTCGAGTGCCCTATTGGGGCGTTGGGACTTCGCGGGCCGAGGCTTCATGGCGACGGTGGAGAGAATGAAGCCGCTGATGGCAAAGAAAATATCGACGCCGCAGGCTCCGAAGCTGGCGATGTTGTAGAAGTGGATTTGCCGCGGGACCGTGTAGAAGCTGACGGTGAAGATGCAATGGAGATGGACGACCAGAAGTGCGGCAACCGCGCGAAGGATCTGAATGGATTCGTTCTTCTTCATCGGTAAATGGGATGGAGCAAGCCGCTGGTGAAACAGGAGTATGGCTATGCGTTGTCTGCGTTGCCGTAGAGCTGTGTGGGGGAGATCGGTTGAGGTCCAAGGAAGTGCGGCTGCAACTGATATCCAAAGGTCTGTTGAGTGTCTTGATGATACACGGGCGTATGGCGGGGAAAGGGTCGGCGGTGGGAGCACGCGCGAGAGTTGGGAGCGATCTTTTCGGAGAAGCCATTTGATAGAGTGGAAGCGTGAACTCCCAAATAACTCAGGATTCAACGTCTCGGACGCAGGGTAAACGGCTGCTCTTGTTTGTCGTTGGCAGCCTTCTGGTTGCGAATGTGGTGCAGTGGGGCGTGTGTCGAGCTCTGCACCTTGGGAATCCTGGCAGCATCAAGGGCTCGCTGCAGGCGTTCGTGCATATGACCCAGGGAACTGACTCCTGGCTGCCGATGATGAAGTCTTTGGATTATTTTCATGCGAATCCAACAATGCCGATTTATGCGGCACATTTATATGACACGTTGATCTACTCGCTGGCGAGTTTGTTGCCACTGGTTTTTCTGCGCAAGCTGGGTGTGGGTGATGCGGCGATGCTGCACCTGCTGGCGTTGACTTCGTGGCTTGCGGTTGTGGGCGTTGCGGTGATCTCGATTGCGATGGGACGCAGGCTGTTGCGGCAGCGTGGATCGAAGATGACGTGGACTGCGGCGTTGGCTGTGGTGCTTGCGTGTCTGGGTTGCTATCCGCTGTTGAAGGGTTATGCATTGGGGAATGCTCAGACGCTGCTCTCCTTCGGCTTTGCGCTGATGTTGTATCTGTGGACGGCTGGACGCGAACGAGAGGCTGGCGTTGTGTGCGCGCTGCTTGCGTTTGTGAAGCCGCAGTATGGATTGCTGCTGGTGTGGATGGCGTTGCGGCGAAAGTGGGGCGCGCTGTGGGCTTTTGTGATTTGTTCTGTTGTGCTGCTGGCGTTGGCGGTTGCAGTGTTTGGATGGCGGAACAATCTGGACTACATCGGTGTGCTGGCCAGCCTGAGCCATAAGGCGCAGTCACACTTTGCGAATCAGTCGATGTTTGGGACGTTGAACCGGATGATCTTCAATGGAGAGAATCTTGGCTACACGCCGCATGTGTATACGCCTTATGTTGCGTGGGTCTACCGTACGACGGTGATTACCTCATTGGTACTGGTGGGAGTGGTGTTGTTGTTTCCGTGGGGACGTCTGCGGGGATCGACGGCGGATATTGCTGCCATGGGGCTGGCTTCTGTCGCTGCGTCGCCGATGGCCTGGGAGCACCACTACGGTATTGTGTTCGGGATCTTTGCGTGGTTCTGGTTTGCGTATGGGTGCCGGCAGTCGAAGACTCCGTGGCTGTGGGGGCTTGCCTTCTTCCTTTGCGACAATTTTCTGGGTGCGACCAATCTGCTTTCCAACGTGAGGGGATGGAATATCCTGCAGTCCTATATTTACTTTGGGGCGCTGCTGTTGTTGTTCCTGTTGATGCGGCTGGCGCGTAGGGTTAGCGATGATGCTGCGATGGAGTTGTCGCCGGGTTATGGGGCGGTCTAAGGAACGAACTAGGTTAGGGAACGAACTGCGCTAAGGAATGAACTGCGCTAGGGAATGAACTGCACAGCGGCTGCATCGCCTTCGAAGGCTGTGCCTAGCGGTGTGATGCGGGCGTGCTGCTGTGCGAAGGTTTGATCGGTCCAGTCCCAGCCGGTGTGGAAGAGGATGAAGGTGTGCTGGCCGGGGGCGTGGCTTAGGTGGTCGAAGGAGACGATGGGCAAGGTGGTGAACTGGAGCATGTGCTGCGCGGTGAGGGCGTGGGTGTCGTGTCCGTCCCAACGGATTTCCTGGGTTGCGTCGTAGACAAGCGTGAGGCGTGAGCGGAGGTCGGAGTCTGCGGTGTAGTACTGCGCGACTTCAAAGTGGCCGAGGCTCTGCATGTAGAGGCGTCCGTCAGGGTTGGCTAGTAGCTGAGCCTTGAGGGATGGGGTGAGGGTGAAGGTAGCGAGCGTCTGTGCGGTTTCCGCGGCGGAGGCACGGATGCGCTGGATGCCAGAAGCCGCGATCGCGACGAAGAGCAGTGCGACGGTGAAGGCGAAGGCGCGATCGCTCTTGAGGGTGGGAGCGAGGACGGCGGCCAGGAGAATGGAGATTCCGATGATGGCGCCGAGAACGTAGCGGACTTCGATGGAGTGGGTGACGAAGCGCGCGAGCAGGAAACCAAAGAAGGGAAGTGCGGCGAGGACGATGGCAAAGACGGCCTGGGCGTGAGGGAGGCCGAGGGTTTGCGTCTTCCAGCGATAAAGGCAACCGGCGGTGAGTGCGATGGCGAAGAGGACGAATGCTATGGCGAGAAGATGCTGCGTGGGCAGGCTTGCGTGGGTGTAGTCCATGAAGAGCGAACGGTAGGACTGGGTGAGGGTTCGAAGGCCGACGGTGCCCCCGTTGTAATAGTGCAGGCGGAATTGGCCGGCGGCTTTCTGGAACGGGAGCGCGAAGACGATGGCTGCCATGCCGAGCACGATGGCGAAGAGGACGGGCCAATCGAGGCGGCGGCGTTGGAGGGAACGGAAGAGCTCGGCTGCCCAGAGCGGGATCAGCAGCAGGATGCCGAAGTAATGCGCGTTGAGCGTGAGCGCGACGGAGAGAGTGAGAGTAATGAGAGCCGCGGTACGGGATTCCGGAGGGTTCGTGCTGGAGGGTTCGGCCTGGTTGGTTGCGGCCTGCCAACTGAGCAGAGTAAGTGCGTAAAGGCCGAGGAGGAGACCGTAGGGTCGTGCTTCTGCGGCGTAGAAGAGCGTGGCCGTGAGCGCAGGGAAGGCCATCGCGATGACGGCTGCGCGTTCACCGAGGTTGCGTCGGACGAAGAGGAAGAGGCAGACCTGCATGAGCAGGTATCCGAGCAGGGATGGAAGACGCAGGGCGAAGGCGCCTTGTCCGAAGAGCTTGGTGGCCGCGTGCGCGAGGAGGTGGTAGGCGAGCGGGTCCAGAGAGATGGGGCAGACGTGTTGGATGTGGATGAGCTGCCGGACGCTGCTTACGCTGTCGGTCTGGAGGACGAACATCTCATCCTGCGAGAGAAGTTTGTTATGGGACCAGGCGAGCGCGAGGGTTGCGGTGAGGAGAAGGATGCAGGCAGCGGCCAGCCGGGGGAAGCGCTGTTGGGGAGCAGTCGAGATTTGCGCTGCGGGAGTCACGCAATCTTCCGTGGTGAGATATCGCGGGGCGTTGCGGCTGTTCGGGAAACTGGCGCCAGAGTGGAGACGTTATGGGGGCTTTGTGGCAGGGTGGGGGTGAAGAAGTTTTCCAGGCGTGGCATGCGGATGAAGAGGAGTACTCCCATGACGAATACGGTTGAGACGAACGAGGCCATCAGCATGGGTTCGCGGTAGAGCTTCTCGGGATTCTGGACAGCACTTTCGGGCTTGAAGGCGAGCTTGAGATAGATCGCCATGGTGAAGGCGACGAGCGGGAAGCCGAGGATGAGCTCGATGCGGTAGCGGATGATGAAGGCGCCGAGGAAGAGCATCGCGGTGGAAGCGTAGAAGACTACGGAGACGAGCAGGGACTCCGGCGTATAGCGCTTGAAGGAGGCACGATAGGAGCCGGCGAGGGCGCTGTCGCCGCTCTTATGCAGCTCGGAGAGCTCGCTGAAGCGCTTGAGCGCCATGAAGTAGCAACCGATCATCCAGTAGGCGATGAGCAGCGAGACCGGCGGAACGATGATGCTGGTTACGGCGTACCAGCCGAGCAACATGCGCAGCGGGTTGTTGATGGATTCGGTGAGTACGTCGAGGTAGGGCACATCTTTGGTACGGATGGGTGGGAAGTTGTAGAGGCATCCCATGATCCAAAGGATGAGCGCCATCAGAGCGAACATTTTAGAAATGGTGAGGCCGATGGCGACGCCGACGATCATCATGAGCAGCCACTGAGCGTAGGCTGCGCCGATGTGAACGACGCCCCGTGCAGCGGGACGGTTCTTTTTGATCGGATGGAGACGGTCGAAGGGTGCGTCGAGGACTTCGTTGATGACGTAGTTGCTGCAGGCAACCAGCGTGATGGAAACGAAGGCGAGGAGCAACTTCCAGAGGAGATGGACGTTGAAGAGGGAGGGATCGACGCTGAGCGGGACTATGACGCCGGGCAGCACGAAAAGGTTCTTGATGGAGTGATCGAGCCTTGCAATGGCAAAATGGGCGCGTAGTCGCTCGCGGAACGATACTTGTGCGCGCACGTTAATAGGCATCGATGACGTGACTCCTTGCAGGTGCTTGATGATTGCTTCGTCTTTGGGTCAAGTATAGCGGAGTAGAAAGAAACGAGGATGAATAGACGCTTATCGGTCAGAACCGGTTTGCCGGGTGTTGACAGGCAGTTTGCGTCAAACTGTGTGCGCCGTGATTGGAACGTGGCACGAAAGATGTACATGAAACGGTATGGCTGGAGACTTATGGGGAGCAGGTCCTCTTTATTAGAGCGGGCCTGGTGGTCTGACGACGGCACTCGAGTTTGTTGTCGCTTTACCGGGCTGATGAGTGCCGGTTAAGTTGCAGAAATAGGGGAAGATAGCCCCGTAGACCGCGAACGTGCCTGATAGCATGAACGGATGGCTGAGGAGTTTCCTACTGCGAGTGCTGCTGTCGCGCGTGTTACTCGCAACCTTCCTGCTATTTATGTTGTGGTTGCGGTTGTCCTTTCGACCATGCTTTGTTTGCTGACGCCTCCTTTTTTTACTCCTGATGAGCCGAACCATGCGCAGCGGGAGATTGAGATTGGTCATAGTGAGGTGATCGCACAGCGATCTATGCAGGGTGCCGGTGGGCTGATTGATACGAACTTTTTGCAGGTGGCGCGTTACTTCGGAGATATCGAGGGCGGGCTTGCGGCACAGTATCCGATTGCGAGCGCAAGGCCGAATGGACGCGTGACGGTGGCGCAGCTTGCTTCTCAGCAAGAGATTCACTGGGCGCACGATACGGTCTTTTCCAGCTTTCCGAATACCGCGGTCTATCCGCCAGTGTTGTATCTTCCGCAGGCTCTTGGATGGCGGCTGGGTGAGGCTGCCAACATGACGATCCTGCATTCGTTGTTCCTGTCACGGTTGCTGGCCGCTTATTGCGCGATTGCGATTGGCTGGCTTGCGTTGTTGCTGTGCCGGAGCGGACGGTGGCTGCTGTTTGCGTATCTGCTGCTGCCTACGCTGCTGAGCTTGAGCGCAAGCTGCTCGCAGGATGCGTTGTTGCTGACGGCTGCTGCGCTTGCGATGGCATTGTTGTCGAGGGCTATTGCGGAACGCCGACTCCAGAGGGTTGCGGAACTATTGCTTACCGCGCTGCTGCTTGCGGTCTGCATAATGGCGCGGACGCCTTATATGCCGCTTGCCCTGGTGTTGCTGCTGCCAGCGCTGGAGGTTCGGGGGACTGAGTCGAAGCGGTTTTTCGCGCCTGTGCTGGGCGTTTTGCTCGTGGCTGTGCTGGTGGGCGGGTGGCAGCTGATGGTGCGTCCGTTGGGCATTATGCAGGCGAGTGCTGCTGACCCGGCGTTGCAGATGGCATTTCTGCGAACGCATCCTTTGAAGGGCTCGCTGCACCTTGTGGTGGCGACGGTTCATGCTGCGCCGAATTTGGCGGTGAAGGGGATGGAAGTGCTGGGGGTGAACGACGCCTTTCCGCCCTCGATTATTTATGCGCTGCTTTTGGTCGGTTTTGTTGGCATAGGGTGTTTTAGTCGCTGGGACGGGCTGAAGGAGTGGCGCTCGAAGGGCCTTCTGGTCTTTATTCTGCTGGCGGTTGTTGGAGCGATGTCGCTTGCTGAATACCTTATCTGGACGCCGCCGGGAGCGAACAGGATTGATGGCCTGCAATCGCGCTATTACCTGCCGCTGGTTCCTTTTGCTCTGTTTCTATTTTCAAGGGGTTTGCAGGGCCTGGCGAGATGGAAGGTCCGGGAGCAGCTTTTGTTGGTGGCAGGATGTGTGTTTTTGGCCGCAGTGCTCTACACTCCGTGGGTGGCAGCGCATCGCTTCTACGGCGTAGGGCCGGGAACTGCCGTGAGATTTGTTTTGAAGTAGGACAGCGAGCGCGATGCCTGAACGTAGAGTGGCAATCGCGGATGAAGCAGCAAGCTAGAATGAAACGACTTCAGGATTAGAGCAATCACGTGAAAAAAACAGCGGTAATTATCGGAGCGGGGCCAGCGGGTTTGACGGCCGCGTTGGAATTTTTGCGCAAGACGGATGTGACGCCGATTGTGCTTGAAGCGAGTGGCGAGATTGGTGGGATCTCGCGGACGATTCGCTATAAGGGCAATCGCATGGATATTGGCGGGCATCGCTTTTTTTCCAAGAGCGACCGCGTGATGCAGTGGTGGATGGAGATGATGCCGCCAGCGATTGGCGAAGACGGCACGCCTACCGGTGTCGAGATCAGCTACCAGGGCAAGCAGCGCAGCGTGGCTGTGCCGGCGCATCTGGAAGAAGAGCCGCCG
>Ga0302305_1001567_pt1 | contig 13123 bp, 8 predicted proteins | sample III_Palsa_E2_3_FD_198764 | JGI IMG/M metagenome (GOLD analysis project Ga0302305, IMG submission 198764) | Peat permafrost microbial communities from Stordalen Mire near Abisko, Sweden - III_Palsa_E2_3 | ecosystem: Environmental > Terrestrial > Soil > Palsa > Peat permafrost | place: Sweden... | reverse complement strand
GAATCGCGCGCAATCACGCTCCGGCGAAATCATTTTTCCACTATTCCCTTCGCAATAGGGCTTCTTGCAAAGCTCCCCCGAAGGGAGAGGGGACGACTTGTATGTATCTAAATCAAAAATGCTCTAAGCCCACTCCCCATGTCCGGGGGGATGGCGCCAACTGTCAATGCGCGCGCCGGCCAACTGGCCGATAGTAGGAGCCAGAATTCAGGCATCGATGCGGCGCACTGCCCCGGGCGGGCACGCCGCAGACGCAAGCCGAAGCATCGATGTTACAGGTACACCGGTCCAGGGGGCAGCGCCATGCAGCAAACAGAACGCGATTTTTCCAGACAGGTATCAGGTCTTGTGTCAGGTCTTGCCTGGCGCGGCGGACGGCTCGCCTTCCTGCTCGGCGCCGGCCTGGCACTGGCCGCCTGCGGCTCCAGCTCGCCTGTTGCCGGGACCAGTTCGAATTCCAATGGTGGTGGCGGCGGCGGCTCCAGCGGAGGGCTGAGCGGCAACCTGGGGCCGGGGGACGGCAACAGCACCTATCTGAACATCGAAGTGCCGGGCAGCAACGGCGATTCGGCCGGAGGTGTCGGCCTGCCGGTCGCCGGCACGCCGGCCAGCTACCCCGCCAACTACAACGACCAGGCCACCATGTATGGAGACCTGAGCTATGCCCAGCAGGGCCTGACGCCGACGCCCTGCACGCCGCCGACCAGCCTGAGCCAGCACGTCGCCTCCTCCAACCTTGGCTGCAACTACTTCAAGCACAACGGCCTGAGTCCGGACACCGTGGTGTCCAGCGAGACCCTGACCACCACCTACGGCGGCACCGTCACCATCCAGCGCGATGGCTGGGGCGTGCCCTTCATCACCGCCGCCAACCGCCAGGATGCCATGTACGGCGTCGGCTACGCCGAGGCCGAGGACCGGCTGTGGATCATGGACGTGCTGCGCAATTTCGGCCGCGGCCAGCTCAGCAAATTCCTGGGACCGGCGCCGGAGCTGTTCCAGTACGACGCCGCCCTGGCCGTCACCGCCGGCTACGGCGAGGACGAGCTGACCAATATGGTGAATACCACCGCGGCGGACTTCGGCGATCTCGGACCGCTGATCCTGCAGGACGTCGACGCCGATGTGGCCGGCATCAACGGCTATATCGCCAGCCTCACCGGCGCGAATGCCGCCAAGATCCCCACCGAATACGCCCTGCTCAAGAACGGCGGCTATCCGCCGCCGGCCTTCACCCGCAATGACGTGGTCGCCTCGGTCACCTTGCTGCAGTCCATCTTCGCCGTGGGCGGCGGCAGCGAAGTCAGCAACGAGGCCTTCCTGCAGCTGCTGGACTCCAGCGTCACCGCCGGCAACCTGAATCTGCCGGTCGCCGCCTGCCAGATGTGGCGCGACCTGCGCCACGCCAACGATCCGCAGGCCACGCGCACGGTCAGCGCCACCTTCACAGAGTCGCCCGCCAGCCTCAACGAGAACTGCCCGCAGACCCTGCCGGCCGGCACCGCGATCTGGGACGTGGGCAGCTACAAGGTGTTCGACGCCTACGACGCCGACGGCACCAACGAAAACCTGCCGCTGCCGCCGACCACCGCGACCGCCGGCGTGGACAACGCCCGCAAGACCCTGCTGGCGCAGCTGCTGTTCGGCGGCAAGCCCGGCGACAGCAAGAACCTGCGCGCCACGCTCCAGGCCGCCCTGCGCAGCCGCGGCCACGCCGCGCCGCTCCAGGCCCCAAACCGGGCCACGCTCCAGGCAAAGCTCCACCTGCCCTCCAGCAAACCGGCCAGGCGGCCGGTGCAGCTGGCGATGGGGCCGCTGGACATGCTGCATAAAGCCCTGGGCGTGTTCGGCGTGCCGCCGAGCATGTCCAACTGGATGGCGGTGACCGCCGCCAACACCGTGGACGGCCACCCGATCGGCGTGATGGGGCCGCAGGTGGGCTACTTCCAGCCGCACGCGCTGTGGGAATTCGCGGTGCATTCCACCGGCGGCACGCCGACCGACTTCGACGGCCGCGGCATGACCTTCGGCGCCATCCCCTACATCCTGATCGGCCGCGGCGTCGACTACGCCTGGAGCGCCACCTCCAACGACAGCGACATCGTCGACACGCGCGTCTCGCAGATCTGCAACATGGACGGCTCGGCGCCTTCGCTGACGCTGGTCAACGGCTTCCCCAGCGCCGACGGCTATCTCTACGACCAGGGCGATGGCAAGGGCGCGCAATGCCGCGCGTTCTACAAGCGCACCGACAGCTGGACCGCAACGCCGACGGTGGCCTCCATCGCCGGCCTGGGCGGCTCGCTGGCGCCGGCCTCGGTGCACCGCTATATCCTGCGCACCCACTACGGCCCGGTGTTCGCCACCGCCACCGTCAACGGCGCGCCGGTGGTGATCTCGCTGCAGCGCTCCAACTACTACAACGAACTGGGCGGCGCCGCCCCGTTCTCCCTGACCTCCACGCCGACCGTGCACGGCGTCAGCAGCTTCCAGCATCTGCTCAACGGCTACAGCGGCACCTTCAACTGGCTGTATGTCGACAAGCAGGACGTCGGCTACAGCGCCACCGGCCTGCTGCCGGTGCGCAATGCCGGCCAGTCGCCGGAGCTGCCTTCCTGGGGCAATGGCAAGTACGAGTGGGCCAGCGATGTCAGCTTCCTGCAGCAGAACCCTTATTACTTCAGCAACTACGGCGGCGACGTGCCCTTCCCCGCCCGGCAGGTGCCGGTCGCGGTCAACGGCGGTCCGCTCGCCGGCGGCTATGACGAGTGGCAGAACTTCCTGCAGTTCCCCCAGCATCCGCAGGTGGTGAACCCCTCGCAGGGCTACATCGTCAGCTGGAACAACTCGCCGGCGGCCGGCTGGTGGGCGGCGGACAACCGGCCCGGCTGGGGCCCGATCCACCGCATCGACACCGAACCGGTGCGTTTCAATAATTTCCTGGCCACCGGCAAGAAGTTCAATTTCGCCAATGTCGAGGAGATCGAGGCCGACGCCAGCTATGTCGATCTGCGCGGGCAGGAACTGCTGCCGCTGCTGCTGCAGATCATGCAGCAAGGCACCCTGACCGCCGACGAAACCACCGCCGCCACCCTGATGCAGAACTGGCTCAACGGCATCGCCTCCGACGGCACCACCCTCAACGGCAGCTCCAACGCCTGGATCAACGGTACCCAGGGCCTGGGCGCCTGGCGCCGCTCGCGCACGCCGGGCACCGCCGGTGCGACCACCTATGACAACCAGCCGGCGGTGGTGCTGATGGACGCCTGGTATTTGTACCTGATGAACACGGTGACCTCGCAGCTCGCCGCGCTCGACCCCGACATCGACCAGCCCTCGCTCAGCGGCGCCTGCATCAGCAGCATCCTGCTGTGCCGCCAGGATGCCCCGCGCGCACAGGGTTCCGCCTACGAGTTCGGCTGGTACCAGCCGATGTACCGGATGCTGCAGATGGCGCTCAACACCCCCGGCCATACCAACTACCAGACGCTGAAATGCGCCGGCACCGGCACCCTGAACGATTGCCGTAACGCCGTGCTCAGCGCGCTGGACAGCGCCATCAGCCAGCTCGGCGGCGTCTCCAACATGGCCAAGTGGAACGGCACGCAACTGCCCAATATGCAGGGGCAGAGCAAGGTCACGGTGGAGACCTACGACGACATCAAGCCCACCGATTTCAGCGCCCTGCCCGCCGAGCCCCTGCCCTGGGAAAACCGGCCGTCCTATCAGCAGATCATCGAGATCACTAGCGGGCGTTAGAGGCCGGCATAGCCGGTCATGCGCTAAGGAACCCCTGAACAATTTGGTCATCGTCACCCCCGCGAAGGCAGGGGTCCAGTTTGCTGTGTTTCCCTACGCAGAAATCAGAACTGGATTCCCGCCTTCGCGGGAATGACGATTGATCAGAGTTTCCCTAAGCGTTTGCCGAGCCGCTGTTACCAGCCAAACCCAAGGCCGTCGCCAGGAAATTCCGCAGGGCCGGCGACTCCGCATCGCGCTTCCAGGCCAGCAGGATGTCGGTACTGGCATCGCTCTGCGCCAGCGGCAGAAACACCACACCCGGCACATGGATCTGCCGCATCGACGCCGCCACCAGGGCCACGCCGACCCCGGCCGCGACCAGTCCGATGACGGTGGGCATTTCGTGGACTTCCTGCACCACGCGCGGCGCGAATCCCGCCTTCAGGCACAGTGCCAGGATCTGATCGTGCAGACCGGTGCTGACCGTGCGCGAATAGAGGATGAAGGGCTCCTGCGCCAGCGCCGACAAGGGCAGCCGCTTGCGCCTGGCGAGCGGGTTGTCCGCATGCAGCGCCAGCAGCAGCGGCTCGCGCAGCACCACGCGCGTTTCCAGCAGCTCCAGTTTCTCGTGCTGGGTGGGGCGGAAAAAGCCGACGTCGAGGGTTTCCTCGGCCAGGCGCTCGATCTGCTCGCGCGTGCTCAGCTCGCGCAGCTGCAGCTGCACGCCGGGGTAGGCCTCGCGGAAATCGTGCAGCACGCGCGGCATCACCGGGGTAAACGGCAGGGAGCCGGTGAAGCCGATTTCCAGCACGCCGCTCTCGCCGCGCCCGACCCGCTGCACCGCGGTTTTTGCCGCCTCGGCCTGGCTCAACACCGCGCGGGCGCGCGGCAGCAGCTCGCGCCCGGCATCGGTCAGGCTGATGCGGTGGCCGGCGCGCCCGAATAGCGGCACGCCCAGCTCCTGCTCCAGCGTCTGGATCTGCTGCGACAGCGGCGGTTGCGAGATATGCAGGCGGCGGGCGGCGCGGCCGAAATGCAATTCCTCGGCGACGGCTATGAAGTAACGCAGGCGGCGAAAATCCATGATACGGATAACATATCAAATCCATGTAAAAAGTATATTTGCCGTATTGATGACACACGACTAAGCTGCGCCACTTCTTGAGCTGGAGCGGTGCGTGCGGATCAAGCGTGGCCAGGTGGCGGTGGTGGCGGCGGGGATGTGCGCCTTCTTCAATATGTACATCACCCAGGCACTGCTGCCGGAGCTGCGGCGGGCCTTCGGCGCCGGCGTGGCGCAGGTCAGCCTCACCGTCACCGCCACCACGCTGGGCGTGGCGTTTGCCGCCCCTTTTGCCGGCAGCCTGGCCGACCGCTTCGGCCGCAAGCGCGTGCTGCTGGTCGCCCTGGCCCTGCTGACCCTGGCCACCTTCGGCGCCGCCAGCGCGGATCGCCTGGGCGTGCTGCTGGTATGGCGGGCCCTGCAGGGCATCGTCATCCCCGGCATCTTCGCCAGCGCGGTGGCCTACATCGCCGAGGAATGGCCGCCGGCCGAGGCGGCGACCATGGCCAGCCTGTATGTGGCCGGCACGGTGCTGGGCAGTTTCTGCGGCCGCTTCATCTCCGGCCTGGTGACGGATGCCTACGGCTGGCGCAGCGCTTTCCTGGTGATGGGGCTGATCAATCTCAGCTTCCTGCCGCTGATCGCCGGCCTGTTACCGCAATCGCGGCGCTTCACTCCCAGCACCTCCCTGCTCGCCTCGCTGTCGGGCGTCGGCGGCCATCTGCGCAACGCGCCGCTGCTGGCGACTTACGGCATCGGCTTCACCCTGCTGTTTGCCCAGGTCGGCACTTTCACCTATATCAATTTCTATCTCAGTGAAGCCCCGTTCGGGCTTTCCACCCACGCCCTGTCCTTCATCTTCTTCGTCTTCCTCATCGGCATGGCGGTGACGCCCTTCAGCGGCCGCTGGGCGCTGCGCTGGAGCCCGCGCAGCGTGGGCCTGGCCGCGCTGGCGACGAGCGTGCTGGGGCTGCTGCTGACGCTGAGCCATTGGCTGCCGCAGATCATCCTCGGGCTGGTGCTCAGCTCGGCGGGCATCTTCATCGTGCAGTCCCTGGCGACCGCAACCGTGCCGCGCCTGGCCCAGGGTGCGCGCTCCGCGGCGGTGGGCCTGTATCTCACCAGCTACTATTTCGGCGGCAGCGTCGGCGCCAGCCTGCCGGCCTCGCTGTGGTCCTTCGCCGGCTGGCCCGCCTGCGTGGCCCTGGTGCTGGCGGTGCAACTGTTCGCTGCCTTGTTGATTCACGCCACCTGGGCCAGACCTCCAGCACGATCCGCGGCGGCGCTCCCGGCACTCGGCGAGGCATAAACCGGCACCGTCAGACGCAAGCGATTCTCGTTACGTCAATTGCGGCGGATGTCTGTTAGCTTCTGCGCTCCGGGCGCCGCAAACGATATAAGTTTGGAACCGTTTCCGCGCTCCAGCACATTCCTAACTGGAGAACGCACCATGTCGCACCCTGTTTCTTCCGATCGCCGCCGCTTCCTCAGCCGCATCGCCCTGGGCGTCGCCGCGCTGCCGTTGCTGCGCCTGGCCCCGGCACAGGCCGCCGATCTACCGCACCTGAGCCCGGACGATCCCACCGCCAAGGCGCTGGGCTACACCCCCGACGCCAGCAAGATCGATCCAAAGAAGGAAACCGCATTCAAGGCCGGCAGCCATTGCGCCACTTGCGCACTCTTCACCGCCCCCACCAGCGGCGACTGGGGCGCCTGCGGCGCGTTCTCCGGCAAAGCGGTCAACCAGGGCGGCTGGTGCCGCGCCTACGCCGCCAAGGGCTAGTGGACATCCGGTCCAAGAACCGGTCATCCATGACCGGACTGTTCAACTAAGCAATACAAAAGCCCCGGCCACAACGTGACCGGGGCTTTGTCTCCAACCACTCGGAGATCAGGCCTTCAGCGCATCCTGCGCCGGCTGATAGGCATAGCCCAGCGTATCGGCCACGGCCTTGTACGTCACCTTGCCGCGGCTGACGTTGAGGCCTTCGCGCAGGTTGGGATCGTCCAGCAGCGCCTTGCGCCAGCCCTTGTCCGCCAGCGCCAGCGCAAACGGCATGGTGGCGTTGGTCAGGGCGAAGGTCGAGGTGCGCGCCACGCCGCCCGGCATGTTGGCCACGCAGTAATGCACCACGCCTTCTTCGACGTAGGTGGGGTTCTGGTGGGTGGTGGCCCGCGAGGTCTCGAAGCAGCCGCCCTGGTCGATAGCCACGTCGACGATCACCGCGCCCGGCTTCATCGTCTTTAGCATGGCCCGCGTCACCAGCTTGGGCGCCGCCGCTCCCGGCACCAGCACCGCGCCGATCACCAGGTCGGCCTGGCTGACCTCGTTCTCCAGCGAATCGACATTGGAGTACAGGGTGGTCAGGCGCCGCTCGAAGATGGTGTCGAGCCAGTTCAAGCGCGGAAGCGAGCGATCGAGAATGGTGACGTTGGCCCCCATGCCGACCGCCACGCGCGCGGCGTTGTAGCCGACCACGCCGCCGCCGATCACCACCACCTTGGCCGGCGGCACGCCGGGCACGCCACCGAGCAGCACGCCGTTGCCGCCTTGCGCCTTCTCCATGGCGTGCGCGCCTGCCTGGATCGACATGCGCCCGGCCACTTCGCTCATCGGCGCCAGCAGCGGCAAGCCGCCGCGGCCGTCGCTGACCGTTTCATAGGCGATGGCAATGGCCCCGGACTCGACCAAGCCCTTGGTCTGCTCCGGGTCCGGCGCCAGGTGCAGGTAGGTGAACAGCACCTGCCCCTCGCGCAGCATCTTGCACTCGACCGCCTGCGGCTCCTTGACCTTGATCACCATCTCGGCGCGGGCAAACACTTCCGCCGCATCCGGGACGATTTTCGCACCCGCCGCTTCATATAACGCGTCGCTGATGCCGATGCCCACACCGGCCTGCGTCTGAACAATGATCTGGTGGCCATGGGCGGCCAGCTCGCGCACACCGGCCGGCGTAAGGCCGACGCGATATTCGTGTACCTTGATTTCCTTTGGAACGCCGATCAGCATTCGCTTGTTCCTTGTGATGGCAGCAATGGCCCAGTTTATCGCAGGCCGCAGCGCGCCACAGGATCGCCGCCGGGAATTACCCGGGCGGATATAGGCAATCAATTCAATTTGTTGGAGATTCGATGCAAGGTCGCCTGCGTTACCGACTCGGCTTTCTGCTCGCCGCGGGCGGCATTGGCTTGTGCGGCTATGCCGGATTGCAGTGGCACGCGCTGCCGCATTACAGCGAAGAGGACCTCAAGACTTCGACCGAGTTGAATCTGCAGATCGATCTGGCACGGCAAGGCATCCGCGATCAGCCCGGTGCAGAGCAGATGGAGACGCTACGCCAGCGGGAACGTGCCGAAATCGAAGCCGAAATCAGCGCCGAACGCGACACTGTGCTGCGCTGGTTCGCCGCAGGTCTGGGGCTGCTGGTGATTGCTGTTGGTCAGGCGGTGATGCTGCGACTGAGCCCTTCCGTCGGTTAACCCTGGCGCCCGAACCGGGCTCGCGAGGCCCAGCGCACTCCATCGAGTGGCACTGGGCATCTCAAGCTGACCTCTTCCGTCGGACCTATTAATCCAGCAAGCCTGCGACAGGCCTAAACCACTCCATTTATGGTGGGCAGGTCCCGCCGGTGTACTTGACCTGGATGGTCGCTGACGACGCCTGCGCTGAATTCGACCCAAAAGCCGGGCCGGTCGCGGTTATGACCAGCTCATCGGTGCAACTGGTGCTGGACGTCGGCGCCTGGATGGTAAACGGATTAGTGACATAGCCGAAAGCATCAGTGTTCGGTACGGTGTACGCAGCCGGTGCAAGGATCGATCCGCCATTGCTCAGCGATGCGGAAATGGTCGTCCCCACCGCCGGGGCCTGCCACTGCGTATCGCCAACCGATGCATAGATAGTCAGGGCTCCTCCCAGCGGGACCGGGAGAGGGGGCGCGATACTGGGCGGCGACACGAAGGCAAGGGGGTTAATCGGCGTGTTTACCCTGGGATCCCCGGTGTTGACGGATAACTTCAGGTTTGAATCGCTCATGACGATCACAAGCTGTCCGCTGACTTCCAGTTCGGTCTGGTTGGGATCGCATGCGGGATCGTTGCACAGCAAGCCTACAAACAGACTGCTCGCCTTGTCCCATTGCCCGTTGTGGTTGTAGTCAACGTACGACTCAAATTTGCCATCGAAGACGCCGCTTTCGTTGTAGTCGAAAAACACTTCCGGCAGTGAAACGAAGAAGTCGCCATACGGACACTGCAATGCATTGTTCGAGGTGTTCTTCACGGAGACATAATCGCCGGTGCCATTGCAATCGTTGAAGCTCTCTTCGCCGATCGCATAAGCGGTGACCGTGCAACGATGATCATCGCAACCAAGACCGCCATTGAATGAACTGCTGGTTCCACAGTTGTTGTATTGATAGGTGGGACTGCCGTTCGGATAACCTGTGTAGGGAGCTAACGCCAGCGCGCTGGTCCGCGGATTCTGCGTGGTGAACGTCACGGAGCAGGCACCACCGGTCGTGTTACAACTCGGTTGAATGCTTCCGCATTCGGTGGTGAAGGCGATGGCAGTGCCATCCGGAACCGGATTGGCATACCGATCCGCAAGGCGCGCCGTCACCGTTGTGGTGTTGCCGTCAAAATTGTTGCCAATCAGATTCAGGACGGTAGCGGAGAGGGAGAATCCATTTTGCGTGGGCACGCCAGTCGAAATGGTCAGCTGACCTGATTGGCTGGTGAGGGAGGTGCCATTGATAATCGCCGTGACGCGCACGGTGGTATGTACCGTTCCCGACTCCACGGTCGTCTGCACATTGCCGTTGGCGTCGCTTTTTGCATTGGCGGGCGACACGCTCGCACCACCTGCCGTGGTGGTCAGCGAGAAGTTGACCTGCTGGTTCTGCACGGGATTGCCGTTGGAATCAACCACCATGAATATGACCGTCGACGTGTCGGTCAATCCGGTGCCCTGGAGCCCGATGGTGGTCGGGGTCGCCGACACGAACACGATCGACCCGAGCGTTGCCGGCTGGACATTGATCACGCCGGTCGCCGAAAGGCTGGTTGTGCCGATCAGCGCGGTCGCCGTTATGGTGTCGTTGCCGCTACAACCAGTGGCCTTGTAAGTCGTGCTGAAGGTGCCGGTCGAACTCGTCACCGGCGAGGTGATTTGCGCCAAGCCCTGGCTTTGACAGGGCGAGGAAAAGCTCACCGTCGCCGAACCGGCATAGGGCGTATTGCCATTGGCCGTATCCACGATGCTGAGCTGCAAGCCGGAACTACCACCCGCCGCCAACGGGGTTTGCCCGATGGCGATGACATTTGCGGTGAAGGAACCAGTGCTGGACAGAACGCCCAGGGAATAGGACGGCGTCGTCGATGCAACCGTGACGGCGGTCGTAGCGGACAGTGTCGTGCCAGTCGCAGCTGCGGTGCCATTGATGGTGGTCCCGGCTATGGCAGCTCCCGCCGAAAGCGTGGCGGTAATATTGCCATCGACGTCGGTAGTGGTCGCGTTGGGCACCAGCACACCAGCGGAGGCCGCGAAAGTCACCGGGTAATTGGGGATGCTGACATTGTTCGTATCGGTCAGCGTAGCGGTCAAAGTGACTGACGCCCCCGCGGTGCCGGCTGCGGCATTGCTCGACAGCGTTGAGCTGCTGGTGATGACAATCAGGTGCGCGGGCGTCTGCGAAGTCGTCCCGCTGGAACTGCCGCTGCTGGTGCCGCCCGAAGAGGAGCTGCTGCTGGAGCTACTGCTGGAGCTGCCGCTCGACGAAGATCCGCTGGCGGTCAGGGAAAATTTACTCCCTCCACCGCCGCACGCCGCAAGGCCAAAAGAAAACAGAACGGCCGCACAGGCCTTGGCAATCATCTGACCGCGCATGGAATCTCCCCAATCCGCCGCACTTTGCGGCACTTCCCTATGTTCCGATCCTAGCCTGAAATTTCAGCCAAAACAAGAAAATCGGCTATCTATGCAATGCAGTTTAAGAGGTATGCTCCCGGCTGCTGGGAGGTCCCGGTACCTGACGGTCCTGATCATGCACCGCGCAATCTTGAGGTGTGATGACAGGCGCGATCGGCCTGTCAGGCCCGCCCCGCCTGTTCCGCCTGCTCCAGCCCCAGGGTGCTGCGGCCGCGGCTGTAGCCGAAATAGATCACCAGACCGAGTGCCAGCCAGGCGAAGAAGCAGACCCAGTTGCTGATGGACAGCCCCATCATCAGCAGCCCGCAGGTGAGGATGGTAACGATCGGCGCCAGCAGGCCGCCGGGGGCACGGAAGTGGCGCACCCGGTCCGGCTGCTTGACGCGCAGGATCATCACGCCCAGGGCGACCAGGGCGAAGGCGAACAGGGTGCCGATATTGGACAGGTCGGCCAGGGTGCCGATATCGAGCAGGCCGGCCGGGATGCCGACCAGGAAGCCGGCGGCCCAGGTGGAGAAGTCCGGGGTGCGGAAGCGCGGATGGACCCGGCTGAACAGCTTGGGCAGCAGGCCGTCGCGCGACATGGCGAACCAGACCCGCGCCTGGCCAAGCTGGAACACCAGCAGCGAGGACACCATGCCGATCAGCGCACCCAGTAGCACGATGAGGCGCACCGTTTCCATGTGCAGCTTCTTCAGCGTATTGACCACCGGCGCGGCGTCGTCGAGCAGGGTCTGCCACGGCACCAGGCCGGTCAGCACCACGGCCACCGCGATATACAGCAGCGAACTGACGATCAGGGTGGCGATGATGCCGATGGGCAGGTCGCGCTGCGGATTCTTGCACTCCTCGGCCGCGGTGGAGACCGAGTCGAAGCCGATATAGGTGAAGAAGATGATCGAGCCCCCGGTCAGCACCCCCTGCCAGCCATTGGGCGCGAAGGGATGCCAGTTGTCGGGGTGGACCAGGTGGGAGGCGAAACCGACGAAGACCAGGATCGCGCCGATTTTCAGCAGCACCATGATGTTGTTGGTGCGCGCTGATTCGCGGATGCCGCGCACCAGCACGAAGGTCAGCAGCATCACCACGACGAAGGCAGGAATATTGAAGCCGGCGTGCCAGCCCGGGTCGTACAGGGTCTTGCCCTGCAGATCGGTCAGGCCGCCCGGCAGATAGGCGGGCGTGATCCAGCGCAAATCGGGTGTCACGCCGAACCAGTCAAGCAATCCAACCAGGTGGGCGGAAAATCCCACGCTGACCGCCATATTGCTGACGGCGTACTCCAGGATCAGATCCCAGCCGATGATCCAGGCGATCAGTTCGCCCATGGTGACGTAGGTATAGGTGTAGGCGCTGCCGGCGATGGGGATCATCGACGCCAGTTCGGCATAGCACAGCGCGGCGAAGCCGCAGGCCACCGCCACCAGGATGAAGGACAGGGCGATCGCCGGCCCCGCGCCGGGGCGGCCGAACGAGGCCGAGTGGTGAATCAGGTACTCCAGCAGGGGGGCGTTGAAGATCGAGGAAATCTCCAGCTTTTCACCGGCGATGGCAGTGCCGATCACGGTGAAGATGCCGGAGCCGATGACCGCGCCGATACCCAGCGAGGTCAGGCTGAGCCAACCCAGCGTCTTTTTCAGGCTGCGCTCGGAACTCTCCGAATCGGCGATCAGCCTGTCGATGTCCTTGACGCGGAACAGCGGTGATCCCATTACCTTCTCCCAGTGCAGCGGCCGGATATCCGGGCCGCTGCCGTAAATTTTTGAAGTTCGGCGGCTTCGAGCCGCTGCCGCCGCAAATGCCTTTGATCCGCAAGGCTCAGGCCAGGCACAGACGACCCTTCATTGGTGCAGCAGTTTGTGGTGATTATTCATTAGTGCGCGGCAGTAATACAGGAGCCGGCCGGGTATTTGAGGAAAGATTGCGGAAGTTTACGGTTGCTGCCGATCACGGCCGCATCAACGCAATACCAAGGGCTGGAGCCTGATGCACGGGAGCCGAAGGGGTACAACCCCGATTTTTTCCGAAAGGGCGATCAAGCTTGCTAAAATCGACCAACAAGCTCTGGCCCCCGTAGCTCAATTGGATAGAGCGCACCCCTCCTAAGGGTGAGGTTGCCCGTTCAATTCGGGCCGGGGGCACCATTCAGCCGTAAGCCGCTGTACCCCCCCAGGCACCTGCCCCTCAAAGAATAAAGGGCCGCGCCGCTGGAACGCGGCGCAGCCCTTGGGATCATGCACCCTGAAAGCGCGGTCTTTTCAGGGCTGCCCAATCGCCGCGCCGCCACCCTTCTGTGCGCTGATCCAGCCGTCCACCCGGGCGTCCAGCACGTCCAGCGGCAGGGCGCCGCCGTTGAGGATTTCGTCGTGGAAAGAGCGGATGTCGAATTA
>Ga0302305_1001565_pt1 | contig 13129 bp, 10 predicted proteins | sample III_Palsa_E2_3_FD_198764 | JGI IMG/M metagenome (GOLD analysis project Ga0302305, IMG submission 198764) | Peat permafrost microbial communities from Stordalen Mire near Abisko, Sweden - III_Palsa_E2_3 | ecosystem: Environmental > Terrestrial > Soil > Palsa > Peat permafrost | place: Sweden... | reverse complement strand
CGCGATGCCCACGTTAGCGACGATGAAACCGTCGCGAACATGGGGCACCCGGATTGTGCGACTACACGCGAGAAGCAGATCCTTCGCTGCGCTCAGGATGACAAATCTAGAGAAATTGTGCGGCTACGATATCCGGATTGTGTGGCTGCGTTACTTCGTTAGGGGTTGGACGATGTCGTCGAGGCGGGCGGGGGTGTTGGGGGTTCGTTCGAAGGTGGGGTACTTTTCGCCGGCGTGGTAGTTGAGTGGGATGACCTTGTAGTAGCCTTCGTTTTCGACGATGAGTTCGATGGCGGGGCCGTTGCCTACGGCGTCTTTGATAGCGGCTCGGAGTAGAGGAGGAGCGAAGGCGCGGCCGTTTACGGCGATGATCCTCATGCCGGGGCCGAAGCCGGCCTTGTCGGCGATGCTGCCGATCATGACGTCGGCAACGCGGCCGGCGTAGTCGATCTGCATACCGAGGGAGAAGCGGGTGTCGACCATGGATTCCTGGCCTTCGGTGAGTTGCTCCCAGTAGTTGGGCTTGTCGGTGTAGGTGAGCTTGTAGCCGCTGAGGGCGTCGATGCCGGCGAGCTCGGGGGCGTGGAGCTCGTTGGAGTCGAGACGCTTGCGGAGGAAGGTGGCCCAGTCGTTGGGGACGATGTTGTTGAGGCCGGTGACGATGTCGTTAAAGGTATAGGGCACGACCCTGGGGCCGGTGTTGCCGCCTACGCCTTCAAAGGCGGCGGCGAAGTCATTGAGGGACTTTTTGCCGTTGGATTTCGCGCGGATGGTGAGATCGACTTCCAGCCAAAGGAGCTCGCCTTCGTCGTAGTAGTCGGTGTTGCGACGCCAGTTGTCGTAAGGAGCGTTGAGGGTGTAGTCGTAGAGAATTTGCGCGCTGGTAGCGGTGTCCTGCAGGTCGCGCCAGGTGCGGCCGGGACGGAGATCGTTGAGGTAACCGGCGATGGTGGCGAGGCGGTCGATGTAGACGGAGGTGGGCCAGATGCCGCAGCGGGAGGTGAGGACGTCGCCGAGGTACTCGGTGAGGCCTTCGTAGACCCAAAGGAGATCGCCCTTCATGGGGGTTTGGTAGTCGCCGGTGGCGAGGCCGGCGGGGCGGCGATACTTGCCGTTCCAGGAGTGGGTGTATTCGTGGGGGAGAAGAAGACCGTTGGCGATGAACTGGCCGTCGTCTACGAAGGTCTTTTCGGCGACGCGGTCGTCGGAGGACTGGTGGTGCTCCAGGCCGAAGTGGGCGACCTGGTCAGAGAGCGAGACGAGGAAGTGATACGAGTTGTAGTGGCGCGACTTGAAGAGTTCGCCGGACTCGCGGATGAGCTTGGAGTAGCTGTCGATGCGGTCCTGGGGGAGATCGAGGTCTTCGGGGCCGTCGGCGGCCATGTCGAGGAAGTGTTTGGGAGTGACTTCGGTGGCGAGAGGGATTTCGCGGAACCAGCGGCCAGTTAAGACAGGCGAGTCGATGAGCTGTTCGAGAGAGACGGTTTTGAAAGCAGCGATGGGAGAGCCGGGGTAGGACGTTTCTTCGAGCGCTGTGCCGAACTTCCAGCCGGTGGGGACTTTGAGCGACGGCGTGATCATGAGCTCGGAGGCTTTGGCGTCTGCGGGGTAGACGATGAGCTCGTTCCAGCTCAGGAGAGCGAGTTTGGCACTGGTGCTGGCACCGGCGGAGTAGCCCGATGCGGCGGCGGTGGCGAGGAAGTCCATCTTGATGTTGAGCTGGGTTGTGCCGGCTGGGACGGTGAGGTGGTAGGCGTACATGTCGACTAGATCGCGTTGCCACTTGAGAGGCGTGCCGGTGGAGGTGGCGATGACGAAGCCGGCCTGGTTGTCGATGGGGCCGGAGGGCATGTGCTCGCCGGGGATCCACTTGGGATAGAGGAGCGTGAGCGGGCCGGGCTGCACGGGGATGGTTTCCACGGCGTGCAGGATTTTGCGCGGTGCGTCGGTGAGATCGACGGCGAGGGTGATGGGGGTTTGCGCGGATACGTGGGTCGCTGCGAGGCTGGCTGCGGCCAGAGCGGCCAAGGGAATGAGGCGGAACAACTGCATGAGGGCTCCTGCGGCCGAATTCGTTTGCCTAGTGTACGCGGCGAGACCGATGATGGGGGCTATGAGTGAGCTGAGAAGTGTGGAGATGCTGGGTGGGGATGCAGCGAAGATTGTTGGCTTTCTGCGGGAGATTGGGCTGGGTGTACGCCTGGCTCCGCTTGAGGGTGAGACGTTTTTGCCGGGGGTTTGTCTGGAGCCTGGCGGGTTGGTGGTAGATGCTGAGAAGCTGCTGTATCCCGGTGATCTGCTGCATGAGGCTGGGCATCTGGCGGTGATGCTGCCGGAGGTGCGGAAGATTGCAGGACCGGATGTGGGGATCGATATGGGGGATGAGATTGCGGCGCAGTGCTGGTCGTATGCGGCGGCGGTGCATCTGGGACTGGCGGCGGAGGTTGTGTTTCATGAGCATGGGTACCATGACTCGGCGGAGACGCTGATTGGGGTGTATCGCGAGGGACGGGCGGGGGTGGCTTTGCTGCAGTGGATGGGGATGACGCTGGAAGCGAAACGGGCGGCTGAGGCAGCGGTGCCGGGGTGGCCGAGCATGAAGCGGTGGCTGCGGGCGGACGCTGAGGTGTAGCACTCGGCTAGAATTGGCGCACGTCTATGAATCTTTACGCGATCGTACTTGGGATTATTGTTGTAACGCTGCTGAGCGTTTCGCTGGCTCGGCTGGGCAAGGTGAAGACCAAGGCCGACTACCTGGTGGCCGGGCGTAGCCTGCCAGCGTTTGTGCTGGTGTTTACGCTGCTTTCGAGCTGGATTGGCTCAGGCAGTTTGCTGGGTGGAGCGGAGAACGCCTACAAGCATGGGTTTGCCGCACTGTGGCAGGGCGGCGGCGGATGGGCTGGGCTGCTGCTGATCTACTTCATCGCGCCGCGGGCGAGGAAGTTTGCGCAGTTCACGATTCCTGATCTTCTGGAGGCGCGGTATAACCAGGCGGCGCGGGTGCTGGGTGTGATCGCGGTGTTGTTTACGTATACCGCGATTACGAGCTACCAGTTCATTGGCGGCGGCGATATTGTTCACCTGATCTTTCCGCAGGTGACGGCGGTGCAGGGGCAGTACATTCTGGCGGGGTTTGTGATTGTGTTTACGGCGATTGCGGGGATGGGCTCGGTCGCTTATATGGACGTGGTGATTGGGCTGCTGGCGACGTTTACGATGATTGCCGCGTTGCCGGTGTTGGTGCATGAAGCAGGGGGATGGAGTGGCGTTCGGGCGGTGTTGCCGGCGACGCACTTTCAATGGTTTGGCGATATTCGGCCAGTTACAAGCTACTTCGTTGGCCCCGTTTTGGCTGACGGCTCACGAGAGAGGGTGAAGTCTGCGCTTGAGATATTTCTGCCGACATGCCTGCTAATGCTCGGGAATCAGTCGATGTATCAGAAGTTTTTTTCGGCGAAGAGCGAGAAGGACGCGACGCGTGCGACGGTGGGATGGATTATCGGTACAGTGATTCTGGAAACCGTGATTGCCGGGCTTGCAGTCGTGGGGTCGGCTTTGTATCGGACTGGAGAAGTGCATGAGCGGCCCCGGGAGATTCTTGCTTACACAGCAGTCCACGGATTTGGAGGCTCTAAAGTACTGAGCATTCTCGGTGCTCTGCTGGTCGGAGCTATTTTTGCGAAGGTGGTTTCCACTGCAAATAACTATCTTTTCTCCCCAGCAACAAACCTGGTGAACGACGTTTTCGTGCGTTACATCAAACGAGATGCAGGGAATAAGCAGATCCTGCTGGTTTCGCGGTTGATGGTGGTTGCCTTGGGCCTATGGGCTTTATGGCAGTCGCTTGGCACAGGCTCCGTATTGGACAAGTCGGTTTACGCGTACACGATCTATTCTTCAGCTTTGACGCCGGTCATTCTGGCCGCCTTCTTTTGGAAGCGAGCTACAGCGGCAGGCGCAGTGGCCAGCATTGCAGCAGGGACTGTGGTGACCATCGGTTGGGATACAGTGGCGAAGCATCTACCGCAAACGATTGGGGCACGGGATGCGATTCTGCCGGCGTTGCTGGCTTCCCTGCTTTGCTTGTTTGTGGTGAGTCTTTCGACAACTGCACCAAGTGCGGAGCAGCTTGCGCCGTTTGCCGACTGAGGCAACGGCAGCGATTTATTAAATGTTTGCACATGGCTTTGCCACGGGGCGGCGGATTGCGTCTAATCGCTGACGTGGTGGGGAGCGATGCCCTGCCCTTCAACCTTTGAAACGGAGAAAATGCGATGCCCAAGAATGAGATTGCTACCGATAGTGCGGAAACGTTGCGCAAGCTGACGGGTGACGATGCAACAGCGACGTTTGAGGACGATCCGAAGTTTGTGGAGTCGAACCCGACGGGCAATGCTTCGTCTGAAAACGTAGAAGTGCAACGCGATACCGATGATCTGGAAGACAGCGAGGAAGAAGAGGACGACGAGGACATCGACGAAGACGATGAAGATGACCTTGAGGATGAAGAGGAAGAAGAAGACGAGGATGATGAGGACGACGACGAAGAGGACGATGATGAGGATGAAGAAGATGAGGAAGACGACGCGGATGAGGTGACCGCGTCGTCCGCGATGCTGGCGGCAGGGTCGGAAGTGGACGAAGAAGATGACGATGATGGCGACGTCGACCAGGGTGTGGATGAAGATGCGCTGGAGGAGGACGACATGGATACGGACCAGGTTGCGGCAGCGGGTACGGGCTACCTGTCGAGCCTGCTGAGCATCTGAAAGCAACGTGAGCTACGAAATGACATCGACGCAGAAGTCGCTGGCGAAGGGTTTGCTGGCGGGGTTGGTTGCCGGGTTGGCGGCAACGGCGGTGAAGTCGCTGGCGGAGAAGATGTATCCGCCACGGACGCACGGCGAGCCGGAACCGCCAGAAGTGTTAGCGGAGAAGCTGGCTGGGCATCGTTTGGACGATGACACCAAGTTCGTTGCCAGTGAAGCGATTCACTGGGGGTTTGGGGCGGTGGCTGGTGCGGCTTATGGAGCGCTGGCAGAGTTTTATCCAGCAGCAACAGCGAAAGAGGGAGCGAGCTTTGGGCTGGCTTTGATGACTCTGACGCACGAAACTGCGCTGCCGGCGATGGGTTTGGGTGCGGCTAGTGAAGACCAGACTGCGCGCGAGCATACGAGCGAGGCGGCGACGCATCTGCTGTTTGGGGTGGTGGCGGAGAAAGTGCGGAAGATTGTGCGGGGGATGCTGGATTGAGCGGAGTAGCTGAGATAAGAGAGCATACCCCGCGGGCTAAAGCCCCTTTCCTGGCAGGGAATGAGACCCAAGGCTAAAGCCTTGGGGTACCTGGGTCGTGCGGACCTTTAGATTCGTGAATCGACGTTTAGATCCGGTGATCCAGAGAGGATGTCGTGGCCGAAAGCCCGAAGCTGCATTGCTTGTTCAAGCGGCATGGCAGGTCCTTCGACTGCGCGTCTTGCATGAAGCCGCAAGACGCTTCGCTCAGGATGACGGATTTGTGGGGGTGTGGAGGAGAGCGGTCGGGATGACGAATTTGTGGGGGGTGCGGAGGAGAGCGGTCGGGCTTTGCCCGATACCCCACCCTGGCGCGATTTTGGTTTGAGGTTGGTAGGGGACGGTTGGGCGCGCCGAGGATGGGGCACTCGCATGACGCTTTGCTCCGGATGACAGTTCTGTGGGTTAGACGATGCTAATGTCGGCGGATGGAACATCCGGGACGATGTTCGGATCGTTTCTACTTTGACGGCAGTCCACTTGTGTCTTGCGAACGACGCGTTGGCAATCTTTTATATCGCTACAGAGATGCGGTCTTTGGTGCGTAGGACAAATGTAGCGCGCGTTACACTCGTTGGGCGTTGGTGACGTATTGTTGTTCAAACACTGACACGGGGGTAACGCCGCTTTGAATCGGAACAGATCGAGGCACGTGGTGATAGCCGGGGCTGGCCCCGGTGGGTTGGCGGCAGCGATGCTGTTGGCGCGGTCTGGGGTGAAGGTGACCGTGGTCGAGAAACATGCTCGCGTGGGTGGGCGAACGGCGACGATGGAGCAGGACGGCTACAAGTTCGACATTGGGCCGACGTTCTTTTTGTATCCGCAGGTATTGCGGGAGATCTTTTCGTCTGCGGGATACGACCTGGAGACGGAAGTGCCGATGAAGCGGCTTGATCCCCAGTACAGGCTTGTGTTTGGGGCGGGTGGGGAGTTGCTGGCTACGCCGGATATGGCTCGAATGGAGCAGGCAATTGCAGCGATCTCTCCGGCGGATGCGGTGGAGTTCAAGAACTTTATGACGCAGAATCGTACGAAGCTGGCTAGCTTTTTGCCGTTTCTGCAGCAACCGTTTGAGAGCTGGCGCGACCTGATGAAACCGGACATGTTGAAGCTGCTGCCGCTGCTGAAGCCTTGGCTATCGCTCGATGGCGATCTGCGGACGCACTTCAAGGATGAGCGGATTCGGCTGGGGTTCAGCTTTCAATCGAAGTACCTGGGGATGAGTCCGTTTCGCTGCCCTTCCCTGTTTTCGATACTGTCGTTTTTGGAGTATGAGCATGGGGTGTTTCATCCTGTAGGCGGATGCGGCGCGGTGACGGCGGCGATGGCTCGGATTGCTGAAGAGATGGGTGTGGAGTTTCTGCTGGATGAGCCGGTGGAAGAAGTGCTGGTGGAGAAAGGCACGGCGGTTGGTGTGAAGACCAATAAGCGCCGGATACAGGCCGATGCGGTGGTGATGAATGCGGACTTTGCCGATGCGATGCGGAAGCTGGTGCCGGCGAAGCATCGGCCGAAGTGGACCGATAAGACGATTGAGCGGAAGAAGTTTTCTTGCTCGACGTTCATGATGTATCTGGGGATTGAAGGGCGATACGAGGATGTGTCGCACCATACGATTTACCTGGCGAAGAACTACAGGCAAGGACTGCGCGATATTGAGGACCTGCACCGGTTGTCGAATGACCCTTCGTTTTATGTACAGAATGCTTCGGTGACGGATGAGACGCTTGCGCCCGAAGGGCACTCGACGCTGTATGTGTTGCTGCCGGTGACGCATGAGAGTGAGTTCATCGACTGGCGCGAGGAGACGCCTCAGTTTCGCAAGCTGGCGTTGCGACAGTTGGAGAAGATTGGCATAACCGATATAGAACGGCGCATACGCACGGAGCGCGTGGTGACTCCGGCGGGGTGGCGTGAGGAGTTTGGGCTGCACAAGGGAGCGACGTTTTCGATGGCGCACTCGCTGGGGCAGATGCTGCACCTGAGACCGCATAATCGGTTTGAGGATGTGGCGAATATGTACCTGGTCGGTGGAGGGACGCATCCGGGATCGGGGTTGCCGGTGATCTTTGAGTCGGCACGTATCAGCTCGAAGCTGTTGCTGCAGGACCTGGGCATGGAAGCGCAGTGGAACTCTGCTCCGGTGCTGGCGGTAGACGACGACATGATGCAGGTGGCTTCTTGAACATAGGCCTGCACGACGCGATGGTGGAGGTAAGCGCCGACGCGTGTGTTGGGAGTTGCTCGATTGGCGTTACGGTGAATGAGGTGCAGCGTAGCTGGGCTGCGTTGCCGGTGGGCTCGCGGTTGAAGGTGTTGCGCGAAGCGCGGCTGCGTATGGCGGAGCGTGGCGTGGAGTTTGCAGAGGCGATATCGCCGCGACTGGCGCGGTCGAAAGCGGACACGCTGGTGACGGAGTTGCTGCCGCTGCTGGATGCCTGCAGATTTTTAGAGCGCAATGCGGAGAGGTTGTTGGAGCCGAGGAAGCTGGGGCGTGGTGGACGTCCGTTGTGGCTGAGCGGCGTGTGGGCGGAGGTGCATCGTGTTCCGGTGGGGCATGTGCTGGTGATTGCGCCGGCGAACTTTCCGTTGTTTCTTGCGGGAGTTCAGGTGCTGCAAGCGCTGGCTGCGGGTAACTCTGTGACGTGGAAGCCGGGAGCGGATGGGCGTGCGGTGGCGATGCTGGTCGCGCATAGCTTGCATGATGCGGGATTGCCGGACGGGTTGCTGGGCGTGACCGAAGAGAGCGTAGAGGCTGGGCAGGAAGCGATGTCGTGGGGGCCGGACAAGGTGGTGTTTACGGGGTCGCAGGCGGTGGGCGAGGCGGTGTTGACGAGGCTTGCGGAGATGGCGACGCCGGCGGTGGTGGAGATGTCTGGCGCGGATGCGGTGGTGGTGATGCCTTCTGCGGATTTGCAGATGGTGGCGAAGGCGGTGGCATTTGGGTTGCGGTTGAATGGTGGAGCGGTGTGTATGTCTCCGCGAAGACTGTTTGCGCTGCCGGAGACGATGGAGATGCTGAAGCCGCTGGTGGTGCGGGCTTTGGCGGATGTGTCGCCGGTGAAGCTTGAGGCGCGGACGGCAGAGATGCTGCGACGGATGGTTGGCGATGCGGTTGAAGAAGGTGCGTCGCTGGTGGGGTCGGTGGATGTGGACGCGCAGCGACCTTTGCTGATCGACAACGCGAGCTCGGAGATGGAGATTGCGCGGAGCGATGTGTTTGCGCCGGTGATTTCGTTGATCGCGGTGCCGACGATGCTGCATCTGTTTGCGGCGTATGCGCGGTGTGAGTATGCGCTGACGGCGGCGATCTTTTGCGGCAAAGGTGATTTTGAAAAGGCGCGCATGCTGGCGAGAAGTTTGAAGGCAGGGACGGTGTTGATCAATGATGTGATCGCGCCGACGGCTGATCCGCGTGTGCCGTTTGGTGGGCGTGGAGCGAGTGGCTATGGGGTGACGCGGGGCGCGGAGGGTTTGCTGGAGATGACCGCGGTGAAGACGCTGCTGGTGCGGAAGAGTGGACGTGCTCGGCACTTTGATGCGACAAGCGATGTGGATGTGCCGATGTTTGAAGGCATGATTCTTGCGTCGCATGGGCGTGGATGGAGAGCACGGTTGGATGGGTGGATGCAGTTGGTAAAGGGTTCACGCAAGGCCAGGAAGTAAGGAGCGGAAGCGATGCGGGTTGGAGTTGTGGGATCGGGATTGGCGGGGTTGGCGGCGGCTTGTACGCTCGCGGCACGTGGGCACCAGCTGACGGTGTTAGAGAAGAACGCGTGGCTTGGAGGCAAGGCGGCGCAGTTGCGCGAAGGTGGGTTCCGGTTCGATATGGGGCCTACGATTTTGATACAGCCTTCGGTGTTGCGAAAGATCTTTGCCGAGGCGGGGAAGAACCTGGACGACTATGTGACGATGGTGCGTTGCGATCCGCAGTGGCGTTGTTTTTTTGAGGATGGATCGACGATTGATCTGCTGGATGATGCGAGTGCTATGTCTGCGAACCTGGAGATGCGGTGGCCGGGAATGGGGGGGAAGTATGCGCGGCTGATGGAGCTTTCGAAAGAGCTGCATGAGATCAGCGACAGGTTTTTCTTCTGGAAGTCGGTTGGGTCGATGCGCGATACGTTCGAGGTAGGTGGGGCGTTCGACCTGAAGGTTTTGAAGGATGTGATGAAGATGCGGCTGGGCAAGACGGTCGCGGGAACGATTCGCGAGTTTATTCCGGATGCGAATACGGCACAGATGCTGGACCACATGGTGCAGTATGTGGGATCGAGCCCGGATGCTTCACCTGCGATTTTGACGGCGATTGGACATATGCAGATGCAGGAAGGCATCTGGTATCCGATGGGTGGAACGCGGGCGATACCGGAGGCGATGGTGAAGCTGGCCACCGAGCTGGGTGTGGTGTTTCGTACGGAGACTGATGTGGCGCGGATTCTGACGGAGGGCTCGAAGCAGGAGAGCGTGACGGGGATTGAGACGACGGCGGGTGAAGTGCTGGCGTTCGATGCGGTGGTGAGCAATGAAGACGCGGTGCGGACGCATCGCGAGTTGCTGAAAGGGACCGCAGCCGCGAAGAAGTTTGACCATGCGCGGACGTATGAGCCGGCTTGCTCTGGCGTGGTGTTGTACCTGGGATTGAAGAAGCGGTATGAGCACCTGGCTCACCATGACTTTGTGTTTTCGCGCGATCCGGAAGAGGAGTTTCACCACATCTACAAGCTGGGTGTGCCGGCGCCTGATCCTACTTGTTATTTAGCTTGTACGGCGGGGAATGATCCGGCGAGTGCGCCTGCGGGCGGCGAGGCGATGTATGTGCTGGTGCATACTCCATACCTAAGGCCGGGGCAGGATTGGACGAAGATGTTTCCGGGATACCGGCAGGTGATTCTGGATAAGCTGAAGCGGACGGCAGGTTGCGAGGACCTTGAAGAGCGCATTGTGTTTGAAGCTGCGCTGACGCCGCAGGATATTCATGATCGCTATCGGGTGTTGAATGGGGCGATCTATGGGATCTCGTCGCATGGGCGATTTATGGGGGCGTTCAAGCCGGCGAACCGTAGCCGCGAGGTGGAGGGTCTGTACCTGGCTGGAGGCGCGGCGCATCCGGGGCCGGGGATGCCGATGGTGATGATGTCAGGCTGGATTGCGGCGGATTCGCTGGATGCGGATGCGAAGAGCGGCGCGCTGACGGCGGCGTAACGAGGAGTCTGACACAATGAGCTATGCCGCTTGAGCATGAGGTTCCGCCGATCTCTTCGATAACGCTGCGGCTGTTTACGCGCATCGTGCGGTTGTACTTTCGGCGGCACTTTCGGTCGGTGATGGTGCAGCATGCGGAGCGGCTGGCGACGGCGAGCGGGCCGCTGATTGTGTATGCGAACCACTCGTCCTGGTGGGACCCGATGGTGTCGATTTTGCTGGCGCAGACGCTGCTGCCGGGACGCAGGCACTATGCGCCGATGGATGCGGAGGCGCTGGCGCGGTATCCGATACTGCGGAAGCTGGGGATCTTTCCGGTAGAGATGACGACGGCGCGGGGAGCTGCACAGTTTCTGCGGACGGGACAAGCGATACTGCGCGACGGTGGCGTGCTGTGGGTGACGCCGCAGGGGCGGTTTGCCGATCCGAGGGCGTGGCCGCTGGCGTTCAAGCCGGGGTTGGCGGCGCTGGCGTTGCGCGTGCCGGAGGTGACGCTGCTGCCGCTGGCGATTGAGTACACGTTCTGGGATGAGCGGCTGCCGGAGACGCTGCTGCATGTTGCTCCGGCGGTGCGGCTGGATGAAGGGTTGGCTACGGAGAGTGCTACGAGAAAGCTGGAAGCGGAGCTTGCGACGGCGATGCTGGCGTTGCAGGCGGCTTCTATGGCGAGGGATGCGGCGGCGTTTGCGGTGTTGCTGACAGGTGGGCGTGGGACGGGTGGGTTCTATGCGCTGGGTCGCCGGGTAAGGACGATGTTTGGCGGCAAGCCCGTTCGACTGGATCATACGAAGCGCGACGAATTGTAGGAATGGTGGCGAAGAGCGTGGGAGAATAACGCATCATGCTGCTGGAAATTTTGCTTGCGCTGGTGGTGGTCTGCTCCGTAGTGCCTGCGGTGTTGTTCGTTGTGAATTTGGGGCGGTACAAGCTGCCGCGGTTTGGCAACTCTGAGGACGTGCGCGTGACGGTGTTGATTCCGGCACGGGATGAAGAGCAGAACATTGGGGCGTGTCTGCGGAGCGTGCTGGCGAGCCGCGAGGTCGACCTGCAGGTGCTGGTGCTGGATGATGACTCTGCCGATCGCACGATGCAGATTGTGCTGGATGTGGCGAAGGGCGATGGGCGTGTGGGGTTGCTGCGCTCAGGCGTGTTGCCGCGTGGGTGGAACGGCAAGCAGCATGCCTGCTGGCAGTTGGCGCAGATGACGAACGCTCCACTGCTGCTGTTTCTGGATGCGGATGTACGGCTTGATCCGTGGGCCATTGCGCGTTGCGTGGCGACGCTGCGGAAGAAGGAGCTCGCTTTGCTTACCGGGTTTCCGCGACAGATTACGGTGGGGTTTCTGGAGTGGCTGCTGCTGCCGCTGATTCACTTTGTGCTGCTGGCGTATCTGCCGATGGGACGGATGCGGAAGTCGAATAGTGCGGCTTACGCGGCAGGCTGTGGGCAGTTCATGCTGGTAGAACGTGAAGCCTACTTCGGCTGCGGGGGACATGCGGCGATTCGGCAAACACGGCATGATGGATTGCGGTTGCCGAAGCTGTTTCGTGAGCATGGGTACAGCACTGACCTGGTAGACCTGACGACGCTGGCTGAGGTTCGCATGTACCACACGGCTGGTGCGGTGTGGAGTGGACTGACGAAGAACGCGACCGAAGGCATAGGATCGCCGGCGAGGATTGTGCCGTTTACGCTGCTGCTGTTGCTGGGGCAGGTTGTGCCGTTGATCGCTGCGGTGATGTGCGTGTTGCTGATGATTTCGGTGACGGTTGTGGGCGCGACGTATGACGATCCGTTGCAGATTGCCGCGTTCTTTTTGCTGATTGGGTTGTCGCTGGTGTGCAGTTTTGTGCCGCGTCTGATTGCGGTGAAGCGTTTCAAACAGCCGCTGAAGTCGGCTTGGCTGCATCCGCTGGGGGTGGCGTTGTTGCTGGTGGTGCAGTGGTGGGCGTTGCTGCGGCAGGTGGTGGGACGGCCGGTGGGGTGGAGGACGCGGACGTATTCGAGTGGGACGGGGGAAGAGGTTGGCTAGACGCCTTTTTTGCGGGGTTCCCAGATGTACTTGTGGATCTGGAGGCTTAGGCGGGCGGGTAGGCCGTCGGCCAGGAGCCACTCGACGACGAGGCGGGGGTCGAGGGTGGCGTTGTCGGTGGAGCGCTGGTCGGTGGGGGTTTTGCTGAAGGCGGGGCTGAGCAGGATGCCGCCGCACTTGGTTTCGAGGGCGTGGGTGCGGACGAAGTCGCGGGCGAACTCGTAGTCGGCGCGGTCGGAGAGGACGAACTTTACTTCGTCGCGCGGGGTGAGGGCGGCGAGGTTGGCGAGGTTGAAGCTGTTGGCGGCGGAGCCTGCGCCGGGGCATTTGACGTCGACGATCTTGTGGACGAGTTTGGGGACGTCGGCTAGGGGGCGCTCACCGGAGGTTTCCATCATGAGGGTGTAGTTGGCGTCGAGGAGACGCTGCATGAGCGGAAGGAGCTCTTTGTGTTGCAGCATGGGTTCGCCGCCGGTGAACTCGATGAGGGGGCAGGGTTGGAGGGCTTCGATCTGGGCGATGATCTCGTCGGCGGTGAAGGGCTGGCCGCCGGTGAAGGTGTACTCAGAGTCGCACCAGGCGCAGCGGAGGTTGCAGCCG
>Ga0302305_1001561_pt1 | contig 13138 bp, 10 predicted proteins | sample III_Palsa_E2_3_FD_198764 | JGI IMG/M metagenome (GOLD analysis project Ga0302305, IMG submission 198764) | Peat permafrost microbial communities from Stordalen Mire near Abisko, Sweden - III_Palsa_E2_3 | ecosystem: Environmental > Terrestrial > Soil > Palsa > Peat permafrost | place: Sweden... | reverse complement strand
TCTCGTGGCCGCGCATCGTAATGGACGACACGAGCCGCGGATCGAAAAAGCGGCAGCCGCTCGACCCCAGCACGCCGGCAAACGCATTCATGATGATCTTCAGCGCCTGCGACAGTGGCTTGTTCTTTTGCCGTTTTGCGGCCTCGCGTCCTAGCGAAATCTGACTCACGATAGCGGGCAGGCTGTGCTTGCTGCGTGAGAAACGCGCACCGCGGAAGCCTGCGACGGAGCCGCTTTCATCGGGGTTGTTCATCCCCTCCACCAGCCCCACAGGGTCTATCAGAAACGTGCGGATAATCGAGGGGTAGAGGCTTTTATAGTCGAGCACCAGCACGGAGTCGTAGAGGCCGGGTTGCGAATCCATCACGAAGCCACCGGGGCTTGCTTCCTCGGTAACCTCGCCGAGGTTCGGCGCGATATAGCCCTGACGGTGCATCAGCGGCATGTACAGGTGCGTGAAGGCAGCCACCGATCCGCCGCTGCGATCCGCGGCCAGCCCGGTCACCGTGGCCCGTTCCAGCAGGAACGTCAGCAGCTCGGTTTTGGCGAAGATCCGCGTGACGAGTTCGCAGTCCTTCAGGTTATAGCGCGCGAGAGCGGGCTTGTCTTCGGCGAAGCGGCGATCGATTTCCGCCATGCGTTGATACGGGTTGTTGATCGCCTTGCCTTCGCCCAACAGCTCCTGCGCCACATATTCGAGGCTGAAGCTTGGAAAGCTCCAGGTCGCGGAACGCAACGCTTCGATGCCGTCGATGATCAACCGCCCAGCGGCCGCGGCGAAGAAATGGTTCTGCTTGCCGCCGTGTTCACGCCACTCCATCACGTCGCCGCCGCGCCCGAGGCGCAGCGGAACGGCGTAGCGCTGTGAATGCTCCTGCAGGACCCGCAGATCGAACTGCACCAGATTCCAGCCGATGATCGCATCGGGATCGTGCTGTTCCGTCCATTCGTTGAGTTTCTCCAGCAACCGCGCGCGACTCTCGCAATACTCGAGATCGAAGTCGAGCCCGCTCGCATCGCCATTGGCTGGGCCCAGCATATACACCTGACGTTGCCCGCAGCCTTCCAGCGCGATGGAGTACAACTCGCCGTGCGCAGTGGTTTCGATATCGAGCGAGACCAGCTTCAACGCCGGGCGATAAGCGGCGTCCGGTTTCATTTCGCCGTTGAGCCAGCGGCCTTCGCCATCCGGCTCGCCGCCGAACCAGACGGGCGCCGTGATAAAGCGCTCCATCAGATAGCGTTCATGCGGACGGATGTCCGCCTCGTAGACATCGACGCCATACTCCCTCAACTGCTTTTCGAGCTTCAGCAACTGGCGATATTGACGGCAGTACAGCCCGAGGACCGGGCGCTGACGAAAATCGGTCAGGGCGAGGGGCCGGAGTTCGAACTGGCGTTCGTTGCGCAATACCCGTTCAGCGAACTCGCGCTGCTCGGCCGGAATGAACGCTACCGACGTCTGAGGCGGCAGGCGCAGGTGGTGCGGACCGCTCGCGGTCGCCAGCCAGAAGTCGACTTCTGTGCCAGCCGGCGTGTCGCGCCAATGTCGGGTCAGAAGGAAACCCTGCTGTTGTTGAACCACACTGCAACCTTTTATGAACCCGTTATAAAACTGTTTATTCGACTATTTTACTTGCCAATTTGGCCAGGACCGCGTCTTCAGGACTGTGCGGAACGCCGCCGGCCGCCTCGCGGCAGCTTGGGTGGCGAGCTGTCGGCGGAAAACGCTGTAAGTCTGCGCAGGGCTAAACTTCGTCGAAAATACACTAAACAACGCCGAAAATCCTGCTGTTACGTGCTTTCGCGACGTGGAACACGGTGGCCTGACAGCGCGCTCCGGCCGCCTCTGTGAGGTCCCTGCACCCCGAAATGGGCTTCTGGAAGCTGGGAACTGAGCCAGCCGCCGGCCTGTCGTAACCTCCTGAAGGCGCGTGCGGCCGGGCAATCAAGGGTCCGGGGGGTTTGCGCAGAAGCGCCTGGATGAGGTAGGGTGGCGGGTCTGGCGCTGTTTGAAGGCGCTGGTTCTATCAATACAGAAAGGGATGTTCAATGAACAAGCAGGAACTGATTGACGCAGTTGCGGCTGCGACGGGCGAAAGCAAAACGGCCACCGGCAAGTCGATCGACGCGATCATCGAAGCGGTGACGAGCGCAGTGTCCAAGGGCGAAACCGTCCAGCTGATCGGCTTCGGAGCCTTCTCGACCGGTTCGCGCGCTGCACGCGTCGGCCGCAATCCGTCAACCGGCGCGGAAATCCAGATCGCCGCAGCCAAGACGGTTAAGTTCGTCGCCGGCAAGGCATTCAAGGACGCGGTTAACGCCTCCTGATCGCTCCGTCGATCCCGCGCAGCTAGCCACTCCCACGGGGGAGGCGCTGCGCGGCGCTTGCGGGCTCATGGCACGCCGGTCAGCTGGCGCGGCGAGCCCGTTTCTGGGCCCGCTTCCGGCTTGCTTCCGGTTCATGAGCAATGCATTCATGCATCCGGCTATGAAACGGCGTCCGATCTGAGGAAATCCATCATGTACATCGCGATGAATCGTTTCAAAGTCGCTCTCGGTTCGGAGAGCGCGTTCGAAACGCTTTGGACGAGCCGGGACACGCACCTGAAGGACGTACCGGGCTTCATCGAGTTTCATCTGCTGAGAGGGCCGCGGAAAGAGGACCATGTGCTGTATTCCAGCCACACGGTCTGGGCCGATCATGCGGCATTCGAAGGCTGGACCAGTTCGGATGCATTCCGTGCGGCGCACCGCAATGCCGGAGGGGAAACCCGCTCACTGTATCTCGGGCACCCCGAATTCGAAGGCTTCGAAGTCATCCAGACAGTGAAGTAACACGCTGAAGGTGGTGAGGCCGCTTGTCCGCCCGCCGCCACCGTATCAATCTCCCGTCAGCACCACCAGATTCTTGCCGTCGCGTTTCGCCTTATACAAGGCCAGATCCGCTGCCTCGATCAATGAGGTCATCGGCGACTCCGCGCTTGGAACAACCGACGCCCCGCCGATACTGATCGTCACATATTGCCCCGTCGACGAATTCGCGTGCGGCACCTGTAATGCCTCCACGTGGCTGCGAATCTTTTCCGCCAGCGTGCGTATGCCCACGAGCGGTGTCCCTGGCAGCACGACCGCGAACTCTTCACCGCCAAAGCGCGCCGCAAGGTCGCCTGGCCGGCCGAGGCAGGCTTCGACAGTCGCGGCAATCTGCTTGAGCACTTCATCGCCCGCCACGTGGCCATACGTGTCGTTGTAGAGCTTGAAGTTGTCGACGTCGATCATCAGGAACGACATTTCGCTCTGGTCGCGCGCGCTGCGCCGCCATTCGGCGCTGAGATACTCGTCGAGGTAACGGCGGTTCGACAAACCCGTCAGACCGTCGGAATGCGTGAGTCGCCGCAACTCCAGATTGGCTTCGAGCAGTTGTTGCTGCGACTCGCGCAGCGCGCGATACGCTTCGTCGCGCTGCAGCAGATTGATATGCGAGCGCGAGTGATAACGGATGCGCGCCACCAGTTCGATCCGGTCCGGCAGTTTGACGAGATAATCGTTCGCCCCCGCCGCGAAGGCCGCGCTTTTGATGACTGGCTCTTCCTTGGTCGACAGCACGATGATCGGCACATCGCGGATGGCTGGTGTCGCGCGATAGGCTTTGACGAGCGTCAGGCCGTCGATGCCGGGCATCACGAGATCCTGCAGGATCACCGTCGGCCGCGTGTTGACGGCGGCTTTCATGGCCTCGTCGGCGCGCGCGCAGTAATGGAAGTCGATGCCGTCTTCGCCCGAGAACGCCTGCCGGATCGCCTCGGCGACGATCGCCTGATCGTCGACCAGCAGCACCATCACTGGCTGTTCCGCTGCCGGCGGCGTTTGCATGGCTCTGCGTGCTGCTTCGAGCGTCGCATCTGCGCCGTCTGTCGCGGAGGCCGCTGCGGCTCGCTGGTCAGGCGAGCCAGTCTGATTATTTGCCATTTTCACACCCGTGTTCGTACCCGTGGCGCAAACTCGCGCCACGCGTGTGTTGCCATTCATACCAATACGCTTCGTTCATCACTTTCATCATTTGACGCTTGCCATCAGTTCTCCCGCGATGCTGCCTAGCGGCAAGATCCGCTTCGCCGCATCGAGCGCAGCCGCGGCCTTCGGCATGCCGTAGACCGCGCTAGTCGCCTCGTCCTGCGCAATCGTGAGGTAGCCCTTCGCGCGCATCGCTTTAAGGCCGATTGCACCGTCGCGGCCCATTCCGGTCAGCAGTACGCCGATGGCGTTGCCGTACCAGTGCTCGACCACGCTGTGAAAAAACACGTCAACCGACGGACGATAGGGCGTGGCTGCCGGCTCAACGGTGTATTCGAGCGAGCCGGTGCGCGCGATATGCAGGTGGTCGTTGGTCGCGGCCAGCAAGACTTCACCGGGCCTGGGCCGATCGCCGCTCACGGCCACGCGCACCGCCAGTTCGGTCTGGCTGTCGAGCCATTGGGCCATGCCCTCGGCAAACGCCTTGTCGACGTGTTGCACGATCACAATGGAGCCGCCGAAATCAGCCGGCAGTTTGCCAAGCACCGCGGCGAGCGCGCCGGGGCCGCCGGCAGAGGCGCCAATCGCAATCAGCGAGGCCGCGCCGCGCGAGACGGCCGCAGCGGGCCGCGGCGTGGGCGCCACCACCGGCTTTTCGAGCAGGCGGCCAATCTGGTCGATCTTGGCGAGCAACGGTTGCGAGGCATCGGCGAGGCGGTGGTCGGCGAGTGTCGGCGTGTCGACTGCATCGAGCGCACCGGCGCCCATCGCTTCGTAGACGCGCCATGCGTTCGCGCCAACGCTGCTCGTCACGACGAGGATCGCACAAGGCGCCTGGGCCATGATGCGGCGGGTCGCCTCGACGCCGTCGAACTTCGGCATGATCAGGTCCATCAGGACCACATCGGGTGGCTGGGCGACGCAGAAGTCGACGGCCTGGGCGCCGTCCGTCGCGACCCACAGCACGCGATGTTCCGGCCGCAACGCGATCGCGCGGCGCATGGCTTCGACCGCAAGCGGCAAGTCGTTGACGATGCCGATGTTCATGTGTGCGCTTCTCCGATCAGGTCGTGCACGGCATCGAGCAACGCTTCGTCGTGAAAGCTGCCCTTTGCCAGATAGTAGTCTGCGCCGGCATCGAGCCCCCGGCGGCGATCTTCGTCGCGATCCTTGTACGACACGATCATCACGGGCACTGTTTTTAGCAGCGTGTCGCGCTTGATCAGCGTGACCAGTTCGATGCCGTCCATGCGTGGCATGTCGATGTCGGTCACCACCAGATCGAAATGGGTGCTGCGCAGTGCGTTCCAGCCGTCCATGCCGTCCACCGCGACCGTCACCGTATAGCCGCGCTTTTCCAGCAGTTTGCGCTCCAGTTCGCGCACTGTCAGCGAGTCTTCGACCACCAGCACATGTTTGCGGGTGCGTGCGGCGACGCCCTGGGCGCGCTGCACCTTGTCGAGCTGCCCGCCGCGCACGAGCTTATCGACCGAGCGCAGCAGGTCCTCGACGTCGACGATCAGCACTGCTTCACCGTTTTCCATCAGCGCGCCGGCCGCGATGTCCTTGACCTTGCCGAGACGGCTGTCGAGCGGCTGCACCACCAGCATGCGCTCGCCGAGGAAACGGTCCACCGCCACGCCGTAGGTGCCCCGTTCGTCGCCAATGACCACCACCGCCACATTGGCGCGCACTTCGGCGGGCGCCTCGGTGCCGAGCAACTGATGCGCGGTGACGAGGCCGACGGGCCGGCCGTCGAAGGCGAAATGCTGTTGTCCCTCGAGCATGTTGATGTCGCCACGGGCCAGCTCCAGCGTGCGGCGCACGTGTGCGAGCGGGAACGCGTAGGCTTCGCCGCCTACCTCCGCGAGCAGGCTGCGGATCACCGAGAGCGTGAGCGGCAACTGCAGGACGAAGCGCGTGCCATGGCCGGGTTCGGTCGAGATGCGCACCGTGCCGCGTACGGCCTTGACCATTTCGTGCACGGCATCGAGGCCGACGCCGCGCCCGGAAACATCGGTCACCTGGTCGCGCATCGAAAAACCCGGCAGCAGCAGGAAATCGAGCAGTTCGTGGTCCGACAGGCGCGCGGCCGTCTCCGGATCGGCAAGCTGCCGCTGGACGACGGCCGCGCGCACCGCGTCGAGGTCGACGCCCGCGCCGTCATCGCTCACGCTGATGAGCAGCTTGCCCGCGCTATGGCGTGCTTCCAGGGTCAGCGTGGCTTCAGCCGGCTTGCCGTCCGCGAGGCGCTGTTCGGGCGTTTCGACACCATGGTCGAGCGCGTTGCGCAGCAAATGGCCGAGCGGCGCGTCGAGCATATCGAGGATGTCGCGATCGATCTGCGTCGATTCGCCGACGATCGAAAAGCGCACCCGTTTGCCGAGCGAGCGCGCGAGGTCACGCACGATGCGCGGATAGGCGTGGGTCGCGTCGCCGAACGGGCGCATCCGGCATTGCAGCGCTTCGTCGTATAGCTGCTGCGCGAGGTGCGAGCTGCGCCGGTCGAACCGGTCGAGTTCGTCGATCCGCGTCGCCAGCAGATGCTGCATCGTGCCGAGGGTCTGCCGGACGGCGTCGAGCGCGGCCAGCGCTTGCGGATCGAGACGCTCTGCTAGCGATTCGAAGCAGGTATCGAGCGCGCGCGCCGCGTCGCGGTGGGTGCGTTTAACGCGCAACAGCGATTCCGCGAACGGCTTAAGCCAGCGCGATTCGACGAGGGACTCGCCGGACAGGCTCAGCAACCGGTCGAGGTTGTCGCTGCGAACCCGCAGCATGCGATCGGGGTCGCGCGGGCCGTGGACGTTCAGCGAGGTGTCGCGTGGGGCATCCGGATTGGCGTCACGCAACGGTGCGAGCGCGGGTGTTGGTGTGATGGACGGCTCCGCCGCAGGCGCTTCTTCACCGGCAAGGTCTCGCACGGCTGGCGCTGGTTCGTCGGAAAAGCCAACTGGCAGTCGGGCAACCTCAGCGCCGAGGATGGCGAGTGCAGCGCGCATCGTCGCGTCTTCGTCCGGTTCTTCGGGAGCGGCGTAGGTGTCGCCCCACGGCGAGCCAGCCGCGATGCCTGCGTGTGCAGGGTGCGCCTCGTTCGTTGCCGTAGCCTCAGTCGCACCGTACGCGGTGAGTCGGGCCACGAATGCGTCCACTTCCGCTCGCGTCAGCGCGGCCGCCGGATCGGCGTTGCCGGCGCGCAGCAGCAAGTCGGCCCCACGCAGCAGTTCATCAACATGCGCACCCGACAAAACCAGCGTGCCGCGCTGCGCGGCCACGAAGCATTCCTCCATCACATGCGCAATATCCACCCCGTCCTGCACGCCGACGATGCGCGCTGCACCCTTCAGCGAGTGTGCCGCGCGCATGCAGGCCTCGAGTTGCGAGGCATCGTCCGGTGTGTGCTCGAGCGCAAGCAGCCCGTCGGAGAGCACGCGGGTTTGCGTCTGTGCTTCTTCGCGGAACAGGTCGAGCAATGACCGGCGGCCCAGATCGTCGTCGTGACTCATCGCAGACTCCGGGCGAGTGATTCGAACAGACGGTCGGTGTCGAGCAGGCCAATCGTGCGCTCGTGCCATGCAAGCACGCCACATGAATGCGAGGCGCTGGCATGTGCGAGCGTCGTCGGTACCGGCAGCAGCGCACTGGACGCGAAGCGCACCACGCCCTCGACTTCATCTACCGGAAAAGCCACCGGCTCTCCGCGATGCGCGGCGACCAGCATGCGCGCATAGCTGTTGCGCGATGCGTATTTGCCACTGGACGCGCGATCCAGATGCAGCAGTTCGCCAAGCGAAGCGGCCACCGTCAGTGCGCCGCGAATATTGACGAGCCCAAGGACGACGCGATTGCGCCGATGCGGCAGGGAATGGATCGGCCGCATGTCGTCGACCTGACGCAGCGCAGCCGTCGGCAAACCAAGCCATTCGTCGGCAATGCGAAATACCAGCGCCGATTGCGTGGCCGCGGACGCGGCGCTCGTATCGGTTGCGCGCGACGTCTGCGACGTGCCGTCGTGAGGCAGCCCGCGCGGTTTCAAAGCTGCCGCCGCAGGCACGAGATCCGCTTCGTCGAGCGGCCGATCAAGCAGCCGTGCCGCAGCCTGCTCGAACACGGGGCAGTTGAGACAGCGCGAATGCTCGGCCAGTTTCGGGCATGAGCCGTCGCCGCGCGTGCCGATACGATTCCAGCAATCGTCGATGAACGTGACCATGCCCTTGGTCTCAATAGCGCCGTGAGCCATGCTTGCCTCGCGGTAGGTTCAAAGGGTCATCCGTTGCTTTCGTGGCGCTTGTCGTGGGCGTCATCTGGTGCGCCTTGGACGCGGCGCGCTGGGCACGTCGCATCAGTTGCTGCGCGCCGGCGCTGTCTCCCGTCATATCGAGCAGCGCGGCAAGGTGCGTGAGCGCCTCATAGTGGGCAGGCTCGAGATAGAGCGTCTTGCGGTAATAGTCGCTCGCGTCGGCTGTACGTCCCCGCGCGTCGGCGATCAGGCCAAGCAGATAGAACGCCTCTGCGTCCGTGCCATGCACGTTGACAAATGCCTGCGCCACCTGCTCAGCCTTGTCGAATTCACCGGCGTCGGCGAGGCGGCCTGCTTCGGCGAGCGACTCGTCCGGAACCGCGGAAGAGCCAGGTTTCGCATGGGCGCCAGCTGATCCGTGTCCATGCGCTTGTCTGGTTGCGTGTGCGGGCGGCTGGGTAGTTGCATGCGCAAACGTTGCCGGGCGCGGCGCCGGCGCGACCGGCTGCGGACGTGTCGCAAAGGAGGGCGCCGCAGCAGCACGTGTAGCGGCGAAAGCCCCCGGCGCGGCTTGAGGCGCCGCCGCTGTGTTGCCGGGTAACGTAAACGCGGGCGCGCACGGTTCCTCGGCCGGTGTGCGCTGAAACGCAAACGCCAGCGGAATGCGCGCCGAGCTAAGCGTATGACGCATCATCAAGCCAGTTTCCGCTGGTCCGACGAAGATCGTTCCACCGTCGGCCAGTCGCGCGTCGAGCAGATGGATCGCGCGATCCTGCGCATCGCGGTGAAAATAGATCAGCACGTTGCGGCAGAAAATGAAATCGTAGCGCGTGCCAGCGTTGTGCGACGGGTCGAACAGGTTCGCCTGCGTAAAACGCACCGCTTGCTGGATGCGTTCGTTCAGCACCCATCCGCCGTCGAGCGGATCGAAATGGCGGTCGCGAAACTCGAACTCGCCGCCGCGAAACGAATTGCGTCCGTAGACGGCTTTTTGCGCGAGCGCGATGGCGCGCGCACTGATGTCGAACGCGTCGACGGTAAAACGCTGCGCGCCGATCCCCGCATCGAACAGGGCCATTGCCACTGAATACGGTTCTTCACCGCTCGAGCAGGGCACGCTGAGCACCCGCGCCACACGGGCCGGATCGCGCGCCAGCTTTTCATTGACGAGCCGCGCCAGCGCGACAAACGCTTCGCGGTCGCGAAAAAACCAGGTCTCGGGGACCACCAGTGCTTCGATTAGCGCCAGGCGTTCTTCGGGCGAATCGATTAGCAGTCGCCAATAAGCGTCTACAGCGTCTTCGGCGACGGCCTTGACGGGGTCGACAGACAGCGTGAGGCGCACCCGGTCCTGCACCGCGCGCTCAAGGGCATTGATGCCGAGCGAGGACGCGTCGATCCCGGTCTCCTGGGAGAGCCAGGTTTCGAAGCAGGGATCGGTGGGGTTCATGGGGCGGTTCAGGTTGTTGTACGCGTCATGCGGTTCGCTCGTCACGTGCGTCAAGGTCCAGCGGGCGGTTGCGCTGCTTCGGCTTGCGGAAACAACAAGGCCTTCACTTCGTCGGTAAGCATTTGCTGTACCTCGACCCATTGCACGAGACCTACGCCGTCGTTTGCGACCGGCCCGAGCCAGCGCGCATGAGGCGTGGCGATACCGCTTTCGGCAAACCGCTCGTGTTCGATGCGCCGCGTCTGCGTGGCGCGCTCGACGATCAGGCCAAGCAGATGCTCGGACTCGCCGCCGTCATCGCGCGCTGACGCCTCGCCCCCGTCCGCAGCCCGGTAATGAACCAGCACCAGGCGCGTAGAGCGAAGTTGCCGCGCTGGGCGGCCGAGTGCAAGCTGCGATATGTCGATCACCGGCACCGTTTCACCATGCCGCTCGAACATGCCAGCCACCCAGGCGGGTGCACCGGGGATCGACTTGGTGGGCGCAAGCGCCAGCACTTCGACGATCCCAGCCGCGTCGAGCGCGTAGCGGTCGCCGTCCAGATCGAACAGGAGGAAGAGCATCGCGATGGCCTGTGCTTAGCGGGTAGCCGGCGTCACGCGTCGATCTTGAAGCGCGACACGCCGGTGCGCAACTGGTTGGCGACCAGCGTGAGGTCGTCGATCGCCTGCGACGACTGGCGCAGCGACTCGGCGGTCTGCTGCGCCGCCTCGGAGAGTTGCGACAGCGCCTGGTTGATCTGCTCGGCGCTGGTGGCCTGGGTCTGCATCCCCTCGTTGACCATCTGGAAGCGCGGCGCGAGCGTCTGCACTTCGTTGATGATCTGCGAGAGCTGGCCGCCCACCTGCTGTACGTCGCGCATGCCGCGGCGCACTTCCTCGGAGAACTTGTCCATGCCCATCACGCCAGCCGAAACGGCCGACTGGATTTCCTTGACGGTCTGCTCGATGTCGTAGGTCGCCACCGCGGTCTGGTCCGCAAGACGGCGGATTTCGGTCGCCACCACTGCGAACCCACGGCCGTATTCGCCGGCCTTTTCGGCTTCGATCGCCGCGTTCAGCGAGAGCAGGTTGGTCTGGTCGGCCACCTTGGTAATGGTCGCGACGACCTGATTGATGTTGACCGCTTTCTCATTGAGGATGGCCAGCTTGGCGTTCACCGAACCTGCTGCCTCCATCACGCTGCGCATGGTGTCTTCCATGCGCGTGAGGCCGCTTTGGCTCGCGCCCGCGAGCGTTGCCGACTGCTCGGCCACACCGGCGACTTCGTTCATCGTGCGCAACAGGTCGCGCGAGGTCGCGAAAATCTCGCGCGACGTGGCGCCGATTTCGGTGGTGGTCGCGGCCGTTTCGCTGGCAGTGGCCTGCTGTTCCTTCGACGTGGCGGCGATTTCCGTCACGGAAGTGGTGACCTGCAGCGACGACTTCTGCGCCTGCGAAACCAGACTCGTCAGTTCCTCGGCCATGCGGTTGAAGCCGTTTTCCAGTGTGCCGAATTCATCGCTGCGGCGCAGGTTCAACCGTTGCGCCAGATTGCCGGTGCGCATCACGTCGAGGACGTCCACCAGTCGGGCCATCGGCACCGTGACTGCCTTGAAGAGCCAGTAACCGGTCACGAGCGCGACCAGCAGCACCACGCCGAGTGCAGTGGCCAACGTGATTTCAGTGCCGCTCACCGAGGTGCGGATCAACTGGGCGGAATCGTCGGCCTGAGCGTGGTTCTCCGCGACCAGCACGTTCGCGGCGCGGATCAGGTTGTCCCACGTAGGTGTCATCTCAACGAACTGTGCTTGCGCCGCGGGCCTCGATGTACGGGCCTGCGTCGCGGCCTGGTTGCAGAGCGCCAGATACTGGTCGTAGGCGGTCTTGAAGGTGTTGAAACGTTCGCGGTCGTCGTCGCGGAACACCGTGCTCTGGTAGTCGGCGGAGACCTTGTCGAAGGCGCGCAGGATCTCGGGCAGCTTGTCGAGATCGCGCGCCATGCTTTGCGCGTCCGGATCGACGAAGATCGCGCGTTCCAGCGTCGCATAGCTCTCGTTGGCCGCCGCGCGCAGGCTGGTGGCGAGGTACAGGCCGGGCACCGAGTCGCGGCGCAGGCTGACGGCCTCTTCGTCGATCGAACGCAGCCGCGTGTATGAAATGACGGCCATTACCAGCATCAGCAGGAAAAGCCCCCCAAAGCAGAGCACGATACGTGTGCCCAGGGTAAACCGGCCGCTGCTGAGCATGCCCGGCAGGTTCGTGTTGCTCGCACGTGGCGTGACAGTGGCCATTTTCGATGTCTCTCTCTGACGATTGGTCCGTGGACGCGAGCCCACAAATGCATTTTTTGCCCGTTTCGGCCCAGGATACGACGCTACACCCGCGGCCTGGAAGTCGATCGGGAGATTAGTGAGGGTAAATTGTGCCAGAGTCGGCTATGAGAATCGCAGTTTGTGTTCACATGGCGGCTCTTACTCTGCGGGTTTCCCCTCATCCGATCGTGCTTGACCACTCAAATTCGGCGCCTTAGATTTCATACATGTTCCTACATGTACTTTATGTGTTGTGCAAAAAGGAACAGGTGGGCGCATCCGCCACCCGCCAATCCGATATCGCTCATCATGAACATTCGCCTGCCGGCCGCTGTAATGTTGATTTGCCTTGCACCCGCCGCGCGCGCGGATTCGAGCGTCACCTTGTATGGCATCGTGGACGAGTTCGTCCAGGTGGTGAACACGGGCAGCGGATATACCGGTGCGGTGGGTTCGTCGGGGCAATGGGCGAGCCGTATCGGCCTGCGCGGCAGCGAGGATATCGGCGGCGGTAACCACATCAATTTCGATCTGCAGAACGGCTTCAACCCCAACGACGGCACGTTTGCCTCGCCGGGCAGCCTGTTCAATCGTGCCGCCTGGGTGGGTGTATCCGGAGGATGGGGCGAGTTGCGCGCTGGCCGCCAGAATTCGCCGGTATTCAACGACCAGGGCGGACTCGACGCGTTCGGCGCGGCCACCCAGGCATCCGGCTTCAGCAATTTCATGACCTATACGGTGCGAACGAGCAACACGGTCTCGTACACGTCACCGACGTTGGCCGGTTTGCAGTTCAGCCTTTACACGGGTCTTGGCGATGCCGGCGGGTTCCGCTCGCCGGGCTCGAGCTATCAGGCGGATGTCACCTACTCGCGGGGACCGGTGGCCGCCGTGTTCGCAGCGCAAGCCGTGAAGAACGCAGATGGCAGTGCGACCGACCGGACCGAGGAGGCCGGGCTGTCCTGGCAGATCGGCAAGACCACGCTATACGCGGGATGGAGCGGCTCCAGGTGGGCCGATATCGATCTGGACGTGAACGTATACGGCGCATCGGCGCTATATCAGTTCACGCCGTCGAGCGCGCTCGCGTTCGGCTACACCTATCTGCACGACGAGACGGGACAAGGCAACAACGCGAGCC
>Ga0302305_1001557_pt1 | contig 13153 bp, 10 predicted proteins | sample III_Palsa_E2_3_FD_198764 | JGI IMG/M metagenome (GOLD analysis project Ga0302305, IMG submission 198764) | Peat permafrost microbial communities from Stordalen Mire near Abisko, Sweden - III_Palsa_E2_3 | ecosystem: Environmental > Terrestrial > Soil > Palsa > Peat permafrost | place: Sweden... | reverse complement strand
AAGTGCGCCGCAAACAGCCGCTCATACGTCGCGACCATCCATGTCGCTCCCGTCCTGAGGTCGTAGACACGCCACCCATTCGCGGTCTTTGCAACGCGATAGGAGACGGACACCGTGTATCTGCCAATCATCCGGGATTCGACGACCACATCCGTAGCATCAGGCGCCGCTTGCAGCGGCTTATACTCCACACGCTTATCGCCCAACTCGGCAAGATCCCGTTCGTATTGCTCGATCAGCAATTTCTTGAACTGCTTCACAATGTGGTTGCGCTGGTCCTGGGTCGCGAATCTCCAATACCCCCCCACACAGAGACTCGTCGTGCGCTCGAAATCAACGTAGGGCCAGATCTTCTGGTCCATCATCGCGGAGATCTTATTCCGATCACCCTGCAGCGAAGCGTCGCCCTTAAACGTGTTTATCACGTCGTTTACAACCGCCTTCACCAGACCGTCGGGCGTTGAAGAATCGTGGGCAAGTTGCGAGTCCAAAAACATTCCGAAAGTTCCTCCAGAGGTAGCCGCGCAGATACGAGCAAGAGTAACAGGTCGTTCGCAAATCCAAGGCTCCATGCCCTCCTGGCTTGCACCATACCTCAAAAGGTACGATAAAATACCTCCAACGAGGTAGCGACATGATCGACATCACTCAGGACATCCAGCCCCTCACCACCTTCCGCAACAACTCCGTCAAGATGATGAAGCAGCTCAAAAAGACAGGCCGCCCCATCATTCTTACGGTCAATGGCAAGTCCGAAGCCATCGTCCAGTCCGCCGAATCCTACCAGCGTCTGCTGGACATCGCCTCAGAGGCCGATGAACGTGAGGGCTTGCGTCAAGCCGAAGAGGACGTAGCAGCAGGACGCGTCCGCCCCGCAGGAGAATTCTTCAAGGAGATGCGGAAGAAGTATGGCATATCGCGTTGAGATCTCTCGTCGTGCACAGCGCGATTTCATCAACATCTTTGACACGATCAACGCAGAACAATCGCCGGCCTCCGCAAGGTGGTTCGTCGGTCTGGAAGATGCTGTCATGAGTTTGGCAGCTGCACCACGCTCCGGATCGTCGACCCACGAAGATCCAGCCCTTCGTCATCTGATCCACGGCAACAAGCCGCACTTCTACCGTATCGTCTACAAGATCGATAACTCAGATCGGGTGGTCAAGATTATGCAAATCCGCCATGGTCGGCGTCAGGCCTTCCGCTAGTCAAATCCGGTCAAGCCCCCAACCCAAAAGAAAATCGCGAAAGCCCCCGCCAACACTGGCGATTTCTCTTCAAGAAACCTGGCGTAGTTACCCCACCCAACTCGCTTTAATAGAAGTGGGCCTGAAAATATCCGCCCGCCACTTCATATTTAAATCAGGAAACGGCTTAGGCCCAGACTTCCACAAGTCCGGGCCTAAGCCGTTTCCCTTCGAGACTTTAAGTCCAAAAGTAACCGGGGGGAGAGCCCACCCTATCCATCAGCCAGGCTTAAAGCATGTGAGGAACAAAACAAAGCTAATCCCAAAAGCCACCAGAAACAGCGGCCACCACCGTTCAAACCAATGCGATTCATGCGACGAACTCATTCCAACTTCCTCCTTGTCTCACCCTTAAATCCTACCCGAAATAAATCCGCGCGGCTTTGTAGACTTTCCCTCATCCCACCGCGTCTGTTCTGTTCGAGACGCCATGTTGCAAGAGACCCTCGAGCCCGCTGACCTGAACATGCTCCCGCAGAGCGCGGTTACAGCTTCGCCCTTCGACGATATCGCCAGTCTCCACGCGCTCTACGAGCCGCGCATCTTCCGCTTCCTGCTGCTCTCCACCCGTGATCGCGACCTCGCTCTCACCCTTACGCAGGACACCTTCCTCAACGTCTGGCGCGCGCGCAGCACCTTCCGTGGCGACTGCAGCGTCGCCACCTGGATCACCCGCATCGCCCTCAACCTTCTGCGCTCGCACACCCGCTCCGAGGCCTTCCGCTTCTGGAAGCGCGCCGCAAACACTGCCGTAGACGCCAGCGACCTCTCCAACCATCTCTCCCAATCCGGCCGCTCTGCCGAACAACACCTCATCGCGCATCAATCCCTCGCGAAGGTCTGGAAGTCGGTCGAGCAGCTCACGCCGCGCCAGCGCACTGTCTTCCTCCTCCGCTTCGTCGAGGAGTTGGAGCTCACCGAAATCGCAACCACGATGAACCTTCCGCTTCCCACCGTCAAAACCCATCTCTATCGTGGCCTCGATCGCATCCGCGCCGCCCACGCCGAACTCACCTCCAGAAAGGACCGTCCATGAGCCTCTCTACCGAACAGCTCGACGCTCTCCTGCACCACCCCGAGCACACTAGCTCCGATCCTGAGCTAGCCGCTCTGCGCGCCGTCTTCACCGACCTGCGCACCGCCTCGCTCACCGCGGCCAACCATCACCAGAGCCGAGCTTCCATCACGCGCACACGCACTCACGGCGCACTTTGGGCAGCCTTCGCCACCGCAGCGGTCCTACTCTGCGCCGCAACCCCACTGGCCTTCCACCACCATCCAACTCCCATCCAGCCAGTAGCCGCTGCCCCACAAACCCATCCCGCAGCTATCAGCGATGACGCCCTCTTCGCCGACGTGCAGGCCGACATCAACGCCTCCGTTCCCTCACCCCTTCTTCCCCTAACCAGCGACAACACCAACTCCACCACCCCAAAGGACACCCAATGAACGCCAGACTTCTCCTCCCTACGCTCGTCCTCCTAGCCGCCCCCATGGCCTTCGCACAGGACGGTCCTCCCCCCGGCGGCCCGGGCATGATGCACCACCACGACGATGACCACCGCCACGGCGATATGGGCCCCGGCGGCGATCGCGGCATGTGGTGGAAAAATCCCGAAGTCGCCGCCCGCATCGGCCTCACGCCTGACCAGCAAAAGAAGATGGAAGACATCTTCATCCAGAGCCGCGTCCAGCTTATTGACCTGCACGCCTCGCTCGAAAAAGAGCAACTACTCCTCGATCCCCTCATGAACGCCAATCCCATCGACCAGGCCAAAGCTGCCGCGCAGATCGACAAGATCGCCGACACTCGTGCCTCGCTGGAGAAGACCAATGCCAAGATGCTTCTCAGCATCCGCGGCGTGCTAACGCCTGAGCAGTGGACCAAGCTGCGCGAGCGCCACGCTGACTGGCACCACGGCGACAACGCCACTTCGGACGCACACCGCGGCCCAGGCGGTCCTGGGAACCCGCGCTGGAATCATCAGCCGCCGACCCAGCAGAAGGCGCCTGCTCCCGCAGCCCCGCCTGCACAGTAGTCTCCTGTAACAGGACGCCCACACATCTTCTTTGATGTGTGGGCGTTTCGCGTCTTCGGCATCTAAACTGGATGAGATGCCACTCACCACCTCAGGCCGCCTTCAGGATCAGCTCGATACCATCACCTCGAACACTCGGGAACTGGTGCAGCCAGAACGACTTGCTATTACTGATACCGCTATTCAGCAGCTCTTTTCTACGGGCATTGAAGAGGGTATTTTGCCAGTTGGGGCTGCTGCGCCGGGCTTCGCGCTGCAGGATGCTATTACGAAGAAAGTTGTTCATTCTGAAGACCTTCTGGCTGTTGCTCCGGTCATCGTCAAGTTCTTTCGCGGACGCTGGTGTCCTTACTGCATGACGGAGCTGGAGGCGTGGCAGCAGCTCTATCCTGAGGTGCGTGCTCGTGGGGCGCTGCTGATTGCTATCTCGCCGCAACTATTGAGACAGAACGACTTCGCTGTGCAGCATCACAATCTGACTTTTCCTATCCTGACTGATCCCGGGGCTGCGCTGGCTGCGCAGTTCGGCGTGGCCTACAGCGTTCCTGCGCCTATTCAGGCGCATTATCGGAGCATTCTGATCAATATTCCCTTTATTCATGGGGACCAGGGTGAGAATACGTGGCGTTTGCCGCTGCCTGCCACGTTTGTGCTCTCGCGGGACAACAAAGTGCTCTTTGCGGAGGCGCATGCCGACCACCGTGTCCGGCCCGACCCGATGGACGTCCTCGCCGTTCTCTAGGAAGCCTTAAAACGCAGGATTTACGGTGGTTTTTACGGACAACCGCACGGTGGCGCTGCTGTTTTTCACGGTCACGGGCAGTGTTTTTACGGTGGCATTTCACCGCATGGTGACCAACGGTGGCCATGCCCTTGTGTCGTCAAGCGACATTCTCTGATACCCCGAAAATCCTTACTCAACCCGCTTTCTGCCTTATGGCATCAACACCAGATCGCACTTTCCGCTATAGCAATTCAGCATCACACCTCGAACAAGCTTTGCAGGAGAATCCTGCGGGACATATCCCAGAAAATTCAGCTTCTCGATCAAGTCCTTGCCATTTGCAATCTTCGACTCTCCGACAGTCATCACTCGGTCCAGGCCATTGCGAGAGATCACCAGCCGATACTCGGTGACTCCATTGCGCCCTCCGGATGGACCCAACTGAATCGTCCTGCGCTCCTGGTCGCTTTTCTTTGCCACAGCCGCATCTGCTATTCCCAAGGCCGCCTTGATCTTCGACAGATGTCCTCCCACCTCATCGTTCGGTTCGTTCCGCCACGCCGCTTCCACATAAGGCATAGCCTCCTTCGCTTTACCCTCCTGGAACAATATCCACCCCATCGTGTCCCACGAAGCAATCAACAAGGAACTCTTTTGCGTCAGTAACGAAGGAGTTTCATCCATGGTCCAGCTCTGCGTCTCGGTCGTCAGCTTATCGAGAACGGTTCGTTCGGTTGCATCCGCAAGCGGCAAATCTTTCCTGGCATTCGCCAGTTCATAGGCGGCAGAGTTCATGACGCTTAAATCATCATTCGTTTTCAGCACGGCTTCCATAGTCACAGCGCCAGCGTCCTCTTTGCCTCCCCTCAACTGCGCCTCACCAATCTCCATCTGCAAGGCTGCATTGTTCAACTTATCCGGCGATAGATTCGTCAGCGCCGCATCCGCGACCTTAATCCCTTCCGCGGTTTTGTTATCGGTCAACAGCATCCGGAGCAACTGAGTCACAGGTGCTGGATCGCTGGGATCGGCAGTGATCCACGCTTGCAATGTCGCTTCAGAGCCTGCATTATCTCCATGCCTCATCTGTCCTTCTGCGAGCACTGCATACATCTGGTAGGAATCCGGATGCAGGTTAAGCTCCTTCTTCGCGTCGGATACTGCTTCGGAAGTTATTCCGAGGGCGTATGCCACGGTCGCATACCCTGCCCACAATAGTCTTTGCTGCGGATTCAGCTTCTTTGCCTCGTCAAGCAGAGACTTCGCTTTATCCGTATTCTTGTCATTCATCAGCGCGCTCATAGCCTGCTGGATCAGTTCCTCAGCCTTCGCGCTGGACTCAGCTTCCTTGACGGTCAGCTCCTTCCCTCCACTCTTCCCAAGGCCTGTTCCCGAAGCGCGACTTCCCTTGGTCAACTGAACGTATCCCCAGTTTCCCTCCCCAACCGCGTCCTGCCACTTTTTGTAAGCCTTCCAATCCGCCGCCGGAACCTTCCGCTGCAGCACCACCAGACACGTCTCGGTATCTAACGTCCCATCTGCGAACTTGTAGGTCAGGTCATAGGTCGCGAACGCGGTCTTCTGGTGGATAGCCTCCGGCAGTTCCACGCCCCAGCCCGGCGGCAGCTTCATCTGCGCGCTGGAGGTCTCCGTTCGCGGCCATCCCAAGTCGATCGCCTGCACCGGCGGTTCTTTCTCATCCACTATCGGCAACCCTGCGGGCGGTAGTTGCGGAATAATCCGGAGGTTGTCCCAATCCCCCGCCTGCTCCCGGTGATAATCGAATTTGATCGCAAACGGGGCAGCCGTGTCCTCCGGCCGGCCAATGTCAGCATGGCTTGTCGTTCCGGCGTACCCAATGGAACGCGCCAACTGCTGCATGAACTCCTCATACTGCGCCGGCGCCACCTGGCGCACACCCGCTCTCACTGCCAGCTCTCCGTCTCCGCGCATCTCAAGGCTGATGTGCGAATCCGAAACACCCTTATCGTCCAGCACTCCTTTGGCCACCCAGTTCTGAAATGACGCGAACGGCGGATCGGACGGCGTCCGCTCGATCGTCGCCGCGCCTTTATCCGGAATCACCAGCGCCTGCTTATCCCGAATCACGGCATACATCATCCGATAGGGCGCAACCTCTTCGGTCGAGTCCAGCCAGACCTCCTGACCACCCACCTTCACCCGCGTGATCAGATGGTTGAATGCATTTGGGGAAGGCACCGCCTTGTTGAACCGAACGCCTGCACCAATCAGCACCGCATCCGCGTCGAGCCCCAAGACCGTCAACATCGACGCCAGAAGTGTGTGCTTGTCCTTGCAATCGCCATATTGATTGTCCAGAACATCGCCCGCGCGGTGCGGCTGATACCGCCCCACGCCGAACGCCACCCCGATGTACCGTATCTGGCTCGACACATAGCCATAGACTGCGCGGACTTTCTCTTCTTCGGTCGTCTTGCCCGCCGTCACCTCCGCGACCTTGGCCTTCACGGCGTCATCCGGGGCGAAACGATCGCCCTCCAGAGCGCGATACCACGCCCCCACCGCCTCCCAGCTCTTGAAGGTCGTCCATGCCACCGACGGCAGCTTGCCCTGCTCCGCATCGACCTCTTCGTCTGCTGTTAGGATGGTCTTCTTCTTCAGCGCCTTCGCCGCATCGGCCTCTTTGCCTATCGTCGGCTTCAGGGCAGCCGTTTCCCATCGAATTACGCGCTGCTCCCCACTTACGGTCTCCTTCGGTTTTACGTCCAGCTTCGGGTTCGTCCACACATTCACCGTCGTGGCTACCGGGACCCTTAGCTCAATCGACTCCTCCAGCACCACCGCACCTTCCGCGAGAAAGCTGTTGTCGCCCCAAAACTGCCCCGGGGCCTCAGCCTTGGTCTTCACAACGCGCACCTGCCACTCCAGCGTGTCGCCAACCCGCAGGCTCTTCACCGGAAGCTGCTCTTCTTTCAGGTCGCTGTAAAAAGGAGCCTCTACGGTCACCTTCTCCGGCTGTTCGATTGCGCCTGTGAGCGGGGTATCCACCACACTGCCATCGGGCTTTCTCACCCGCACATAGGCAAACTCCACGTGCTCCGAAGCGCTTGCGAATGGAATCGCAACTACACCCAGCTCTCGTAGCGCGGCATCGCTCTGCACCTTGACTGCAAAGGTCCGTTGACGCCATCCGGTGCCGTCGGCATTCTCGCTATAAATCTGGTCGATCCGGTTGATCACGTAGGATTCGCCCGAATAGAGCGCTGTTGTGGCTTCGGGAGACGCCTTTAGGACCACGGTTTCCTGAGCCGGCACCATTGCCGGAGAGACGAACAAGAGAAGGACCGCGAGCGAGAGACTCAACCGAAGGACACGCATAAGGGATTCTTGCTGTATAGCAGATATCCCGCTAACCCGTTAAAAAGACGCGTTTTGCGGGGAAAAAAGCCCATTCTTATCCGGTGAGTTCTGCGGTGCTACAGACGGTGGTGGTCCGCCGTCACCGGAAGAGTCGGCTTTAGAACGGGCGCTCTTTGTCGGCTTCCGGACTTAATTTAAATATTGACAAAGCCACGACGCCGCATTATAAAAATTGCCATCTGGACAGTTGTACTCGGATGACATTGTATTGAGGAGCTTCTCTCCTATGGGCCACGCACACCTCTGCATACCAACCAACCCCTCCCCACATTCCTGCAAACGAAGCTACATAAGCCTGGTCATGATTCCACAGACCTACCTTTTGTGATGCGTTCGAGTTTCACGCGCGCACTCTCTGCTGACAGTACAGACAAGAGATAGATCGCGCAGTATCGACTATTGCAAGACCTTCGCTCACCCCACGGTCCTCAATGACATTTGAATGTCGAAGGAGATCCCATGCGGCGAGTTGTTCTCTCTTTGTCTACCCTCTTGAGTCTTTTCGTTTTCCTTCCGATTACGCACGCCCAAGTCGCGAAGCCAGCCTTCATTTGTCTTGAATGCACGCCACCACCGCCGCCACCGCCGCCTCGCAAGATCATTCCGACCGTGACCTGGGCGACTCCTGGCGCTGTGACCTACGGAACGGCGCTTTCAGCTAGCCAACTGGATGCCACAGCATCTGTCGCAGGAACGTTTTCCTACTCCCCTGGGATTGGCGCTGTTTTACCGGCAGGCGTGCAGACGCTCTCCGTGACCTTTACGCCTACCTCGACGCTTTATAGCTCTGTCGCCACAAGCACGACGATTCAGGTGAACCAGGCGACGCCGATCATTACGTGGCAGCCCCTGTCGCCTGTGATGTCAGGCAGCACGCTGGGCGAGACGCAACTGAATGCCAGTGCCAATGTTCCGGGGACCTTCACCTATTCTCCGGTGAACGGCACCACACTCTCGACCGGCATACAGTCCATCACCGCGACTTTTACTCCATCGGATACAACCGACTACGCGGTGGCCAATGCGGCAAATCCACTGATCGTCGAACCGTCTGCGCCCTCGGCGCCTGGATCCAGCGTGTTGAGCACTAATTCCGGGATCAATGCGCTGGACACGTATGCGATTGTTGATGTGTCCGCGCAAAGCGTCGGGTCTGTGAATATGCAGACTCCGACCTATAGCCCGTTGACCCAAGGTGTTTCCAGCGTAGCTCCGGCGAATGATATCGTCCGCAACTTTCACATGGAAGTAGGCTATGACGGGAACGGCGCTCCGGTGCTCAATATCTTCCCGCAGAGCAGCGGCGGAAATCCTGCAACTACAAGTGTGGGGTTGATCAGCTCTATACGATATGCCGGTGGCCAGATGAGTGTTTTCGACAGCAACGGAAACCCGCTCTCGCTGGCTTTACCTAATTCGTCCATACCAACGGGGTGGCCGCTTAATCTTCCGGTATTGGGCGGTGGAACGCCCGTTTTGGGTGGCCTGGTGGTGCGCGACATCCAGACGTATGCTCAATCCCGGAACCTTTCGCTGACGCTGAATGGCTCGCAAGCCGTGTTGGTTGGAACCCCCAGCGGAGGGCCGGCGATCACGTGGCTCTACGCCCAGCAAGGTACCGTTTGGATACTGCAAGCCATCTCGATGGCATCGCAGGACGCTACTGGGACTTCGGCGCGGCAGGTGTTGTTTGCCAACCTTACGCGATCGGTCAACCGCACGAACGACGAAGCGAGAGAGGCTAATGGGTTTGTCCAGCCTCGTCCTGTCGCTGCAAATGCCGGACCTGATGGCTCAACGCCGACACCGCAAACTCCCTGTGGCATCGCCTGTGCAGGAACCTATACGCTGCAGAACTTTGGCGGGCCGCAAAACGTGCTCTTCCAACATGGCTTCCTGTCGAGCGGATCGACATGGGCAAGGATGACTGGGTGGCTTAACCAGGATTTCACCTTTGGCAACGAGGTAGTCACATCTCTGACGGCGACTGCTCCACTGTCGGACCAGGGAGAGAACCTGGAAAATATTATTCAGCAAGCCGGCGGGAACCAATACATCCTGATCGGCCACAGCCAGGGAGGATTGATCTCGCGCTATGCCGCGCAATACTTTCAGGGCAGTTCGACGGCCAATAATGCCGTTGAAGGCGTGATCACGGTTGACACTCCTCATCTCGGGGCGGATTTGACGCTGACAGGACCTGAGGCAATCGGATATGGCGTCGAGAAGCTCGCGAACAGTCTCTATGGAGACTTTGGATGCGTAACGCCTGGCGATAACTATGGCTGTTACATCTCCGACCTGATCTATGTTGGAGCAACCGAGCTTGCACAATCCGCTTTAAGCCAGGTTGGTGCGCTGAACGATCTGACGCCGGGGAGCACCTTTCTTACCCAACTCAATGCTGCGCCGGAGAACTTCCAAAGGGCCGCGGTTATTGGGGAGACGCCGCAGCGATGGCTGGTGACTCGAGTCATCGACAATTTCGTATTGGCAGGCCCCAACCCGGACGATGCCGATGGCGAGCGGAATGCTGCAGCCCTCACCGAGGTCGTTTACGACATTGTCTATGCCGATCTGATTTTCTCGACGGCGGAGGAGATTGAGTGGATTGACTACTGCTATTTCTGCGGCGGCATTGAGTATGGCGATCCCTACTGCGACAGTGACTTTTCGGCAGAGATTGCGCAAGATACGGCGGTCCTAAACACTATGGACAAGATTGACTCTTTCTATGACGGGCTGATCGCTCCGAATGGAGATGGATCGGATGGGTTTGTGCAAAATACGAGCCAGTTCTATCCGTCCGCAAGTGCCGTCCAATACACCATCTCAGGGGCGGACTCTCATTTAGCGGCGACTCGGAGCCCCTATGACCATACGGCGCTGGATTATCTGCTTTCGAGCATCTACAAGATTCAAGCGCCCGCGCCCTGCACATTTACCTCGAACACGCCGCTGATCTCTATCGGAGTGGGTGCCGGTACGTATCTGGCGCCGATGAGTGCCGGTGCTAACTGCCAGTGGTCGGCGACCAGCAACTCTCCGTGGATCACTATCGATCCTTCGAGCGTGAGCGGTACCGGGCCGGCGTCGATAACCTTCGAGGTGCAGGCGCTTACCGGCAGCACCGTTCCGCGCTCCGGGACGATTCAAATTGGAAACGCATCCGGCAACACTACGATCACCGTTGACCAGAGCGCCTCTTCCTCTTGCACCTATCAAGTCAACCCGGTGGGATGCACGACCATCTACCTGGGCGGAGGAACCGTGAGTGCTCAGGTCACGACGCAGGCTAGCTGCGTGTGGTCGGCGGGCTCCAACGTCTCCTGGGCCACGACGCAGAATGGCAGTGGAGTGGGTTCCGGGAGCTTTACCATCAACCTGGCGCCAGCCGCAGCAGGGATAGAGCGGCAGTTCGGCATTATCGATGTCATGGGGCAGACGCTGAGCGTTGGAGAGGAACAATTTCCGCCGCCTTCGGGAATCTGCTCAGCGGGCGGAACGCCACACCAATGAACTGATCAAGGAGTGAACAATAAAGGTGATTGATGGCTGCTTTGCTTACTTCAATGTTGACACGCGGAATCTCGGATACGCTCTGCGCTTTGCTGCTTGCCGGATCGGCGATAGGCGGCCTGGGCTGTGGAGCTGGGAATGACGGCGCAGGGGTAAGCCCTGCGCCGTCAAAGCAAGTTATCACCCTGACGGTCTTCAGCAATCCTGTGGCGGCCGGCAGTCCTGGATTCAATGCCATTGCGAACGGAAGCGGATTTACACAAGCTTCCGCTATCTTTTGGAACGGAACGGAGCTGACCAGCTCGTATCAAAGTAGCGGCATCCTCTACGCGACCGTTCCGGCGAGCCTCGTCGCACAACCCGGCAGTGTGCCGATCGTTGTTAAAGACACGGCCACCGGTGCTGTTTCTAATTCTTTGACCTATGCGATTTTGTCCCCGGCAGCCGCCAAGGCTACCGTGGTGCAACTCGTTAGTCTTGGCATCGACGGTTCAGGAGCGAATGGCGACAGCCTGGTGTTGCCATCCATCAGCGCTACAGGGCGCTTTATCGCCTTTCAGTCCGCGGGGACGAATCTGGTGACGCAACAGGTTCTCACCCCCTGGCAGAATATTTATCTGAGGGACACCTGCATCGGTGCGACGACACCCTGTACTCCCTCGACGCAATTGATATCGGCCTCCTCCGACGGAACCACCGGCGGTGATTGGCAGAGCCGCGCATCAACGGTTAGCGCGGATGGCCGATATGTCGCCTTCGATTCTGGAGCAACCAATCTGCTGGCGAATACGCCCGCATACTGCAACCACACGGCGAACTGTGTCTATCTGCGCGATACGTGTACTGGCGCCACGGACTCGTGCACTCCACAAACTGTTCTGGCCTCCATAGGGCCGGGCGAAGTCGGTGTAGACGGCGCCAACCCGGTACTGAGCCCTTCAGGGAGATATCTGACATTCGATTCGAATGGTTCTCCTGCCGCACAGGCACAGACTTACCTTCGTGACTTGTGCGTTGGGGTTGCAACCGGATGCACCCCGAGCACCGCCGTGATGTCAGTAAACAGTCTTGGTGAACCGGGCAACGAGGGAGCACAGCCGCAGAGCTTATCGGCGAACGGACGCTTTGCCGGCTTCGTGTCGTATTCGACGAATCTGATCGATCCGATGCAGCCAGCGGTGCAAAGCACTTCCATGATGTTTGTGCGAGATACTTGTGCCGGAGCAGGCGCACCGTGTACGCCCGCAACAGCAAGGGTTGACGTCCCCAACGGTGGTGGCACGGCAAATAATCAACTGGATTACGAGGCGATCCCATCGCTCAGCAGCAGCGGGCGATATATCTCCTATTCGTCGAATGCCACAAATCTGGTGTCTCAGAATGTGCAGGGATTCGGGAATGTCTATCTGCGTGATACGTGCGCCGGCGCGACAGGCTGCACCATGCAAAATATGCTGGTGTCGCTGGGCAACGATGGCTCAATTGCAAACAGTGGAAGCCACCAGCAGTCTATGAGTGCCGATGGCAGATATATCGCCTTCACTTCGATCGCCACAAACCTGGTGTGGGGGATACCGTATGCGGCCGGAACGTGGCAGGACGTTTATGTGCGCGATACGTGCACGGGTGCGGGATCTGGCTGTACGCCAAGCACTGTCCGGGTAGCGGTTCTCAACACACCCGCATACCAAACGCCATCAGACGCGGGCGCGTCCCTTCCAGCGATCAGCGCGGACGGCCACTACGTCGTTTTCATCTCGTCCTCAACCAATTTGAGTTCGGCGAGCAGCAATGGCCACGCACAAGTTTTTCTCTCCAGGACGGGATTCTAAGCCGACTCCAAGGGTTCGACCCTTTCGGGTCTTCCACGCTCATTCCAAATTCACGACAATGCTCTAATAATTGTGAAGAGGAGAATGTTCAAAATGAGCACCCAAGTTGCCCCGCTAGCCGCCCGTCCCGCCTGGAAGGCCCTCGCCGCCCACGCTGAAGCCATTAAGCCCCTGCAGCTTCGCCAGCTCTTCCACGACGACCCCGCTCGCGGAACCCGCCTGACCGCCGAAGCCGTTGGCCTGTTCCTGGACTACAGCAAAAATCGCATCACCGATGAGACGCTGAAGCTGCTGCTCGAGCTGGCTGAACAATCCGGGTTGAAACAGCACATCGAAGCCATGTTCACTGGTGAGAAGATCAACACCACCGAGAACCGCGCCGTGCTGCAC
>Ga0302305_1001552_pt1 | contig 13164 bp, 11 predicted proteins | sample III_Palsa_E2_3_FD_198764 | JGI IMG/M metagenome (GOLD analysis project Ga0302305, IMG submission 198764) | Peat permafrost microbial communities from Stordalen Mire near Abisko, Sweden - III_Palsa_E2_3 | ecosystem: Environmental > Terrestrial > Soil > Palsa > Peat permafrost | place: Sweden... | reverse complement strand
CCGCCAATGAGGGGGTGGAGGGTGCAAAATACTCATCTGATTGGGGTTGCTGGTTCTATTTTATGGTTTTTGTGGGGGTAAGTCGGCAAAGTTTATCTCGTTGGGGGTGAGGGAGTTGCGGGGTGGTGGGGGTTGACAAGCAGGAAGACTGACGCGGAAGGCTCACCTTTCGGTAACTTTTGCGTTACCATTGCGAATGGTCGAAGTGCGTGAATATGTTGACGCTCAGGGCCGGGTTCCTTACCGGGATTGGATTACTAAACTCGACACCGGCACGCGGGTTCGAGTGATCACTGTTGCACTTCGCATGGAGCATGGCAATTTTTCTGCGGCCAAAGGCGTGGGCTCCGGGGTCTATGAACTGCGGTTGGACTTTGGGCCGGGGTATCGCGTTTATTTCGGCAAGGACGGCGAGCGGATTGTGATTCTGCTTGGCGGTGGAACCAAGAAGCGGCAGCAGGCGGACATCGACGCAGCGCATGGGCTGTGGGCGGAGTACAAGAAAAGGAAACGGGAGGAAAAATGACCCTGACACGGAGTTTTCGGGAGACGATCAAGGAACAACTGGCAGATGCGGACTTTCGGCGTGAGTTTCTGCGCGAAGCTGTCGGCAATATGGTGGCCGGAGATTTAGAGACTGCCAAGTCGGTACTGCGCGAATACATCAACGGCACGCTGGGCTTTATTGCGTTGGGGGAAGCTTTGTCGAAGTCTCCTAAGAGCCTGATGCGGATGCTTAGCCCGGAAGGGAATCCGCAAGCGCGGAATCTGTTTGAGATGGTGGCTTATTTGCAGAAGGTTGAGGGAGCTGTGCTTGAAGTTCATGCGACAGCGGCGTGAGTTGGCTGCTGTTCGAAGGGGTTAGGTCTATGAGGAAGAGTTTTGACAGCATTTGGGATGCGATTGAAGATGATCCGGCACAAAGGGAGAACATGAAGGTGCGTTCCGCTTTGATGACGGCTTTAATGGGGCACGTTAAGTCAGAGGGGTTGACGCAGAAACAGGTGGCGAAGATGTTTGGTGTTACTCAGCCGAGGATTTCGGACCTGATGCGAGGAAAGATTGACCTGTTTGCTATCGATACGCTGGTGAATATGCTTGGGGCGGCTGGCCTGCATGTGGAGATGCAGATTGGGAAGGCTGCTTAGGGCTTCAGGAGTTTGCGTAGGCTGGGAAGGTTGTCGGCCTTGATTTCATCGACGCGCCAACCATACGCCGTCCAGAGAAGAAAAAGCTGTACATGAATTTGGCGCGGCTCGGGAAAACTTAGTTCAAGTGTCGCGGACGCAGTATGTGGACCACTTTTGACGACGCTGATCCGGGAAAACTTTATGCCGCCGTTGTCCTGACATTCGCAGACTGGGTCGAAATCAAGATTGCCTACATAGCCGGGTCCGGCGAGACGTTGATCTCTCTTGATGAGGGCAAGAAGTGACGGCGAGTAAATATCGGTGTCGCTCAGCCCGAGACCGTCCTGTGAAGGCCCAGTTTCGGTTCCCCATTGTTCATAGTGGGTGTAAATGTGGCGGATGAATGTATCGGCCTGGGCCGTGGTTTGCGCCCTCATCGAGGTTGCTATGGCGCATATTGCCAACACGGATATGAAGGATTTCATGTCGTGAGTATAGTGGAGCGTTTTGGCCAAATCGCAGGTTAGGTCGGGCCTTCAGCCCTCGGCATTGTGGCGTCTGTACGAGGGGCTTCGCCCCTCGCTGGTATAGAGCGCGCCGTTGGCGCTTGGGATTGTGCTGAGCTTGGAAGGTCGTTACCGGGACTAACGAAGAACGGGAGAAAAGCAGGTTCGCTCGCTGCGCTCGGAATGACAACTAGAAAAGCAAAGGCAGAAGCAGATTCCCTGCGGGAATGACAGAAAGAAAGGCAACTGCAAGAGCAACTGCAACCGCAACCGCAACCGCAAGAGCAAGAGCAAAAGCAAGAGCAAAAGCAAAAGCAAAAGCTAGACGCAGATTCCCTTCGGGAATGACAAGTGGAGGGGGAGGGGCAAGGGTCAGGGTGGAAATCAGGGGTTGGGGATGATGCGGAAGATGTGGGCTGTTACCTCGGGTTTGAGGGAGACATAGTTCCATTGGTCGTGCCAGTTGTAGCGGGCACCGGTTAGGAGGTCCTCTACGATGAAGCTGGTTTGCCAAGGGAGGCCTAGTTTGTCCATGGCGAGGTTGAGGATGGCGGCTTGCTCGTTGCGGTGGTCGAGGTTGACTACCGTGAGGATGGTGTTGGTGTGGGCGTCGGTTTCGTTGGGGCCTGGGGCGGTCGATTTTGAGTAGGCGAGGATGTTGGGGTTTTCGCTGGGGTGGAAGTGGAGGTGTTCGTTGCGTTGGAGGGCGGGGTTGGAGCGGCGGATTTTGTTGAGTTGGGTGATGAGTGGAGCGATAGAGTTGGGGTCGCTGCGGTCCCAGTTGCGGAGTTGATATTTTTCGCTGTCGAGGTACTCTTCGGACGCGGTTTTGCCGGCGGAGGGTTTGGCGGGGCGGCCTTCGAGGAGTTCGTAGGCGGGGCCGTAGATGCCGTAGTTCGCGCCTAAGGTGGCTGCGAGGATGACGCGCTGCTGGAACATGGCGCGGCCGCCGGTCTGGAGCTGCTCGTGGAGGATGTCGGGGGTGTTGGGCCAGACGTTGGGGCGGAAGAAGTCGGAGACGGGTGGGGTGGTGAGCTCTTCGAAGTACTCTTGCAGACCCGGTTTGTCGGTGCGCCAGGTGAAGTAGGTGTAGCTCTGGGTGAAGCCGCCTTTGGCGAGCGAGTACATGACGTGGGGGCGGGTGAAGGCTTCGGCGAGGAAGATGGCTTCGGGGGTGTGGGTGTGGATTTCGGTGATGCACCACTCCCAGAAAGGGAGGGCTTTGGTGTGGGGGTTGTCGACACGGAAGACGCGGACGCCGTGGTCGATCCAGAACTTGAAGACGCCGTAGAGGGCGTCCCAGAGGCCACGCCAGTCGGTGGATTCGAAGTTTAAGGGGTAGATGTCCTGGTACTTTTTGGGGGGATTTTCGGCGTACTGGATGGTGCCGTCGGGGCGGTGGATGAACCAGGCGGGGTGTTCTTTGACCCAGGGGTGGTCGGGGCTGCACTGGAAGGCGATGTCGAGGGCCAGCTCGAGGTTTTGGGACTGGGCGGCGGCTACGAGGGCGTCGAAGTCGGCGAGGGTGCCTAGCTTGGGATGGATGGCGGTGTGGCCGCCTTCGGCGGAGCCGATCGCCCAAGGACTGCCTTCGTCGCCGGGAGCGGCGGTGACGGAGTTGTTGGGGCCTTTGCGGTAGGCGACGCCGATGGGGTGGATGGGCGGCATGTAGACGACGTCGAAGCCCATGGCGGCGATTTCAGGCAGGCGGAGGGCGACGTCTTTGAGGGTGCCGTGCTGGCCGGGAACTGCGGAGGCGGAGCGGGGAAAGAGCTCGTACCAACTGGAGAAGCGGGCGCGTTCGCGATCGACCCAGAGTGGGAGCTCGATGGGGTATTTGGTGGCGAAGGAGAGGTCGGGGTACTGGGCGACGAGTGCGATGAGGGCGTCGGTGATGGGGGATTTATAGTGGGGGAGGTTGGCGTCGGCCTGGAGGCGGAGCTCGTTGGCGGCGAGGGTTAGTTTTACGGCGTCGGCACCTTTGGCGCGGGTGGCGGCGGCGTCGAGGTGGGTGGCGCCGATGCGGAGGGCGAGCGGGATATCCTGTGGGCCGACCTGCTGGGTGGGCTCGGCGGGGTCAGGCTGCGCGGAGAGGCGTTTGCCGAGGTCGTCGACCCAGGTGTCGAAGTGATCGACCCAGGCTTCGATGGTGAAGCTCCAGTTGCCGAGCTTGTCGACGGGGAACTTTGCCGACCATAGGTCGTTGGACAGTGCGGTGAAGGGTACGGAGGACCAAGTGGAGGAGGAGGTGGGCTTGTAGAGGAGGCGAGCGGCGACGTGGTCGTGGCCGTCGGAGAAGATGGCTGCCGTGATCTCTACTTCGTCGCCGAGGACGCGCTTTGCGGGGTAGCGCCCGCCTTCGATCTGGGGTTGAATTTCTTCGATCACTACGCGACGGCGGCCCTCGGTGGGTTTCATGCGAATTGTTTCTCCTGGATCAATTGCTGGTTTGATTTTTGTTCTGGAGACAAAGACTTCCGGTGAGGAGGGGTGCGTGGGTAGCGAAGACGCATCCAACTGGCTGAAGCGGAAGTATCACCTCTGGCGATTTCCACCTTACACCGTTTGGGACTTCTAAAGGGTGCACGGTAAAGGGATGCGTTAGGGGGATGGACTGGTTGTCGCCCGGAAAGTTTTGGGCGCGGCCAGTGTGGAGGCATGTTGTCGCACTGGTTTGGTGGAAAGACGAAGGAGCTGCCATTGCGTGGAGCTCGGATTGAAGACTATGCGCTGATTGGCGATTGCGAAACGGGAGCGTTGGTGAGCCGTGAGGGGTCGATTGACTGGCTGTGCTGGCCTTCGTTTTCTTCAGGCGCGTGTTTTGCCGCGCTGCTGGGGACGGCGGACAACGGGTACTGGAGTGTGAGGCCGAAGGGAGAGATTCGTTCGATTTCGAGGCGGTATCAGCCGGGGACGATGATCGTGGAGACGAGCTTTGTGACAGACGAGGGCGAGGTTTGTCTGACGGACTTTATGCCGCCGCGGGGGAAGCACTCGGATGTGATCCGGATTGTGCGCGGTGTGCGGGGCAAGGTGAAGATGCGGATGGAGATGGCAATCCGTTTTGATTATGGGCTGACGATTCCGTGGGTGACGCAGCATGAGGACGAGCTGCGTGCGGTTGCGGGACCGAACATGGTGGTGTTGCGTAGTGTGTGTGCCGAAGGAGAAGCGGCAAAGCTGGTTGGTGAAGATATGAAGACTTCGAGCGAGTTCACGCTGGGAGCGGATGATCGTGCGTGTTTCGTGTTGACCTATGCGGGGTCCACTGAAGAGGTACCGGCGAAGGTGTCTCCGGATGATGCGTTGCAGGATACGCATGACTATTGGTGCGAGTGGACGGATAGGTCGCAGTACCAAGGCAAGTATGCCGATGCTGTGGCGCGCAGCCTGATGACGTTGAAGGCGATGACGTACAGACCGACGGGTGGGATTGTGGCGGCGGTGACGGCGGGGCTGCCAGAAGAGATTGGCGGCGAGCGGAACTGGGATTATCGCTACTGCTGGTTGAGGGATACTTCGTTTACGCTGCTGGTGTTGATGCGGGCGGGGTATACGGAAGAGGCGATCCAGTGGCGGCTTTGGCTGCTGCGTGCGATTGCTGGAGCGCCGGACCAGATACAAAGCTTGTATGGAATTAGTGGAGAGAGGCAGTTGCCGGAGTGGGATGCTGGTTGGCTGCGAGGGTATGAGGAGTCTTGTCCAGTGCGGTTTGGGAATGCGGCGGCGGGGCAGTTCCAACTGGATGTTTTTGGCGAGGTCGCGGTTGCGCTGTATCACACGCCGCAGGCTGATCAGGACATACGTGTACCGGCTGCTGCGGTGCAGGCTGCGTTGATTGATCATCTCTGCCAAGTTTGGACGGAGCCGGATGAAGGGATATGGGAGACGCGCGGTGGGCGTAAACATTTTGTCCATAGCAAGGTGATGGCCTGGGTGGGGCTGGATCGGGCGTTGAAGAATTATGAGCGCTTTGATGGTGGCGGCGATGTGAAGCGGTGGCGTAAGAATCGTGACATGCTGCACAAAGAGATTTGCGAAAAGGGTTTCAACAGGAAGCTGAATGCGTTTACGCAAAGCTATGGAAGCGATGAGCTGGATGCTTCTTGTTTGCGGCTGGGGTTGGTGGGATTTCTGCCGATGGATGATCCGCGCATTGTTGGGACCATTGATGCGATTCAGAAAAATCTTACGAAGGATGGGTTGGTGCAACGGTATATTCCTTCGAAGTCGCCTGATGGTTTGAAGGGCGGCGAAGGAACGTTTCTGGCTTGTAGCTTCTGGCTGGCGACCAGTCTGCATCTGCTGGGGCGTGTGGATGAAGCGGCGGGAATGTTTGATCGGCTGCTGGCGTTGCGGAACGATGTCGGGTTGCTGAGCGAAGAGTATGACCCCGTGAAGAAGCGGATGCTGGGGAATTTTCCGCAGGCACTTTCGCACATTGCACTGGTGCATACAGCGTTTACGCTTTCGGGCCAATGGAAGCCGGAGCCTTTTACCCCCGCGAAATGAGTGAGATAGCGGCGGCGCTTTGAGCGGTACAACCTGATGCGGCCTTGGCGGACTCTATTGAGCTAGACAAATAAATCGCGTGAAGCGGAATCGTCGCGTGAATGGGATGCGGTAGTGCATCGAATTTTAAACAACAACGTGCGCTTTGGGGTGGATTGCAAACTGCGACCCGTCTGAGCCTCCTCGCCTATGGTGTGCACGTATGGAGCCAGACAGGATATTGAGCACGATGGTAAAAACTCCAGGGTCGACGTACCGGTTGCAACTGCATAAGGGTTTTACGTTTGATGATGCGGCTGGTATCGCCGACTATTTAAAGGCGCTTGGCATTAGCCATGTGTACTGCTCGCCGTATCTGCAGGCGGCGCCGGATAGTATGCATGGCTACGATGTGGTGGACCATCGCAAGGTGAATGAAGAGCTGGGCGGAGCGGAGGGGCATGAACGATTCTGCAAGCGGCTGAGTGATGTAGGGCTGGGGCAGGTGTTGGATATTGTGCCGAACCATATGAGCCTGGGAGAGCAGAACAGATATTGGTGGGATGTGCTGGAGAACGGAACGAGCAGCCGGTATGCGAGCTTCTTCGACATTGACTGGAACTCGGCGGAAGAACGGCTGCGCGATAAAGTGCTGGTGCCGATTCTGCCGGACCAGTATGGGCGTGTGGTGACGGCGGGTGGGATCAAGGTGACGCGGCAGGGGAGCTCGTTCAAGGTTGAGGCTGCGGGGCAGTCGCTGCCGGTGACGCCGCAGAGTTTGTTTGTGATTCTGAATAAGGCCGCTGACTATGCGCGGAGCGATACGTTGAACTTCTTAGCGGCGAGCTATGCGCGGCTGCCTTCGCCGGATTTGTGGGACAGGCGGACGGTGTTGAATCGGCATCGCGACAAGATTGTGCTGCATACGTTGCTGGAGCGGTTGTGTGGGGAAGAGCAGTTTGTGTGTGAAGCGATCGACCGGACGGTGAAGGATTTGAACGCGAATCCGGATGCGCTGGATGGGTTTTTGAATCAGCAGCATTACCGGTTGGCGTATTGGAAGACGGCGGACCAGCAGTTGGGGTACCGGCGGTTTTTTGATGTGAATACTTTGATTGGGCTACGAGTTGAGCGCGAGTATGTGTTCGATGAAACTCATGCGTTGATTGTGAAGTGGTTGAAGCAAGGGATGCTGGATGGAGTGCGCATCGACCATCCGGATGGGTTGCGTGATCCGCTGCAGTACTGCCAGAGGCTGCGTGACTGCGCGCCGGATGCGTGGATTATCGGCGAGAAGATTGTTGAGCCGGGAGAGTTTTTGCGCGAGGAGTGGCCGGTGCAAGGCACGAGTGGCTACGACTTTTTGTATGCCGCGATGGCTGTGCTGGTGAAGCCGGAAGGCTTGAACGAGTTGGGTCGGCGGTTTGCGGACTTTACGGGAGAGACGGCGAATTTTCCGGGGTTGTCGCACGATAAGAAGCTGGCGGTGACGCAGGAAGCGCTGGGTAGCGATGTGAATCGGCTGACGAATATCTTTGTGGATATTTGTGAGAGCCATCGCGAGGAGAGGGACTTTACGCGGGCGGAGATTCGGCGGGCGATTCGTGAAGTGGCGGCTTGCTTTTCGGTGTATCGGACGTATGTGATTCCGGATCGCGACGAGATCAACGATGAGGATCGCCGGGTGATTGAGAAGGCGATCAAGTGTGCGAAGGACAATCGCCTGGATATCGATGGTGCGCTGTTTGACTTTATGCGCGATGTGCTGGAGTTGAAGGTGAAGGGAACGAATGAGAGCGAGTTTGTGTATCGCTTTCAGCAGTTCACCAGCCCGGTGATGGCGAAAGGTGTAGAGGATACTGCGTTTTATTGCTTCAATCGGCTGACTGCGCTGAATGAGGTGGGATCGAACCCGGCTTGGGATGGAATAAGCGTGGAGCAGTTCCATGAGTACAACGGAACGATGCAGCGAACGCATCCGGAGACGATGACGACGTTGAGTACGCACGATACCAAGCGCAGCGATGATGTGCGTGCGAGGCTGCTGGTGTTGAGCGAGGTGCAGCGGAGTTTTGTGCGGACGCTGAAGCGTTGGTCCAAGCGCAATGCACGCTACCGGACGGGTGAGTTTCCGGATAAAGGCACGGAGTGGTTTCTGTATCAGACGTTGATTGGAGCGTGGCCGATTGATGGAGAACGACTGCGTGAGTATATGCAGAAGGCCATGCGTGAAGCGAAGGTTCGTACAAGCTGGGTGGCGAACAATGAAGCGTATGAGAGTGCGGTGGGGGCTTACATTGATTCGATTCTTGGCGATGGCGAGTTCGTTGCCGAGTTGCAGGGTTTTGTGGACGAGATACTGCTTGCAGGGCGCATCAATTCTCTGGCGCAGACGCTGCTGAAGTACACATCGCCGGGTGTGCCGGATCTTTATCAGGGGAGTGAGCTGTGGGATTTGTCGCTGGTTGATCCGGATAATAGGAGGCCTGTGGACTATGCGTTGCGGCGTAAGTTGCTGGCGCAGGTAGAGGTACTGGATGCGGCCGGTGTGATGGCGCGGATGGACGATGGGCTGCCGAAGCTTTGGGTGGTGCATACTGCGCTGCGTTTGCGGGCGGAGCATCCGGAGTGGTTTGGGCGGGATGCTGGCTATGTGCCGTTGGTGGCGAAGGGAGCAAAGGCGGAGCATGTGATTGCGTATCAGCGTGGCGACGATGTGATTACGGTGGTGCCTCGGCTTTGGATGTCTTTTCAAGGGGAGTGGGGTGAGACTTCGCTGACGCTGCCGGAAGGGAACTGGAAGAACTTGTTGAGTGGGAGAGATGTGCAAGGTGGGACGAGACGGTTGGTGGATTTGTTTGGGGCGTTTCCGGTTGCGCTGTTGATCCGCGTTGATGGGAAGTAACAGTAGTGGGCCGTGTCGCATGAGTGGCGCGAACAAAAAGGGGAGAGTGATGTATGTATGAATTTAAAGTGTGGGCGCCGCGTGTGAGTACGATGCGGTTGAAGCTTGCGGATCAAGAGTTGGCGATGGATGGGCCGGATTCAGCGGGCTGGTGGAAGAAGGAAGTGGAGTGGGCCGAGTTTGGAATGGACTATGCGTATCTGATTGATGAGGATACGACGCCGTATCCTGATCCACGGAGTATGCGGCAGCCGAACGGAGTGCATGGGCTTTCGCGGTTGTATGACCATCGTGCTTTTGAGTGGAGCGATTCGCAGTGGCAGTGTCCGCCACTGACGGGTGCGGTGATCTATGAGTTGCATGTGGGGACGTTCAGCAAGGAGGGAACGTTCGATGGAGCGATACCGCATCTTGATCATCTTGTAGAACTTGGAGTTACTCATGTTGAGCTGATGCCGATTGCGGAGTTTGCGGGGAATCGCGGTTGGGGCTATGACGGTGTGTCGTTGTTTGCTGTGTTTGAGCCTTATGGTGGGCCGGACGGTTTCAAGCGACTGGTTGCTGCGTGCCATGCGAGAAGTCTTGCGGTGATTCTAGATGTGGTCTACAACCACTATGGGCCGGTGGGGAACTATAGCAATAAGTTTGGGCCTTATCTGACGGAGAAGTATCAGACGCCGTGGGGTGCGGCGGTGAACTTCAACGAAGGTGGAAGCGATCAGGTTCGGCGATTCTTTTGCGACAATGCGGCGATGTGGCTGAGGGACTATCACTGCGATGGGTTGCGGTTGGATGCGGTGCATGAGTTTATTGACCGGTCGGCGATACGGTTTATGGAGCAGCTTTCGGCGGAAGTCGATCGGCTGGAAGCTACGCTGGGACGAAAGCTTTCGCTGATTGCTGAGAGCGATTTGAATGATCCACGAGTCGTTCTTCCGCTGGAGGCGCATGGGTTTGGCATGGACGCGCAGTGGAGCGACGACTTTCATCATGCGCTGTTTACGCTGATTTATACGAAGGAGCCGGGGCGTGGTTACTACGATGACTTTGGCAAGTTTGAAAACCTGCAGAAGGCGTTGAAGCATGTGTTTGTGTATGACGGAGAGTACTCGGCGTATAGGAAGCACACGCATGGGAGGCCGGTGGAAGGGCTTTCGGCGCACCATTTTCTGGGGTACATCCAGAACCATGATCAGATTGGAAACCGCGCGCTGGGCGAGCGGATTGAACACCTGGTGGGGATGGATGCGGCGAAGGTTGCGATGGGGTTGGTGATGACGTCTCCGTTTGTGCCCATGTTGTTTATGGGCGAAGAGTTTGCGGCTTCGTCGCCGTTTCAATACTTCGCCGACCATGAAGATGAAGAGATGCGGACGCTGGTTTCAGAAGGAAGGAAGCGAGACTTTGCGCAGTTTGGTTTTCATGAAGAAGATGTTCCTGATCCAGAGGGGATGGAGACGTTTGAGCGCTCCAAGCTGGTGTGGAGCGAGGTGCATGAAGGCAAGCATGAAGAGATGTTGGAGTGGACCAAGCAGTTGATTCATCTGCGGCGAACTACGGTGGCGTTGAACGATGGCGATCTTGGGCACCTTGAGGTAGAGATCGATGCGGAGAAGCGATGGCTGGTGATGGAGCGCGGATCAACGCGGGTGATAATGAACCTTGGCGAGCTGCCGACGAGCTTCGTGCTGCGCGAGAAGGAGTGTTTGAAGCTGGCGTCGAAGGCTGAGGTTGTGATGGAGGGTGAGAGGGTTACGCTGCCTGCGATGAGCCTGGCGATTGTGATGCTGCCGTTTGCGACGACGGTCAGGTAGCATCGACACTGGGGGTTTTCTATGTCGGTGAGGACTATTAGTAGCCGCGAGGTGTATCGCAATAACTGGTGCACGGTGCGTGAGGATATTTTTGAACGCGAGGATGGGGTTCGCGGGATTTATGGCGTGATGGATAAACATCCGGCGTGCATTCTTGTGCCGCTGGAACGGACGCCGGAGGGTGATTTCCTTTGGCTGGTGCGGCAGTATCGGTACACGGTTGGGGAGACGTACTACGAGCTGCCGCAGGGTGGGTGGGAGATGGATGGCGTCGATCCGGAGGAGCTGGCTCGGGGTGAGCTGCGCGAAGAGACGGGGTTGATCGTCGACCGGATGACGCACCTTACGGACTTGTGGATTGCTTATGGAGCGATGCGGCAGATTCACCATGTGTATCTGGCCGAGGGATTCACGCAGGGAGAGACGGAGCGTGATCCGGAAGAGCATGACATGACGGTGCATCGCGTGGCGGTGAGCGAGTTTGAAGCGATGCTGCTCGATGGGCGCGTGATGGATAACTGCACTGCTGCGGCGTGGGGCGTCTATCGCATATGGCGCGATAAAAACCCCACGCTATAGTGCGTCAGCCGATGTTGTTGTTGGCTAGGAATTGGCGCATGGAAGCGGCGACTTCTTCGACGTGAGTTTCTAGCGCGAAGTGGCCGGTGTCTAGAAACTGCACGATGGCGTTGGGGTTATCGCGACGGAAGGCTTCGGCTCCTGGTGGGATGAAGAAGGGATCGTGCTTGCCCCAGATGGCGAGCAAGGGCGGCTTGGACTTGCGGAAGTACTCCTGGAACTTCGGGTAGAGCTTGACGTTATTGGCGTAGTCGAGGAAGAGATCGAGCTGGATGTCCATGTTGCCGGGACGGGCGATCATGGCTGAGTCGAGGGTGTAGCCTTCGGGCTTGATGTTCTCGGGGTGTGGGACGCCTTCTGTGTACTGATAGCGAATGCCGGCGGGGTTGAGGGCCTGGTGGACGACCTCGCGGTTTGCTGGGGAGGGGTCAGACCAGTAGTGGCGGATGGGTGCCCAGGCGTCGCCGAGACCTTCTTCATACGCGTTGCCGTTTTGCGAGACGATGGCGGTGACGCGCTCAGGGTGAGCCATGGCCAAGCGGAGGCCGGTGGGCGCGCCGTAGTCGAAGACGTAGAGGGCGTAGTGCTTGAGGTGGAGAGCTTCGGTGAAGGCTTCGACGGTTTGTGCGAGGGCGTCGAAGGTGTACTTGTAGTGACGGTCTTCGGGGACTTCAGTGAAGCCGAAGCCGGGGAGATCGGGCGCGATGACGTGGTAACGATCGGCGAGGCGCGGGATGAGTTCACGGTACTGGAAGGAGGAGGTGGGGAAGCCGTGGAGCAGAAGGATTACGGGAGCGTCGGTGGGGCCGGCTTCGCGATAGAAGACGTTGACGCCATCGGCGTGGATGCGGTGGATGGAAGTATGGGGCACGGGGGTAGCCTCCGGGGTGGGTTGTTTTGTGGATGAGGCAGAGGCGACGCCGGTGTAGGCGAGAAGGCTACCGCCAGTTTGAAGAAAGTTGCGACGATTCATCGTAGACCTCCGAGTGCGATCTGGTGTTGACACCAGTGAAAGCGCAATTCAAAGGTTACTCCAATTTTGTAACCTGTCAAGTCTATTTATAGGGGTTACAATAGAAAGAGAGGTGGATGTGATGTCGAGGTCTGTAGAGCTCGTTGGGGCGGATGCGGTTGCCATGGTGGGCGATCATGTTGCGCTTGAGATGTTGAATACGGTGTCATTTGTGGATGGCGAGTTGGTGGATGCGTGGCAGAGCGATGGGGATGTGCAGCGCTGGCTGGAGCGGATGGGGTTGGCGGGTGAGGCTGTGGGAGCGGCACGCAAGCCGTTGGCGTTGCTGCGGGCGGGGCGGAGTTTGCGGGAGGCGATTCGTGAGCTGGTGGAGAAGCGGAAGGCTGGTAAGCGGGGCGATGCGTGGGGGCTCAATGAGTTTTTGAAGAAGTCTGAGAGCCATTTGGAGCTGGTGGCGAAGAAAGATGGGAGCTATGCGCTGGAGCGTCGGTGGACGACTGCGACGGCGGAGCAGGCGTTGGCACCGCTGGCTGAAGCTGCGGCGGAGTTGCTGGCTGAAGGGGATTTCAACCTGGTGAGGCGATGCGAAGGAGAGCAGTGCGTGCTTTGGTTTTATGACCGCACGAAGTCTCACCATAGGAGATGGTGCAGCATGGCGGCGTGCGGCAACCGGCATAAGGTGGCGGCGTTTCGGAAGCGTGGGGTGGAAGCTAGTTGATGGTTTTCATGCGGCGGGACATGAAGTCCATGAGGAGATAGTTGCCGA
>Ga0302305_1001547_pt1 | contig 13174 bp, 11 predicted proteins | sample III_Palsa_E2_3_FD_198764 | JGI IMG/M metagenome (GOLD analysis project Ga0302305, IMG submission 198764) | Peat permafrost microbial communities from Stordalen Mire near Abisko, Sweden - III_Palsa_E2_3 | ecosystem: Environmental > Terrestrial > Soil > Palsa > Peat permafrost | place: Sweden... | reverse complement strand
CTCCGGCTCGGGATGCCGGCGTCGCTTGGCCCGTACCTTTTGCCGCATCTGATTGAACCGTTTCCGCAGCATTTTCCGGGCGCACGCTTGGGTATTTCCGAGGGCAAGCCGCGTGGTCTGCTGCGCCGCTTGCTTGAGGGCGAGCTCGACGCGGTGCTGGCACCACCCGGGCCGCCGGTCAGCGGCATCGCCACGCGGCCGCTGTTTTTCGAACCGTGGGAGCTCATGCTGCGCGCGGATCACCGCTTGGCAAACAAGCGCAGCCTGTCGCTCGACCAGCTCGATCCGGCCGAAGCCACGCTGATGGCCGAAGGGCACGCCGATGGTTTGAGCGGCAACGGTATCGGCCACGAACCCGCCCAGCGCGGCCACGTGCAGGACGTCAGCCTGGAAAGCCTTGCCGCGCTGGTTAGCCTGCGCGGAGGCTATGCGCTGGTGCCCGCCTTGGCGCATGAGCGCCTCGCGTCGATGCCGAATATTGTGCTGGCCAAACTCACTGGCGAGACGTCCGGTCGTGACATTGCACTGCACTGGCGCGACGCGTCGCCGTGGCACGCCGATCTGCAGGCCTTCGCCGATCTGTTGCGCCAATTGGCCCGCAAACGCCCGGGTTTGCGGATCGCTCCTGAGAAATCCCGGTTGGACAAACGCTGATCCCAAGGTCGGGCAGGTCACGAAAAATAAAGCACTGTCGAAGCGGCTTTATCGCTCTTCATGATGTGGCGCCGCCCACCGGATGTCCCGGTATCGAATTTTTTGTCTTAATTACTATCGTCCGCGTACAAGTCGTCCGCGTACAAGCCCAGTGTTGACCCGCCGTCAGGCTCGGCTTAAAGCACGAGCCTCGATACTCGTGCCCGAGATTGGCGAATACCGGGTTCTGCTGTCAGCTATCGCCTGAGGTAATTGGCAAAATAACGATGGCACGTAAGCCATGCGGTTGGCGATTCTCCAGTGTGAGCTCGCCCCCGTGGTTTCGGATAATTGAGCGGGCCGAAGGCAGTCCCAGACCAAAGCCGCCGGTTGCGCGGTTGCGCGAGGCCTCGATGCGAAAAAAAGGTAGAAAAAGCTTGGGTATGAGACTGGGAGGAACGCCTGGGCCATCATCATCGATGATGATGATGACTTGGCGATCTTGTGCACTGAGCGCAATCCGTGCTCTGCTGCCGTACTTCACTGCATTGTCGACAAGGTTGGTCAGTACACGCTTGAGTGCCAGCGGGCGGCCTAGATAAACCAGCGGCATCAGATCGGCGGAGTCAACCGAGTGGCCCATGTCTCGGAAATCGTCCACGACGGTATGGATCAGCTCGGCAAGCTCGAAACGGGTCATCGGCTCTTGCTGACCATCCAGTCGAAAAAACGCCAAACTGGTTTCGACCATGGCCTGCATTTCGTCGACGTCGCGAAATAGCTTTCGCTGTTGCTCGCTGTCTTCGATGAACTCCCCGCGTAAGCGCATGCGTGTGAGCGGCGCACGTAGATCGTGCGAGATTGCAGTAAGCATTTCCGTACGGCTATCCATCAGCTGCTGGATTCGATCCTGCATGGCGTTGAAAGCTGCCGCGGCCTCACGAATTTCTAGTGGACCGACCAGTTGCAGCGGCTCAGCACGCGATCCGGCGCCGAAGGTTTCAGCGGCAGCGGCAAACCGCTGAACCGGCCGCGCCAGCCGTCGGCTGGCGGCGCTGGCGATGATCCCGCTCGAAAGCAGCACAAACAAGACGGTTAGCACCATTCTTGAACTACGGTCGATTCCCCAGCTACGTTGGGCCGTGTCAAACATGATCCAGCTATGGTCGGACAGCTCGATCGCTAGCGCGTATTTGTGCAGCGTGGTCGCCGCCTCTGCGGTCAGGTCATCGGGACTGGAGGCGAGCACGCCGGCATTGGTCCTGCCCAGCATATGGGTGAGTTTGCCCCATCGGGAATCGTGTTCTTTCCCGTCGTGCTCGGCCGATATCGGAACTTGTTCGCGTTGGGGATACCACTGGACATCAAAGGCGTATGAGGTGAGTTTCCGGGCAAGTTGCGCGCGTTCAGCGGCAGGAACTCTGTCGAAGGTGAGAGCAATGCCGGCAGCTTGTTCAATCAGCTCAGCGTTCTCCACGGGCGGTTGCCCCCAGACCCCGGCGAGCTCCACAAAGGCCATGATCATAAGCAGTGTAACGAGTATGGCTGCAGCCACATTGAGCGCAAACCACCACCCGATACTGTCAAAAACGTGACGACGTTTCATGGAGCGTTTTCGACTGGCATAGTGAAGATGTAACCAGCGTTGCGAACCGTACGTATCATTTCCGGATTGCGTTTATCGGCTTCAATTTTTCGTCGAATGCGGCTGATCTGCACGTCGATGCTGCGATCGAAAGCCTCGTGGGCTGGGCCTCGCGCATAGTCGATAAGTTGCTCACGCGTCAGCAGGCGCTGCGGGTGTTCGAGAAACGCTAGCAGCAGTTCAAACTCACCGCTGGACAGCGGTACCAGAGTCATATTCTTGGAGCGTAACTCGCGCTTGGATAAGTCGAGACGCCAATTTCCGAACAGCAGGCTAGGGAGATGATTGGCCGCCGTCTGATGCTGCGTGGCGCGGCGAAGCAGCGCTCGAATGCGCGCCAACAGCTCGCGCGCGTCAAAGGGTTTGGCTAAGTAATCGTCTGCGCCTAGTTCCAGTCCGACGATACGATCGGTGGTTTCCGTCACGGCGGTCAGCATGATGATCGGCAGACTGCTTGACGCGCCTCGCACTCGTTTGCACAAGCTGAGGCCGTCTTCGCCAGGCAGCATCACGTCGAGTATGAGTGCATCAAAATTCCTGCGAGCCATCGCTGCATCCATCTGCGCGCCCGAGCCTGCGACTTCGACGTTGTAATCGTATCGTTCAAGAAATCGCTTGATGAGTAAGAGAAGCTCTTCGTCGTCATCGACGACTAGGATATTGGGCACGGTGGTCACCTTGCTTCCCCGGATCTGATGCACGCTTTTATACGGCAACGGCAGCGGATAAGCACATATTTCAGTGGTGAAACATTGTTGCGTGAGGATGTTTTTTGGGACAAACGCGGGACATCTCTGATTGTCAGTATGCGCTAACTCCCTAGACGCCGTGGCACTCTGAATGCCTTCGACAGTTCGCAATGTGCTCCATCGACGCTGGCCTATTTTTTTCGGGGATAACGCAGCCCCTGTCGTCGTCATACAGAACGGCAGTACGACGTCACATACCCGGATCGAGTGGGAGCGAGCCGTCGTGCTTTCTGTTGCCCGAGGCATCGAACCAGATGTGGACAAGGTCATGCACTGGTTTAGCAGTGAGGCTATCTGCGAGCTGGGCGGCAAGACGGCGCGGCAATTGGTTGAGGAGGGCTTGACCGCGCGGTTGTTGGACATGTTGGTGACGATTCGAAACGGTTATCGCGATCGCTGATATCGCGAAACATTCCGTAATTAAGAAACACCACTTATTGCGATCACTCAAGGAAAGCCGCTCGATGAAAAACTCCTATTCCTGCCTTTTTCTCATGCTTATGCCAGCAAGTGCATGGGCCCAATCAACGGCGGCGACTGACGATCAGGCCGACGTTGCGACAGCATCGCGCTGGAGGCTGGGCGTGGGAGTGGCGGTAGCGAACAATGCCTATCTTGGGAAAGGCTCGCAGGTGACGCCGTTTCCACTCATCGATTATGAGGGCGACCGCTTTTTCTTTCGGGGAATCACGGGCGGTGTCCATGTGCTGAAGTCGGACGGCTTTGCCGTCGATGCCATCATCACGACAGGTTTCAACAATATCAGCGCGTCCGATTTTGATCGGGCTGCTCTTGCCCGTCGTGGCATCAATCGTGACGATCTGGCGGATCGTGATCGAAGCATCGATGCCGGCGTTTCCGCTTCATGGACCGGCAGTCTCGGACAGCTGAAGGCAGTGGCTAAAACGGATGTATCGGGTAGCAGCGAAGGGGCGGAGTATTCCCTGGAATATGGCTACCCGCTGCAGTGGGGCGGCTTTCGCATTACGCCAACGGCGGGCGCTACTTTTCTATCATCCAAGGTTGCTGATTATTACTACGGCATCCATCCGGATGAAATGCGCCGCGGCGTGCCCGGATACGAGCCGGGGAGCGCGCTGATTCCGGAAGTGGGGGTCAATTTTATTCGGCCCATCGGAGCGAAGTGGACGCTGATGATCAATGCCAGGTACAGCGTTTTGCCGAACAAGATCAGCAATAGCCCGCTGGTCGATGGCAGTCACGGCAGTGGCGTGCTGGTTGGCTTCAGCCGTGCTTTTTGATTTGTTCCATCATCTCGTTTAGATGCTGGGTTGGCGGACCAAGACTGCGATAGAAAAAGCCGCCGAAAGGCGGCTTTTTCTATCGCAGATGCAAAAAGCTCAGCCGCGCGACGAGCGCTTGCGGTCGTTCTCGGTGAGGTGCTTCTTGCGCATGCGGATTTCCTTGGGCGTGACTTCGACCAGCTCGTCGTCGTCGATGAAATCCAGCGCCTGTTCCAGGGTGAACTTCGTGGCCGGGGTCAGCTGAATCGCGTCGTCCTTGCCGGAAGCGCGCATATTGGTCAGCGGCTTGGGCTTGATCGCATTGACCGTGAGGTCGTTGTCCTTGGCGTGAATACCGATCAGCTGGCCCTCATACACCGAATCGCCCTCAGCGGCGAACAGCTTGCCGCGCTCCTGCAGCGGTCCGAGCGAGTAGGCGGGCGTGTTGCCGGCGCCGTTGGAAATCATCACGCCGTTCTGGCGCTTGGCGATCGGGGCCGGCGTGTACGGACCGTAATGGTCGAACACGTGGAACAGCAGGCCCGAACCCTGAGTAAGGGTCTTGAACTGGTTCTGGAAGCCGATCAGGCCACGCGCCGGGATCATGTATTCCAGACGCACGCGGCCGCGGCCGTCAGACACCATGTTCTTCAGTTCGCCTTTGCGCACGCCCAGCCGCTCCATCACGCCGCCCTGGTGGATCTCTTCGATATCCACCACCAGCTGTTCGATCGGCTCCATCTTCTGGCCGTCGATGTCCTTGAGGATGACTTCCGGACGCGACACGGCCAGCTCATAGCCTTCGCGGCGCATGTTCTCGATCAGTACCGAAAGATGCAGTTCGCCACGGCCGGACACCAGGAACTTGTCGGCGTCGGACCCGTCTTCGACCTTCAGTGCCACGTTGTGCACTTTTTCGCGATCCAGGCGCTCACGCAGCTGCCGGCTGGTCAGGAACTTGCCGCCGGAAAGATCCTTGTTGCCAACGAACGGCGAGTTGTTGACCTGGAAGGTCATGCTGATCATCGGCTCGTCCACGCTCAGCGGCGGCAGCGCTTCGGGCGTGTCCGGCGAGGTCAGCGTGTCGGAAATGGTCAGGTCGGGAATGCCCGAGATGGCCACGATATCGCCGGCTTCAGCGCCGTCCTGCTCGATGCGCTCGAGACCGAGGAAGCCGAGCACCTGCGCAATCTTGCCCTGACGCTTCTTGCCTTCACGATCGATCACGGCGACCTGCATGCCCTTCTTCAGCGCACCGCGCTGGACGCGGCCGATACCGATGACGCCGACGAAATTGTTGTAGTCGAGCTGGCTGATGCGCATCTGGAACGGGCCGTCCGGATCGACGTCTGGCATCGGAGCGTGCTGCATGATCGCTTCGTACAGCGGGGTCATGTCGCCTTCGCGCGCGTTTTCGTCCAGCGATGCATAACCGTTGAGCGCCGACGCATAGACGATCGGGAATTCCATCTGCTCGTCGCTGGCACCAAGCTTTTCGAACAGGTCCCACACCTGCTCGACCACCCACTCCGGACGCGAGCCCGGACGGTCGACCTTGTTGATCACCACGATGGGCTTGAAGCCCATGGCGAAGGCCTTTTGCGTCACGAAGCGCGTCTGCGGCATCGGGCCGTCCATTGCGTCGACCAGGATCAGCACGGTGTCCACCATGGACAGCACGCGCTCGACTTCGCCACCGAAGTCAGCATGTCCCGGTGTGTCGACGATGTTGATGCGGTTCTTGATGCCTTTCTTCTTGTCTTCCCAGGTAATGGCCGTGTTCTTGGCCAGGATCGTGATGCCACGCTCCTTTTCCTGATCGTTCGAATCCATGACGCGCTCGGCCAGAACGGTGCGCTCGTTGAGCGTGCCGGACTGCTTAAGAAGCTGGTCGACGAGGGTGGTCTTGCCGTGATCGACGTGGGCGACGATGGCGATATTGCGCAGGTTTTCGATAGACATAAAAGACTCGGCCGGCGCCGGAGGGGCCGCCTGATGGTTTAAACACAAGGGATTAACTTGTCGATTATACGGACTTATGTGTCAGCTTGCCTGCGATTTCGCTTATTCGTTCAGTTGACGGCTTTGAAAGGCACCTACGGGTATTTCGGTGGTGGCGCGCCGGCTCGTTTCGCAAGCGGGCGGCCGGCGCCCTGATTAGGCGTCTTCGCCCGGGCTTTATGGGACCCTTCACACGACTGCGCTATTCTTCCGGGCCCATTGCCGTGCCGGACACGGTAATGCCGTCAAGAAACCCCGAGGATTTTCGATGACCATCAACGTGACTTTCAGCACCAACCGCGGCCCGATCCATCTGCGTCTGCACGACGATAAGGCGCCGCTGACAGTGGCCAATTTCGTCAACCTGGCCAAGCGCGGCTATTACGACGGCCTTTCGTTTCATCGCGTGATTGCCGACTTCATGGTTCAGGGCGGTTGCCCGGAAGGCAGTGGCCGCGGTGGCCCGGGCTACAAGTTCGAAGACGAATTCAACCCGTCGCTGCGTCACGACAAACCGGGCGTGCTGTCGATGGCCAATGCCGGTCCGCGCACCAACGGCAGCCAGTTCTTTATTACCCATGGCGCCACGCCATGGCTGGACGGCAAGCACAGCGTGTTTGGCGAAGTACTTGGCGCGGACGACCAGAAAGTTGTCGACGCCATTCAGCAGGGTGACATCGTGGAGAAAGTCACGGTGGAAGGTGACGTTGACACCGTGCTGGCAGCGCATGCCGACCGGGTCAAGGAATGGAACGCTGTGCTCGACAAGCGCGCCTGATTCATTCCCGATTTGCAGTAAGCGAAAAAGCCGCCGGCTAGCAGCCGGCGGCTTTTTCATGGGTCGCTTTCATAGCCGCGGCGACGGCCACGGATTATGATCTGCCGGCGGTAGGCGTCTTTCATTCTTGAAGGGGTACAAATCATGTCATTCCTCAATGATTTGCTGGGTGGTCAGGGTCAGTCGGCGGGCGCGGGCTCACTCATTTCGGTTGCGGGCCAGTTGATCGATCGCGCCGGCGGCGTGCAGGGCCTGGTCGCCACGTTGCAACAGAATGGACTAGGCGGCGCGGTGCAGTCGTGGATTGGTTCCGGCGCCAACCAGCCCGTATCAGGTGATGCACTGGGCCAGGCCCTGCAGAACGGTGGCCTCGGCTCCGTCGTGCAGGAGGCCGCCAGCAAAATGGGCGTGGATCCGAACGATCTGCTTGGCAAGCTCTCGCAGGTGCTGCCGCATGCGGTGGATCATCTGACGCCGGATGGACAGGTGCCGGATGCGGGGCAGGGCGGCGGTTTCAATCTCGGCATGCTCGAAGGCCTGGCCGGCAAACTGCTTGGTTCGACGCAGGCCTGACGACCCGCGAACGATCGGCGCGTTCGCCGCGCAGCGTGGAGCAGGATTTATCCCATTCTCGAGGCCAGGGCATCAATTGCCCGTCATCGATATCCGTGCGGCTGCGCAGCATCGTGATAAAATCACGGCCTTTGCTTAAGCGCGTAGAGAGCCCATGCCCCAGCTTGCCCAGCGTGTCGGTCGTGCCAAACCCAGTGCCATCATGGTGATTGCCGAGAAGGCGAAGCAGCTCAAGGCGGCCGGTCGAGACATCATCAGCTTCTCGATCGGTGTGCCGAACTTCCTGCCGGGCGAGCACGTATACGCGGCCGCACGCGAGGCGCTTTCGCACGACTCCGGCCAGTACGGCAGCAACCGTGGGCCGGAAGTGTTGCTGGACGCGTTCCTTGCTCATATCGAAGCGTTGGGCCTGACCGGTTACGGTCGCCTCAACGTCTCGATCGGCATCGGTGCGAAGCACGTGCTTTACAACCTGGCCGAAGCCTTGCTCAACGAAGGCGACGAGATCTGTTTCCCGGCGCCGTACTGGACCACGTACCACGATATCGCCGATATCGTTGGGGCGAAGGTCAATGTGCTGCCATGCCCGTCCGTGCAGAACTACAAGCTGGCGCCAGCGCAGTTGGAAGCGGCACTGCAGCGCAAGCCGAAAGTGTTCCTGTTCAACAACCCGTCCAATCCCACCGGCATGGTCTACACGCGCGACGAAATCGTCGCGCTGGCTGACGTGCTGGTGAACTATCCGGACACATGGATCGTCACCGACGATATTTACAACTCGATGGTGTTCGATGGCCTCGGCTATCACAACTTTGTGCATGCCAGGCCCGAGCTGCGCGAGCGGCTGATTTTTGTCGATTCCGTATCCAAGACCTATGGCATGCCGGGTTGGCGTGTCGGCCTCATCGCCGGGCCGGAATCGGTGGCCAAGGCGATGACGACGCTCAACTCGAACCACATCACCAGCCTGCCGGAAGTGATCAGCGCGGCCGCGATTGCCGCTTTCACCGGTTCACAGGATGTGCCAAAGGCCAAGTGCGCGGAATTTGCGGGTAAGCGCGACATCGTGGTCGAGGCCCTGCGCGCCATTCCCGGCGTGATTTGTCCGCGGCCGCAGGGCGCGTTCTATGCGTTCCCGGATATTTCGGTGGCGTTTGGCAAGAGCCACAACGGTGTAAGGATCGGCAACGACGTGGAGTTCTGCGCGGCGCTGCTCGAGGCCACCGGCGTCGCCTGCGTGCCGGGCTCGGCGTTTGGCGAGCCGCGCGCCTTGCGTATCTCCTATACCTGTCCCACCGCACAGCTGGAGCCGGGCCTGCAGCGTATCCAGCAATTTTTTGCCGAGCTGGTTTGAGCGCTTCAATTCGCAAAGCCCAGTTGGCGTTGATTTCATCCTTTTTCTCCGCATCACTCATCGCTCACTCAAGGAGCCAACCCCATGAAAGCACCCGTTCGAGTTGCCGTTACCGGCGCCGCTGGTCAGATCGGCTACGCGCTGTTGTTCCGTATTGCCGCTGGCGACATGCTGGGTCCGGACCAGCCGGTGATCCTGCACTTGCTGGAAATCACGCCCGCGTTGCCGACCCTGCAGGGCGTGGTGATGGAGCTCAACGACTGCGCGTTCCCGACGCTGGCCGGCGTGGTCGCCACCGATGACGTCAATGTTGCGTTCAAGGACGTCGATTACGCGCTGCTGGTCGGTGCGCGTCCGCGCGGGCCGGGCATGGAGCGCAAGGATCTCTTGGAAGCCAACGGCGCTATCTTCGGCCCGCAGGGTAAGGCGCTGAACGATCACGCCAAGCGCGACGTGCGCGTGCTGGTGGTCGGCAACCCGGCGAATACCAACGCGTTGATTGCGCAGCAGAACGCGCCGGATCTCAATCCGAAATGCTTCACCGCGATGGTGCGCCTGGACCATAACCGTGCGCTGAGCCAGCTGGCCGAAAAGACCGGTGCGCACACGACCGACATCAAGAAGGTCACCATCTGGGGCAACCACAGCTCCACCCAGTATCCAGATTTGCACGAGACCACCGTCAAGGGCAAGCCGGCATTGGAGCAGATCGAGCAGTCCTGGTACGAGAGCGATTTCATTCCGACCGTGCAGCAGCGCGGCGCGGCGATCATCAAGGCGCGCGGCGCGTCGTCGGCGGCGTCGGCAGCATCCGCGGCGATTGACCACATGCGTACCTGGGCACACGGCACCGCCGAAGGTGACTGGGTATCGATGGGCATTCCGTCGGACGGATCGTACGGTGTCGAGCCCGGCGTGATCTTCGGCTACCCAGTCACGGTGAAGGGCGGCAAGTACGAGATCGTGCAGGGCCTGAAGATCAACGCGTTCTCGCAGTCGCGCATCGATGCGACCGAAAAGGAGCTGCGCGAGGAGCGTGCGGGCGTGGAGCATCTGTTCGCCAAGAAATAATTCGCGACGCAGTACGCAGCTTTTCGCGAAGAGGGTCGGCCGTAAGCCGGCCCTTTTTTATTGGTCCTTAGCCTCCGCTTCGCGTGCGCGCGCTGACGCACTGCGGAAGCGGGTATTTCCGCGGTGCGCTAAAATGGCGCTTTGGGTAAAGCAGCCATGACGAAAATCGCATCTCCCGGCGCTCGTTTTCGAGCGGCAGTCGCGGAAGAACAGCCGCTGCAGGTGGTCGGCGCGATCACCGCCTACGCGGCCCGCATGGCCCAGCGCAGCGGCTTCAAGGCGCTTTATCTGTCCGGCGGCGGCGTGGCGGCCAATTCACTGGGCATGCCCGATCTGGGTATCAGCACGATGGAAGACGTGCTCACCGATATCCGGCGCATCACCGACGTGTGCGAACTGCCGCTGCTGGTCGACGTGGATACCGGCTGGGGCGGGGCATTCAATATTGCGCGCACCGTGCGTTCGCTGATCAAGGCCGGCGCAGGCGCCCTGCATATCGAGGACCAGGTTGCGGCCAAGCGCTGCGGCCATCGGCCCGGCAAGGCGATCGTCTCGAAACAGGAAATGGTCGATCGCGTGAAGGCGGCTGTCGATGCGCGCAGCGACGAGCAGTTCGTCATCATGGCGCGTACCGATTCGGTTGCCGTCGAAGGCCTTGAGTCCGCGATAGACCGCGCGCAGGCCTGCGTCGAAGCCGGTGCGGACATGATTTTCCCCGAAGCCATCTACACGCTTGAGCAATACCGACAGTTCAAGGCAGCGGTGAAGGTGCCGATCCTCGCCAACATCACCGAGTTTGGTCAGACCCCGCTGTTTACCCGCGAGGAACTGGCCAGCGCAAACGTCGACATCATTCTTTACTGCTGCGGCGCGTATCGGGCGATGAACAAGGCCGCGCTGAATTTCTACGAGACGGTGCGCCGCGACGGCACGCAGAAGGCGGCTGTGCCGACTATGCAGACGCGCGAAGAGCTGTACGACTATCTCGACTATCACGCCTACGAGCGCAAGCTCGACGAACTGTTTGCCGACGGCAAGTCCGCCGAGTAACAGCCTGACGACAAGTTTGTTTCCAGCGGTGCCGGATTCCGGCGTCGCTTCATCGATCGAGGGTTTATCCATGAGCGAAACCACGCAAGCTGCGCCCAAGGCCAAGAAATCCGTTGCGCTGTCCGGCGTGCCGGCCGGCAACACGGCCCTGTGCACCGTCGGCCGCAGCGGTAACGATCTGCATTACCGCGGCTACGATATCCACGACCTGGCCGCCAAGGGCTGCTTTGAGGAAGTGGCATACCTGCTGGTTCACGGCGTGCTGCCGAACTGGACCGAGCTCAACCACTACCGCGCGCGCCTGAAGCGCTTGCGCGGGTTGCCGGCGCCGGTGAAGAGCGCGCTAGAGCTGCTGCCGGCGGCGACGCATCCGATGGACGTCATGCGCACGGGCTGTTCGGTGCTGGGGACGGTGCTTCCGGAAAAGGACGACCACAACGTCACAGGCGCCCGCGAGATCGCCGATCGCCTGATGGCCAGCTTCGGCTCGATGCTGCTGTACTGGTATCACTTCAGCCACAACGGCAAGCGCATCGAGACGCAGACTGACGACGATTCGATCGCCGCCCATTTCCTGCACCTGCTGCACGGTAAAAAACCCAGCGACCTGCATGCGCATGCGCTCGACAAGTCGCTGGTGCTGTACGCCGAGCACGAGTTCAATGCCTCGACCTTTGCAGCGCGCGTGATCGCCGGCACCGGTTCGGATATGTACTCCGCGCTTACCGGTGCCATCGGTGCGTTGCGTGGTCCAAAGCACGGCGGCGCCAACGAGGTGGCGATGGAAATCATTGCGCGTTATCGCAACGCGAATGATGCAGAGGCCGATATCCGCGCCCGCGTCGAGCGCAAGGAAATCGTCATCGGTTTCGGTCACCCGGTCTACACCGTGTCCGATCCGCGCAACGAGATCATCAAGGAAGTCGCGCGCAAGCTGTGCACGGACGGTGGTAACCCGACGCTTTTCGAAGTGTCCGAGCGCATCGAGAAAGTCATGGGCGAGATCAAAAAGATGTTTCCCAATCTCGACTGGTTCTCGGCCAGTGCGTATCACATGATGGGCGTGCCGACGGCGATGTTCACTCCGCTGTTCGTCATTGCCCGCACCTCCGGCTGGAGCGCGCATGTGATCGAACAGCGGGAGGATGGAAAAATCATTCGGCCCAGCGCGCACTACGTCGGGCCGGATGATCAGTCATACGTGCCGATCGACAAGCGCTGAGCAGTTTTGAGCCGACGAAGAGGGAGTCGACCGGCTCCCTTTTTCTTTGACATCCATCACGACCTTCACTGGCGGCTAACATGGCCGACTCAAGACAAATGTCATGATAAAATGGTATAAATATTTGATTTTTAACGATAATTCTTCAATTATTATCGAATCTTTCGGTCTGAACACGCGATAACCTTCGACGAAACGTTCACCGGTTCTTGGTTAACTTTTAATTTCCCACACCGATCAGTACGGAAATTAAAAATGAGTTCAATAACTGTCGTCAAGCCTCGTTTTCGCCGCAACCATTTGCTGGCTATCCCTCTTCTCGTATTGAGCTCGGCGTCTTTTGCAGACGTGTCACCAGCGCTCGATCGTTTCGACCTTTCGCTCGGCGGCTACTACGCCAATACCGACACCACGATCGGTGCAGGTGATAGGAGCGGGCAGTTGAAAGGCGACGTTAATCTTGAGCGTGATCTAGGATTCGAAGATCACAAGACGGTGCCGCGCATCAAACTCGATTTCCTTATCGGCGACCACCAGGGTTTTTCATTCGATTATTTCAGCATCAATCGGACGGAAACCAAGTCGCTCAGCGACAGCATCAATTACGGCGGCAACGAATACGATGCCGCGGCTTCTGTTCGAGGCAAGCTTGATTTCGACTTCGGCAGCGCGGCCTATCGCTGGTGGTTTGGCAGCGGCAACGATGTATTTGGACTGGGCGTCGGCGCAGCCTACTACCGTGTGCGTGCGGGCATCAGCGGTATTGCGACGCTAAATGGGGAAAGCGCGGAGGCTTCCACCAGTTACAGTGAAACCGCGGGCGCGCCGTTGCTCCAGCTTGGCTGGCGTCATGC
>Ga0302305_1001542_pt1 | contig 13204 bp, 13 predicted proteins | sample III_Palsa_E2_3_FD_198764 | JGI IMG/M metagenome (GOLD analysis project Ga0302305, IMG submission 198764) | Peat permafrost microbial communities from Stordalen Mire near Abisko, Sweden - III_Palsa_E2_3 | ecosystem: Environmental > Terrestrial > Soil > Palsa > Peat permafrost | place: Sweden... | reverse complement strand
ACGCAATGCAGACGGTTTGTTGATATATGGAAACTATTCTAGCTCCACTTTTTATTGCCATTGGCGCATCTGGCCGCGAGGGCCTAAGCGATATTTCCGAGCTACTCGAGCATTGGCCGATAGATAGCGCGGCGATTGCGCTGGTCGTTGTGCATCGAGCGAGTGACCAGGAAAGCTATCTGCAAGAAATGCTGCAGAGAAAAAGTCGCTTACCTATCGTCATCGCGAAGGACGGCGAAAAGCTTTTGCCTGGAACTTGCTATATCGGTGAACCTGCGGAGGTGCTTACATTAAGTGAAGATGGGCATGCGCGCCTTGTGTTTGCTGGTGGAAACCGACTACGCAATCGTACCGTCGACGAGTTATTTATCTCGGTAGCGTCCCATGCCAGGCAGCGATCAATGGGTGTGATTCTTTCCGGCTCGCTAGACGACGGTTCGCGGGGTATGGCAGCCATTCACCATACAGGCGGCTTGACGATTGTCCTGGATCCAGGCTTGAAAGCCCGAGGGATGCAGCAAAACGCGATTGATTTCGACGGGCCTATCAGCTTTGTCGGTACCGCAACGCAGATCGCAATCGTGATTGCCGAAGCTGCCGTTCGGCGTCCGAACGAATCATGACCTATTTCCTTTGATCTTTTGAAAGCACTATGGATGTTCCGTTTTTCTTATGGCCCATCAACTACTCAACACCTGTGGTTTGATTTCAAATATGGCAGGCGTTGTCCTGCTGTTTTTCTATGGCTTTCCACAGCCGACGCATGACGAAGAGGTTACTGTTACCGTTGAGCCTCATAAGAAAGTGGCCGAAGGTCGGATAGCGGCCGATGTCATGGAGGAAACCCGGCTCCGGAAAAATGTTTATTTATCGATGTCTCTTGTAGCGTTGCTTCTGATGGTGAGCGGGTTTGGCGTTCAGTTGCTCGCATTGTGGCTCTGACCCCGATCGTATGTGGCTTGGCGGCTTTGTTACATTCTTCCGAGAACCAAAGTGCGCTCGAGCTTTCAGATAAGAGTGAGCGTTGATGCGTTGATGCGTAGAGCAGTCGACGCTCGCTCTATCTACCACTTACACAAGGAGTCGATATGAACAAAAATCAAACCCATGGTACCGCCGAGCAAGTCAAGGGTAAAGTCAACGAAGTCGTCGGTCATATCACGGGCGATACCCTCCAGGAAGTGAAGGGCGATCTTCAGCAAGGTCTGGGAAAGGCGCAGAAGGCGATTGGCGATGCACAAGAAGAAGCTCAACGCGAAGAAGTCAAACGCGAAGCCGAGCTTCGGGCCAAGCGTTAAGTTATACCGTCCCCGGCAGATGCAACGCTGTCAGCCTTGTACCCGGTCAACCTCATATCATTTGACGGTTGGCCGGGGTACGTAAAACTTCGGAGCAACACATGGCCATCAAGCGTAGCGGTCCTACTACTGTCGACGTCAATAACGAACGCCTGTCATTCGAAGACGAGGCGATGACGAGTGACTTTGTTACCTGTTTATCGCACGGTGACATCGAGTCGTGCTCGGCTGAGTTTCCTCCGGAATCGATCGAATACATTGGCGACGCCATCGATGATGAGCTGTCGCGGTAGATCTGATTGGCTTATACCGACGATCAGCATCCGTTTGCCAGGTCCGCCGATTTGCTTCAACATATGAATGATCTGGAGTCCGCATGAGCACATCAACCATCGCTGACTATTTGGCGAAAACCCTTGAAGCAGCCGGCGTCGAGCGTATCTGGGGCGTCACGGGTGACAGCCTCAATGGCCTCTCCGATAGTTTAAGACGCATGGGCACTCTGCGCTGGATGCACACTCGCCACGAAGAAGTCGCGGCTTTCGCTGCAGGTGCGGAGGCTGCAGTAACGGGCAAGCTTGCCGTATGCGCGGGCAGTTGTGGACCAGGCAATCTACATCTTATCAATGGCCTGTTCGACTGTCATCGCAATCACGTGCCGGTTGTCGCGATTGCGGCGCAGATTCCATCGTCCGAAATCGGGTTAGGGTATTTCCAGGAAACGCATCCCCAGGAACTGTTCAAGGAATGCAGTCACTATGTTGAGTTGGTGACGAATCCGGCACAGTTTCCGCGTGTGCTCGATCGCGCGATGCGCACAGCCATCCATGAGTGTGGCGTTGCGGTTATTGTCTTGCCGGGCGATATCGCGCTGGCTGACGCACCTGTAGAACCCGGCGCTTGGGCCGAGATTGCACCGCCCATCATTACGCCAAACAACGAAGAACTCGAACGTCTTGCCGCTCTTCTTAATGAGGCCGGCGCGGTGACTTTGCTGTGTGGTAGCGGCTGCGAGGGCGCACATGAGGAGGTCGTGACCCTGGCCAAGTTGCTCGGTGCGCCTATTGTGCACGCCTTGCGCGGGAAGCAGCATATTGAATGGGACAACCCCTACGATGTGGGCATGACCGGATTGATTGGTTTTAGCTCCGGTTATCACGCCATGATGTCGTGCGATACCTTGCTTATGCTGGGTACCGACTTCCCCTATCGCAATTTCTATCCGCCTCAGGCGCGGATAATCCAGATCGACCGGCGTGCGGCCGCGCTGGGCAAGCGCGCACCGCTTACATTGGGTCTGGTCGGCGGTATCCGGGAAACGGTTGCGGCGTTGCTGCCGAAAGTGCAAGGCAAGACCGATCGAAAATTTCTTGACCGTGCGCTCGAGCACTACGCCAGCGCCCGCAAGGGGCTCGACGAGCTTGCCCGGCCGTCGCCAGTGGGAAAGCCGATTCATCCGCAATATCTGACCAGCGTGATCGACAAAATGGCCGATCAAGATGCGATTTTTACCGTCGACGTCGGCACACCGACATTATGGGGCGCTCGCTATCTGACCATGAACGGTCAACGCGCGCTATACGGATCTTTCAATCATGGATCGATGGCCAATGCCATGCCGCAAGCACTCGGTGCGCAAGCAGCACAACCGGGGCGGCAAGTGGTGTCGCTATCGGGCGATGGCGGTTTGTCCATGCTACTTGGCGATTTGCTGAGCGCGCGCCAACTCGATTTACCGATCAAGATCGTGGTGTTCAACAACAGCTCGCTCGGGTTTGTGGCGATGGAGATGAAGAGCAGCGGTTATCTCGACACTGACACCGATCTAAGCGCCACCGACTTTGCAGCGATTGCCAAAGGAGCGGGAATCTACAGCGAACGCGTGGAGCATTCCGAAGCGCTCGAGGGTGCGCTGGCGCGTGCTTTCGCCCATCCGGGACCCGCGCTGATCGATGTCGTGACGGCCAAGTACGAACTTGCCTTGCCGCCGAAAATTCAATGGGCGCAGGCTAAGGGATTCAGTTTGTATATGTTGCGCGCGGTATTGAACGGTCGGGGTGATGAAATCGTGGAACTGGCTAATACGAATTTTCGCTAGCGTGGAGTAGGGCGGCGTATTCCACGATCGGCCCGAATCAAAGAAAACAGCCGGACATCATGGAACGCCGACTGCCAGTAGCCCCATTGGCGCATCACCCCTTCTTCAACAAAGTCCAGTTTGTGCAACAGACCTGCCGAAGCCTGGTTGTCGAGGTTGGTAGTTGTCTGGATGCGATTAATATTCCATTCTTGGTAAGCGTGGTCGATAGCGGCGTTCAGCGCTTCATGCATCAAACCCTGGCGCCAATATTGGCGAGCCAGTTCAAAACCGAGTGTGGCTGAATGGAAATTATGATTCAGCATAAATCCACAGGTGCCGATCAGTCGATTGCTTTCCTTTAATAGAATGGCCCAGCGCACGCCCTTGACCTCGACCAGATCTTGTATCATTCCGGCGACCAATTGCTCGGCTTGATCAAGGGCCGTTAGCGGTGCAATGTCGTAAAACCGCATCACGTCCGGGTCCGACCAGATAGCGAAAATATCGCCGGCATCCGACATTTGCAGTGGGCGCAGTACAACCCGCGATTCCGAAGCACTGTTCACATTGACGTTGAAGGTCGTCATCGCTAATCCTTATTCGCTCAATAAAGCCGGATAGAGCCTATGCCAGAACGCGCAGTGGTGCTGCTCGCCGGCATCGAAATCGCTGAGCTTGCCCTGGTCCAAACGAAGAATAGGGCTGCTGCTCTTGTACGGCGGCCAGGCAGGGCCACTGGGAATCGAGGGCACGCCGCTTGTCGCAAAACTTGTCCAGTATCCTATGATTTCGTCTGAAAGCTGTTGCGCCCCTGGGCTCAGCGCCGGACCATCGAGTTTCACCGTGTTGGAGAAGTGCGGAAACTGATAGGGCAGTTCTGAAGAGTGTACTGCACCCATTTCAAAACCGGGGTCCGGCGTGACCGGAGGTGGGTTGGGATCTGCAAATTCGTATTCGTAGACCGTGACATATTTTGACGCGAGCTTGGCAGTCTCGAGGTAGAGGCAGTTATTCAAGCCATTGTCGGGTCTGAAGTCGGACATCACGCTGCCCAAGGCGGAGGGCGCCGATGAGAAGTGACTGAGGGGGTATTCCGCCAGTACCTGCGGCGTTTTATCTGCGTAGATGGCACTTAGGCTTGCACCGTAATTTTCCGCAGTGACGTGCTGACCGAGCTGAGCTGCATAGGCCACATAAAGTCGCAGTTCCTGACTATCCCCGCCGTTGATCATGGGTACTTGCACGAACCGTCCGCTGGCCATGGCCTCGGCGCCTTGAAGAGGCACGGCAGCGGTGCCGACGCCGGGGGCAAAGGTCATTACGTCGCTGCCGCCGATGTTTGCTGCGGCTTCGACCAATTCCTTAACCGATTTGTGACGCAGGCAGGCGAGTGCATTGGATTGATCGTTACAGCCCAGCTCAGCCGCCACCTTCAGACCTACTTGGTCGCTTTGATCGAGTGTGCGCAGCTGCTGCACACAGCCCGCGCTCTGGATAATGGCTTTCTGGAACAGTCCCTTTGCTGCGACCGGTGCGAGCATTTGCATGCAGACGGAAGCCGCACCGGCGGATTCGCCGGCAATCGTCACATTGCCGGGATCGCCACCGAAGGCCGCAATATTCCGCTGCACCCAACGCAGCGCTTCACGCTGATCCGCCAGACCATAACCGCCGTCGGAGGTGCGCTCGAAAGCTGGATGGGCCATAAAACCGAAAACGCCGAGGCGATAATTCATCGTGACCACAATGACATTGCCGAGCTTTGCCATATGTGCGAGCGGATAAAGCGAACTCGATCCACCGACAAAGGCGCCGCCGTAAATCCATACGAGCACCGGTAATTTCTTCGCAGTATTGATGGGCGTAGCGCCGACCGGAACGGTGACGTTCAGAAACAGGCAATCTTCGTTATAGTCGGCCTCTGTGGTGTGGTAGCGGGCGACCTGTGGACAGCCGCTGCCGAACTCAGTGGCGTCCCATGTCTTAGTCCAGGCTGCTCGCTCCCGAGGCGGCGCCCACCGTAAGGCGCCTATCGGCGGCGCGGCATAGGGAATGCCTTTGAATTCCCTGACCCCGTCGGTGACGAGACCTCGCACTTGTCCTTTGTCCGTCGTGACAATTGTGGAGTCAGTGGTCGAAGTTGGCGCGGCAGCCTGAGCGGCGGGCGAAAGTGACGGTATGCAACAGACAAGCGTCAAGGCGATGACAGCAATCGTGGAGCGAAGACGGGTCATCAGATGATCCCAGGTGGCGTTGTAAGCCGGCTGACGCTAGGGGCTTAAGAGGACGATCCTACGCCCACCTGAAGACAGTGTCCGATATTTATCGGGGCCGGCTTTTTTCAGGTCGATAAACCCTGGCTTGGCAGTCCACACCCTGTCAGGTGGGCATATCGACCTGGAGGCGTACGCGGCCATTTTTGGGCTGCGGGCCTACGTTTCCCGGCTGTCGCGCCAGTACCTCCCGGTAGACGTCGAGATAAGCCTGGATCATTTTGGCTGGGCTGAATTCATCGGCGCGCTTCAGTAGCACCGGTTTCAGATTGGGATCCCGCATCAACTGGGTTGCGGTCAGGATCGTGGCAATCAGAGTGTCGGGCTGATTCGGATCGAAGAGCAGGGCGGAATGCGGTTCGATCACTTCGGGAATTCCGCCGCTCATGGCGCCTATCACTGGAATGCCATGCGAGTAAGCTTCAACGGTGACTCTGCCGAACGGCTCATGCCATTTCGACGGGACCACCAGGATGTCGATGTCGCGAAAGAACAGTTCCGGATCGAGATGCCCCATAAAAACCACGCGGCTATCGGGATAGTTGCGCTTGAGGCTGGCGATATAGACTGGATCGCCGGTTCCGCCAATCAAGAGTTGCCAGTCCAATTGTTGTTGTTGTATCAATTGCTCGATCACGAGTTCGATACCCTTTTCCGGCGAGACCCTGCCCAGGATACCGAGCCGCGTGATGCCGCGCGGCTTCTCAGGCAAGATCGGAGCGACGCTTGCGGATTCGGCGTGGAGCGGCAAATAGCAGTCATGGATCACGCCGGTGGCGCCGGCTTCGGGGAAGAAGCCATTCTCCAAATGCTGCTCCAGTACATAGCGACTGACGCCGATAGCAACGTCAACTTGCGCCGACGCCGCTCTTTTGGGCTGGGCGTAGATCGAGCACATGCGGCAGGGTCGCTTGCAGCATTTGTCGCCGGTAAACATCTTCGAAGTTGGGCACATCAGGTAGTAGTCGCGCGCCGTATGCACAATTCGCATACCGGCATCGCGGGCGATTCGCCAGATTCCTGTGGATAGACAGGAGAGATTGCTGGTGCTGACGATGTCGGGACGCTCGTGCCGGATAATTTTTTCCAGCTTGCGCACCATCATGAAATTCTTCACATCCACTGCGTGCCAGACGGCCCGCATAAAGGGTGAGCGATGGCGCGCGGCATGCGGCCAATAAAGATTGATCAACTTAAGATAGTAGACGGTGACACCGTTGAGTATTTCCACGCGGTCGCGACCCGTGCCGGTTGCGCAGACGACGCATACTTCGACACCTGCATCGGCCAAACCTTCGGCGAGAATTTGTGTGGAAATTTCGGCGCCTCCGACGATCTCCGGAAAGTAGAGGGTGTTGGCGATTAGAATTTTCATTTTTCGGCGTACCGCTTGGCTGGCTGGAGATCCTTGCATAAGGTGGCCGTGGACAGCGAGTGGCTTCGGGTGCGCAGATGGGATCGTGCCGCGACTGCCGATTGCTGTGTGAGAGGCGGCGGCTTGCAGTTCGCCTGCGCAGCTTCGCGGCAATCGTCAAGCAACTGTTCGCAATGCTGGGCAATAGCTTCGCGGGCCTTGGTGCTCAGTACCTCATGATCCATATTGTCCAAAACCGAAACGGATGCGTGGCGCAGTTTGCCGAGACGTTTGCGCGACGAGCCAAAGACCGATTTAATCTCATCGAGGCCGATATCGAGTGGACTGTAAAGCAAGCGTAGACGCATACCGCGTTGGTCGAGGCGGTTCAGCATATGTCGTGCGACGGTATGCGCTTTGCTTGCGCCGATCATGCCGTCCGTCAAGCGGGCAATGTAGCCGCCCATGCGCTCGAACGCGTGCCGAGCCAGCGAGCGCAGAACCGGCGCAAGCGGGGTCTGGCCACGCAGTACTTCTTGCCATTTTTTGACTTTGAATAAGGAGCGTAAATGTGCGCGGGTCGACCCGGGGTTCGCGTTGCCCACCTCAAGCAAGGTTGTGCCCGGTGCAAAAACGAATTGCTCCAGGTTGATGGCCATCACAGCGCTAATGCGCGTATCGACGAGTGCGGCATGCAGGCCGAGATAAGCGCCGGAGCAGATGCCCACCGTAATGACCTCGGTGTGCCCCTGCGCCATCAGCCAATCCGTCGCGCTGACTAAATCGGTGCACATGGCATCGAGTGTTAGCTCGGCTGCTTCAGCGTCGGCCTCCTGCAGGCTGTCGCCAACGCCGGTGGCATCGATGCGCAGCGAAGTGTAGCCGCTACGGGCGAGATGCCGTGCCAGAAAGACGCCGAAGCGCGCCTCTCCAACGTGACTGGTGGCGCCCGTATTGCTGATCAGGATCGCCGGATGCCAGGGCGGACGCGCACCTTCCACGGATTCCGCAGTGCGTTGCAGCGGCTGGCATAACATGCCGAACAGACGGCCGGGGCCGATTGAAACCGTTTGTTCGAAAGCTTCTTGCGTGAATAGCGCGACATCGCCGACCGCGATAATGTCTGAATTGGGTACTGCGGATTTGCGCGCCGGCAGCTCGAAGGAAGCCCAGGCCGCCGCAGCCGCAATGGCGTCGTGCGGCACGGCGCTGCGCCAGGTAGGGTGCATCACCGACGGATATTCAGGGAATGGCAATAGATCGACTTGGGCGCCCAACTCACGGTAGCGCAGAGCGAGTGCTGCCGTATCGCGTTCGTCGGGCTGGAGTATCAAGATGCGCGGTGCGGGACGGTGCTCGGTCGCACTCAAGTTCAGTGTATGTAGCCGGCTTGTGCTCGGTGCATCGATATATTGACCTAGCAACTCAGTATGCTCGCCCACCAACTGATCGGCGCGCACGGCGGCAGGCGCCCGGTCCAGCCAGACTTTCTGCATCATTTTGGCTTCGCGCAAATAGCTGCGCCCGGATGCGACCGGCGCGAGCAGGATCAGACCGTCCGCGCCACCCTGTTCGGCGGCCAGCGCTGCAAGCGTGGCGCCCAGACGCATACCGCATAAGGTCACATGCTCGATGCCGACAATCTCGCGCAAGTACGCGATCGCGCTGGCAATGCCCGCAAGCCAGACATCCAGCGTGGGCGATTCGCTTGTGTCGTCGATCGAATCACCCGTGCTGCGATAGTCAAAACGCAAGGTCGGCACGCCGTTTTGCGCGAACTGTTGACCCATAGCGAGGAATGTCTGGTGCAGCCACTGGGTTTCATGACCCGGGGGCTTGCAAAGCACGACACCTCGTGATCCGGCAGCGAAATGGAGCCAGCCGAAGTGACCATCGAAAACCACAGGTTTCATGGGATTATCCTTAAAGGGCCTGGGGATTCAGCTTTGGTGCTGCAGTGGCCAGAGCGCGGAGCGCACGCTGTGCGGCCAAGTATCAGTCTCGAAACCGTGCTGTCTGAACAGACTCAGCGCGATACGCTCCAAGCCGAATCCGCAACATCCTGTATGTGCGACTTCACCGGTATGAGTCAGGATTTGCCAAATTTTTCCGAAGCGATCGGTGTGGTAATTGAAACTACCGCATGCGGTCGGTTTATCCGGGTTGATACTGGCAATCTGGATTTCGAATTTCAATGCCTGGCTGCGTTGACTATCCGCCACGATCTTTCCGCCACGCCCGAAGAAAGGATCGCTGGCCACGGCGATCTCGGCCGGCAGCTCAAGCGCACGGAACATGTTTTGCGCATAGGCTATCCAGTGCTGGCGAAATGCCAGGATTTCATCTGGGCTGCCCATTCGGACAAATTCGCGTTGTCGAAACAATTGCATCCGTTCCACGTCTAGCGAGGGCTCGTGACGAAAGCAATATGAAAAAATATCGATGGTCCTGCCGCCGACGGGCAGCGGCCCGCGTTTCGCCATCACGGGATAGACGGGATAGCATGCGACCGGCGTCATGACGATGCGAGTCGGCTCCAAACTTTCCGTCCAATCTTCCTGTTTATCCAGGCAGCGCAGTAGACGCTGATGTTCGCCATCGCTGCCGCAGAAGCTGAAAACGGCACCGACCTGATCGGGGAAATTGCCCAGATAACCGCTTTGCTCCAGAAGTTCACGGCTCATTGCGGGTGGAAACCGCAGCACTTCGACTTGTTGGTCTGCGCCCCAAGCGCCGATCAAGTCGCTGATGCGCTCAATCACTTCTTCAAAGTCAGCGCTGCGACCATATAAGCCGTCGACACCGGTCGAAACCAGCAGGCCGTGCGCCAACAGCTCGTCAAGATAACTTCCGTCAAATTCTGCGTCGGGCGGAATTTGTTTCGCGATTGCAGTGTTGACACTCATCACACTCTCCTTGGCCGGCAAAAATTCTTTTTGTGAACCTCATCGTGATGCGAGGTCTGCGATGCATTTGATCTCAGTCGAATCTCTGGAACAGTGCGTTCGCGTACAGAGCACCCCCAGACCCGGTGATAGCCTTAAATTCAGCCGCATTGGTCCATCAGGCAGAGCCTGGCTGGATTCGCGGCTTAAACAACACGGTAATGCACAAACTGCGCATTCACGCTTTGTTGCATATGTTTCAGACTTCTTAATAATTGAAAAACCAAAGAGTGGAGTCATCAATGAAAGCACAAATACGAAAAATTCTGACGGAACGGGGCGATCTCGATGTATCGACGGACACGCTGACCGACGGTGCGGATTTATATGATGCAGGCCTCTCGTCGCTTGCTACGGTCCATCTTCTAATGGCCATCGAAGCTGAGTTCGATATAGAGATCCCCGATGAACTGCTGACACGCGCGCTATTTCAGAGCATCGATACACTGGCTCTGACAATCTGCCGGTTACAGGCTGGGCCGGGTCCTAGCTCCAGCCCCAGTCTTGACAGAACACAGAGCAGGCTGAGCGCGACAACGGTGTGAGCGACTCAATGTGCGGGTGCGTACAGAGCTTGGCACGCGATCTCGGTATAACAAGAATCACTGTGATCTTGCCGGGAGGCGTATGAAAGTTGCCATAGTTCATGACTGGCTGGTTGTTTACGGCGGAGCCGAGCGGGTTCTAGAGCAAATTATCGATTGTTTTCCTGATGCCGATCTGTTCAGCTTGGTCGATTTCCTGGAAGAGCGCGACTGCTTGCGCGGCAAGCCGGTCCATACTTCTTTTATCCAAAAGCTACCGTTTGCCAAAAAGCATTATCGTAACTATCTGCCACTGATGCCCATCGCTATCGAGCAATTGGATCTGTCGAGTTACGATCTGGTGATCTCGAGTTCCTACGCAGTCGCTAAGGGCGTATTGACGGGGCCGAATCAATTGCATGTGAGTTATGTGCATTCACCGATTCGTTATGCTTGGGATCTCCAGCATCAATACCTGAAAGAGGCAGGACTGAGCCAGGGCTTGAAGTCGCTGTGCGCACGCGCATTACTTCACTACATCCGGAATTGGGATTCGCGGTCGGCAAACGGCGTCGATCATTTGATTGCCAATTCGGGCTTTGTGGGTCGGCGCATCAACAAAGTGTATCGACGCGATTCGACGGTCTTGCATCCGCCGGTTGCGATAGATCGATTTCAGCTCTGTACCCGCAAGGAAGATTTTTATGTGACCGCGTCGCGGATGGTGCCCTACAAGCGCATTGATCTGATTGTCAAAGCGTTTGCGGAAACGCCCGAGCGTCAATTGGTCGTGATTGGCGATGGACCGGAAATGAAGAAAATCTCGGCTCAAGGCGCACCCAATGTGCATATCGTCGGATATCAATCGTTCGATGTACTGCATGATCATCTTCAGCGGGCCAAGGGTTTTGTGTTTGCGGCCGAAGAAGATTTTGGCATCTCGATTGTCGAAGCGCAGGCTTGCGGCACCCCCGTGATTGCTTATGGCCGAGGCGGAGCGCTGGAGTCGGTGCGAGCGCTTGGTATTCCGAAGCCAACCGGGCTGTTTTTCGAAGAGCAGACGGTGGAATCCGTGCACGATGCACTAGATCGTTTCGAAAGCTCGATTGAACGATTTACCCCGATAAACTGTCGTATCAACGCAGAGCGATTTTCGGCGCAGCATTTCCGAGATTCCTTTAAATCGCTGCTTGAGGTGTTTATTGAGCATTCCAAGCAGCATGATGTCACGCCCGCACTGATTCCTCCGACTGCCGAGCAGCGTCGCGAAGACATGCTACGATTGGTGCGATAAATCTCACCCTGCCTCGACACCGCCGCATGGATGGCGGATACGGGGTAAATGCTGCGGTTAATCAGAATGGACTTTTGGGACTATCTTTCGGCATTTGGCGACCCTTTCCTGACACTGCCATTGGCCGGCGTGATTGTCGTATGGCTTGCCGTCACGGGGCGTCGGCGCATCGCGCTTGCTTGGGCCGCATTCTTTTGCACGGCGATGCTGCTTGTCGGTGTGACGAAATTCGCTTATGCAGGTTGGGGCATCGAAATCGGTGCAGTGCATTTTACCGTTATCAGCGGTCATACCATGCTCTCAAGCGCGGTGTATCCGATAGCGTGTTACTTGTGCGCACACGGAGCCGGGAAGCGAATAACTCAATGGTCAGTTTTCGGCGGTGTCGTGTTCGCCATCCTGATCGGCATTTCCCGCGTGATGGTGGGCGCGCATAGTCAATCGGAAGTCATTGTCGGTTGGATCTTGGGTTTTGTCATCAGTGGCTTGCTACTGAAGAAGCTTGAGCATACTGTCCGCCCACTGTCTTCACCCGTTTGGTTCTTTAGCGCATGTATGGTCACGGCAGTCGCTTGCTATGGTCACGCCGCGCCCATTCAGGCTTGGATTCTGGATACCGCGCCCCAGCTCGCACATCACGTGTAACGCCAAACCGCGCGACGGCGCGCGCGCGTGGTCGCCACCTCGGCGCACGCTGTTGCATGGCGGTCAGCTCATTCCCAAGGCAGTAAGCGATCATCCTTGACATCGGTGCGCTCGCGCACAGACCCCCCGAAAGCCAGGGTGATACGCTGCAATTCAGTCGTGTTGGGCGCGTGCTCGCTGGTTGATGATGTGCGGCACAACGCTAGTCCAACTTGTCTTCCGACCCTGGATCAAGGACTTATTCCTATGCCGTTTTCTCCGAAAATTTCGCTCGTGCTTGGCACCTTAGGTCGAACAGAGCAGCTGCAATTCTTTCTTGAGAAAGTCAGCGCGCAAAGTTACGCCAATTTCGAAATTATTATCGTCGATCAGAATGCCGACGAGCGTATCGACCAGTTGCTGATCAATCATACGCCCCATCTCGCCATTACGCATTTGCGCGCGCAGCCGGGTTTATCCAAAGCCCGCAATCTGGGTTTGAAATCCTGTAGCGGCGAGATCATCGCCTTTCCCGATGATGACTGCTGGTATCCGCCCGATTTGCTGGCCAGTGTGGTGAAGTGGCTGGACTCCGATTTCGACGGTGTGACCGGTCGTCAACTTGATGCGGAAGGTTTGGATTCCGGACCTATCTATGATCACGAGGACGGTCCTGTGACCTTGTACAACGTCTGGTCACGAGGCATCTCGTCGTGCATTTTTCTGAAAAAACATGTAGTGACGGCCGTCGGTAACTTCGATGAGACCTTGGGGGTCGGCGCCGGTACAGATTACGGTTCAGGAGAGGAAAC
>Ga0302305_1001535_pt1 | contig 13244 bp, 8 predicted proteins | sample III_Palsa_E2_3_FD_198764 | JGI IMG/M metagenome (GOLD analysis project Ga0302305, IMG submission 198764) | Peat permafrost microbial communities from Stordalen Mire near Abisko, Sweden - III_Palsa_E2_3 | ecosystem: Environmental > Terrestrial > Soil > Palsa > Peat permafrost | place: Sweden... | reverse complement strand
GTCGATGACGTCGCTTTGTCCCAACACCGCGACCGAACTTCCCGCGCCGGCATACCAAAGCGTGTCGTTGCTACCGGTGATGTCAGTGGTACTGCTCAAACCATCGGAGATCGTATCGCCCGAACCACTGATCGATAGTTGATCGTTGTTCTCGCCGTAAATTGCCCCTGAAGACATGACGATGGTTTCGCCCGTTGCACTGGTGATCGTGTTCACCGTGTCGCCGGTCGTATCCAGGGTCAGTTTTTGATTGATGGCCTCCAGATCCACAGTATCGGCACCCGAGATCGTCGCGCTACTGCTCGCCCCATCCAGCTGGATCGTGTTGCCGATCGAGTTAGCTACATCGCCGGTGCCCGACAGACCCAGCGTGGAACCGCTGTTGGCCGAGAGGTTGAACGTGTCGTTCGCACCCGTCACCACACCCGAAAGCAGGCCGCTGCCGTCGAGCGTGAGACTCGATCCGGTGATCGTCTCGCCGGTGTCGTTAGCGATCGTGTCGATCGTATCGCCAGTCGTATCCAGGATCAGCTTCTGATTCGCGGCTTCTAGGTCTACCGTATCGGCACCCGAAATCGTCGCACTACTGCTCGCCCCAACCAGTTGGATGGTGTTGCCGACAGTGACGGCTGTGTTGCCTGTACCTGACAGGCTCAACGTCGAGCCACTGTTGGCATCAAGGCTGAAGCTGTTGTTGGAGCCGGTCACCGTACCGTTGAACTCGCCTGCACTCGCATTGAGCGAGAAGCCGGAACCTGTTATCACTTCGCCGGTGTCGCCGGCAATCGTGGTGATCGTACCGCCGGTAGCATTGTCGGTGTCGTCGTTGCCCGACAACACGAAACTGCTCGTCCCGGTCGTATCAATATGATTCCCGCGGCGACGATAATGGCGGCATTCGATGCACTAGCGGAATCAGAATTCGCAGCCAGCAGGATGGTGTTGCTGCCAGTCCCCGCATTAACCATAGCGCCAGTACCGAGCGCCAAGATATAGTTTCCAGACCCGCTCGCATCAATGGTTGCATTATCTAGGTCAATCAGAAGACTGTCTTGATTGCCGTTGGTTGTGAGCACGCCATTTGGCATACCGGTTTGAATGTTCAACAGATCCGATGCCGGCAACAGGAAACTACTTGCCCCGCCATTAGGTGTCTGTAACAAAAGTTCGGCATCGGCGGGGTTTGCCGACACCGATAGGATGCTCAAGCCGTCGAAGGATGCCGGCAGCGGCGTGCCGCTCGTGGTCGTTGTACTGAGAGGCACGCCAGTAGCGCTGTAACTGACAGTTGACGTCGTACCTGTCGAGGCATTCGTTTCAGCCAGCTGGTAGGTTCCGTTACCGGTATCTAAAAAGCCGAGTGGCGTAAGACCCCCAGGTGGCGGAGTCAAAGGGACCAAATCGGTGCCGTACTGAGCGTCTATCTTTACGCCGAGGCCGCTCATGTTTAAAGCGCCCATTACGTCAGCAGGCAAATTGAGTTGGCCAAGTGCGGAAAAACCTGCACCGTAAAGATTATTGTAAGCATCGGTAATGGTTGAAACCGGAAGATTGGTGAAATTGGTAGACTGAATCTGCGACAATTCCGCAGGATTGGCTGAATAACCTGCGGCGTTTATATAATTATCGCCGACCGCCTCGAAAGCCGTGCCGCCCCAATTTTCGATGGGAATGCCTAATTCACCGAAAACGGTAGCATGTTCGTCAGCGACCTGGGCCAAGGTCGGCATTAGGTCGTTATTCCCAGTAATTTGGCTCAGATCTTGCGTAGCTAGACTGAGAGATATATTGGATTTGAACTGATCCGTATAAGCGGAGGCTCCCACGGCATTCTGTACATTGAGATTGGCGACCGCGCCGCTGCCCACATTGTTGATGACATCAATCGCCGCCTGCGCATAACCTCGATTACTGCTGGGATCACCGGTTACCTGCGCCTGGTAATACTGCAGCAGCGCCGCGTTGGCGTCCGCATAATCCCCAGCGTTGTAATCGCTATTCGCGTTAGCGAGTGCCGTAGTCATGGCGGTAAGCTGCGACTGTGTATAGGTGTAGGTTGATCCCATCGTAGACTCCTTATTTGTGCGCTGGTTACGGCTTCACGAAGCTCAACAAAAGTGCTTTTATCTTGGGTGTTAGCCTCACAATCTCATGAAAGTAGTGGTTTTTATCATATTCAATATGAAAACGGACATTCCCTGTAAGCTGCCCAAAATATGCACAATCTGGCGCGACTATGAATTTAGTCTCTTCTTTGCATTCAAAGAAAAATTTAGGCGATGAATCTTTGAGAAGATACACATCTTCGTAAGCAGATACATCGTTACGATTATGATGATAAAAAATCAGATTTGGCATACCGCTTTCTTTTGGCGAGATATAACTGTTCGGAAGCGCACCAAGTGACTTATCTTTTATAAGAATTTGGAAAAGCCTGTCTCCATATAGATAATTATCCCCTTCCTCCAATATAATAGTCGCAGTATCCGGCGACTTCAGCCCAGTGGCGCCATACCGATTCAACTCACCCTTCGTCATCGGCCGGATATCAGGTAACTGCACATCCAATACCAGATGATCAGTCGTTTGGATGGCGAACGACCCCATTCCGAGATAGCCACGCGGAATTATCATGTGGACGCTGCCCAAGTAGACCGAGACCGCGTCCGACGCATTCACCGAGCCGAGAGCCAAGCTCCGCGAGGTCATGTCATCGACATGCTTTTGCACGCTATCATCCGTGCGTGAAGCATTCGTGCCCGCAGTTTGCGCATTGCACGCGACCATCGCGCATGCCACCAAGCTGATTAGAAAACATAGGCAATCGCGACCTAATTTCATTCTTTCATCCTCATTATCTTTGCGTGCTTCATGCCGACTGTTTTAATTGATCAGTTATTCCATGACGCCCACTTGTTTGAGACATCTTTGACATTCGAATTCGAAAGTAATTTCACCGCTCATGCAAGCTCTCCTTCGCATGCTGCATTAGCGGACTGAGCAGATAACCAATGATTCGCCGGCGCCCCGTCTTGATCTCGGCCGTCACCGTCATGCCGGGCGTCAGATTGATCTCGCGATCCTCCACCCGCATGGTGTTTTGCGGCAATACGACTTGGACGGGGAAAACCCAGTTCTTCTTGTCGTCCTGCTTGGCGTCGTTGGATACCTGCACGACGTTGCCGTGCAGCGTGCCGTAGCGAGTGAACGGAAAGCTCTCCACCTTGATCTCAGCATGCTGACCGTCATTGATAAAACCGATGTCCTGGTTGTCGACCATAGCCTCGACCATCAGCGCCCCTTTATCCGGCACCACAGTCAAGAGCGCCTGAGCCGGCGTGACGACTCCCCCAAGGGTATGTATGGCGAGCTGCTGTACGGTGCCGTCGACCGGCGCCAGCAGGTGCATCAGGCGGCCGTGCTGCTGTGCCTTAGCCAGATCCTGTACAAACCCTGCCGCCTTGGCGTCGTCATCGTGGATTTTCTCCAGCCAGCCGCGCCGCGCCTGCGCCACGTAGGCCTCGCGCTTACGCTGCGCAGCATCGAGCATGGCTTCGGTCTCGCCATGCTTGGCGTGCTGCGTTGCGAGGTCCTGCTGCAACCCGATCACGGCCTGCTGCTCGTTGTAATAGTCGTGCAGCCCGACGTCCCCCGAGGGAATCAGCCCTGCGAAATCCATTTCCTTTTTCTGCTCGATGGGTAACGTACCCTCGAGCTTTCTTATCTGCGCATCGATCTCGTGCAAGCTCGCTGCGTTCTGTGCAATCTCCGCCTCCATCTCGCGAACGGTACTGGTGTAGTCCGCGTATTCGCCTTCCAGTACTCGACGCTCAGCGGCAATGGCGACCGCTCCAAGCTCGGGTCCCCCTACCAGTACCGGCACATGCCCCCGATCGATCGCATCAAGCATCGCGCGACCTCGCATCGCCTCAATCTGCGTCGCACTAAGATCCGATTGCGCATGCGCCGCACTGGTCATGGCGTCGGTAGCATCCAGATCGACCAGCGGATCACCGCGCTTTACTTTCTGCCCGTCGACCACATGGATCGCGGTTACCACCGCAGTGTCCTGCGATTGAATAGTCTTCACTTCGCCACTGGGCACAATCTTGCCTTGTGCGGTCGCGACGATATCAATCTTGCCAAAACTGGCCCAGCCTACGGCGACTGTCAGCAGACTGATGATGACGACCACCGCCACACGCGGCGCGGGATGCAATGGTGTATCGCGCAGGGCTAGTGCCGCGGGCTGAAATTCGTTTTCGTGCCGCAGGCGCGGCACCGCGTCGAATTCCGCGCGGGCGTTCCAGGCAGCCTTGAATACCTGTCTGTATCGATCGCGCAAATCGTGCAGGGCCAGCCAGCGCATGGTCATCACCCGTGTTGCAACTGATGCAGACGGGCGTAGTGGCCCGGTTCGTTATCGAGCAATTCGGCGTGGCTGCCTTGCTCGACGATGCGTCCACGATCCATCACGATGATGCGGTTGGCCTCGCGCACCGCGGAAAGGCGATGGGCGATGATGATCACCGTACGCCCCTGGCAGATCGAGCGCATATTCGTCTGGATGATGCGCTCCGACTCGTAGTCCAGCGCGCTGGTCGCCTCGTCGAAGATAAGAACGCGTGGATTGTTCATTAATGCCCGTGCTATGGCGACGCGTTGACGTTGCCCACCCGAAAGCGACGAGCCATGCTCACCGACCATCGTGTCGTAGGCCTCGGGGAGATCCAGGATAAAATCATGCGCGCCGGCGAGCTTGGCCGCCGCGATCACCGTTTCCAGCGGGGCACCCGGATCGACCAGCGCGATGTTTTCACGCAGAGTCCGGTTGAACAGAATGTTCTCTTGCAGCACCACGCCGATCTGCCGCCGCAGCGATGAAACATCGACCATCGCCAGATCCATGCCGTCCACCAGCACACGACCGTGCTCCGGAACGTACAGGCGTTGGATCAATTTGGTCAGCGTGCTCTTGCCGGAGCCGGAGCGACCTACGATGCCGATGACCTCACCAGGCTGAATGACCAGACTGACGCGATGCAACACCTCGGGCATATCCGGCCGATAGCGGAACGTCACGTTATCCAGCTCGATCCGGCCTTCCAGGCGCGGCAATGGACTGCGGTTGCTGTTTGCCGCCTCGGTCGGCGCATTGAGGATATCGCCCAGCCGCTGCATGGAAATACCGGTCTGCTGGAAGTCGGTCCACAACTGGGCGATCCGCATGATCGGCTGCGCCACCCGGCTGGCGAGCATGTTGAAGGCGATCAGCCCACCCACCGTCATGCTGCCATCGATGACCAGGCGCGCGCCGACCCAGATCGTTACCACCGTGACCAGTTTGCCCACGTAATTGACACCTTCGCGCGCGACCGTACCCAAAGCTGTCGTGCGAAAACCGGCCTCCACATAAGCCGCCAGCTGACTGTCCCAACGCCTGGTGGTCTGCGGTTCTACCGCCATCGCCTTGACGGTGTCGATGCCGCTGATGGTCTCGACCAGGAACGCCTGGTTCTCGGCACCTCGATTGAATTTATCGCGCAGCTTGGCGCGCAGTGCCGGTGTCAGCACGAACGACAGAAACGCATACAGGGGCAGCGATGCCACCACAACCAAAGTCAGCCAGCCGCTGTAGCACCACATCACGGCAATAAAGACAAAGGAAAAAAGCACATCCATCACCAGGGTGATGGCATTACCGGTCAGGAAACTTCGGATATTTTCGAGCTCACGGACCCGCGCCACGGAGTCGCCGACCCGCCGCGCCTGAAAATAAGCCAACGGCAGCGCCAACAGGTGGCGGAACAGACGCGCACCGAGTTCGACGTCGATGCGGCTGGTGGTATGGGCAAACACGTAGGTGCGCAGGCCGCTGAGTATCGATTCGAACGTCATGCAAATGAGCAAGCCGACGGCGATCACATCCAGGGTAGTCAACCCTCGGTGCACCAGCACCTTGTCCATCACCACCTGGAAGAACAGCGGCGTGACCAGTCCCAGCAACTGCAAAAAGAACGAGACCAGCAAAATCTCGCCGAGCAGCTTGCGGTACTTGACCACGGCGGGAATGAACCAGCTGAAATCGAAACGTGAGAACTCGCCCGCGAGCGATGCGCGCGAGGTGAAAAGCAGAACCTCCCCCGACCATCGGGTTTCGATTTCTGCTGGCGAAAGTATTTGGGGGGCGGAGTACCGAGGGTCCTGGATCAATACCTTCTGATCGTTCGCCCGGGCGATCACGTAAGCATGGCCGTCGCGATCGATCGCGAGCGCAGGGAGCGCGAGGTAAGCAATACGTTCCGATGTCGACCGGACAGACCTAGCCTTCATCCCAAGCTTCTTGGCCGCCAAAAGGACAAGATCGCGACCGAACGGGCGGCCGGGCTCCTGGAACTCATGGGCCAATTGCGCAGGGTCAACCGCGATGCCATGAAATCGCGCTATGAGTACCAAGCACGTCAAGGCGCTGTCGAGCGTAGCAACCGTTTCGCTGCTCAATTCGCCATGCAAATTGCTCATATGGAGAGGTTTGAACGCGGCAGCGTCGAAGGACAGGCTCTTCCTTGTGCCATTCCGATAATACGTTACGTTTAGGTTCTATTACGGATGGTTGATTGCCAAGGCATGAAGAGTCAATGAGTATGTTTTTGCGCCCCGCGCATTAGTTATTGCGACTTTCGAGAAATGCGAAATAGTTTGCGCAGCGCGACTAGTGTGACACTTGGTCACGCGTTGATCGCGCCGGCCAACCTGCTACGCGGCATTGATTGCCGTTGGTCGACACACAGGCAAGCAATGCGCATGCGATGTTGATGGGTGCGATCGAAGTACCCCGCGTGGAATATCTGCAGGATGTCCAGCTGCTCAGCCAGCTGCCTGGAACGTGGATAACTGGAGTGGATATACCCCACAGTTGCTACAGCCTTGCTTGTTTTGATCCGCTCCCAAAGTGACTAATCGCCGACCGGCGTGCTCGTGCTCGTCATTCCTGCGAAGGCAGGAATCCAGCGCCCCTAGCTCTTCGAGAAACCGCAGCTTCTGGGTTCCTGCCTTCGCAGGAATGACGAGCGTGGGCTTGGAGGTTCGCGCGTCACTTCGCTTCGCTGCTTTGCTCCCTCCTCTGCTTGCCCAGAAGAAGAGACTTCCTTCGGTCGCAGGGGAGGGTCGGGATTGGATCGCTCTTCGTCAATGAAGATCAAAAAGCCACCCCCTCCCAACCTCCCCCTGCTAGCAGGGGGAGGAGCAGAGCACTTCAAGCCAGGATAACTACACGCTACGCGCCGTGTATTTGCGGGCGACGTAGTCGTCCAGGATGCCGACGAACTCGTTCGCGATGTTGTCCCCGCGTAGGGTCATCGCCTTCTCGCCGTCGATGAACACCGGTGCCGCCGGTGCCTCGCCATTGCCGGGCAGCGAGATGCCGATATTCGCATGCTTGGATTCGCCGGGGCCGTTGACGATGCAGCCCATTACGGCCAGCGTGAGGTTTTCCACGCCGTCGTACTTGATGCGCCATAGCGGCATCTGCTCGCGCACGTGCTCTTGCACGGTCTTCGCCAGCTCCTGGAAAAACTCGCTGGTGGTGCGGCCACATCCCGGACATGCCGTAACCAGTGGCGTGAACGAACGCAGGCCCATGGTCTGCAGCAGTTCCTGCGCCACGATCACCTCGCCAGTGCGCGACGCGCCCGGCTCCGGCGTCAGCGAGATACGGATGGTGTCGCCGATGCCTTCCTGCAGCAGCACCGCGAGCGCGGCACTGGATGCGGTAATTCCCTTGGAACCCATACCGGCTTCGGTCAGGCCCAGGTGCAAGGCGTAGTCACAACGGACGGCGAGATCGCGATACACGGCGATCAATTCCTGCACGCCGGAAACCTTGCACGACAGGATGATGCGGTCGCGCGCGAGACCAATTTCCTCGGCACGCGCGGCGGAATCGAGCGCCGAACGAATCAACGCCTCGCGCGCTACATGCGAAGCATCCCAAGGCTCGGCCCGCGTATGGTTTTCGTCCATTAGGGTAGCGACCATGCTCTGATCGAGCGAGCCCCAGTTCGCGCCAATGCGTACCGGTTTGCCGTAACGCAGCGCCATCTCGATGATCGCGCCGAACTGGCTGTCTTTCTTCTTGCCAAAACCGACGTTACCTGGATTGATCCGGTACTTTGCCAACGCCTCGGCACAGGCCGGTTCGTGCTCCAGCAATTGATGGCCGTTGTAGTGGAAGTCGCCGATGATCGGCACGTCCACACCCATCATCGCCAGTCGTTCGGCGATGCGTGGCACCGCCGCGGCCGCGGCTGGCGTATTCACCGTGATGCGTACCAGTTCGGAGCCGGCGCGGGCCAGTTCGGCGATCTGTTTGGCGGTGCTGGCCGGATCTTCGGTGTCGGTGTTGGTCATCGACTGCACCACGATCGGTGCGCCGCCACCGACGATGATCTTGCCAATCTGCACAGCCACGCTGGGGCGGCGTAAACCCGCTTCGGCGGGAATACCCTTGCCAGGACGTGGCGACGAAGAAGTCATTGCGTTCATGAAAATCAGGACCAGATCGTACTGCCGCGAATAACCGGGCGGCGAAGCCGCAAGAATACCCGAAGCATGGTTACAACTTCACCGTCGCAAGGCTGCCTGCAGCAGGCGGCGCTGCAGCCGATCGGCAAGCGTGGTCGGCGCCGCCAGGCCCATCCGGGTCAGCGCCTCGGCCTCACCGGCCGCCTCCGGACCGGGACGACATAACCTTCGAAGCAGCTCGAATTTGCCACGCCAGTGGCTGCTCGATGTCTGCAGCCAGTTCAGCGCCGGTAACAAGCGCTGTTCGACCTCGGTGAAATCGCTGCCGAACGGAAACGGCGGCAACAACCCTTTGTGCCTCATCAGCGCCAGCGCTTCGCTGAGGTATTCCGGGCGATGGCGTCGCCATGCTTCGGGTATGACGAAATCCGCGGCCAGCTTGCGATGCGATTTTGCTTCCGCGCACAGCGCGTCGAGGAAGCGCGCGTCGCAGATCGACAGCATCGCCTCGATGCATTCGTTGTCGCTCTTGCCGCGCAGGTCAGCGACGCCGTATTCGGTGACGTACACATCGCGCAGATGACGTGGGATGGTGGTGTGACCGTAGTTCCAGCGAATGTTGCTTTCGATGCCGCCATGCACTTTGCGGGTCGAGCGCATCAGCAGTACCGAGCGACCGCCGGGCAGTTCGTGCGCCATCGCCACGAAGTTGTACTGGCCGCCGACGCCACTGACCACTTCGCCATCCTGCAGCGCATCGGAAACCGCTGCGCCGAGCAACGTCGCCATCATGCAGGTATTGAAAAAGCGTGCGCCACGACGCTGCAGCATCGCCAGCGCCTGGTGATCGCCATACAGCTGATTGACGTTGGACACCGGGCCCATGTTAATGGCGCCTGGATCAGCCGCTTCAGTCGCCTGCAACCACTCGTACAGGTCGCGCGACCCCAGAAAAAACGCGCCACGCAGATAATGGCCGCCAGGTACGTCTTCGGCCAGGCGTCCTGCCGCAGAAGCACGTTCCAACCCGAGGTTGTCCCAGCTTCGGCGCTTCAGGATGCCGGCGCGCTGCAGATGCATGAAGCCGTCCATCACCATTTCGCTGGCGCCGTACAGACCCTGCTTGAAGGGCGCCAGACCACCCAGCCACGCGGCCAGTGCATGCGTGCTGCCCTTGGGATCCAGCGCCACTAGGGCGCGTCGCCATTGGGTGTTTTCCTGTTGACGCAACAGCAGCGCCCTGACCAGTGCGTCGGACAGCGCACCGATACCGATCTCCAGACATCCCCCGTCCTTCACGAGCGCGCTGGCGTGCATCCCCAGCGCATATTCGACCTGGTCCACCGGCAGGCGCGGTAGCGCGAACAATGGAGAAGATGCGGCCGGACGCAACTCGATATCGAAGTAATCCTCCGGCACCTCATCCGCGCCGCCCAGGTACGGCAGATCCGGATGCACCACCGCCACACACACCGGACGTTGCTTGCCGGCGGTCTGTACCTGCCTGAGGAAATCCAGGGTCAGATCCGGGTTGCAGGACAGGCTGTAATGCACCCCATCGGGCCCCTCGCGCCGCGCCACCAGCTGCACTAGCAGGTTGATGTCCTGCATCACCAGATCGCGCGCTACGTGCGTGTAGTTCTGGCTGATGTAATTGCGCTGGGCACTACCCGAATGCAGCATCGAGCCCGACTCCAGATAAAACTCGTGCACTTCGACATTCGACGGCAGTGCATCGCGTGCTTGATCCAGCGCGTACTGCGGGTCCACGTAGTCGGCGCCGAAGTGCCGCTGCACGAACGGCCCGAGAAAACGTGCCTCCAGCCCCGGCTTCGGTTGTGGCCTGATCAACGACAGCGCCGTATACAAGCGCAATGATCGGGTTGTGTCCTTCACCGTCAGCTTGTAAAGCGCGTTCAGAAGCTCGTGCGGCTTGCCCAGGCCCAGTGGCGCGGCGATGCGCAGATCGGGCCCCAGCCAGCCCGCAATGTGCTGCGCGCAGGCCTCGGTGTCGATGTGGCGATGCTCGATCGGCATGCGCTAGATCATGCCAGAAGCATGACCACTCCAGTGTCAATCGATAACCGTCCCCAAAGGTTGATGCAGTCCCTGCACAAACTGTGGCAAGCAGATGTTTCTGCACGACCTTGACGGTACGACCATGCTAGGCTCGTTCCCCCATGCTCGAGTCCGACGATACCAGCCAGCGCCACATCCTCACCCCCAGTTCGCTCAACCGGCTGGTGCGCGATTTGCTGGGTGACGTGTTTCCGCTGGTGTGGATCGAAGGCGAACTATCGAACGTGGCGAGGCCTGCCTCCGGGCACGTTTATTTCACCTTGAAAGACAGCGGCGCGCAGGTGCGTTGCGCGATGTTCAAGATGAAGGCCACAAGTCTGCGCTTTCGCCCGGTCGACGGCATGCAGGTCCTGGTTCGCGCCAAGGTCGGGTTGTACGAACCTCGCGGCGAATTTCAGCTGGTCGCCGAAACCATGGAGCCCGCTGGCGAAGGCGCGTTGCAGCGCGAGTTCGAGCAGCTCAAGGCAAGGCTCGATGCCGAAGGCCTGTTCGCGCAGGCACGCAAGCGTCCCCTGCCCCGCTACGCGCGACGCATCGGAGTGATCACCTCGGCCACCGGCGCAGCGGTGCGCGATGTGCTGAGCGTGCTGGCGCGACGCTGGCCGCTGGTCGATATCGAGGTGCTGCCGGTGCCGGTGCAGGGCCGCGAAGCACCGGCGGCGATTGTCTCGATGCTGCGCAAGGCGTCGACCAGCAGACGCTACGACGTGCTGCTGCTGACCCGTGGCGGCGGTTCGCTGGAAGACCTTTGGGCGTTCAACGACGAACAGGTCGCGCGGGCGATTCATGCCAGCGCGGTGCCGGTGGTCAGCGCGGTGGGACACGAAATTGACTTCAGCATCGCCGACTTCGTCGCCGACCTGCGCGCACCTACGCCGTCGGCCGCTGCTGAATTGCTGGTCCCCGATGCCGTTGCGATTAGCCGCCACCTGCATCAGCTGCAGCAGCGCCTGCTCACGCTGCAGCAACGCCGGCTGCAGGGACACTCGCAACGTGTGGACCACCTGCTCGCGCGGCTGCAGGCGCAGCGGCCGCAGGCTCGACTGGCTCGCGATCACGAACGACTACTGCATCTGCAGCGCCGGCTCACGTCGGTACTGCGCGAACAAAACCAACGCCGGCATACCCGGCTGGATCGGCTACACGCACGCCTGCTGGCGCTGCATCCACGCACCCGGTTGCCGCTGTTGTCGCGTCGGCTGGCAGAACAGGATCTGCGCCTGCGCCGCGCCATCGCCCACACGTTGCAACGCCAGCAGACTGCCCTGCGGCATGCCGGTCATGCGCTGCATTCGGTAAGCCCGCTGGCGACGCTGGAGCGCGGCTACGCGATCCTGTTTGACGACGCGGGGCACGTCGTGCGCTCCGCTGAAGACGTTGCGATCGATGACACCTTGAAGGCCCGCCTGGCCAAGGGTGAGCTCAACCTGAAGGTACTGGGCAAGTAGTCAGCCGGCATCCCCTGAGGCCTTATCGGCCAGGCGAACCAACGCGCTGGCTGCACTGACGAATTCCGATGGCATCATCACGATGGTCATCGTGTTCTGCTCCGCGCCTACTTCCGTAAGCATCTGCATGCGCCGCAATTCCATCGCCATCGGCATGTGCGCCATCTTGGCCGCAGCTTCGGTGAGTTTCAGCGCCGCGTCGTGCTCCGCTTCGGCCTTGATGATGCGGGCACGTTTCTCGCGATGGGCTTCGGCTTCCTGCGCCATGGCGCGTTGCATGGATTGGGGAATTTCCACGTCCTTGATCTGCACGCGATCGACTTCCACGCCCCACGGCTCGGTCACCTTGTCGATGATCTCGCCCAGCATGGCAGACAGTTTCTCCTGCTCCTTCAGCAATTCGTCCAGCGAATGCTGACCCATCACGCTGCGCAGGCTGGTAAGCGCGGTCTGGCGCACCGCATCCTCGAAGTTGGCCACCTCGATGATGGCGCGCTCCGGATTGATCACCTTGTACCAGACCACCGCGCGCACCTTGATCGGCACGTTGTCGTTGGTCATGGTTTCCTGCGGCTCGATGTCCTGGGTAACCACGCGTATGTCGATGATCTGCATGCGCTCGATGCCAGGAATGATCCAGGTCAGGCCCGGCGCGCGTGTGGAGTGGTAGCGTCCGAGCCGAAATACCAGCCCGCGCTGGTACTGCTGCAACACCCGTAAACCCGAAATAAGAAACAGCAGTACTAGCACCGTGATAAATAAGCCGGGCATGAGAATCTCCGTCGAAGGATCGGGCAAGGTGGCCAGTGTACGGCGTGCTTTGTTATCGAACGACATGGCCGCTCTCACGGATGCTGAACATGTCGCCCGTCTATGCTGTCCGGCAATCTCTTGCCGATGGTGGTTGCCATGCTCAAGAAAACCTATCCCTATTATCTTGCAAACGAGCCGCAGTGGCCGAATGCCGATCTGGTGGTGCTGGATAAATACAGCGGCAAGGTCGCCACCCGCGTGGCGGTACCGGATGCAAAGGCCACCGAAAAAGCCATTGCTGCCGCCGTGAAGGCCACGGTGCCGATGCGCGATTTCAAGCCGTGGGCACGACAAGCCGTTCTACAGCATTGCGCCAAGCGCTTCGCCGAGCGACATGACGAGTTGGCTCACGCGCTATGTGTGGAAGCTGGCAAGCCGATC
>Ga0302305_1001532_pt1 | contig 13264 bp, 6 predicted proteins | sample III_Palsa_E2_3_FD_198764 | JGI IMG/M metagenome (GOLD analysis project Ga0302305, IMG submission 198764) | Peat permafrost microbial communities from Stordalen Mire near Abisko, Sweden - III_Palsa_E2_3 | ecosystem: Environmental > Terrestrial > Soil > Palsa > Peat permafrost | place: Sweden... | reverse complement strand
TAGCTCGTCTTTGAAGAGGGCTTCGCAGCGCTCGTAGGCTTCGGGATACTCGCGGGCGACGCGCTGGTCGAGCCTTGCGGCGACGTCGGCGTTTCGCTTGGCGTCGGCCATGAGATGGGTGAAGCCTACGTTGGCGGCGGTTGAGTAGGCGTCGCCGAAGGAGGGGAAGAGGTACTCGATTTTGACCTTGTGATAGCCGGCGCAGGCGGCGAGGAGGTATTGCTCGAAGAAGGGATTTTGATGTCGCTTGGAGTGCATGCGGTCGAAGGCGTGGCGGTTGCCGGGGCTGCGGAGGAGACGCAGAACGGTGGTGGCGTAGTCGCGGATGAAGTCGAGTCGATGGCCGCCGAAGATGCCGCAGCAGGCGGCCTCCTGGGTGGCGACGAAGGTGCGGTACCAGGTCCACTCGGGTGGGATGTAGCCGTCGCCGCAGGTGCGGATGGCGAGCTCGCAGGCGGGGACGTCGTACCAGTGCGAGGAGGAGTTCACGGGTTCGGGGTTTTGCGCGAGGACGGCGGCCTGCAGGATGCGCGGGGGCAGCGGCTTGAAGAGATAGACGTCGGAGTCGAGATGGACGAAGGGTTCATGCTGGTTGGCGTAGGTGTGGAGCTTGCCCTGCATCCACCAGTCGGTGTCGGCGTCGTGGAGCTCGTTGAGCGAGGTTTCGATGTGGTCGAAGGGCAGGCCGAGGCGATCGACGAGGAGTGCGGCGCCGGCGTCGTCGGTGTGGAGGGCGGTGGTTTCGAAGTGCTGGCGGGCGAGGTTGACGGACAGGATCCAGGAGAGGCAGTGAAAGCGTTCGTGCTCCCAGGAGAAGCCGCTTTGGTTGCGGTAGGGCAGCGTCCATAAGGACCAGACGGCGCGCATTAGACTAACTCCGCGCCGACGCCGGAGCCGGTGCCGGCATAGCCGCCGTAGTAGCCATAGCCGTAGGCGCCGGGTGGGGTGTAGAGGGCGCGAATTCGCCAGGCGAAGGTGCCCGGGCCTCCTGGGTTTGGGTTGAAGACGATGCCTCCCGGGCCTGGTTGGGTGACTATGTCTTCCTCGACGTGGGCTTCAAGGAAGTGGATTCCGCTGGTTGGCTGGCTGGCGGCGGGGATGATGTTGCCCGGGAATGCGGCGTTGGTTGTCGGGTCGATGAGGGGAAGGCCGAAGGAGGAGAAGTCGCCGGTGCGCTCGGCGGCGGTGGGGACGTAGGCCCAGACCTGCAGGCCGGGGATGATGTCGATGGGGTTGGAGTAGATTTTGCGAGCGACGACGTCGGGGAGGGCGAGATTGTCCATCCCAGACAGGCTGGCATAGCTCATTTCGCCGATGAAGACGTAGTCTCCGGTGGAGTCCGGGCCGACGATGGAGTACTCGCTTGTGAAGGGGACGAAGCCCGGCGGGTAGGTGGTGTCGGTGTAGCCGGGAACCTTGAACCAGAACTCGAAGTCGCCGCCGAGCTGGCCGTTGCCGCTGGGGAGATCGAGGAGGGTGAGGCCTTCGTCCGCCATGCCGAACGTTGTGCCATTGAGCAGTTTGGAGGAGCAGGCCTGGCTCCAGATGAAGTTGCCTTTTAAGGTGACGCTGACGAGAGCCTCCCCGTTGTTGAATGTCTCGGCGGCGAGGGTTGCCATCTGGTTGAGGACGTAGGAACAGGCTTGCGCGGTGGGTATCCAGAAGGCGGAGACGTTCTCGTCGTCGCCCACGGCTACGGAGGCCATGAGCTTGGTTGGCACGGCAGCCGGATAGAAGCCGGAGGAGGCGGTGTCGGTGCCGATGACGGGGATATCGATGGTGGTGAAGAGTGTGGGTAACTTGACCGAGGCTGGGTCGATTGATCCGTCGCAGGTGATCTTGAATCCGCCGAGGAAGTTGGGGAGCTGGACGAGGGTGTCGTTGAACAGTTCCACCGATGGCTGAACCAGCGAGACGTCGATGACGTGGAGTGCGCTGGGTATGGCGGCGGGCGCGAAGATCGAACGGCAATCGCAGTTTACTGTCCAGCCCTGCGAGGTGTCGTAGGTGACGGTCGCCAGCGGAGCGTAGGAGTGAGCGATGCCGAGGGGCGGCTGCGCGAGCGGGTTGCTGTTGCTATCGGTGGGCCAGATGACCGTGGGACTACTCATGACGGTGGCGGTGCGGGCGGGCACGAGCCAGTAGTCGCCGGTGTTGTAGTAGCCGCCGGTGGTGAACTGCACCTGAACGCCGTTCTCGAGGTCGAGCCAGTTACCTTCCTGGATGGTAACGCCGCCGGTGGGCATGTCCCAGCGCCTGATGATGGGGTTGAGGGGAAACTGGTCGAGCTCGGGAGGGTTCGTGGATGGCACCGCGTATGTGAGGGTGGGGGACTGGCCTGACATCTCCGCATTGTTGAGCTGGACGAGTACGCCGGGAAGGCCGTTGAGGACGTGGGTGTCGTCGGTCATCTCGACCCATTGGCCGGCGGCGAAGCCGAGCACGGCGTCTCTGCCGAGTGTGCTGACGATCATCTCGCCGTCGATGGGCTGCGACTGCCAGGCTGCGACGACGGAACCGTTGTCGCGGGACCACTTGAAGGTGGCTGTGCCGGCGGTTCCGGGCGTGTGGACCTCGATGCGATAGAGCTGATTTTCGAGGCTGGTGTAGCCGGCCTGGGCGGGCACGGCGCAAGGGGTGGATGCGCCCGCATTGGGTTGTGTCTGGGCCTGCATGGAGCCGGTGCTCTGCGGAATCCGCGTGGCGATGTCAGTTGCCGCGATGCAGCCGACGCCGAAGGCCTGGAGGGTTTTTACCTGCCAGACGATGCGGGTGCGGGTGGTGGTGTCGACGCCGCCGAGGGCGATCTCCAGGATGGAGGGGTCTTCGAGAGCGGTGATGTCGCGCTCCCATACATCGAGGTAGACGGTGTAGATACCGGGAGTGGCGGGTGGGATATATCCGGGGAGATCGGGTTGGCCCGGTAAGGTGGTTTCGGGAGACTGGACGATCATCGGAGTAGCCGTCACGATGTCCATGCTGGGATCTCCCGGCTCCGTGGGGCCTGGTGCGCCACTTGTGCCGGAGGTTCCACTTGTGCCGGATGATCCACTTGTGCCAGAGGAAGAGCCGGAAGTAGTGGGAGTGGGGTAGACGCCTGTGACGAGGACCTGCTGGGCGTTTTCGCATAGGATTCCGTTGACGTACATGCGGCCCGTGCCGACGGCCAGGTTGCTGCCCTGCACGGAGATGGCAAAGCCCGCGTTCGCGGCGGGTGCGCCGGAGGGACCGATGAGGTCCATGGCGGCGGTTCGCGGAAAGTAGGTGGCGATATCGACTTGCTCATTCCAGTCGGAGTCCAACTGGACGCGCCCCTGCTGCATGCGCACGCCACTGTTGTGCTTGAGCGGATTGAATGACGAACGCGATATATCTCCGGCCATGATGCTCTCCTTAGGTCACGTAAAAGATTCCGGCCTGCATGCCGAAGCGCAGGTAATCCGGTAGAACCGAGCGCAGATTGGAGTCGCGCTGCGGTTGCTTGAGAAAGTCGAATGCGCCCATCTCTGAGCCGTCGTCGGCTCCGGCGCGAATCTCCGTGGCGCAACTGCTGCTCAACTGCGCGTAGGCTGCGTCGCCATACGCCGTGCTGGAGAACGACGGGGTCATCCGTATGCGGATATCCGTCGCTGCCGGCAATGTGGAGGCGGTGGCGATGGCGAGATCGGGTTGGCAGCGGAAGCGCTGGGGGACCCTGGAGGTGTCGGTTGGGAGTGAGCAGTAGCGAACACAGCCGCCCTGCGTTCGCTCGACGGTAACTGTTGCGGTGAAGATGCTGTTGCTGGCTTGAAGGGAACGGAGGCCGCTGGCATTTGGCTGTCCGATGGGGCCGAGGACGGTGGTGTTCTGGATGGTTGCGTCGGCGGTGGGGGCGTCGATGGCGACGCCTGTGATTCCGTCGATGATGGAGTCTGAGATTACGAGGGTAAGGCCGGAGAACTGTGCAGCGGGTAGGTTGATTGCGCCGCAGATGGTTCTCTGGAGCTGGATGGTCAGGCCGGTATTCTCGGCTGCTGAAGTGGATGCTGGCGGCGAGACGGTTAGTGTGCCGGCTGAGGGTACGAGGGTCGAGTCGATGATGGAGAGTGTGCCCAGATTGCCTTCGCTGACGAGGAGGGAGCCTTCGATGAGCAGGCCACTCAAGAGGAGTGAACCGGGGTTGTCGCTGGTATCTGGTGCGGTGCCTTGTACGGCGATGTCGCCGATGAGATGAGCGCGCTGGTAGGACGGCACGAGCTGGAACGAAGTGGGGCTGCCCGGGACGGTTACGGAAGGCCAGTCCGAACTGACGATCAAAAGGCTGCTGGCGTCGGGGATGAGGATGGTGTCCGCGTTGGTGAGGTCCTGGGTGTATGTAGCGTTATCGAGGAGAACGATGACGCCGAAGCGTTGGGTTGCCGCAGGTAGGGCATTCCATGCGCTGACGGCGTCGGTGAGGTTAGAGTAGATCACCTGACCGGGTAAGGGCGTGAGCTCCTGGCTGACGGCGACCTGCCAATAGGACGCGGCCTGCTGATCGATGCCGGAGAGCAATGCCTGAACCGAGCTCGACCGGTTGTAGGGGCCGCCGCCCATGTCGCCGCTGAAGCCGTAGGAGTAGTCGACGCGGACCTCGGAGGGGCCGTCCGGTGGCGCCTGGACGAAGACGAGCCGGCCCAGTTGCGGGTCGACGGCTACCTGGAGCGGAAGCTCGATCTGCGCGCCAGTGACGGCACTCGTATAGGTTTTGCTGGCCGCGGGTGTGCGCCAGGTGTTCGCAGGCTCCGGGGGTTGGAGATCGCTGAGGTCGCAGATCATGATCTGCTCCGCCGGAATGGCAGCGCCGGAGGCGGAGGGAAAGATCTCCAACACAGGCTGTTCACCAAAGTAGGTTGCGGGCAATGCTGATCCAATCGTGACCAACTGCCAGGTGATGCCGCCATCGCCTGTGTTGTTTCCGAGGATGGTAGACCAAGGCGGCGCGGTGGCGGCAGAAGTGCCGTCGGCGATGACGCGCTGGGTGTTGCCGTTGGTGTCTACGATCTCGAAGCCAAGCGCAAAAGGAGTGTTCGGAGTCCAGACCATTGCTTGATCGACCATCGCCTGACGGCGGGCTTCGAGATCTTCATAGAGCGCCCGCAGCCGCAGTGCGCCGGGCACGCCCGCCTCCCCTGAGACAGGAATGAACGCCGCTGCCGGTGGCGGCGGTTGATTGAAGAGCGGTTGGTCAAGACCTATGGGATTGAAGCGGTAGCGGGTGTTGATGCCATCCTGAACCACGCAGGGCACGACGCCCTCGATCGCGTAGCTCTTCAATCGCCAGAGAAAGAGGCCGATATTGGCGAGGTTGTACTTGCCGCGGACCAAGAGCGTGTCCGGATTGAAGCCTTGTGCGAGCGCCGGATCGATTGGGGGACCGACGATGCCGCGAACGTCGAGGGTGTGGCTGAGCGGATCGAACGGGCCGTCGATCAACTGGAGCTGATCGACGTTGCGGAGGTCGGGCGTTGCCAGATTTTGCGGGCGTAGATGGTTCATGTACTGGGTGGTTGCGATCAACTGGAAGAACTCGACCGCGCATGCCGGCCAGTTGGTGACGTCCTGGGCCAACTGCTGCAGGACGATGGGGGTTCCCTTGCGTCGACGATAAGAGAGCGTGTGCGCCACGTAGGCGCGCGCTGTGACGCCGGGGATACTGGCGGTGTTCAGCGGTGGGACGCCGAGCAGGTCGCCGATGTAGGGGACGACCCACTCGGCACAGGTTTCGATGAACCAGTTCTGGTAGAGGTTTGTGATGTCCTGATCGAGGGCGTCGTGCGAGTCCTGCAGAATGGCGAAGAGATTCTGCAGCGCGCCGCCTTGATTCGCATCGCGAATGCGGTAGATGGCCGGCAGAAGATCGTAGAGATTGACGAGTGAACTCATGGTTGTGGTCTGTCCGTAAGAGAGAGTCCGATGGGGTTGAGCAAGAGCATCTCGGCGGTGACGATAGCGTTGTTGATGACCTGCGCATAGGCCGCGGGCAGGTAGGGCTTTGGAGCGGTCTGGGCGGGGCCGGTGGGATCATCGTTGCGATAGAGCTGGGTGAGATCGACGGCGATGACTCCGGGGACGGCCTGCATGGTGGCGATGACCTCGGCGGCAGTGACAGGCTGCGAGAGGCCGCGTTGATCGAAGGCGAAGTACGCGGTGATGACGCTGACTACCTGGGCATGCACGGCGGCTTCGACATAGTCGGTCTCGTCGATGATGATGGTTGCGGTGATGTTGAAGAGGATGGGTTGATAGCTTGAGATGTAGACCTGCGGCAAGGGGTCGCGCGCTGCGTCAATGGCCTGGCCGAGGCTGAGCAGGAGCAACGAAGTGGGATCGATTGCCGCGCCCTCCACGCCGGCGACGGTGATCTGGATGAAGATTGATTGTCCGAGGACGAGGGAGATGGCCTGCGCTTTGCCGATGCCGGCGAAGGTGGCGGCGAAGTCCTCATAGTCGGAGATGGAGACGATGCGGTCGATGGTGAGGACGGTGCGCGGTGCATTGCCGCGAGCGCCCGCGAGAGTTTCGGGATCGGCTCCTCCGCTGGCGACGACCGGATTGTTGACGCCGCGCAGACCGGGCGGCCGTGACTGCAAGACAGAGATGCTCCCGGCCGGGAGATTGCCCGCTGTGCCGAGGCCGACGCGATAGATCGCAGTGACGTTGTTCTGTCCGGTGGGCAGCAGGCCGCCGTTGATGCCGTCGCCGAAGGTAAGGGTGGTGGTGCCGTCGTCGTTCACGCGAGCGATATAGTTGCGGCCGGTGGGGCCGAGACCGAAGAGCGAAGGCACCTGCTGCCAGATCAGGTTATTGACCTGAACCTGCAGCGTGCTCTGTGCGCCGGTCGCGGTGGCCGCCGGGACATAGGTGATGGGTGAGCGCGACGGCGAGAAGGTCTGGTTGATCTGGGAGGCGTTGCCGCTGCCAAGCACCTCGGAGACCGCAATGGTGGCACCGTTGGTTGCTGCAATGGTGTTGGCGTTGAGCGTCATGCTGGCGCGGGTATAGCTGTACTGGAGGCCGGACGCTTCGAGCTGAAGCTGGGTGTAGCCGCCGATGTGCTGGATGTCGAGGATCAGGACAACCTCACTGACGGTGACGGTCGGGGCATCCGACCGACCACCCGTGACGGCAACGGCCTGACCTGGTGTGAGGCCGGTGACGAGACCGTTGAGCATGAGGTAGGTGCTGCCGGCGTCCACGCTATCGGTTACAGGGATTTCGGCGAGGGGCTGCTGAGCACTCTGAATGTGGGCCTTGCTTTTGCGCGCAGGGGCCAAAGAGGAGTAGCCCATGGAGTAGAGGGTCTCCGGGGTGTTCCAGCTGTCGTCAGCGTAATAGAAGTGGTAGATGTTTCCATCGGCGCCGGTGGTTGCGACGTCCAGGTTTCCGGGATCGGAAGCGACGCCGGAGGGAGACCCCACCAAATTTCCGCCGCCCAGGTTGGTCCACCCGGACCAGCCTGCAGCGGTCCAATACTTGTTGTATAGGTTGCCGTCGGTGCCGATGGCGAAGATCTCAAGGTTATTCGGGCCTCCGAGGACGAGAGAGGGTGATCCAGCGAGTATGTTGCCGCCGAGGTTTTCTACTCCACTCCAGTTACCGCCGGCGTACCAGGCGTGATAGAGATTGCCGTCGGTGCCGATGGCGAAGACATCCAGTGGGTTCCAGCCATTGACGGCCGCGGCAGGGGAGCCGGTCAAAGGGACTGGAACAGTGACCCCCTTAACGAGCTCCGGTGCGATCCAGGCGCCGTTGTTGATGGCGTGGTAAAGGTTTCCATCCGCGCCAATGGAGAAGACCTCCAGTGTGCTTGGGCCGTTTCCCACTGCGGAAGGTGAGCCGACCAAGCTGGTTCCGCCGGGTATGCCCCGGTCTTCGGGGCCTGCCCATTCGCCCCCGGAGTAGTAGAAGTGAAAGAGATGTCCGTTTTTGCCTGTTGCGAGGACATCGATCTGATATTCCGCCCCGGTGACGACGCTGGGCGTGCCAGTAAGCGCTCCACCCAACGACAGGGGGGACGACCAGGAAAATTCTCCCGTGGTGCTGCCGATCTGGTAGAGAGAGCCATTGGTTCCGATGAAGAATGCTTCGAGTGCTGTTGGGCCGGTTGCCGTGACGGCTGCACCACCGGCGAAACTTCCGGTGGCGGGCGTCCAGAACACGCCCCACATTTGGGTGCCTCCATAGATGTTGTAGATATTGCCGTCGGAGCCGTTGGCAAAGAGGAATAGTTGACCGAGGGCGTAGATGATGGTTGGAGCCTGCAGCGCGAAGATGGGTTCCTGGAAGAGGTCCTGGAGCGTCAGGCCGGTGCATTTGCCGGTCAGTCCATAGTCGGCGAGGGATTTGTCGGCGGCCGAGACGACCTGGAGTGGGACGGGTGAACCGCCGGGAGACTCGATGAGGATGTAGCTTTTGGAGAGGATTCCGGTGTAGGTCCTATCGAGGAAGGCGGATGCGTCCTTGTAGTAGTTGCCCTGGGAGTCGGTCCAGATGGACGTGCCCACGCCGTTGTTGGCTGCGTCCCAATCCTGAGGAGCGGCGTCGCCGCGGAGGATGGTGCCGGGGTTAGTGAGACTCTTCCACGGAGGCGCGTTGTTGCCGAAGAATGTGGCTTCGGCGGCGAAGGAGTAGATGCCCTGGTTGACACTCGTGGTCACGGAGAGGGAGTTAACCATGGTTGCCAGCAGGTTCGGATCCCAGTTGCTGACGGTGATGAGAGCCTGCAGGTCCGAGTCCTGGAGCGTGGCGCCCAGTACGAATTGTTCGACGGCGCTCTGGCTGAAGGGGACCGGGGTTGACGGGATGGGTGGGGTCGGAAAATTTCCGGGGGAGGGGAATTGTCCTCCCGGAGCAAAGGAGATCGGATAGGGCGAGTCCGAGAAGTAGATGCACGTGAGCAATTGCGTATTGTCGACGACGACGTTGCGCACCTGGAGGGTGAGCGAGGACGGCTGACTATTGGAACTTAGCCCGAGCAGCAGAAGCTGGTCGCCTATGTTAATGCCGGTGTTGGTGCCGGAGAGATAGATCTGGCTCACCTGGATTGCGGGTATGTTGGTATTTCCCAAGATGTTATTGGTGGGCGTGTCCGGGTTGATCAGAAAGACGTCTTGAAACGACAGGTACGTGGGAGTTGCCGAAGAGGGGAAGGAACTTCGCACGCCGAGCAGATAAAGGTTGCCATCCGGGGTGAAGGCGAAGTCGGCCGGACGAGTGTTGCGCGGCAGCATCAGGTTCCAGTTGGTGCGCGCGTCGAGTTCGGCGGAGGTCTCAAAGGTTTGCGAGGTCTGTCCCTGTGGCGGGACGCTTTGCACCTGGGTGCCGGGAGGAAGCGTGACGATTCCTGCGTTGTAGGTGGAGGCTCCCTGGGTGGGCGCGCTGGGCGTCTTCGGGCCGGTGGGCAGAGGCGCGATTGACGGCGAACCGATTACGTCTTCGATGATGAACGAGAGATAGGTTCCGGCGGCGACACCGGGGTTGAGTTCATAGCCGATTGCGCGTGCTAGTTCCAGGACTGAGCGATGCTCGGTCGCGGTGCGTAGATAGCCTTCGTTCGCAATGCGCTCCTGGTAGAAGGTGAGAACGTCGAGCACGACGGACCATGCGTCGAGGAGAGCGATGGTCGGATCGTCATCGGAGCGGGTGGTGAGGTTGGCGATGGTCCATGGGCCTGCCGGTGGATTGGCGAGGGTGTTGGGCGATGCGATCTGCGAGAGCATGCGCTGGAGGAAGACGGCGTAGGTCGCTAACCGGTAGGAGAGCGCCGGCTGGCCGGGGGAGTTGCTCTCGGGGCTGAGTGATTCGAGGCCGGCGCAGCAGCCGCAGGTGCAGAGAGTTCCGCTCATAGTCCCCCCTGCATGTAGAACTGGATGATGCCGTTCTCGGGCGCGCTGGGGTCGTTGTTGAGCTGCGCGATTTCGAACTGCGCGAAGTCGATCTCACCGGCCGCCAGTTCTCCGGCGGCGGCGCGACCCCAGCGCTGAAACAGGCTCTGGCGCGGTAGGACGTCGTTGGTGTTGACCCATTGCACGCCGGGGACAGCCATCGCCGCGCTGACGATCTGGCTGAGGTAGACGGGTTGGCCAAAGCTGAAGTTGTCGGGATAGAAGAATCCTGTTTGGCCGCTCGGCAGAATGGAGTCGCTGAAGACTTGATAGAGCGCCTGCTCCACCGTGCTTTGCGGATAGCCGGGAGCGACGCAGATGGTGAAAGCAATCTGCAACGGGACATAGACTGGCGGCTCTACCTGCAGATCGTAGCCGGCGAGCCGGTAGGGATTGAGGAAGGTGGAGAGCGCCGACTCTCCTGTGCTGTCGAGTACCTGGCCGCCTTCGAGATCGGCGGTGACGAACATGGTGTACCAGCTACCGGTCCAGCGGCGTGTGGCTGCGGCCTTGGTGACCTGCGGATAGGTCTGGGCAAGCGTTGCGTAGTCGGTCTCGGTGACTGCTCGCTCCTGCACTCGAAAGGCTTGTGGGGCATAGGCTCGGACCTGATTGCTGGTTTCGGGATCGACTCCGCCGGCGGCTGCAATGGGATTGCGCACGCCGGTAAATCCGGGCGTGGGAATGTTTGCGATCGATTCGGCTCCGACGTTCCCACTGGTTCCGTTGCCGACGCGATAGGTGGCGACGAGGCCGCTGACGGGTAGCGCGCCGAGTTCGCCGTCGCCGAAACGAAGCGTGGCGGCGCCATCGTCTTCCGTCTCGACGACGAAGTCACGATCGAAGGGGGAACTTTCGAGGAGGTCGAGCACTGGAACCCACTCGTCCGCACCTGAGAGCAGTGTGATCTCTGGGAGCGCGGAGCGTGGATCCTGTGTTGTGATTCCGGTTATGGCAGTCTGGCGGGCTGCCGTGTCGTCGTAGGGCGTGGAGAACGTCATGTTCTGGTTTTGCAGTTGGGGTAGATAGAGACCGGTCGAGGGCACGGCGGCCGGGTTCAGCGGCTCATCGGGAATGGTGAGGCCGTAGTCGGCAAGCACCATGTTGCCGCGTGCGACGCTCAGGTTTTCAACGATGGCGGAGCCGCCGCCGCTATCGATGGCGCTCGAGATGCAGAGCGGAAAGGTTAGGGCATCGCCGCTGGCCCAGGTGATCTCCACTAGCGGAGTCTTGTTCAGCGGGTCGTTATCTGCGGTGACGCTGGTTAGCCTGACGACGCAGCGATGCGATGGATCCGCATCCGCCGCGACGCCCGTGACGGGGCTCAGTACCTCTTCAAAGAGGAGAGCGTCGCCGACTGCGAGCTGTAGAGGAGATGGGCCATCATCGCGGAGCGTTGCCGCGGTCGCTCCGGTGGGCAGGCAGCACTGCTCGTCACTCCAGGTGTAGAAGAGGATGTTGTTGTGAGCCGAGTAGGCGACGATGTCGAACATTGTTTCAAAGACCAGTGCGCCCTGGTTCATAGCCTGGGTTACCAGATCTGTTGCGATGGAGCCGCTGGTGAGGGTCGTCTGGGTCAGCAACTGCGTCCCGGGTGTGCCCTGGCCGAGTGCGCTGGGGCCGGAGACGAGGAGCTTCGAGAGGGAGTTGTCGAGCTGGAGAAAGACCCAAGCGCGGGCGGTGCAACCGGTGTGCATTGCGTAATCGAGCAGGACCGCGTGACGCCGCACCGAGGTGCGTAGGCGCGCGGTGCCGAGGTAGGCCTCGGTGGCGACCGCATCCTGGTAGTAGCTGAGATGATCGGCTGCGTATGCCAGCGTCTCCACGAGCGCGACACCAAGGTCGGCGGTGTTGCGCTCCTGCCATGCGGGCACGGTTACGGCCATGCGGTCGAGCATGAGCTGCGTGAAGCTGGCGAAGTCTTTGGCGAGATAGTCGATGAGCGGTGCCGGGAGAACCTCCGGCGAACAGTTGGGCGGCGTCTGACAATCGAAGCTGCTGGGACAGTCTGCCTTGAAAGAGAAGTCGACCGAGCAGAGGCGCGGGTCGAAGTTTGCAGGGATACCGCCGCTCTGGCTGGAGGCGATGATCTGCAAGGTGTAGGTAGAGAAGTCTCCGTATGCGCTGGTCCGGATGACGAAGATCTGGTTCGCGTTTTCGAGGCCAGCGAAGTAGGACTGCTCAGCAGAGGAGGCTGGAGGACTGGGCACGGCGTTCGCTGGATAAGCCCACACACAACTGATGGATGTAATACGGACGCCGCCGGTGATGACAAAGTTTGTGGCGGTAAGCGCGGCGCCCGGCAGCAAGAGATGCACCACCAGGGTCTGCTGGGGTGGACTGCCGATGGCCATGGCTTCGCTGTCGAGCACCTCGACAAAGTCGATTCCGTTGAGCAGTCCCTGTTTGGCGACAAGGGCTCGGCGGCGCGAGTTTTGGCAGGAGTATTGAGTGGCCATATCAGATTCCCCTGGTGAATTGGGCCGATTGAATTGTTTGTGTGCTGCGCACGACGTACTGCACGGTTACGACGACTTGAGAGTCCTGTGCGACCACATCGACGGACTGCACCAGGATCAGGTTGCCGAGCCATTGTTGTAGACCGCCCTGTACGAGAAACTGCGTTGCAGAGGCGAGTTCCATGCTGTTGGGCGCGAAGACGGATTGCAGCAGGCCGCTGCCGAAGTTGGAGCGGTTCACACGCTCACCAGGATTAGTAAAGAGCAACTGTTCGATCAACTCCTGGATGTGCGTGTTGCTGTCGGGCGGTGCGGCGGTGCGGCCGCGGCCGTCGATGCGATAGGGGAAGTCGATATTGATATTGGTTGTGGTCGCCATGTCAGATCCCCGTTACTCGCGTTTGAGTTTGCACGATCATGAGAGGCGTGCCTGTGGGTGTGCAGAGGGACTGACTATCCAGCAGCAGCACAGGCAGGCTGTTGACGAGCACCCGGGTGGCGCTGGTGATGAACTGCGCGGTCAAGCAAGGGCCGTTCGCCACGGGCGGTGGAGGAAGAGCGCAGCCAGCGACGACGTAGGGTCCTCCCATCGCCGTGACCGGCTGACCGGAGACGGTTACGCGCGGCACAGGGACCGTAGGCTGGGCCTGTCCGCCGTGAGAACATAGGACCTGTGCGCCGACATGCAATAAGAAACCTGGCATCTGCTTTTCTCCTCTCTGGCTAAAACTCAGATCACTACAAGAGCCCCTTGATTGATCGTCACGGAGGGACCCACCATCACGATGCTGGCGCCCTTGCCGTTCTGGATGTAAATGCCCGTGTCGTTGACGATGAGAGTCGCTCCCGTGGTGCTCTTGAGCATGATGCCTCCCGTTGGTCCCGGCAGGTCGCTGATAA
>Ga0302305_1001527_pt1 | contig 13301 bp, 9 predicted proteins | sample III_Palsa_E2_3_FD_198764 | JGI IMG/M metagenome (GOLD analysis project Ga0302305, IMG submission 198764) | Peat permafrost microbial communities from Stordalen Mire near Abisko, Sweden - III_Palsa_E2_3 | ecosystem: Environmental > Terrestrial > Soil > Palsa > Peat permafrost | place: Sweden... | reverse complement strand
TGATCCGCGATTGATCACCCCTCTCGTACATTCTCCCTCGCAACTCCCTTTGCCTGGCCATACGCTTGCTTCAGTTGACGGTCGCTCTGCCACTTTGTCAATGCAGGCGAACCTCAGCTGCACACCCGACCCGCAAACCCTCTTCCGCGCTCGCCCTCTCTTTGATTCCATATAGCGCTCTACACACCGAACAATTTTCAGTTCTTTGTCCACCCCCTCAAACCTCGCCCACTTCTTCCTCCTGCCACCCCTGCGAACAGAGCCACAATTAACTCGCGACCTTTGCGCAGAACCAATCCACTTGCGCTTCACCCTCGTAGATAGGATGTGCGTCTCTGCCGAACAGCGAGACAAAGCAACATATTTTGTTCCTCACCTTGCGCTTCAGCAACAACGATCAACAGCAACAACCTTTGAAAGGGAAACCAAATGAAGAAGTCACTGCTTACCCTCATGGCCGGCGCCGCGCTAGCCATCACCTCCTTCGCAGCCAACGCCCAGATGAAGGACCCCACCGTCGGCGGAGCAGAAATGTTCCCCACCAAAAACATCGTCGAGAACGCCGTCAACTCGCCCATCCACAAGACCCTCGTCGCTGCCGTCAAGGCTGCCGGTCTCGTCGACACGCTCGAAGGCCCCGGCCCCTTCACCGTCTTCGCTCCCACCGACGAAGCCTTCGGTAAGCTCCCCGCCGGCACCGTCGACAACCTCGTCAAGCCTGAGAACAAGGACACCCTCGTCAAGATCCTCACCTACCACGTCGTCCCCGGCGCCATCACCACCAAGGACCTCAAGGAGTGGATCAAGAAGGGCAACGGCACCTACTCGGCCAAGACCGTTCAGGGTGGCATGCTCACCTTCACCGAGCACATGGGCCACATCATGATCACCGACGAGAAGGGTGGCAAGGCTGAGATCACCACCGCCAACGTCATCCAGTCCAACGGCGTCATCCAGGTCATCAACGCCGTCCTGATGCCCAACTAACCCTCCGCCACCAACACTTCCATGAAACAGCGTGGCGTCCTTCGGGACGCCACTGTTCTTTGCCGAAATATTTCATCTCCTCACCGTGGGCTAACACACCACCGCGGCCCCACCATTACACTCACGGGGGAACCCATGCGTCTCCACTTCCAAACAGAACAGCGCCTCCCCTACCCCATCGAGCAAGTCTTCGCCTTCTTCGCCGACCCCACCAACCTTCCCCGCCTCATGCCCACCTGGCAGCACGCGCGCATCGAGCACGCCATCTACGTCTCGCCGCCTCCGCCACTCGATCTCTTCCTCGGCTCCTACCGCGTCACAGCCGGCACTGGCACGCGCCTCACCCTCACCATTCGCCCCATCCCGTTCTCCCCAATCCGCCTCACCTGGGACGCCCTCATCGAAGACTTCCGCTGGCTAGAAGGCTTCTGCGACGTCCAACTCCGCGGCCCCTTCAAGTATTGGCGCCACTGCCACACCGTCCAGTCCCACCGCAGCGGCACCCTCCTCCACGACGAAGTCGAGTACGAACTCCCCCTCGGCCCCCTGGGTTTCCTCGCCGACAAACTCTTCGTCCACCGCCAGCTAGCCGCCACCTTCAACTACCGCCACCGCCGCACCCTCGAGCTCCTCGCCATCGAAGCCGCCCACCAATCCCTCTAGCGCGCGACCAATCCACTCCCGCCGTCCGCGCAGGACCCTAAACCGCGACAGGCCGCTTAAGAAACGGCCGCGCCCGCTCCATCGCCGACTCCGCCGTCAGCCCATACTTCTCCCGCAGCGCCTCCACCTTCCCATGCTCAATAAACGCATCCGGCCACCCCACCCGCACCACCGGCACCTCCATCGAGTGCGCGTTCAAGCACTCCAGTACGGCTGACCCATACCCACCCGCCAGCACATGGTCTTCCATCGTCACCAGCAACTCGCACCGTGAACCATACCGCACAACACACTCGCCATCGATCGGCTTGGCAAACCGCGCATTGATCACCGCAACGCTGTGCCCTTCCGCCTCCAACATCACCGACAGCCGCTCTGCCTCCGCCACCATCGCACCCAGCGCAAAAATCGCGACGTCGCGCCCGTCCTTCAGCACCTCGGCCTTGCCAATCTCCAGCGCCACCGGCTGCGCCTTCACCTCAACCCCCGGCCCCGTCCCCCGCGGATACCGAATCGCGCTAGGCCCCTCATGCTCCAGCGCCGTAAACATCATGTCCTGCAACTCGTCCTCATCCTTAGGATCCATATGGATTAAATTCGGCACGCCGCGCAAATAGCTGATGTCGAACAGCCCGTGATGCGTAGGCCCATCATCCCCACTCAACCCGCCGCGATCCATGCAGAACACCACCGGCAAATTCTGTAGCGCCACATCATGCACAATCTGATCGAACGCCCGCTGCAAAAACGTAGAGTAAATCGCGCAGAACGGCCGATACCCCTTCGTCGCCATCCCCGCGGCAAACAACACCGCATGCTCCTCCGCAATCCCCACATCGAAGTACCGCTTCGGATGATGCGGCCGAAACAAATCCAGCGCCGTCCCATTGGGCATCGCCGCGGTAATCGCGACCACCTTCTCATTCTCATTCGCCAGCTTCGTCAAACTCTCGGCAAACACCTCCGAGTAAGTCTTCTGCGCCGCCGCCTTCGTCTCTCCCGTCGCCGGATCAAACGACCCCAGCCCATGAAACTTCTTCTGCTGCTCCATCGCCGGAGCAAATCCCTTCCCCTTCTGCGTCAGCGCATGCAGCACGACCGGCCGCTTCTGCTTCTTCAGGAACTTGAACGTCTCAATCAGCATCGGCAGATTGTGCCCATCCACCGGACCAAAATAATTCAGCCCAAACTCCTCAAAGATCATGCCCCGCCCGACAATCCCCTTAGCCGCCTCTTCCGCCTTGCGCGCAATATGCCGGGCAGCCTTGCCGCCAAACTTCTCCACCAGCACCGCCGCGCGATCGTGCATGCTCACATACGTAGGGTTGGTCGCAATCTTGTGGAAGTACTCCGCAATCGCGCCCACATTCTTATCAATCGACCACTCGTTATCATTCAGCACGATGATCAGCCGCTTAGTCGACGCCATATTATTCAGCGCCTCGTAGCTGATCCCATTGGTAAACGCCGCATCCCCCGCCAGCGCCACAATGTGCTCATCCCCGCCGCTCATATCCCGAGCCACCGCCATACCCAGCGCCGCACTCAGCGCGGTCCCCGCATGCCCCGCACCAAACGAGTCATGCTCACTCTCCGTCCGCAGCATGAAGCCATTCAGGCCCCCCGGCTGCCGGATCGTATCGAACTGACTCTCCCGCCCCGTCAGCAACTTGTGCACATAACTCTGGTGGCTTACGTCGTACACAAAACTATCCCGCGGCGTATCGAACACATAATGCATCGCGATGGTCAGTTCCACCACGCCAAGATTCGGCCCGATATGCCCACCCGTCTTCGCCACGCCCACAATCAGCCGCTCGCGAATCTCCTCCGCCAGGCGCTCCAGCTCCACGAGGCCAAGCTTCTTTACATCCCCCGGCGACTTGATCTTACTTAAATATTCGCTCATCTCGAAACCCGTGGGGCCCTTAACCTCATGCTCATAGGACGTACTCTGTATCCCTCCAGTGTACCAACCCGCCGCATTTCCTTGCCCACCCCACCAACAACCCTCCCCTCAATCCGTTACCCCATCACCACGAACGAAATAACCCTCTCGCCTCGCATGCGCAGGATGCCCCATCCGTACGCGCACTTGCGGGCGGGTGGGATCACGAATCCCCCGCCACCACCCTCGGTGCAGCACCGTCCGCGCAGAATCCTAAGTCCTGGAATACTATGGTGCGCATGAAATGCTTCTCCCCGGCCCTCGCCCTCGCCTCTCTCCTGCTCTTCTTCCCCGCAGCCCCGGCCCACTCCCAGACCCCACCCCTCACCCTCCCCCTCTGGCCCCACGCCACACCCGAGCCTCCTGCAACCACCGCCCCCGAAACCGACACCACCACACCCACCGACAACTTCATCAGCGGCCGTCGCGTCGTCCGCCTCACCAACGTCACCATCCCCACCCTCACCGTCTACCCGCCGCACGGCGAGAACACGGGTGCCGCAGTCCTCGTCTTCCCCGGCGGCGGCTATCGCATCCTCGTCACCGACGGCGAAGGTACCGACGCCTGCCACTGGCTCAACTCCGTCGGCATCACCTGCATCCTCGTCAAATACCGAGTAGCCCAGCCCGCAGGGGATGCCGGCCACTATCCCGCCGACCCCGCCGATCTCGAAGACGCCCAGCAAGCCATGCGCCTCACCCGCGCCCACGCCGCCGAGTGGCATCTCGATCCCACCCACATCGGCGTGATGGGCTTCTCCGCCGGCGCCAACCTCGCCGCCCTCCTCTGCACTCATCCCAACGACGACCACGTCGCCTCCACCCCCGCCGCGCCCGACGTTAACCCTCGCATCAGCGCCCGCGCCGACTTCGCCATCATCGTCTACCCCGCCTACCTCGCCATCCCGCCCGCCAACACCGAGCTCAACCCCGTCTACGCCCCCAACGAGTTCACTCCCTCCACCTTCCTCATCCAGGCAGAAAACGATCGCACCTACGCTCGCAATGCTCTTGTCTATTACGGCGCTCTTCTCGACGCCCACATCCCCGCCGAGCTCCACTTCTACGCCACCGGCGGCCACGGCTTCGGCATGCACCCGCCCAACGCCCCCGAAGAAAACTGGCCTCGCCTCGCCACCGCCTGGCTCCGCACCATCAACATCCTCCCACCCGCTGACGACCACCACGACCACCACCGCGACGACCGCAACGCCAACGACTCAGGCAGCGCACCCTCCCCCTGCCCCACACCCCAACCCCCCGGCCCCGGCCGTCCCACCACCACTCCCGCCATCAACCCACCCACCCCCAACCCAAGCTCCAGCTCCACCACCCAACCCAACCCCAACTGCTGGTCCACCCAACCCTAACCCAACCGCTGCTCCACCCAACCCCCACCGATTCTCGCCACTACCGGCTTTCCTCTGCGTCACCAAAACTCCGTCATCTCGACCGGAGCATCACGCACTTGTTTTTGTGATGCGCAGTGGAAAGACCCCTGTATTCGTCATTGCCCTTGCCTTTCTTTCTGTCATTCCCTCCGGGAATCTGCTTCTTCCCTGTCCGCGCGCCGGGTCTCTCCCTACGCGTTTTTTTGCGCGCGGGAACCAATCCACCAAAACCGTTCCAATCCCCAACCCGCCAAAACTCTGTCATCCTGAGCGCAGCCGAAGGACCCCGAAGAGTTTCATCTCACCGATGACCCTGGTCCCTTTTCAACCAAAATCCCAGCTCGCGCCTCACCCCGGCACCAGCATTCACAGCCCCAAAATAAATCTCCCCAAATCACCCTCAAAAACAGCCCAAAACTCGCATGTCAACCCCCCACGCACCCCCAAACCCCACAAAACCCGCGCCCCCATTGCCGATTTCTCTCTAACCCACTTGGCATAGTTACCCCCGCCAACCCACTACAATTGAACTAGACCCACATTCATGGACGTAGATCCCAAGCCGCCAACCCCAGCTGCCCCGTAACTCCTTTAGAAAAGCTATTTTGCTTGTAAGCATCTTGGAATCATCGGCTTACAGGTCAAAATCGACCGGAAACCGCGCAAGGATCTACCACCTTAAACCGCCTACTTTCATACGCTTACAGGCAAAAAACACCTGCAAACAGTGGGGAGGGGGAGGGGGTACCCCTAAGCTTCCGCGCCCTCGAGCACGACTTCGCTAACCGGTTCGGTCCCAAACTCGCCTTCCCACTTGGCGATCACCACGCTAGCCAAACAGTTCCCGACAACATTCACGGTCGTCCGCGCCATATCCATCAGCGCGTCGATCCCGAGAATCACGAAAATCGGTTCCATCGGCAGATGGAACTGCGAAGCTGTAGCCAGCAACACCACCAACATCGCCCGCGGAACCCCCGCCACGCCCTTGCTAGTGAGCATCAGCGTCAGCATCATCACCACCTGCTGCCCAAGAGAAAGGTGCATCCCAGCCGCCTGCGCCACAAAGATACTGGCCACGGCAAGATACAGCGTCGACCCATCCAGGTTGAAGCTATACCCCGCCGGAATCACGAACGCAACAATCCGTCGTGGAACTCCCAGCGCCTCCATCTGCTCCATCGCACTCGGCAGCGCTGCCTCGCTGGTCGACGTAGCAAACGCAATCGTCGCCGGCTCCGCCACCGCACGCAGGAACCGCAGCACCGGCACGCGGAACAGCAGCGCCACCGGCAGCAGCACGCATACGCCAAACACAACCAACGCACCATACAGCGTGGCCAGCAGCTTCGTCAGATTCACCAGCACACCCAGCCCCATGTTCCCGACGGTGTAAGCCATCGCCGCCCCAACTGCGACCGGAGCAAAGTACATCACCACATTCGTAAACCTAAACATCACCTCGCTAAGGCTCTCGCAAAGCCTCAGCACAGGAGCGCGCTTCGCCTCACTCACCGTTGCCAGCGCAATCCCGAACAGCACCGCGAACACCACCACCTGCAGGACTTGGCCTTCAGCGATACTCTTCGCCAGGTTCTCCGGAAACACATGCAACAGCACCTCGTCCCACCGAGTCGCCACCGGCGCACTCACGATCGGAGCCGCACCCGACACCATCAACCCAACTCCAGCCTTCGTCACATTGATCGCTACCAGCCCAACAGCAAGCGCCAGCGTAGTCACCACCTCGAAATACACCAGCGCCTTCAACCCCATGCGTCCAACGCTCTTCAGATCACCATGTCCAGCAATCCCAACAATCAACGTAGCCAGAATCAGCGGAGCCACAATCGTCCGAATCAGCCGCAGAAAGATATCCGACAAGACTCTCAACTGCACTGCAACATGCGGCGCATCGAACCCCAACTCCGCTCCCGCAACCATCGCCACAAAGATCCAGGGCGTAAGACTCTTCCGCCGCCACGCAAACACCATCATCAGCAGCACACCAACCCATCGCACGCTCATCGCCACCGCGTGCGGCGCATGCAACGCTCCCATCACCACGCCCCCAGCCAGCACCAACGCACCTGCAGCCGTTACCAACACCTCACCCTTCGCCGAACTCTCTGCCATGGCCCGAAGCATATCAGCCTCATCCTCCCAGCTGTCTCCGCGACGTACAATTCTCCTCATGAGTCGACTAGCCCTCGCCCTTCTGCTCTGCGCCCTTCCCGTGAGCCTTTGCGCGCAGAACATCCCGCCAGCCACCGCTGTCAGCCCCTCTGCCAACCCGTCCGTTCCTCCAGTCTCGAGCCCCGCGAAGTCGCCCTTCACCTACACGCCGCTGAAGATGCCCAATCTCCCTCCCGGCGTGCTCGAACTGCTCAAGCTCGAAGGCCAGTTCTCCCAGGCCGTCACGGACGGCGGCGGCAAGGCCTTCAGCTCCTGGTTCGCCGACGACGGCGTTACCCTCAACAACGGCCAGCCCGCCGTCCTCGGCCGCTCCGCCATCGCCTCCATCGCCAACTGGGATCCCGCTACCTACAAGCTCAGCTGGTACGCCCAGGGAGCCCAGATGGGCCCCTCCAACGACACCGGCTTCACCTGGGGACACTACGACGCCACCACCATCGACAAGGATGGCAAATCCACCACCACCACCGGCCGCTACATCACCGTCTGGAAGAAGGTCCACGGCGAGTGGAAGGTAGCCCTCGACGCCAGCGCCAACGAACCTCCAGGCAGCAATGGTCTGCCCACTCCATGAGCGCTCCCGCATCCATCCATCCGCAAACCCGCATGGGCCACGTCCACCTCCGCGTCGCCAACCTCGACCGCGCCCTCGCCTTCTACCACGGCGTCCTCGGCTTCGACATCACCCTGCGCATGGGCGACTCCGCCGCCTTCCTCTCCGCCGGCGGCTATCACCACCACATAGGCCTCAACACCTGGGAATCCCTCGGAGGCCAGCCTCCCGGCCCAGGGACTACCGGCCTCTACCACCACGCCATCCTCTATCCCACGCGCGCAGCCCTCGCCGACGCCCTCCGCCGCCTGCTCGCCGCCAACATCTCTCTAGACGGCGCCGCCGACCACGGCGTCAGCGAAGCCCTCTACCTCCACGACCCCGACCTCAACGGCGTAGAGCTCTACTGGGACCGCCCCGAGTCCGAATGGCCCCGCACCCCCACCGGCACCCTAACCATGTACACCCGCCCCCTAGACCTCAAGGCCCTGCTAGCCACCCAAGAACCCTAGCGCAATCTCATCGTGGCTGCGCCCGACGCTGTTGCTTTTCTTTCTGTCATTCCCTCTGGGAATCTGCTGTTTGCTTTTTTGAGTCATCGCGCTCCGATCTGGTTCTACCGAGCTACCCAAGCGTGTTCCCGCCATTCACCGCAATCTTCTGCCCCGTCACAAACGAAGCCGCGTCGCTCGCGAGGAACGCGACCACGCGCCCAACCTCTTCCGGCAGGCCCATTCGTCCAAGCGCCACGCCGCGTGCATACGTGTCCTTCTCCTGTTGCGCCGCCTCGAACGCGCGCTCCGTAGGAATCCAACCCGGCGCGACCAGGTTTACCGTAATCCCCGACCCTCCAAGCTCACGCGCCCACGACCGCGTCTGTCCCAACTGCGCGGCCTTCGCCGCAACATAATTCGCGAACCGCGGATTGCCCAACTCTACCACTTCGCTGCCAATCTGGATCACCCGCCCAAACCCGCGCGACCGCATTCCCGGCAACACTGCCTTCACGAGCAGCAGCGGAGACTTCACAAAAAACTCAAGCTGATCCAGATACGCCGACCAGGTCTGCTCCTCAATCGATAGCAACGGCTGATGCCCCGTAGCATTCACTACCAGCACCTCAACCGCCCCTAGCGCAGCCTCGACCTCCCCAACAAGCCGCGCGACGTCAGCCTCATCCCGCACATCCCCTTGGAACGCCTGCGCCACCAGCCCCTTCGCCCTTAGCCCGGCACACAACTCCTCCGCCCGCGCTGCTCGCTCGAAGTAATTCACCGCCACGCAATGCCCGCTCTCAGCCAGCTGCACCGCCATCGCCGCGCCCAACCCTCGCGAAGCTCCCGTCACCAACGCCACACGTCCACTCATACCGACAGCATAGCCTCCTAAGGCTTCACCGAACTCAGCTGCTCATCCTGGTACACCCGCACATAATCCACCAGCATCTCAACCGTCGCCGGAGTAATCGCCGCCGGCGGCCCCGGCCAGTCTCCACCCATCGCCAAATTCAACATAAAGAAATATCGCCCATCATCGAACGGCCACACTGCGCCCTTGGGCAAATCAGCCCGCGTGTACGTCGCATATGGATGCACCGGATCATCCACGTAATACTGCACCTTGCCCGGCGACCAGATCATGCCATACGTATGAAACCCCGCCGCAAACTGCGCATCCTCCGGCAGCGTGGCCAAGGTCGTCAGCGGCGTGCCCGTAAACCCAATCCCATGCACCGACCCATGAATCTTCCCCGGCTCCTTACCAATGTTCTCCATGATGTCCAGCTCGCCGGAAGCCGGCCACGACCGCTGGTCGATATCATCCCCAAGCATCCAGAACGCCGGCCACACTCCCGACCCCGCAGGAATCTGAATCCTCGCCTCAATCCGCCCATACTGAAAACTCTGCAGCCCCTTCGTCGTCATCCGCGCCGAAGTCCACTTACCCGTAACCGCATCCCGCCGCGCCACCAGGTGCAGATACCCATCCGTCACCACTACGTTCGGCTTCGAAACGTTGCAAGGAGCTACGCTCGATCCCGGCGCGCAGTAAGTCTCCAACTCATGATTCCCCCACCCATCCCCACCCGTCTCAAACTTCCAGTTCGCCGGATCCGGAACCCCACCGGCCCCATTGAACTCATCTGACCAAACCAGATGCTCCGCACGCTGACCCTGCGCATGCACGACGCCGACCAAAGCCACCAACAGCACCATCGTAATTATTTTCTTCACAGGCTAAGACCGCATTTCTGATGGGCCACCCCATCCAGTTCACCGACCTCCCATCTTGCATCAACACCGCAACCCAGGGCAAAGTTCCCGCGACCAGCTCAAGTGTGCGCTTCAGGCATCCATGCGTATCCTCCAACGCATGAGCACTCTTGCTCAGACTTACTGCACAGCTTGCGCTAGCGTTTGCCTAGGATTCAGAGCAACAGCCTAGCCCCCGAAAGGGGGCCTGTATTTATCCCGTAAGGGTATACCGGGCGTGTGGTTCAGCCAGGTAGAACGATGCCCGACAAAAAGGGCGGACTCTTTCGAGTCCGCCCTTCTGTTTTGCTCTTGTGCCATTCGATGGGCGCACAGTCTTACTCTGCGGCCATCTCTTCCTGTTCGCCTTCCATACGCATCTGTTCCAGCTCGCGCTCCTCGGCTTCGATCGCCGCGGTAACCTCTTGCTGGACCTGCGCCGCCGCCTCTTCCAGCTCTGGAGAGAGCTGAACATTGCGGTAGTAGGCCATACCCGTACCGGCCGGAATCAAGCGGCCGACGATGACGTTCTCCTTGAGCCCGCGCAGCGTGTCGACGGAGCCGTTGATGCTGGCTTCGGTAAGCACACGCGTGGTCTCCTGGAAGCTCGCCGCCGAGATGAAGCTGTCGGTAGAGAGCGACGCCTTCGTGATGCCCAGCAGCAGCGGACGTCCGATGGCCGGACGGCCACCCTCCATCAGCACGCGCTGGTTCTCGGCGTTGAAGCGGAAGCGATCGATCTGCTGCTCGAGCAGGAAGTTGGTGTCGCCAACCTCTTCGACCTTCACCCAACGGAGCATCTGGCGGACGATCGTCTCAATGTGCTTGTCCGAAATCGACACGCCCTGCAGACGATAGACCTCCTGAATCTCGTTGACCAGGTACTGCTGCAGCTCGCGCTCGCCCAGTACCTCGAGGATGTCGTGCGGGTTGCGAGGTCCGTCGATCAAAGCATCGCCGGCACGCAACCGCTCGCCTTCCTGAACGTTGACGTAGACACCGCGAGGAACGCTGTACTCCTCTTCCTGGCCGTTGTCCGCCGTGACGTACACCTTGCGCTGACCCTTCGAGACGTCGCCGAACCGCACCACGCCATCGATCTTCGAGATGATCGCCGGATCACGTGTCTTACGCGCCTCAAAGAGCTCAACCACGCGCGGCAGACCGCCCGTAATGTCCTTCGTACGCGTCGTCTCACGCGGGATCTTCGCGAGAATATCTCCCGGGAAGACCTCGTCGCCATCTTGCACCATGAGGTGAGCACGCGATGGCATCAGGTACCGCTTGGTGCCCTTCGCGCTCTTGATAATGATTGCAGGCTGCCGCTTCTCATCCGACGAGTCGCCGACCACGAGCCGCGAAAGGCCCGTAACTTCGTCGATCTCTTCGTTGAGCGTGAGGCCTTCCTGCAGGTCCTTGAACTGCACCGTTCCCGCAATCTCCGTGAGGATCGAGAAGGTGTAAGGATCCCACTCGCCGATCACGTCGCCGAGCTTGACCTCCTGCCCATCCTCTACCTTCAGCTTCGCGCCGTAGACGATGGCGTACCGCTCCTTCTCGCGTCCCTTCGCGTCGATGACAGCGATGGATCCGTTGCGGTTGAAGGCAACCAGCCCACCTTCCTTCGCGCGAACCGTGACGAGATTGATGAAGTGGATCTTGCCAGCATTCTTGGCTTCAAGATGCGACGTATCCTGCACACGCGACGCTGTTCCGCCGATGTGGAAGGTACGCATGGTGAGCTGCGTTCCAGGCTCACCAATGGACTGCGCTGCGATAACGCCAACAGCCTCGCCCATCTCAACCATCTTGCCCGAGCCAAGGTTACGGCCGTAGCAAAGGATGCAGCATCCGCGCTTCGACTCGCAGGTGAGCACCGAGCGAATCTTCACCCGCTCAATACCCGCAGCCTGGACTGCGGAGGCCTTATCTTCGTCGATCTCTTCGTTGATCTCGACGATCACCTTGCCTTCGAAGTCCTTCAACTTCTCAAGCGATACGCGGCCAATGATGCGGTCGCGCAACGGCTCGATCGTCTCACCGGCTTCGATGATCGGGGTAACGTAGATGCCTTCGACCGTGCCGCAATCCAGCTCGGAGATGATGACATCCTGCGCCACGTCGACAAGGCGACGCGTCAGGTAACCAGAGTCCGCCGTCTTCAACGCCGTATCCGCCAGGCCCTTACGCGCGCCGTGCGTCGAGATGAAGTACTGCAGCACCGTGAGACCTTCACGGAAGTTCGCCGTGATCGGGGTCTCAATGATTTCGCCCGAGGGCTTCGCCATCAAACCACGCATACCGGATAGCTGACGAATCTGCTGCTTCGAACCACGAGCACCAGAATCGGCCATGATGTAAATCGGATTCATGGCTCCTTCCTTGTCCGCGCGCTTCATGTTGTTGAACATCTCGTCGGCAACGCGCTCGGTAACGCCCGACCACATCTGCGTGACCTTATTCGACCGCTCGAGGTTGGTGATCGATCCGTCGAGATACTGCTGCTGCATGGCGATGACCTGCTTCTCCGCCTCATGCACCAGCGTGTACTTCGAATCCGGAATGACCATGTCGTCCAGGCCAACCGACAGACCAGAGCGCGTCGCGTAATTGAAGCCGAGCTCCTTGATCTTGTCCAGCGCCTTCACGGTCACTTCGAGACCAAGATTCAGATAGAGGTAATTGATCAGCTGACCAATGCCCTTCTTCTTCATCAGGCCGTTCACAAACGGCATGCCCTCAGGCAGCGCGTCGTTCAAAATCGCGCGGCCAACGGTCGTGTTGATGAACTGTTTGGTGAATTCAACGGGCTCGGTGTGCAGGATATCCTGATCGTCGTACGCGACGGTCATATCCAGCACAGGTCCGGTGTAGCGCAGACGAATCGGCGTCAGCGTCTCGACCTGCTTGGCCTCGAGCGCCATCAACACTTCTTCGATGTTCGCGAACACGCGACCCTCTCCCTTGGCACCTATCTTTGCCTTGGTCAGGTAGTAGAGGCCGAGCACGAGATCCTGCGTCGGCACCGTGATCGGTTGACCACTTGCCGGCGAAAGAATGTTGTGCGAAGCCAGCATCAGCACCGACGCTTCAATCTGCGCCTCGGGGCTCAGCGGAATGTGCACAGCCATCTGATCGCCATCGAAATCGGCGTTGAAGGCGGTGCAGACCAGCGGGTGAATCTTGATGGCCTTGCCTTCGACGAGAACCGGCTCAAACGCCTGGATGCCCAGACGATGCAGCGTCGGCGCTCGGTTCAACAGCACTGGATGATCCTTGATGACCTCTTCCAGAATGTCCCAGACGATCGG
>Ga0302305_1001526_pt1 | contig 13305 bp, 11 predicted proteins | sample III_Palsa_E2_3_FD_198764 | JGI IMG/M metagenome (GOLD analysis project Ga0302305, IMG submission 198764) | Peat permafrost microbial communities from Stordalen Mire near Abisko, Sweden - III_Palsa_E2_3 | ecosystem: Environmental > Terrestrial > Soil > Palsa > Peat permafrost | place: Sweden... | reverse complement strand
TGCCGACGAGGCTGGCTCCGGAGCTGCGGGGAAGGATGAGGGCGTGATCGACGCTGAGTATGTCGATAGCGACCATAAGTAAGGTGCGGTAGAACCAAAAGCGGTTGGATTGCGTACTAAGAGGGGGAGGCTTCTTCGGAGGTTCTCCCCCTCTTTTCTATAGAGGCCGAGCGCATCAAGCGTGTTAGGTTCGGGTTTGAAGAGAGTGTGAATCAGGTCGTGCAGATTGCGCGTCTGATAAGAAGAAGTAGAAGGGGGCTTGCGATGACGAACAACGATGCGAACGACAGACAACAGAGTGATCGCGATGAGGTGTGGCCGGGGGTGGTGCGTTGGGACCTCGGGCTGGATGGGCAGTATGGCGGCGAGATTTTGTGGCGCTGCGATGCGGTGAGGGCAGGACGGCTCTATAACCGGAGCATGTTCGGGACTCGCGAAGAGGCTGAGCAGTTTGCGGCGAAGATGCGCGAGGTTGAGCCGGACCAGTTGTTCAATGTGGAGTCGATTAAGGCTTCTGCGGTGTGGAATTAGCTGGCGTTATTCGCGAGGATGCGGACTGCGATGTAGCTTTTTGTGATGCCGAAGACGCGTTCTTTGAGGATGAGGCAGTCTGGAAAGAGCTGCCTCATCTCTCGGTATGTCAGCAGCCGCACTTCCTCGACGATTTCATGGACGACCTCGGGCTGCATGATGCCGCGGGGCGTCCAACGAACAAGGCGATGTTGCATGTGTTTGGGCAGGTATTGGATGTATGGCGCGAGTAGATGGGCTTCGATGGGGAAGCTGCGCGCAGGAGTCTGGACCCAAAGCTGATGAGCGACGCGACGAGCCTCGCTTGCGAACGCTTGCTGGGCTTGCCACGTGCCAACGTGCTCGATGACGGAGTTGGAGAAGGCAATGTCGTAGGACTTGTCTTCAAAGGGAAGGTTTGTGGCGTTGCCTTTGGCTGCGGTGAATCGACCGCCTTCTGAAGGGCCGTAGTCGCGGATGTTGAGGAGAGTCACGGGGAACGACGTGCTCGTGGCTGATTCGTTGTGCCAGGTTTGCGACGTTCCTCCGATGTCAAGAAGACGAGTGGCCAGTGAGGGAGCCAGCAGGTCGTAGAAGCGTTGCATCCTTCGCCGCCGGAAGCGGATGAAGACATGATCGTAGAGCGATTTGTAGGAGAGCTTCATCGTGGGATAAATCGGCGCGAGCTTATGGCTTTACGGCGCAATACTGTTTGCTGATGTAGCCGGAGATTGGGGCTTGCGGCAGGTAGGAGAGATTGCCGTTGAAGTCTTTCGCCGCCGTGTTGACGAATTGGACATCGACTATTTTGGCTGGGCCCAACGCGCGGCGGATGACGCTTTCGGAGAGGCAGTGCATTTGCATCTCGCCAGAGCCACCGAGGGCTTCCTTGATCCTGGTGCGGATGCGGGCGGTTTGGCGGAACCAGGTGATGAGGGAGGAGATGTCTCGGATGGGGAAAGAGTCTTGTACGCCGAAGACGAGAATGCCGCCGGGGGCCAGCACTCGGACGAATTCCTTGAGGTAGCCTACCGCAAAGCGTTGAGGCATGTGCTGCAGCACGATGTTGCTATAGATGAATGTGAAGCTGGCGTCATCGAATTGCAAAACGGGGTCGAAGCTGGCGATGTACTGGCAGTGCGCGTAACGGTTGAGAGCGTTGGCTTCGTGGATCATGTGCTGGGAGATGTCTATGCCGACGCAGGAGGAGAAGCGTTGCGCGAGGGGCTGGGTGAGGCGGCCGACGCCACATCCGAAGTCCAGGGCTGAGCCTGTGGTTTCGGGGAGGTGGCCGATTTGCGCGAGATGGTTGATGACGATGTCGATCTCTGCGATGCCGGTGGCCATGAAGTCGGCGATGCCCCACTTGCCCTGCTTTTTAGTGGGATCGGTAAGGATGGCGTGAAGCGCGTCCTGCTCGGCGAGGCCGTCCCAGACATCGCGTAGCCGATTAAGATGGGTCATACATCCTCTGTGGAGCGTGGTGACTCTTTTGTATGCCATGCGCAGCGGGGGATTGCCACTGGAATGTCTGTTGTTTGTCATTGGAATGTCCATAGTGTTGACTGTTGGATGGAGGAGTATCAATGCCTGAAGGAAATGAGATACATCGGTGGGCGGAGCGTCATGCGGCAGCGTTTGCTGGGAAGCCAGTGCGCGTGGATGGGCCGCAGGGGCGGTTTACGGATTCCGATGTGCTGGATGGGAGGAAGCTGCTGCGAGTGATGGCCGTGGGCAAGCACCTGGGGTATGACTTTGGCAAAGACCGGATACTGCATGTGCATCTGGGGTTGCAGGGAGATTTTACGGAGGGCTCGGGGCCGTTGCCGGCGGTGCGTGGGGCGCTGCGGTTGCGGATGTGGAACGCCGAGAAGGTGAAGTTGCCGGCGGCGCCGGGTGAGAGCAAGCGGCATGGTTGGTACTCCGAGGATGATGGAACGGGGCATATTGCGCCGGAGCAGGTGGCGTGGGTGGAGCTGCGCGGGCCGATGGATTGCACGGTCTATACGAATGCGATGTGGGAGAAGCTGCTGGAACGGCTGGGGCCTGATCCGCTGAATGGCGATGCGCCGGACAAGGCGTTCGCGAAGATTGCGAAGAGCAAGAAGCCGATTGCGGCGCTGCTGATGGAGCAGGATGTGATCGCGGGCGTGGGGAATATCTATCGCGCGGAGCTGCTGTACCGGGCGCGGATCAATCCATTCGTGTTGGGCAAGGATGTGCCGATGGAGGGATTGAAGAAGATCTGGAAGGATGTAGGGCCGCTGATGCGGGCGGGGATGGTAGATCGGCGGATTGTGACGACGCTGGTGAAGGATCGTCCGCATAAGACCGGGCAGGCGCTGAAGGAAGAGGCGCACTATGTGTACCGGCGGCAGGGGAAGCCTTGCTTTGTCTGCGGGACGAAGGTGATGAAGATGGAAGGATTTGCGGGGAGGAATTTGTATTGGTGTCCGGTGTGCCAGCCGGGGTGATGGGATGCGCGGAGGGTACGTTACACTGGGTTTTCTACCCGTCGCCTGTGGATGAGCGTGCGTTGCGACGTGCCGCGGCCGCAGGTTGATATGGGAGCCGATCAAGTCATGATGCAGGACATTGCGAAGCAGGATGCGGCGAAGGTTGGGGCACTGCCCTGGGGCCGGACGGACGTGGGTATATTGCTGGCGGTGATGGCGTTCACGCTGGCGTTCGGGATGACGCATGTGCGGTGGCATATTCAGCCGTTTGAAGACTCGCTGATGCTGCTGCGGTATGCGGACCACCTGGCGCATGGAGCGGGGATTGTGTGGAACATCGGCGATAAGCCGGTGGAGGGCGCGACGGACTTTCTGTTTCTGGTGTGCGTTTCCGGGGTGATGAAGCTGACGGGGATGCATCCGATACTGGCCTGCCGGGCGTTGCTGTTGGTGTGCCAGGTTGCTGGGGCCGGTTTTTTGTACTACGGGACGCGGAGGCTATTTGGCGCAGGCCGTGTGCTGGCGGCTAGTCTTGCGCTGTTCTATGCCGTGGGTCCGGGGGTGTTGCATATTACGGGCGGGTTCAGTCCACCGTTTTACGGGCTGATGGCGATGGTGGCGTGGTTCTTTGCATGCAAGGCCGTGGTGGATGGGCCGACGGATGCGACGAGTTTCGGGTTTGCCCTTGTGGCGTTGTTGACGGCGTTGACCAGACCGGATGGGCTGGTGCTGGCCGTGCTGATGGGGGTGGCGATTCTTTATGCGCTGCGCGGCCGGTCCGTGCGGATGCTGACGATCGCGTTTGGAGTGTTCCTGGTTCTGGGCGGAGCTTACTTCCTGTGGCGTTATCACTACTTTGGGTATCTTCTGCCGAACCCTTTCTATAAAAAGGGTGGGGGACATCTCTATCCGGAGTCGATGAAGTTTTCGATCACGAATGTGCTGAAGATGATTCTGCCGGTGACGCCGGTGGTCTGGTTTGCGGCGGCGAAGAAGAGCCTGAGGCAGCGCGCGGTATTTCTGCTGATCCCCGTGGTTGGATTTGCATGCGTCTGGATACTGCTGACGACGGAGAACAACTGGAATATGCGCTTCCAGTATGTGCTGCTGCCGATAACGTTGATGACGATTCCTTACCTGGCGGGCGGGTTGAAGAAGGCTGAGGCTGCGATGTCGTGGTCACGGACGATGAGTGTAGCGACGGTGGCGGCTGCGCTATTGGCGTCGCTGATGTACTGGAGGGTGACATTTCCTCCGGCAGCGGCAGATGGGTCTTCGATGCACGATATTGCGGTGAGCCTGGCGCAGTTCAAGGACAAGGGCTATACGATGGCCATTACCGAAGCCGGAACGTTGCCGTACTTTTCTGCGTGGCGGGCGATCGATACGTGGGGGTTGAACGATCCGCATATGATGCACGATCCGCATGGATTGACCGATGCTTATTTGGATGAGAGCCGGCCGGCGATTATTATGTACCACGTTGGATTGGAGTCGCCCGCGGAGTTTCGCCATGTGTGGCTGGGCGATGGCGGGCCGGTGGCTGGGCCACAGAAGTTCAATGGGCCGTTGAGCCATTATGCGGTGACTCATGATTATGAGCTGGTGGCACGATGGGGGCCGTCGCCCTGCAATTTACATGTCTGGTATGTGCGGCGGGACATACCGGACTTTGAGGCGATCAAGCGGATTATTCAAGGGCAACCGCACTTTTTTCTGGATGGCGGACCGATCGCGACGAACTATATGCAGACGGAGCCGCCGATGGTGTGCGGCGATCCGGGCGAACATCTTGGCTGGCGGGATTAGAGGAAGCATGGCATAGAGGGCAAGTTACTGATTGACGTGGCCGGATGAAAGGGGGAGGCTTACCTGAGGCCGGACTTACCTGAGATGAGCAACCAGACGAGAGAGCCGGCGCTGGCAGAGACGCAGGGGCGGGCGGCTCGACTGCTCGCGATCGCGTCGGCGTTATTGTGTGGCGTTGTCTGGGCTGGGGCAGGGGTGAGGACGTTTTCGACGCCGCTGGGGCAGGACCAATCATGGTTGCTGTATGCGGCGCGGGCTGTGTTGCATGGCGTGACACTGTATGGGGCGGAGCTGGTGGAGACGAATCCGCCGTTTGCGGTGTGGTTCCATGCGCCAGCGGTATTGCTGGGACGGTTGCTGCATGTGAGTGTGATGGACGGGTTCCGGTGCTTCTGGCTGGCGATAGCAGCGGCGGCGGGATGCTGGTCGGCGATGCTGTTCAAGAGACTTTATCGACCAACGGCGCTTGGGTTGTGGATGTTTGTTGCGATCGTGTCTGTTGTCGGGTTGTTCGCGGTGAACGGCGAAGACCTGGGGCAGCGCGAGCATCTTGTGGCGATGTTGCTGCTGCCGTATCTGCTGGCCGCGGCGTTTCGGATGCAGCGGAAGACGCTGCCGCGATGGGAACTCTGCGCGATTGGCTTGGTCGCTGCGGTAGCGGTTTGTTTGAAGCCGCAGCATGTGCTGGATGTGGCGCTGGTGGAACTGCTGGTGCTGGTGAGGCTAAGAAGCTGGCGGGAGTGGGTGGATTGGAGTTGGATCAGCCTGGGAGTGGGTTTGGTGATGTATGTCGGGGCGGTGAAGTTGTTTGCGCCGACGTATCTGTCGCAGATGGTGCCGCTGCTCAAGGATACGTACTGGGGCTTCGACGAGCGTTGGCCGGTGGTGTGGTATTCGTCGCAGGTACCGGTCGTTGTGGTGGGAGCGGGAGCCCTGGTTTATGGTTTTTGGCGCAGGCGGCTGCGGTTTGAAGCACTGGATGCGGTCTTATTGGCGGCGGCTGTGGGGGCGAGAATCGCGTATTTCCAGCAGCATAAGGGATGGCATTATCAGTTGATCTGCTTCGTGTACTTTGGGTGCCTGCTGCTGGCGTTGTGCCTGGCTGATGGGCTGGAGCAGTGGATTGGCGATCGCAGGGTCCCCTATGCGAGATGGGCGGACAGGGTGGAACTGCTGCTGTTGGGGGCCGTCGCGATGGCGGTGAGCCTGCCGTACTTTTTGACGCATCGGCAGTATGCGGGATATGCGGAGCCGCCGAAGGAGGTGCTGTCTGAGGTCTTCAAGGCGTATCCAAGTGGGACGCCTGTGGCGTTTCTGTCGGTGAACATGTGGGAGTTTCCGGCAGTGCTGGAACAGGACAAGGTGCTGGGGTCGCGCTATGTGCATCTGTGGATTTTGCCGGCCATTATGCGCAGCGAAAGCGCGCCGGGGTATGACGTGCGGGTGTATATGTCTCCGGAAAAGATCGCGGCGCTTTCAACGCTGTTGCGGACCAACGAGGAGGAGGACCTGGCTCGATGGAAGCCGGCGGTAGTGGTGGTGGACCGTTGTACGCTGCACCAGTTCTGCGACGAAGGCCAGGGGACAGGGGAAGGGAAGATGATGGAGTGGTTTGAGGCTGATCCGAGGTTTCGGGTGCAGTGGTCAGCGTATGGATTTGATAGAACAGTGGACGGGTTGGACGTCTACACTCGAAAGAGATAATGGAATGTGGCAAGAGATTGAAACGGCGCGCCGGTAGAGGCAGCTGCGGAAGTACGGGGCAAAGGACATAACGATGGCATCGACTGATAAAAAGGACTATTACGGCACGCTTGGCGTAAAGAAGACGGCGACGACGGATGAGATTCGCAAGGCCTTCAGGAAGCTGGCGCGGAAGTATCACCCGGACGTGAATCCGGGCGATAAGAAGTCGGAGGAGAAGTTCAAGGAGATCTCCGAAGCCAACGACGTGCTGAGCGACGAGAAGAAGCGGAAGATCTTCGACCAGGTTGGGTTTTATTCCGACAACATCGACGCGGCGACTGCGGAGGCTTATGCGCGCGGCGGTGGGTCAGGCGTCGGAGGCGGCTATAGCAGCCAGGCCGGCGGTGGTCAGGGTGTGCCGTTCGACTTTGGCGGGTTCGATTTTTCAGGGTTCCAGGGAGCGAGCAAGGCTTCGCGGGCTGAGAGCGAAGGCGGCTTTGGCGGGAGCTTTCGCGATGTGTTCAGTGGGATGTTCAACGGTGGGCGGCAGGCTCGCGGACCGCAGCCGGGCACCGACCTTGAGTACCAGGTGCAGGTGGACTTTTGGACGGCGATTCGCGGCGGCGTGACTCGGCTGGAGATTCAGCGGCAGGAGCAGTGCCCGACCTGTAAAGGCCGCGCGGTGGTTGGCGGCAGCATCGAGTGCCCGGAGTGCCATGGCTCCGGCCAGGTGACGCAGATGGGTGGGCGGATGAAGTTCAATATCCAGTGCCCGCGGTGCGGTGGCAGCGGCAAGGTGCAGAACGCCTGCAAGACCTGCGATGGCGCGGGCGTGGTCACGAAGCGCGAGCCACTGGAGTTTCGGATCAAGGCCGGAACGCGCGATGGGCAGAGGATTCGTCTGGCCGGCAAGGGCAATGCCGGGACCGAGGGCGCGCCGGCGGGGGATCTCTATCTGATTATCAAGGTGGGGCATCACAAGCTGTTTCATCGCTCGGGTGATGACATCCATATGAGCGTGCCGGTGACGGTGATGGAGGCGGCTCTGGGCGCGAAGATCGATGTGCCGACGATTGATGGCGTGGGCGACCATGCTGGGCGGGCGCAGTTGAAGATTCCGCCGGGGACGCAGACCGGTCAGAAGCTGCGGATGCGCGAAAAGGGCGCTCCGAGCGCTACGCGGGAGGGCGCGCGTGGAGACCAGATCGTCGAGGTGAAGATCGTGGTGCCGAAGGTGCAGGATGAGCGGTCGAAGGAGATTTTGCGGGAGTTGCAGAAGCTGAATCCGGAGGATCCGCGGGAAGAGTTGCTGGCGGGGGTATAACAGGACCTTTGTACTCCCTTAGAAGCGTCGAAGTTTCCCTTCAACCCAACCGCGAACGGTATCCATCCGAAGCTCTGTCAACGAGGCAATGAGCCACGCATAGCCCGTGATGACGGCCATCAACGCCAACGTGATGAGAGCCTTTGAGATCGACGGAGTCCACAGCGCGTCATGCACTAGAAATCCGGTAAGCAGGTAGAGCATAGGCATGTGGACGAGGTAGAGCGAGTAGGAAAAACTGGCGCTGCCACGGGCGAGACGTTCGGTTAGGCCGCCAGTTGCCCGCTGCCTGGCGGACAGAAGGACCCAGAGAAACGCGGTTGTGATAACGCAAAGAAGAATGTCGGATAGTACGGGGTGTTGAAACCAACTGAGGATGCATCCGATAAATCCGGCTATATAGGCGAAGGTAGCTAGGATGCGAATCGATCGGCTAAGGCTGCAGCGTGGAAGAAAGAGCAGCAGGACGCCGCAGAGCCACATCGGAAAGAGAAGCAGAATGCCCTTTCCAACAAACCATGCGACCAGGAGAAAAAGGAGTGCCGATAACACTCGATGAGCCACTTTTTTCTCTTTGCGGATGGCGAAGAGCGCGAGCGGGAAGAGCATGTAATACCAGAACTCGTAGGACAGACTCCACAGGGCTCCATTGGTGCCGAAGACGGGGAACGCGGAATAGTGGGTATGGAACAGCTTGATGAAGATCGGGTGCAGGGGTATCTGCTGCAGGAAGAGTGTGTTTGCGAGGAAGATCGGCAGGGTCAGAGTTTTTTCAACGCCGGGGTCGAGAAGGCGTTGCGATACCGCCCCGCCGTAGGACGGGGAGTGATGTACAAGGAAAAAGTGCAGGCCATCCCAAGTCGCTCCGAGGGCTAGTGCCGGCAACAAGACGAGCCACAAACGAACGAAGCGATGCGTCAGGTATTGCTTCCACGACCACCGGTGCTGGTCGAGCGAACGGAAGACGCTTCCGCCTACAAGGAATCCGCTGAGGATAAAGAAGATGATGACAGCCTGATAGCCGGCAGCGCTGACGATGTAGGCTGGCAGCCAGAGCGCGCGGCGTCCGGAAAGCGCATGGTATTCAATAAACAAGGCATAACGAGTGTGATGGGCGAATACAAGCAGCGCGGCGACTCCGCGGACTGCATCGAGTGCCACTGACGCCTTCGACTTTGGGAACGGAACTTTGCCGGCTTCGGCTTCTTCCGAACGGTTAGGATGACCAGTTTGCACGATCTTTAAAGCTTATCCCAAGCGGCTCGATCGGGTTGGAATTGGTTTCAGGCAGTGGGCAGAACGTATCTATCCACCAGCGCATTGGCAAGCTGCGTCGTCTCCGGCGCCAACCCGGCGACGCGAGCCGCCAGCCACGCCTGTGGAGTAATCGTAATCTCAGCGCGGTCGTGGAGCACGGCGGAGTAGATGCGGTTGGCGGCGTACTTCGCGGTGGTGGAGATGATGGGTGTGGTGGCGGCGAAGTTGAACCAGCGGCGTTCAAATTCGACGTCGCCGACGAACTCAGCGTGAGCCTCGCCGCCGGTGCGCATCAGGCCGGGGCAGACGGTGGTGACGCGGATTCCTTTGTAGCGGAGTTCGGCGTGGAGGCCTTCGGAGAATCCGACCAGCGCGAACTTTGCGGTGGAGTACGGCAGCATGTGCGGCACGGCCAATTTGCCGCCGATGGAGGCGATATTGACGATGCTGGCGCGTCGCTTGCCGGATAGCGGAGTCTGCGCGCGCAAGTGAGGCAGTGCTGCCCAGGTGGTGTAGAGCGCGGCGAAGAAGTTGATCTGCATGGCGCGCTCGAAGGCTTCGGTGGTTTGCGCTTCGATGGGGCCGACTTCGATGATGCCGGCGTTGTTGATGAGGACATCGATGCGTCCAAAGTGGGCGATGGCTTCGGCGACGAGACGGCGGCACTCGGCGGGCTGGGCCAGATCGGCGGCGACGAGGTAGAAGTCGGCGGGGCTGAGGTGGGGATGGTCGGCCAGGAGTATCTGCTGCGCCTGTTCCAGCTCGGCGCGGTTGCGGGAGGTGAGCACCAGCTTTACAGGCTTGCGCGCGAACCTGGAGGCGATGGCCAGGCCCAGGCCACGGGAGCTACCAGTGATGAGCACCACGGCGCCATTGGGGATGGCGGTGCGCCGGAGGGCGTTAATGGCGGCTGCGGTGAGGAGGGCTCCGCCGAGCGTGGCGGCTGTGACGCCGGTGGCCCCGACGACGGCTGTGGTGAGGAGAATCGGCTTAATGGACTTCAATGTGAGTCGCATGGAAGGATTGGATGCGCTTTCCCGGATGCACGCAAGGGGGCGAACGCGGTATCCTGCTGGCTGATGGCAACGAGGCGTAAATCGAAGGGCGCGTACATGATCTCGTCGGTGGCCGAGATGTATGCCATCCACCCGCAGACGTTGCGGCTGTATGAGCGCGAGGGATTGCTGCGGCCATCGCGGTCGGATGGCAACACCCGGCTTTATACCGATGAAGACCTGGAGCGGCTGGAGTTCATCCTGAACCTCGCGCGAGATCTGGGCGTAAATATTGCCGGCATTGCCATCGTGCTGCAGATGCGCGAGCGGATGGAGGAGATGAACCGCCAGATGCAGGGGTTTGTGGACTTTGTGCGCACCGAGATGCTGACCCGGATGCAGCAACAGGAGCAGAAACCTGGGCTGGTGCCGTTGCGAAGAAAGCCAGGGGTTCGGGAGTAGAGCCGGTGTCGCGTAAACTGGAGAGAAGGTTGCGGTGGGCAACCTGCATAAATTCTTCTGGCCTGGTGCGATGACGGTAGTGCTTCATATTCTTTTCTGGGTGGCTGTGGTTGGTTCGGTCACTTCGTCGATTTACTGCGGAATGGTGATCGTGGCGGCGGTGCGTTTTGGCCTGCGGCGGCGGCGGGAACTGAGCGCCCCTTCGGACTTTCTGCCGTCGTTGAGCGTGTTGAAGCCGCTGCATGGCACCGAGCCTGGGATGGAGCGCAATCTCGAGACATTTTTCGAACAGCAATACCCTGACTTTGAGCTGTTGTTTTGTGCGCGGCAGGAGTCGGATGAAGGCCTGCAACTGGCGCGGAAGGTGGCGGAGCGGTATCCGCAAGTGGCCGCAAAGTTCACTACCTGTGGCGAGCCGATGCCGAAGTTTCACAACGCCAAGGTGTACTCGCTGGCGAAACTGGATTCGATCGCAAAGCACGACGACTACATCACGAGCGACGCGGATGTGCGCGTACAACCGGACTATCTGGCCCGCATGGTGCAGAACCTGAAGGACCCTCACGTGGGCCTCGCGAGCTGCGTCTATCTGGGCACGGCACATGAGGGTGCAGGCCTTGCATCGAAGCTGGACGCGGTCGGCAAGAGCGTCGAGATGACCTCCGGCGTGCTGGTGGCGGACATGATCGAAGGCACGAAGTTTGCGTTGGGTGCGACCATGGCGACGCGCCGGCGAAGCTTTCAGGAGGTTGGCGGGTTCAATGAGCTGGGGCAGTTCTACGCCGACGACTTCGTGCTCGGCAACCGGCTCGCCGCGCAGGGAACTGTCGTGCTGCTGGCGACGCACGTGATCCGGCTAATGGTGCAGGACTCGCCGTTCTGGCTGAGCTTTAGAAACCAGCTCCGCTGGATGCAGAGTACGCGCCGGTCGCGTCCCTGGGGACACCTCGGCACGGGCCTCACGTTTGCTATGCCGTTTGGGCTGATTGGGCTACTGTGGGGTTTGGCCAGTGGCCATGCGGAGTTGGGCTTGCTGTGGCTGGGTGCACTGGTGGTCAATCGCTGGCTACAAGCCGGTGCGATCCTGATCGTGATGGGTGACGAAGGCTGGTGGCGCGGAACGTTTATCTACCCGCTACGGGATTTTCTGGGATGGACGTTGTGGCTGGGCAGTTACGGCGGCGACAACTTCTACTATCGCGGAAAGATCTACAAGCTGAAGGACGGCGGTCGGGTCGAGAGTCCGGATTAGGTGAGGGCGACCCAGCCCCGGCACATCTGCTTTTATTCACTATCCACTGCCTTACCGGTTGCTCAGAACAGTCTTCCCGCCCGAGCGCGCAATGTTATTGACCATACCGAACGGCGCGAGGTCAGGCGTTCGGACTTCGGGATGATAGGTGAGCAGGAAGACGCGGCGTGGGCCGTGCCATAGAGTGCGAAGGTCGGCGTCTGTCGCGAAGATGTGCGGCGCGTCGGGCCAGAAGCTGCCGAACCACGGACCGTTGACATGTCCGTTCACCAGCATCACCTGCTGACTGGTGTAAAAGAGCAGCGTCGAGCCGGAGGTCAGTTCGCCGTCGATCAGGATAAGGTCGTCCGGCTTGCGGAGGGCGTCGATATCGAGCGCAAGGTCTTTCGAACCGAGGATGGGATAAAACCGCGCGAGGCCTTCGTGCGCCGCCAGCAGAACGCCGGTCATGCTCGCTGCAACCAGCAGGTTGGCGACGAACGTACGTCCGCGCCGCCGGATCAAGTGCGACACAGGCCCGAGAAACAGCATGCACAGCGAGACAGCCAGCAGCGGCCCGCGGAAGAAGCCCATCGCCGAGCCTGTGAGGTCGAAGACGTGGCCCAGGGAGAGGTTATAAAGCGCCGGGTTGGAGCTGAGGAGGTCGTTTAACTCCGCGCCTTGCGGCGGCGTGTGCGCGGTTAGGCAGAGGTATCCGCAGAGCAGGAACAGCAGCGTGCCGAGCGGAACGAGGAAGTACAGCGAACCGCGCAGCGCCTGGCGGCGGGCGCGGTCGGGCAGGTTCGGCGCAGTGGGATCGCTGGACGTAAAACGGCAGTCGGCTGCAGCCAGCAGCGCTCCGACCAGCAGCGCGAGCGCCGGCAGCGCGGGCAGGTGGTAGTACTCCTGCCGCGACGAGAGCGTGAAGAAACCGAGGATGATGCCCGGCCAAAGCAGCAGCGAGAGTGCGGCTTCGCGTGTGTGGTCGGGCGCGATGCCTTCGTGCGAGAAGTCCGCGTCAGAGTCGAAGCGGCGGTTCGCGGTTTTGGCAGCGCGCAGGTCGCGGATGGCGTCGAGCACAGCCGCGGGCAGAAACGCCGCCCATGGAATCAGCCATATCACCAGCAGCAGCCAGAAGAGCGGGATAGGCACCTGGCCGTAGTCGTGTGGGATGCGTTTGCCGAGGAAACGCGCGATGTGTTCGTTGTAGAGATAGAACCACACCCAACCGGCCTTTGCCGGAAGGCCGACGCCCGTAGGCATCGCAATCGCCGGATTGCGGAGCGCGGCGAGGATGTGCCACGGCGCGGCGAGCAGCAGGAAAAAGGCTGTCGAAGCGAGTAGATGAAGTTTGAGGAGAAGCTTTAGCTGTCGCGTGATCGCGAGGTAGAGCAGAGCGAAGAGGACAGGGAAGACGAGCCCGATGAGGCCCTTGGTGAGGACCGAGAGCGCGAGGACTGCCGCGAAGCCGAGCATCGGAAGCAGCGATGAGCGGAGTTCGTCGATGCGGTCGAGCGCGATCAGGAAAAGATGGACCGAGAGCGTCATCCACAGCGCGATCAGGATGTCCGGAAT